>JAEEGH010002248.1_pt1 | contig 52426 bp, 57 predicted proteins | sample 9134181 | NCBI WGS metagenome assembly JAEEGH01 (sample SAMN16246544, study PRJNA631951) | gut metagenome | biome: gut microbiome; feature: rumen; material: DP-attached | host: Bos | place: Iran: Karaj | collected 2018-10 | reverse complement strand
CTTGTTCTTGCCTTTGGACTTGCATGCGGTGGCTACAATGGCTGCGCAGATAGTGATACCTATAACTATAGCGATTCTCTTGATCATAATGCTTCTCCAACGTATTCCTGTTTCTTTTCCCTGCTCGAATTATACCATGAAGACGTTCACATCTTTGAAAATTCTTTACCATTGGTTGACGATGTCTTTATTTGCTCGGAATAGAATGGGAGCATAAGGTGAAGCGAAGAAGGCTTTACGGAAAACGAGGGAATGACATGGAACAGCAACTGAGAAATCTCTTCACGGAAAAGCCGTTTTCGGCGGAAGGTCTGAATGTACAAGGGTACTCGATCATCGAGATCGGGAAAGGGAAAGTGAAGAAAGGCAAGATCTTCGAAGGTTCGGAAATCCAGGTGGATGCGGGACATCTTCTGGAGGTCCTTGAGAAGGACGGGAAGGTCTATGGATATACGAAGAAGGGCGTGCTGAAAGCTCTGTATGTGGTAAAGGCCGAGAAGCATGCATATTCCTGTGATGAAGTGTTTTTCACTTCGGATATCGAAGGCGAGCCGGTCACCGGGCTTATGGATCAGCAGGTCGTGTTCCTGATGGCGCAGAGGGCGTCTTACTTTAAAGACGGAAGTGCGGTCTTCCATGGGCAGAAGGTTCCGAAGCTCGTGCAGAAGGCGGGTGCGTACAGCTGGTACTGGTCGGTCGTGTTCGGTATTCTCTATTCTGTGGTGTTTACATCGGTGCTTAAGAACCCGGGCGGCATTGCAGTCGGTATGATGCTAGGCGTTGCCATGGGCAACTGCTTCCGCTCGACGAGATATGAGTACGAGCAAGAGTAACAAAGCGCTTCTAAAGAAGAAATAGTTTGATTATCAAAATAATTTCCAGTTTGTTCACAAATAGACTATAAAGTCTCGTATATTTCTGTGCTACTATCAGGACAAAAGAAGCGGACCGATGACGGAACCAGTCCGAAGGTTCGGGCTTTCGGGCCCGTAGTCTTGAGGAGAAAGATATGAACTACAGAATATACGATAATCATGCTACAGAGTGGGTCCTTCTGATCCACGGTCTTGGCGGAAGCATCAACACATGGAAATACCAGATCAAAGATCTGAAGGACTATAACGTCCTGGCAGTGGATCTGGAAGGGCATGGCGGTTCCTCGATCCGCCGGGCCAGACACCTTCTGGTCCGTTCGGCCATCGACATTAACGACATCCTGGTGAAAGAGAATATCGAGAAGGTGAACATCATCTCGCTGTCGCTGGGAACACTGGTTGCGATGGAATTCGTATATCTTTATAAGGAGAAGGTGAGCTCCATCGTACTGGCGGGGTTCGTCCTGAATATGGGCCTCGGGTACAAGTCGCTCCTGGCGTTCGTGGAAGCGTGCAAGTACATCATCCCGAAGAGAGTCTTCTATCCCATGTTCGCCCGCATTATGATGCCGCGCAAGAATCACAAGAAATCAAGGGATGTGTTTATCCGGGAGTCTCTGAAGATGAAGTCGCTGGCATTCCGGATGTGGCTTACTGAGCTCTTCAAGACGCAGTTCCGGCTGAAGGAGTATATCGCGACGATTAAGGAGAACCATCTGCCGGTGTTCCTGATCTCGGGGAAGCAGGACTATTTCTTCGTCCGAAGCGTCAGAAGAACGCAGGATAAGATCCGGGAAGCGTCCATGTGCTTCATCGATAAGTGCGGCCATGTCTGCAGCATCGAGAAGGCCGAGGTCTTTAACCGTCTGGTGCTGAATTTCCTGAATGGGATCGAGAAGAAACCGGCGATCGAATGCGGCTGATTCCGGTGATCTGGCATCGCGCTGTCTCTCGCGATGGATTCAAGAACAGTTGTTTACAGATTAAGGGGAATCTGTAGCTTAGTTTACAGTCCCTCTCTAAGTGTCGCAAAAACTACAGAACATGGCGTTTCTGGATATTGAGCCTTCGGATCCCGGGTGGTACATTAATGCCAGAAGGAAGGAAAAAACTTCCGGATGAAAAACAACACCACGAGATCTAAAGGAGAGTAGGGAAATGAAATTTACAGCCATGGCTATTTTCAATTCTGTAGTTGAGATTTATAAACCGCTGATAAAAGAATACCATACCAGCACTTTAATGGCACTAGCCTGATGCCTCTACCTGATCTAATTCAGGCTACTTTCAGTTTGGTGATCTGTTCTCTTTCCTTTATCCGGACCTCACGAATGCTTCCCAGCTTGATTATCTGGTACGCTGCATTTACATCCGCGTTAATGCAGATGCCGGTGTTGCTTCTGAACAGACCTCTCCGGATCCTCCGCTTCCTGTCATAGTACGCCACATCCGGGATCTCTCCATCAAGATAACTCGTTCCGCTTGTGTAGCTCTCAGAGACGATCCTGACTTCGATCCCTTCCAGTCTTGCCTTGTAGGAAATCATGCCGACCAGCATCTTGTAAGGGATGGATACGAAGTTCTGGTTTGTTTTGTTTCCCATATCGCTATTTTGTTTCCATCCATGGTTATTGCCGATGACTATGACTCCCACACCTGAGGCTTCTGCCAGATCCACGATCTTCCTGCTTGCCTTGTGCAGATAGTCCTTGATCTTCCTGTTTCTCTTTTCTGTCAGTCTCTCTATCCTTCTCGTTATGTCACGCTTGTTACTTGTCTTGGCCTCCTTCTGTAAGCGTGCTCTTGCTTTGTTGAAATACTGGTTTATCGACTTGATCGGACGCCCATTCACGATTATGGGTGTCATCTCCGAATCCCATACCGCTGCGATGAGATTGTTCACTCCCAGATCGATGCCCATAACGGTATCCGAGTCAGCCTTTTCCGCTTCCTGTTTCTCATACAGAAGAGAAACAAGAATGACATCCTTGCGGGTTGTTATTCGGATCTGCCGGATGTTTCCGTGCCTGGAACGGATGTGAATACCACTTAAGAACTTCGGCATCCTGACATTACCCTGTTCATCCACATGGAAGTTCTGGCTCGTGATAACAAGCGCACCTCTCCCATCCTTGGAATCCAGATATCCGGGTGCATGGGGACGGCCCAGGAACTTGCCCGGAGCTTTCAAATACTCTGCAACTGAATTGTAGAAAGACTTCCACTCCCTGCATTTCTCCTGGATACAGATCTGGCTGCAGGTGGCATAGGGAACAGCCTTGTACTCGGAAGTACCTTTAAGGTACCAGCTGAGGAAGTATGCATCTGCAATGAAACTGTTCTCTGCGTCTACATATCGGAGTTCCTTCTTTCCCGGACGGCTACAGTTATATCTTCTAATACCATCGTTGACTGCATCAAGCATATCCTGTTCCCACTCTTCTAACTCGTTACCTGACTTCAGTTTGGTATGGATACGGTAGCACTGCCTGATCAGGTAATTGACAGCGTTGGAAAGGTTCTTCACCAGATAGCAATAGATATCGATTTCAGAACCAAGGTCTTTATTCTTCCTGACCTTGATCCTGTGTTCTTCTGAAAGTATCATGTTCACACCTCCAGAGAGGGTAACGGGGACCGTGAAGAGATATCTTTATTCCGGACAGAGATGCCGGCACTTAACATCCGGCCGAACAGCTGTCCCAGTGTCTCTTCACTCTTTCTTCTGTTATTGGCTATAAGGTTATTCCACACGATATAGTTCCCAAGATGTTTGGTAGATACTCCATGGAACCTTCCTATGAATTCCTTCAGGGTTCTGTGATAGGCATTGATACTCTGTATTCCATAGGAGATACCATCCCGAACAGAGATATGGCTATCTGTATCCATCTGGATAAGATGGATAGACTTGCTCTTCGAGAAGGCCCTGTATGCTTTCTCATTGTCAGTACACAGTGTCGAATCAGGCGCGATGATGCCATCGAATACAGTAGAAATGCAGGAAGAACTCGGCTTCCCCAGTTTAGCAGGTCTGGCATAGGAAATACCGGATGCATCTACTGCACACGGCACACAGACTTTCTCGGAAGAAAGCCCCTTAGCATGGGTGTCGTTTCCTCTCTTATGTGCCTTCCTCGGCATGGTGAAAGTCTTGCTGTTCTTGTGATTTCCTTTGTAGGATACATTGAAGAAGGTCTCGTCAGCCTCGACTGTGCCATCCAGATATACTTTGTCTGTAACTTCACGCAATGCATCGAGGATCTTGTGTCTCCATGAGAATGCTGTCGGCATGGAGATCCCGCATTCTTCCGAAGACTCTTTCAACGTCTTCTTGTCCAGCATGCACTTCAGGTATTTGACCCATGTACTCATTCTCTTTCTGGTTCCGGAAGTGATCGTATTGGAACCGGGAATGAAGGATTTCCCGCAATCCCGGCACAGGAAACGCTGGGTTCCATCCTTACGCTTCCCGTTCCTGACTACATGGTCGCCTTTGCAATAGAGGCAGGAGAGGCTTTCGCCCATCCTTGTTTCGATAAGGAAGTCCTGGACGGTATCTTCCCGCACATCGACATCGTTTGATACCGTGGAATAGAACACGACACGGCCTCCAAACGGAAGCTTACGATATGCAGTTATAACGTCCTTCAGTTCTGACATAACCCGACTCCATGTGAAATACTTGACTCTATTATACAGAACATATGTTCGAACGTCAACCACTAAACTGAAATAAGCCATATGATTTTATATAGACCAGTTGGAACAGAAGAATTAAAGCTTATTGAGAAGAGCGGGAAAAGAGATTTCCGCCCAGACTGCCGGACCAGCCGATTTTCTATCCGGTCCTCAATGAGGAATATGCGATCGAAATCGCCTCGAAATGGAATGCGGTATATAATTCCGATCACAAGGGATATGTAACGCGCTTTGAGGTGGAAGACAGTTATGTCTCAAAATACGAGACGCATGTGGTCGGAAAATCCATACACGAAGAACTGTGGGTCCCTTCTGAGGAACTCGATGAGTTTAACGATCACATCGTCGGTGAAATCGAAGTGATCAGAGTATTCGAAGGAGCATAAGGAGAAAGAATATCCGCAGGCTGCCAATCTCGGTATTCGGAGTTAAATTGACTTTAGCGTGCTATAAGGCGACATAAAAATAGAAAAAATTTTGCGGATTTGACGAATTATTTATCGACAAGGTATCCTCTTTATCGTATAGTGTTAGCAGGGTCTCGGAAGGACCCGGGATTTGGAAAAAACAATCGGTTTGGAAACTATTGATTTGGAGGATTGGATTTATGTATTACACCATTTTCGGTATTATTATCATCGCACTTGGCATTTTTCAGGTTGCCTGCCCGAAGTATGCCACAAAGAAAGACCAGCGTGACGATCCGAAGGCTGTTTCTCTGATGAGAAAGAAAGGCTTTATCGTTATTGCGATCGGTATCGCGGTTGTTCTTCTTGGATCATTGATGTAAGAATGTGTTTTTCCGCGCTCTCAACGAGATCGTGGGAATCATCATCGATGTAGGAAAGATAGCACAGAACCAGGTCTTTATCCGGAAGGACATAGCACTTCTGCTTACACTTACCGTTGATGCTGAAGCCGCTTCTGTACTTCCAAATGAAAAATCCGTACCCACCTTCCCGGTTCATCTGCTGGATGGAGGTCGCCCTCCCGACGTATTCTTCCGACAGGATCCGAACGCTGTTATAGATGCCCCCGTTTTGGAGGAGCAGGCCGATCTTGCTTATGTCGTGAACGGACAGTTTCATACCTGAAGCCCCGTAGAAATAACCTTCGGGGCTTCTTTTATACTCGAAATTTTCTATGCCGAGTGGCGAAAAGATCCGTTCTTCGATAAAGGCGCCGAGGTCTTTTCCGAGTGCTTCCGTAAGACAGACACCGACCAGATATGCGTTGATGTTATTGTAGTTGAACGTTTTATCGAAAACGTTTTCAATGGGGCATCGAAGAGAAAACTCGAGCCAGTCATCTCCTTCCGCCCGAAAAGGAAAACCCGGAACCGACATGGTAAGAAGTCTTCGGATCGTGATCTCCCGGAATACGGCGGTCTGGGATTCCGAAAGCTTTTCGAGATATTTGGAAGGCAGATAAGAAAGGACGGATGCATCCAGATCGATCAGGCCTTCATCATACGCGATACCGACGGCGACAGAAAGGACGGTCTTGGTCATGGAATAAAGATCGTGAAGTCCTTCTGTGTCTCCGAAGCTTCTGATCAGCTGCCCATGCAAGTACAATTCGGCGCCGAATACGTTCCAGTTATTGTCCGTGATATCTTTTACAAATGCATCAAAATTCATGGTTGCTCCTTCTGCTCAAAAAGCACTCGCGAACGGTTTCTTTTAAATTCTCATAAGCGACTTCTTTCTGCATACGATCCGGCACGTCGGGAAGTATGTGATACGAATCGAAAACCGAAAGCAGAAGCTTCGCGTCGGGTCCTTCAGATCCCGAAAAAGCGACCACTTCTTTATCATATTTCTTTGCCAGCCTCGCCGCTTCGACCAGGCCTTTGCCATAAAGGCTCTGTCCGTCGATCCGGCCTTCTCCCGTGATCAGGATGTCCGTGTTCCGGATAGAGTCTTCGAGATGAGTTACTTCAAGAACGAGCTTCGAACCGGAAACGAGTTCTGCTCCAAGATAGTATTTCAGTGCAAATCCTATGCCGCCCGCAGCGCCGCTCCCGGGGAAGTCCGGATCTGCTTCCGGGAGGATCTTTTTCGTGAGTTCTGCATAGGTTCTCATCCAGATATCCATCTCTTTAATCTGCTCCTCTGAAGCGCCTTTCTGGGGACCGTAGATAAAACTGCAGCCGTTGGTGCCGAGGAGAGGGTTTCTAACATCGCAGGCGACCTTGAAGGATGATTCTTTGATGCGGCTGTCGAGATTGGAAATATCGATAGCAGTCAATGTTTTTAGTGTGAGGGCACCGCGGATTTCTTTCGAAGCGTGCGCGCCGGATTCATCTTCGACGCCGCCTGCGAACCGGACACCAAGGGCTTCGAGCATGCCTGTTCCGCCGTCATTGGTGGCGCTTCCGCCGATGCCGATGATGAACTTTCTTATTCCTTCATCGAGCGCGGCTAGGATCAGTTCACCGATGCCGTATGTCGTTGCGGTGAGGATATCGTTTTCTTTTACGAGTGTAAGTCCGGAAGCCTGCGCCATCTCGATGATCGCTGTGTCTCCGTGGACGATGCCGTATCGGGCGGTTACTTTCTTTCCATCCGGGCCGGTGACATCTTCGGAGCGGTAGACTCCGTTCAGTCCTTCGACCAGTGCTTCCAGGGTTCCTTCCCCGCCGTCAGCCAGAGGAAGGACAGTCACTTCGTGTTCGGAAGACGCACTTAAGATGCCCTCTCTTACGGCATTCCCTGCTTCTAAAGAGGTGAGGGAACCTTTAAAGGAATCCATGGCGACTGTAGCTTTCAAATATATATCCTCCGCGGTTTTCTTATATTATAATCAGAATAACGATGATGCGAAATGAGAAAATCTGCACAGTGTACAACCGCCCGTACGATGTGGTCTATACCAACTTCGTCGGGACCATCGTCTATGAGGATGAATGGCAGATCGCAGTCTCCGTCGCCGACGGAAAGATGGTGTAACAGTTTCTTTGTGACAAAGAGGTAAAAATGCTGACAAAAAATGACATCATCCGTTTTCTTGAGGAAAACGGAATCCGACATGACGATAAAGTAGTGATCCATGCATCGCTGCGTTCGATCGGTCCGATCGAAAACGGTGCGGATGGACTCATCGATGCGGTGTGTGAATATCTTAGCGAAGGGCTTCTGATCATCCCGGCGCACACCTGGGACGAAGTGGGAAGAGACAATCCGAATTACGATGTAAAGACGCAGGTTCCCTGTATCGGAAAGCTTTCCGAAGTTGCCGTTGCGCGTAAGGACGGTATCCGATCCCTGCATCCGACCCACTCGGTGGTTGCTTTTGGAAAAGACGCAGCGGATTTTATTAAAGGCGAAGAAAAGTGCGCTTCACCTGCACCTCTTAATTCCTGCCTGAGCCGTCTCTATGAAGAGAACGGAAAGATCCTTCTGATCGGTGTCGGTCATGAGAGAAATACATATCTTCATTCCGTGGATGAGCGCCTCGGGATCCCGGACCGGTTGAACCCGAATCCGTTCGTGATCAACATCAAGGACTACGACGGAAACATCATCCAGTCACCTCCGTTCCGTACGCATTTTACGGCAGCTGCAGATACCTGTGTGTCGGAGTACTATCCGAACTATAAGGAAGCTTTTGAGCATGACGGCGCGGTGACCTATGGCCATCTCGGAAAAGCACTTGTCTATGTCTGTGACTGCAGAAAGATGACGGATACCGTGAAGAAACTCTGGGAGAAAACAGACCACGATCTGTGCATCCGAAAAGAAGAGATCCCACGGGAATACTACGAGTAAGAAGCGGACTGTTCCGAAGGAGATGCCCCATGATCGTTCACCCCATTCCACCGGTATTTGATAAGCATTCGGAAGTGCTGATCCTCGGAAGTTTCCCTTCTGTGAAATCGAGGGGATCCGGCTTCTTCTACGGGCATCCGCAGAACCGCTTCTGGAAAGTCACATCAGGTGTTTTCGGTGAAGAAACACCGGTAACGATCGAAGAGAAAAAAGCATTTCTACTAAGAAATCACATCGCTGTCTGGGATGTGATCGGATCATGTGAGATCGAAGGATCTTCCGATGCCAGTATCCGTGATGTAACGGTCAACGACCTGGACATCATCCTGAAGAAAGCAGACATAAAAGCGATCTACGTGAACGGAAAAAAAGCGTATCAGATGTATCAGAGATATACGCAGAAAAAGATCGATCGAGAGGCGATCTGTCTGCCGTCCACAAGCCCTGCGAACGCGGCGTGGAATATCGACCGACTGATCGAGGAATGGAGAGTCATAAAGGAGCATGAGGGATGCAACTATGTCGCGGATACCAAAGTTTGAATATATCTACAGCCTGGATGAGGTATAAACAATTAAAGAAGATGTGAGAAGGAGGAGACATTATGAAAGTAATTCTGACAAGCTGGATGGGCGGAGCTGAAAAAGTGGGCGATGCGAGGATCCCCGGGCCGCTGTCCAATGCGAACAACTGCCTCGATACGATCCGGGCATTCTGGCCGGAGAAAGAATATGCCGGACTCGGAACCGGCGCCAGTGTACTTATGATCTGCGCCAATCCGTACGATCATGAGAAGAATGATTCGATCCTTTCCTGTTTCCGCGAGGCGCTGCCGATGAGTGGTCTTCCGGTTACCTCTGTCGAGATGTGTGACGACAGAAATCCGACGCTTGCACAGAAGGTCAGCCAGTCGGATGTCATTATCCTTACCGGTGGTCATGTGCCATCGCAGAATGAGTTTTTCGAGTCGATCGCACTTCGGGAGAAACTCGGAAACTTCAGCGGACTGCTTCTTGCCTGGAGTGCAGGTTCCATGAACTGCGCGGATACCGTCTATGCCGGACCGGAGCTTCCGGGTGAAGCAATTGATCCGAATTACCAGAGATGGCTTTCCGGACTGGGGATCACCAACCTCAATATTTTCCCGCATTTTTCAAGGCTCCGGGACGAGATGATCGACGGGCTGCGCATGATCGAAGATGTCACATTCCCGGACAGCTTTACCCATGAGATCCTGGCGATCAACGACGGATCGTATGTCGTGATCGAGGATGGAAAACAGACGCTATACGGAGAAGCCTACATGATCCGAAACGGTGAGATCGAGAAGATCTGCGAGGATGGAGGATCGATTGAGCTTCCCTGAAACGTGGAACTGAAAACGCACATTGACGGATGAATCAACCGGGAAGATGAGGATGAAAATGGATAAAAACGACTTTTGCCCGATGCCCCCGATGGGCTGGAACAGCTATGACTACTACGATACGACAGTTACGGAAGAGGACGTGATCCGAAACGCGGACTATCTTTCCCGGAATCTTCTTCCCTACGGGTGGGAATATGTGGTCGTGGATATCCAGTGGTATGCCCATGGAGCGGGAACGAGAAGAGACGAGTTCCAGTACATCCCGTTTTCCAGGATGGAGATGGACGAGTATTCACGATTCCTTCCGGATCCGGAGAGATTTCCGTCTTCCGCGGATGGTTCCGGGTTCAGGCATCTTGCGGACTATGTCCATGCAAAAGGACTGAAGTTCGGCATTCACATCATGCGCGGCATCCCGCGTCTGGCGGCGCATCTGCACGGCGCGATAAAGGGCACTTCCGTGACGGCGGACGAGATCGCCGATCCATCTTCCATCAGTAAATGGAATCCGGATATGTACGGTGTGCGGAATACTGAAGCAGGACAGCGCTACTACGATTCGCTCCTGGAACTCTATGCCTCATGGGGCGTAGACTTCATCAAGTGCGACGATATCTGTAACACGAATATGTATCCGCACGATCCCTACTCAGCGCGGCATGAAGTGGAGATGCTCCACCGGGCGATCGAGAAGACGGGACGCCCCATCGTGCTGTCTCTGTCTCCGGGACCGGCCCTGATCGGGGAAGCGGAGCACTACAGTAAATATGCGAATATGTGGCGCATCACGGACGACTTCTGGGATCACTGGGAATCGCTTCGCGATATGTTCGACCGCTGCCAAATCTGGCAGGGAAAAGTCGCAACGGGATGTTACCCGGACTGCGATATGCTTCCGGTCGGAATGCTCGGCAAAGGCTTCGGGAAGATCCGCCCGACGAACTTTACCTACGACGAGCAGAAGACCATGCTGAGTCTGTGGTGCCTTTTCGGATCCCCTCTCATGATCGGATCTGAACTTCCCGCTATGGACGAGAAGACTGTGAGCCTTCTGACGAATAAAGAGATCCTTGCGATGCGAGACCCGAAGATCGTCGCGAAGATGCTGCGCCAGGATGATGAAGAAGCCGTGTGGGCAGGCATTTGCGGCGATGGGAAGTGTTCTTATGTAACACTGTTTAACTTCACGGAGGAACCCGGATGTGTGGTCTGGGAAGGCGAAGATTGTGGAAAACTCACCGAACTGTGGACAGGCGAGTGCTTTTCGAGCTGGAAAGAGGTCTCGGAAAAAGAGATCCCGCCGCACGGTTGTCTGGTGATCCGGGATGTATGCTTATCCTCACGTTCCTCTGACCCTTGACGAAACGAAGGATATTCCCCTTAATATCTATACTGTGAGTCGCTGTTCTTTCGTGCGTTCTGTATGTTACTATTTTTCTATAGTGATCAAGACTTCGGGAAAGGAAGTACAGACGATGAAACATGCAGTCATGACGATAGACGATATCGCTTCGAAGAATACCCCCGCGATCGTGGATTATCTGGTCGAGAAGAAGATCCCGACGATCATGTTCGCCTGGGGACAGAGAGTGGAGGAGTATTACGACAATGCCCTCTATGCCCTGAAAAATGGCATCATCGTCGGAAACCACAGCTACTCGCATCCGTTCTTTTCGAAGCTTTCGATGGAAGAAGCGATCGAAGAGATCGAGAAGAATGAAGCGATCCTCAATAAGCTCTATCAGGATGCCGGCGTGGAAAGAAAGTACCGTCCGTTCCGATTCCCGTATGGCGATAAAGGCGGGGAGAATAAGGACGCGCTGCAGGAGTACTTCCGTAAGAACGGCTTCGATAAAGTCAAAGATACCCAGATCCCGTATGCGATCTGGAAAGAGATGGGACTCGATAAAGATATCGACACCTTCTGGACTTTTGATTTTGCCGAATGGCAGATCCGCCCGGATTCTGGTGTTACGTTTGACGATATTCTGGCAAGAACGAGAGAGGTGAATCCGGAACTGGGTAAATCTCTCCTCACCGATGAGGACGGCAGCCACCTGCTCATTCTTCATGCCCATGATGAAACGGAAGAACTGGTGCCGGAGTATTACAGGACGCTCCTCGACCTGCTTCTCGATAACGGATTCGTCTTTGACGAACCGGAGTTCATCCGACTCTGAAGAAGCAGCGCGACCGGAGGGTAACGACAGAGTACGGCGCGACAGAATTGAAAGGAAACAACATGAGTGTTTTATTAGAAACAGATAGATTAAAAGTAACGGAAATGACGATGGACATGGCTATGGATGTCCATAAGAATTCCCTGGACGAAGATACGAGAAGATTCGTTCCGGACGAGGTCTTCGAGACACTTGAAGACGCACAGGAAACGATCGAGTTCCTGATGTCCCAGTACGGCAACATGGAAGGCCCGCAGGTCTATGCCCTGATCACGAAAGACGAAGGGAAGAACATCGGTTATGTCCAGTTTGTCCCGATCGATGACGGCAAGTGGGAGATCGGATATCACGTGGCGAAAGCCTATACCGGGAATGGCTATGCGACAGAAGCCGTTTCCGCTTTCCTTCCGGTGATGGCGGAGTCCGCAGGTGTAACCGAAGTGTACGGCATCCGTCTTCTGGAAAATAAAGCGTCCGGAAGAGTCCTGGAAAAATGCGGATTTGAGACCTTCTTCACGGGAATGGATTCCTATCACGAAGGCGTTTACGAGATCGCCAAGAGCGTCTGGAAAGCCTGATCAGAAGGCTTCCCAGAACATTTATCTCTTGACATAAGCAGTATCATTTCGCTGATTCTTCATCAGCGTAGTGAAACTGTTTCAGTTTGTGTCTGAAAACGAGGCACATGACGGTTCCGGCAACTCCGAGGATGAACATCACGAGCGCGGCACCGGATCCTTTTCCCGTTCCGAAAAGCGCCTGCATCGAGCTGCTGCTGTTTTTCATGAGCGGCTCGCAAACTCCGTCGACCATGAATCCGCCGAAGAGAAGTCCGAGCGGAATGGTGAAGAATTGCAAGGTATTTCTGCAGGCATATACACGTCCCTGAAGTTTCGGCGGGATCGTGTTTTTCATGATCACGTTCTGATTCGCTGCCATGACCGGCACGAATACCCAGCCGATGAACTGAGCGAAGCACCAGACGACCGGACTTCTCGAGAATGCGAGAAGGAAATTCTCTGTGGAAAGAGAAAAGAGCATCGACAGATAGATCACTCTAACCCTGTCTTTCGGCTTTTTCATGTTCGCTGCAAGCAGACTACCGACGACCATCGCGATACCCGAGAAGGAAGTGACGATACTCAATACATACTTTCCGCCTCTCGGATTTGGCAGGATCAGTCCGTAGATCGCCGCATCAAATGCAGATGCTATGAAGTTGACGCCTGCCATGAAGAGGATCACGTAAAGGGTCAGAGGTGTTCTTTTCAGGAAGGAAAGACCTTCTCTGGCAAGCTTCAGGACATTTCCTTCCGTATCTTCCTTGTCCGGTATATCCGGGATGCGGATGAAAAGCGCGAGCGCGATAAAGGCGATCGCGAACGTCACAAGGTCCACGGCGATGGCCGCGTCGAGTCCGGCGAGACCATAGATGGCAGTTGCGATGAGCGGATTTCCGATCGTGATCAGTGACCTCGAAAGAGACTGAAGTCCGCTGGCTTTCTGGTAGTATTCTTTCGGGATCAGCATTGTATCAGCAACTTCCGAAGCAGGCTGCTGTACGGTATTCATCAGACCCGAGATAGCGTTGATCGCATAAAGATGCCAGATGCACAGAGTGTCCGTCTTATAGAGTATAAAAACCCCGACCGTGGTGAGCGCGGCCAGAAGATCGCAGACCAGCATGGTCTTTTTCTTATCGAATTTATCTGAGAGTGCACCTGCGAAGATGCTCATCAGCACATAGGGTGCATAGGTACATATGCGAAGTGCGGCAGTACCGAGTGAGGATCCCGTTTCATCATAGAGCCACAGCGTCAGGGCGAACGCCGTTATGGCACTTCCCAGATGTGACAGACTCTGGGTGGACCAGAGTATATAGAAATCCCGCAATTCATTTTTCTTATTCATTTTCTTTGCTCCAATTTCAATCAGTATTCATTGAAAGAGCAAAGCCTGAGGACTATTTATCCTCCATACAGTTCCTCAAGCTCTGCATGGAGCATCTGCTTCGCAGCGTACCATTTTGAATACCTCCCCGTATTCATACGTACTTATCTATTATCAGTATAGCACCGGGAAAAGAAGGCTCCGAGAACCCGCTGGTATAATCTCAGGAGCGCAACCGCTAAGAGGAATCCTTTCAGAAACTGCGCAAAAAACTGATACTTTCCACGAAATGTGGATAAATCTCTTGCTTGAATCCTCGCGCGCGACAGATAAAATACTTCTTAGACTGAGAAGAAGGATCTTTGACAGAAGAAGTGTCCGGAGGAAAAATGAGCAAGCAGAAATCGACGATCCTTAATATGACTGAGGGAGATTCACTATCCCTCCTGATCCGTTTTTCTATCCCGATGCTGATCGGGAATCTTTTCCAGCAGCTGTATAATCTGGTGGACTCGATCGTCGTCGGCCATTTTGTCGGTGCGGATGCACTTGCGGCGATCGGTGCGACGGGTTCGGTAACGTTCCTGTTCTTTGCGCTCTGTAACGGATTCGGTTCCGGCGGCGGCATCATTGCCTCGCAGTTCTTCGGAAAGAAAGACGATGCCTCGGTAAAGAGCTGCATCGCCAATACAGGATATATCATGCTCGTATTCCCGATCATCGTGGGAACAGCGGCATTTATCCTGACCAGGCCGGTCCTCCTTCTTCTGGATACTCCGGAAGATATTCTGGCGGATGCATGTGCTTATATGCGGATCGTAAGTCTGGGCCTCGTTTTCGTCTCGATCTATAACTACGCATCCGCAATGCTGCGTGCGCTCGGCGATTCCAAGACACCGCTTTACTTCCTGATCTTTTCCTGCATCCTTAACACAGGACTCGATGTCCTTTTCGTATACGGATTCGGCATGAGCGTTCAGGGTGCCGCGCTTGCGACGGTCATCTCCCAGTTCATTTCCGCGATCCTCTGCATGGCATATGCCGTCTGGAAGAATGAGTATTTCCGTTTAAAGAAAGAAGATCTTAAGTTCAATAAAGCGATCTCGATCAAGGTCATGAAGCTCGGAGGACCTCTGTCGCTTCAGTTCTCCATGATCGCGATCTCCTGCATGGCACTTCAGAAAGTAGTCAACGGATTCGGAACGGTAGCGATCGCTGCATTTACTGCGACGAGCCGTATCGAGCAGATCATCCACATGCCGTACCAGACGCTGTCGGCGTCACTGTCTACTTTCACAGGCCAGAACTACGGCGCCAGAAAGATGGACCGTGTCCGGGAGGGCTACAAGAAGAGCATGATGCTTATGGTGATCTTTACCCTGGCCATGATCCCGATCATCCAGATCTTCGGTGAATTTATCATCCGCATTTTTGTCAGTGAGGCGGAAGTTGTTACTATGGGAGCGAAGGCTCTTCGTATCACGAGCCTTTTCTACATCATGCTGGGTATGATCTATATCGTCCGCGGTGTCTTAAACGGCCTCGGCGATTCTCTCTTCGCACTTCTTAACGGCGGCGTGGAAGTTCTCGGAAGATTCCTTGTTCCCGTATGGCTTACCGGCATTGCATCGATCGGCCTGTGGGGCATCTGGTGGTCTGTCGGTATCGTGTGGGCATTAAGTGGACTTACGGCCTGGATGCGGTATTATGAATACAAGAGCAGAAAAGTGCTGTGCAGTACTACCTGACAGAGGATCTGAAGAAGAAGGGGAGAAAACTATGGATAACCGAAAAGAATTAGGTGCCACCTTTGATACGAAAGTGTCTCTATACGAGAAGATGCGTCCCGGATATTTAGAGGACCTCTATCAGGCGATCTTTGATTACATCAAGATCGATGAGAACAGCCATGTAGTCGAGGTGGGAAGCGGCAGCGGTCAGGCGACGCTTCCGGTCCTTCAGAAAGGATGCACACTCACGGCAGTCGAATACGGAGAAAACTTTTCCGAACTTCTGAAAGAGAAATTCAGGGAGTATAAATTCGACGTGCTCACGGGAAAATTTGAAGATGTCGAACTCCCGGAGAATACGTACGATCTGGTCTTCTCCGCGACGGCTTTTCACTGGGTCCCGGAAGAGATCGGATATCCGAAGGTCTTCTCTATTTTGAAAGAAGGCGGCGCGTTTGCACGGTTTGCCAACCGCCCGTGCATCAGTCCGGATATGCCTGAACTCATAAAAGAGATCGATGCGATCTACGACGAGTACTATAACAAGCACTACGGACTCCATTCCGGCACGAGAAAATGGTTCTCGGAGGACGATGCGAAGGAGATCTCCCTGATCCCGGAAAAGTATGGTTTCAAGGATATCCGTTATCACCTTTTCTTCCGTGAAAGAGTCTTTACGGCGAAGGAATATACGCAGCTTCTGGGGACGTACTCCGATCACATCGCGCTCAGAGAAGAGATCCGGAATGCATTCTTTGGTAAAATCGAAGAAGCGATCGACCGTCACGGCGGAACGATCACGATAAAAGACACACTGGATCTGGAACTGGCAAGAAAGTAGAGGAGGAGATGTATGGAAGAGTTTTATATCAACTGTGACGGAATCAGGCTTCATGCCAAACTGGATAAGCCGGAAGGTTTTACAAAGGGCCCGCTGTGTATTCTGATCCATGGCTTTACCGGACATATGGAAGAAGACCATATCATCGGAGCACAGAAAGCCATTAACGAAGCAGGCGTTTCGGTCCTCCGCGTCGAGATGTACGGACACGGCGGATCGGACGGCAAGTTCATCGACCACACACTTTATAAGTGGGTGACCAATGCGATCTCAGTCGTTAACTATGCAAAGACACTCGATTTCGTGACCGATCTTTATCTTTGCGGACATTCCCAGGGAGGTCTTCTTACGATGCTGATCGGCGGCATGTTCCCCGATACCTTTAAAGCGATCATCCCGCTGTCTCCCGCCTGGATGATCCCTGACGGAGCCAGAGAAGGAAATCTTCTCGGCATGAACTTCGATCCGAAGCATATACCGCAGACTCTGGAAAACTATGGAGTGGTACTCTCCGGAGACTATGTCCGTGTGGCGCAGACGATCCATGTCGAAGATGAGATCGAAAGATACGAAGGTCAGGTCCTCATCATCCACGGAGATGAAGATGATTCGGTGCCTTTTATGTATGCGGAAAGAGCGGTCAAGCTATATAAGAACGCAACGCTGATTCCGATCCACGGAGACGATCACTGTTTCACGAAGCATCTTGATGAGATGACCGAAGCCTTAACGAACTTTTTCAAAAGAGAGGTAGCCTGATGCTTTTTGACGATCTGGAACTCGGGATGGAGAGGGTACTTGCGCCCGTCACCATCGAGAAAGAGAAGATGGTGGCTTTTGCCAAAGAATATGATGATATCCCGCTTCACACCGATGAGGAATATGCGAAGACAACACCGTTCGGCACGATCATTGCGCCGGGTGTCATGTCCTTTATGTCTGTCTGGGCGAAGTATCTGGAAGTGGACTATTTCGGCGATGATCTGATTGCCGGAAAATCCACGAAAATGGAATGGTTCAAGCCGGTGTTTGCCGGAGACGTTCTGACGGGAACGGCCCGCATCACGAACCTTGTGAAAAGAAGCTCGAGAAACGGCCTTGCGGAAGTAACGATCGATATCCGGAACCAGAAAGGCGAACTGGTATTAAGCGATATCACAGAAGCCGTCGTCAAGTGCCGGCAGGAATCTTAGCATAATCAATCCGAAATACTGTTCATGTGTGCATAGCGCCCGCCCAGAGCCATCAGCTCATCATGGGTGCCGTATTCGTAAGCAGGCCCGGCGGTTTTCTTTTTCTTCCGCCGAATTGATATAATCAGTATTATCGGACGAGTTTTCCGGCGAAGAAAAAGAAGTACGATCATATGTGATTTTGAGGTGAAGACACATGAAAAAGCAGGTATTTAATCCCTATCTTCCCAGCTATGAATATATCCCGGACGGAGAACCCCGAGTATTCAACGGGCGCCTCTATATCTACGGAAGTCACGACCGCTTTAACGGTGAAGTATACTGCGCGAATGACTACGTCTGCTGGTCCTGTCCGGAAACAGATCTTTCCGACTGGAGATACGAAGGCGTGATCTATAAGAAGACGCAGGACCCGAGAAATGCGGATGGTTCCCATGCGCTCTGGGCGCCGGATGTCTGCCGTGGAAACGACGGGAAATACTATCTTTATTACTGCCTCGATTTTCTAAAAGAGATCGGCGTAGCGGTCGCGGATAATCCGGTCGGACCCTTTGAGTTTTTAGACTTCGTCCGTTATCCGAACGGAGATATTCTAGGTTCCCGTCCTGACGAGATCCGTCAGTTCGATCCCGGCATCTTCATCGATGACGATAAGCGCATTTATCTCTTTTCCGGAAACAGTCCGCGATACAAGCAGACTCCGGTCGATAAGGACAGCCTGAAGATGGAGCTTGAGCAGGACATGATCACCGTCAAAGACGGACCTTACCATAACCTGCCGATCATTAACGATGCAGATGGCACGGAGTACGAGGCCCATCCTTTCTTCGAGGCAAGTTCCGTAAGAAAGATCAACGGAAAGTATTACTTCATCTATTCGTCCTGCTGGATGCATGAGCTCTGCTGGGCAGTCGCGGATACACCGCTCGGAGACTACCACTTCGGAGGTGTGCTGGTATCGAATGCGGACATCGGCGCGAACGGAAATACCGAAGCGCTCAATTACAGAGGAAACACACACGGAAGTGTAGCTTTCGTAAATGGAAAATGGTATGTGTTCTACCACCGCCAGACCAACCGCCATTTCTTCTCCCGCCAGGCCTGTGCCGAAGAGATCTATTTCGACGGCGAAGCCTTCCATCAGGCGGAGATCACTTCCTGCGGATTAAACGGCGGACCGCTTAAGGATGAGGGAAGATATGAAGCACGAATCGCCTGCCACCTCTACAGCAAGAACGGCACGACGGAGAGCCTTGCCGAGCAGCAGAATGAGGAGCACCCGGCCTTTACCCAGGAGGGCGAAGACCGTGAGGATAACCCGAATCAGTACATCAATAACATGGTGGATGGAGCGACAGCAGGCTACCGCTACTTCGACTTTAAAACAGCAAAGAAGATCTCCGTGGAAGTGCGCGGAACTGCGGACGGTGAGTTCGTAGTCAGAAACGGTCTTGGCGGTGATGTAGTCGCGAGGATCAAGGTGGAGCCTTCAGAAAACTGGACTTCTTTCTCGGCACCGCTTGCTATCGGATCCGGCAAGCATGCACTTTATTTCACCTACGAAGGAAATGGTTCTGCGGACTTTAACACGTTCCGCTTCGATACGTGATCAGGTACCTTTATGAGTCGAGATAACAGCACAGCGAAAATACGTCAGATCCTGACGAATATCGTGATCGTGATCCTGGTTTCGATCGGTATGTACATGACCATGACATACCGGAGTGCCTGGATGGAGTTTCAGATGCGGGGCATCATGTGCCTCCGCTACTTCACTGTGCAGTCGAATCTCTTCGCCGGGATCGTGGCACTGATAGCGCTTTTCTATCAGGGAAAAGCAACGAAAGTCCTGAAGTTCATGTCCGCGACGGCGACGGGTCTCACGTTTACCGTGGTAGTTCTTTTCCTGGGACCCGTATACGGGTACTGGCGCATGTATAAAAATGCCAATCTCTACTTTCATCTGATCGTTCCGCTCATCTGCATGATCGACTTCATCCTGATCTCGGATGCGCCGAAGAAGCTGAAGTGGAAGATCTCCTGCACCATGCTGACGGTGGCCTATGGTTTCGGATATATACTGAATATCCTCATCAACGGCAAGGGTGGAAGATACCCTAACAACAATGATTTCTACTTATTTCTCCGCTGGGGATGGGGAGTCGCTGTCCTTATCTTTGCCGGCATCATCCTCGTGACTTTCGGCATCTCGTGCCTTCTTTCGTTTCTGAATAGTAAAGCCGTGAAATGGTATAATGATTCTCATGGAAACGGTGCTGAAAACAGGGCATCTACAGGGGGAGAAGACGCATGAATAAAGACTGGTCAGATAAGAATAAGAAGATGCAGACTTTGATCGGAAAAGAAGCGACTTTTCCGGAGGGGATCGATGTTCTTATCGATCTTCGAAACAACCTTTTTGAACAGATCACGTCGATCGCGAAGAATTATCCTGCGGAGGCTTTCTACCTGATGCCGTTTGCCGGAGCGGACGGATATCACAGTAAGACACTCATCTACTCGATGTGGCATATCTTCCGTATCGAGGATATCGTGGCCCATGAATTGATCGCCAAAGATGAGCAGGTACTTTTCACGGGGAATTGGCTGAAGAAAACGAAGAGTCCGATCATCACGACCGGAAATGAACTTCATGATGAAGGGATCGCGGAATTCTCGAAGAAGCTGGATGTGAAGGCTGTCTATGAATACTGCAGAGCCGTTATGGAATCCTCAAATGAGATCCTTAAAAAGCTGACATATAAGGATCTGAAGAGAACGTTCACGGATGCGGATAAGAAACAGATCCTAAAAAGCAAGAGCGTAAGTACAGATGAGAGCGCGGTCTGGCTGATCGATTACTGGTGCGATAAAGATGTGAAAGGACTTCTGAAGATGCCATTCAGCCGGCACTGGATCATGCATATCGAGGCAATGTGCCGCATCACGAACAAGCTCTGCCAGAAGGCGAAAAAGGGCGTCGATCAGATTGCGTACTGCGGTCTTTCCTGTGCGCACTGTTTTCTGAAGGACTGGTGTGGTTCCTGTAGAACCAAATATAACACGTGCTCTTATGCGAAGTGCTCGCCGGATGGGGTATGCCCGAATGCTGCATGCTGCAGGAAAAAGGGCCTCGACGGCTGTTACGAGTGTGACGATATCCGTGATTGCAAACACGGATTCTACTCCCTGGGAAAGGAAGTCCATGCCATCAAGTCGATGTCGCTTTTTATCCGCAAGTACGGAAAGAAGGAAGTGCAGACTGTCCTTGAAAACCTTCATAAGAAGAAGGATTTCGAGAAGGTCCAGGAGGTCCTTGGTGACGACATAGATCAGGGACTTCGTATTCTGGAAGAGAACCGCTGATATGCTTCAAGGTGAGAAGATGGAAAAGATCGAGATCTATAACGATTCCATGAAGGAGGCTGTGTTCGCGTTTACGGATGCGTGTTTCCGAAGTGTCGGTAAGGAATTTGAGCCCGAAGGAAGACATTCTGACTATAACGATATCGGAAAGAAATTTGACCGTTTCTGGTGCCTTCTTTCGGATGAAAAAGTGCTGGGAACAGTAGCAGTCAAGTGCCTCGATGAGACGACTTCCGAACTAAAAGCTCTGTATCTTTCACCGGAACTGCGCGGGAAGGGATATGGATATAAGTTGCTCGATCTGGCGGTTCTTTTCGCGACGGAAAAAGGATATAAGAGGATCGTTCTTGATTCCATGTCTAAGTATGCCGCGGCATTGAAGCTATATGAGAAGTATGGATTTACCCACATCACGAGGTACAATGAGAACCCCAAAGCGGATGTGTTTATGGAGTATATCCTCTAGCATCGAACTCTTCAAAAAGAAATCACGGCATATTGACGCGGGGTTATTTCCGTCATACAATTAACCAAAAGGTTAAATGATAAAGGGGGGTGATGATGTGGGTATTCAAAATACGATGAAGGCTTTAGCCGACCCTACCCGCAGAACCATCCTGAACCTTTTAAAGAAGAGCCGCCTGTCCGCAGGTGAGATCGCAGAACACTTCAACATGAGCCTGCCGGCTGTTTCCAAACATCTGGCGGTCCTGAAGGAAGCGGACCTGATCAGAGACCAGCGGGAAGGCAAGTACATCTTCTACGAACTGAATGCATCCGTTCTGGATGAAGCGCTCCTATGGCTGAAAGATCTGCGAGGTGAGTAGCCATGAAAAAACTGTATACGATCATGCTTTTTACGATCCTGATCCTTCTTTCCCTGTTCATTCCTGGAGAATGGAATATAATCGTGATGCTCGGGATCATCACGGTCATGGCGATCCTTTGCGTAGCGGCTTCGTACAGATACTACACGGCCGATCAGCAGAAAGGATGACTTATATGGCAGGAGATAAGGCATACTATCACCTTCCCGGACTGTTTGAGTTCTATGAGCTCTATAAGGTATTCCTGCCGCTTTTCAGGGAGCACCGTGAGTACTTCTACGACTGGTGTGAGATCGGGTCGATCTATGGTGCGCCGGGGGACTGTCTCTGGGGTGGCGGACGTGTCGGATTCGGTGATGCGGATCCCCGCGACGTGGACTCTCTCATGAAGGAATTTGGCATCTCTTCGCGCCTGACATTCAGTAATTCGCTTCTGACGAAAGAGCATCTGTCCGATAAGAAATGCAATGATCTCTGTGCGCTTTTTGAAAAGAACAGCACGGCGGAAAACGGCATTATCGTGCATTCGGATCTGCTCCTTACGTATATCCGCGAGACGTATCCATCGTTCTATTTTGTCTCTTCGACGACGAAAGTGCTGACGGATTTTGATCAGTTTATAGACGAACTGGATCGCGAAGAATTCCGCTATGTGGTGTCGGATTTTCGGTTAAATAAAGAGTTTTCCGCGCTAAAAGAACTGTCGCCGGAACAGAAGCGAAAAGTGGAGTTTCTCTGCAACGAATGCTGCTGGTTCGACTGCTTCGACCGGAAGAACTGCTATGAAAATGTCAGCAGGAAAAGCCTCGGCGAACCGTGCGAAGATCACGTGTGCGTATCGCCGGATGCGGCAAAAGGATACCGCTTTTCAGAGGCCATGAAGAATCCCGGATTCATCGGAATCGAAGAGATCCGGAACATTTACCTAAAAGAAGGCTTTTCGCATTTCAAGATAGAGGGAAGAAGCCTCGGAAGTGCCGTGGTCCTCGAGTTCCTTCTATACTACATGACAAAGCCCGAGTACCAGCTGAAAGTAAGAGAAGAGATCTATCTCGACAGCTCTCTGGATCTTTTTTAGAAGAATATGAAAATAGGTGTTGACTCTGACGTTGCGTAATAGTTTAGAGTATACTTACCACGAAGGAGGAAACACGACAATGATGACAGTGCATGAAGTGAGCAAGCTGACCGGCGTGAGTATACGCGCGCTCCAGTACTACGACAAGATCGGACTTTTATCGCCGGCGGAGAAGACCGATGCGGGGTACAGGCTGTATGACGATGCAGCCCTGGAAAGATTGCAGCAGATCCTGCTGTTTCGTGAGTTGGAGTTTCCGCTTAAGGATATCAGGGAGATCATCGAAAGCCCATTTTTCGACAGGAAGAAGGCGCTACAGCAGCAGATCGAACTCCTCACGCTGAAGAAGAAGCACCTGGAGGACCTGATCACTTTTGCCCGTGGAATAAAACTTACAGGAGTGAAAAACATGGATTTTTCTGCATTTGATACAAAAAAGATCGACGAGTACACAGAGAATGCCAAAAAGCAGTGGGGGGCCTCGCCGGAGTTTAAGGAGTTTGAGAAGAAGTCCGAAAACTGGACGGACGAAAGCAAGAAGGCTGTCTATGACAGCTTCATCCAGCTGTTTGCGGATTTCGGGAAGATCAAGGATTCTGATCCTTCTTCTCCGGAGGCGCAGCAGAAGGTTAAGGACCTTCAGGCATTTATCTCGAAGAATTTCTACAAGTGTTCTGATGAGGTTCTTTTCGGACTTGGGAAAATGTATGCTGCTGGAGGAGAGTTCACTGAGAACATCGATTCCTACGGCGGTTCCGGCACGGCGGAATTCGTGCATCAGGCGATCACGGTATACTGCGGAAAGCAGATGAAATAACTGCACTATTCCGCATCTCCCGAGCATTTACAATTCCTTCGGAAAGATGGTATAAATATATTGTCAAATCCTTGTGATTTTTCATGGATAATGTGTTAGGGGGAAATCAAAATGTCTACTATGAATGGGAAAGAAGCCGAAAGAGTTCGGCAGATCGAAGAGAAGGAAAAGGAAATACATGATCTGGGACAAAAGGTGAAGATCCTGTTCTGGATATTGATCGCAAACGGAGCCCTGGCTATCCTGGCTGCAATATTCCAGCTTTCCAAAGATACATCCACAGTAAATACACTGCAGATCTTCGGTCAGGCGGTGAACATCATTTTCGGTATTGTTATCTGCACTTTGCCGCGGCCGGAGAGCCGTTTTGGTAAAGCCGGTGTATGCCAGATCATCGCCTCAATCGCCGGAGTATTCGAATATGCGCTCGGAAGCAGTGATATCGCGGTCGTTTGTACCCTGGTCGCTTTAGTGTTCGGTTTGATCTATGTCTACTCATTTATCCCGGAGATGGCGGAGAGAGTCGATCCCTACGATCCTTACCTTTCCGAATCCTGGAGAGGTTTTCTGAAACTGTATACGATCTGCCTGATCATGCCGTTCCTTCTTGTTATTCTGGTATTGTTCCGGCTTGGCGGAGCCACACTGATCTATCTGCTGTCTTTGGCTTATCCTATCCTGATCATTGTCATGATCGTCTGGCAGATGATCCTTTTCAAGAAGACATCGGATACCTGCATCGCTTATAAGGCTCCGGAGAAGAGCACGATCATCACAAGTGTCAGAAACAATTCGGGCCGTACTTCTCCCAAGGCGTTCCCTTCCAAGGATGAGTGGAAATGCTCCTGCGGGAATATCAATCCGAACTTCCTCGGTATGTGCTCCTGCGGTGTAAGAAAGAGAGAAGCGAAGGAGATCCTCGCGCAGCGCTCGGAAAAGCTGATGGCAAATAGAGCAGCGCATCAGGAGCAGGCAAATGAGGCGGACGAAGGTTCCGAACCGAAGGAATAACTAAAGAGAAAAAAACAACTCATAAGGACCCGGGTTCTTCCCGGGTCTTTTTATACCAGAAGGATACGTTTTCCGCCGTCTTCCGAGCCCGACAGGTCAGGAAACTGTGCTAAAATTAGGTGAAAGAAACTGAATTGTCAGGACAGGAAAAAGAAAATGGAGATTCGAGAATACGATCAGGAAAAAGATTTCGCAGCTGTTGCTTCCTGGAGCACCGATGAGCGGACACATGCCTTATGGTGTGCAGGTCTTACGGCTTTCCCACTGGAGAAGGAAAGCTTCATGGAAATGCTTCTGTCCTTTTCGAAAAGATTCGGCGATAAGCCATATGTGGCAGTCGATGAGAACGGTCAGGTCGAGGGATTCTTCTGCTATTCCTTAAACGAAGAGACCCATGAAGGCATGCTCAAATTCGTCATGGTCGATCCTTCCCGCAGAGGAAAAGGCCTCGGCAAGCAGATGATCCGTCAGGCGATCCGGTTCGCTTTTTCAGACTCTTCGACAAAAGCGGTACACCTCATGGTATTCGCCGGCAACGAACGTGCCGAGAGATGCTACGCGGGTGCGGGTTTCCGGGAGCGGAAGATGGATCTTCAGCCGTTCCGCTATAAGGATGAAGAATGGGCGAGAAAAAACATGGTGATCCGGAGAGAGGATCTCTATGAGATGACGAATACGATCTCTCCCGAAGATTATATGGATATGCGAAAAACCGTCGGATGGCACACCTTCGCACTCGAACAGGCGGCGGAGGGCCTTAAGAACTGCTATCTGTGGTGCCTTCGCGATAACGGCCGGCCGATCGCTCTGGCACGTGTGATCTGGGATCACGGATATGTGGTCTATATCGCCGACGTGATCGTGCTTCCGGAATACCAGGGACAGGGCCTCGGAAGACAGCTTATGGAGACCGTGATGGCGTTCATCCGTTCGCAGATGAAGCCGGGATATATGTTTATGGTCTCCCTTATGTCTGCCGTCGGGAAAAACGAATTCTATAAGAAATTCGGATTCGTGGACCGTCCGTCGGAGAAGTTCGGACCGGGAATGCACCAGTGGCTGATCAGCGAAGAGACGGAGACGAAGTGATCTTCAGAAAAAGAGGAGGCGTTCCTTGAGGTTTTACTCGACATCGAAAGGCTTTTGCATAAAAAAGGGCCTCGTCACGAAGATGTATCCCTTTAGTGAGATCAAGCGCATCGAGCTCGATGAGGACGGGGAATCGTATTTTCTGACGACCGGTCATGAGGAGTTTAAGGATTCAGCGCTTCACTATGCGCTCGACAACCCGCGCGTCTACGATGAGATCAGAAAAAACAATATCGCTTTTATCAACCATGATCTGAAGAAGTTTCACGAAAAGACCTATACGGAAGAGGAACTTCTGCCGCTTCTTTCCGAGCCGAAAGAAGTGGCGCAGGAATGTGCGGACAAGTACATCCGCAGGCATCTTGGGGAAGAGTTCTCGGTGGATGTGGTGCTGGATAAGGATTACGAACATTACCAGCTCTATTTCATCCTGAAAAGAAACGGCGAGGTCATGCAGCTTCCGTGGCTTTTTAAGCTCCGCGGGGGAAGAAAATACCGCGATTCCTTTGAAGGCTTGATCCTCACGGATCTTCTGGAATGGAAAGCATCATCTAAGTCCGGCATCTACGGTGTCACGGAGGAGGTCACGGATCCGGAGTCCTGCCGGTTCATCGTAAACGATAAGATGAAGGATTTCTGCGAATTCTATGCGCGGGAAAAGGCCAAAGGAAACGACCCGGTGGACTTTGTGCCCCCGAAGCCGGTCGAACGCCTAAAGCCGAAGGATCACCTTCAGATCCGCTATCCGGTATTCCTGCTCGGGCTTTTCATCGCATCCCTCGGAGTGGCTTTCTCCACGGTGGCCGAACTCGGCACCTCGCCGGTCGCCTCGGTCCCGTACTCGATCTTTCTTGCAGACGGCGGCACGACGATGTCTTTTGGCGGATGGCTGAATCTTCTGAGTATTATTCAGATCACGGTGCAGATCCTTATCTTGCGGAGAAAGTGCTACCCGCTGGAGATCCTGATCCAGACGATCCTCGCTTTTGTATACGGATATCTTACGAACTTTTCCTGCTGGCTCCTACGGGACATATGTCCTGCCAGATACGAAGAGAAGCTCTTCCTCATGCTCCTTGGCTGCATCATCCTCGCGCTCGGCATCTGGATCCAGTTTAAAGGCGGCGTGGCCATGCTCCCGGGAGAGGCCATGAACCGTGCGATCTCCGAGGTCACGGGGAAGCGCTATGAGAACATCAAGATCGCGTTCGACATCTTCTATATCACGCTGTCGGCCATTATCTGCATGAGCTGCCTCGGAAGACTCGAAGGTGTTCGAGAAGGCAGCATCGTGGCTGCGGTGCTGGTTGGTCTTCTGATCCGGCTATATAACCGGATCTTTAATAGGGCCGTCGTATATGTGAAAAAGAGCAGAGGTGAAAATGAGTAAAGTACTGTATGTTTCCGACCTGGATGGAACGCTGATGAGAAACGATGAGACCCTTTCTGAAAACACGGTAAGGATCATCAACGAACTTGTTGAAAAAGGCCTTTCTTTTACATATGCGACGGCAAGGTCGGTAGAGAGCGCGCGGCCGATCACCGGAGGGCTGAAACTTAGGCTCCCCGTGATCACGAGAAACGGCGCGGTCCTGGCGGATAACGAAACCGGCGAGCATATAAAGAAATCGGTCTTTTCCGAAGAAGAAGTTTCTCTTCTAAAAGAGCTTCTCACGGATATCCCGCGCTGCGGATATGTTTCCTGCTTTATCGGGAAAGAGATGATCCGTACCACGATGCCGGGAGAGCATACCGTGGGCCTTCAGGGGTATCTCGATTACTATAAAGACGATCCGACCATGAAATATATGGACTCCTACGAGGAGATGTTCTGCGGAGATCCGGGATATGTTACCTGCATTGGCACCAAGGAAGAGATCGAGCCGATCTACGACCGCGTACGTGCCTACGACTACTGGGAATGTATCTTCCAGAAAGATACCTACCGCGAAGAGGAATACTGGCTCGAGATCTGCCCGAAAAACTGCACGAAAGCGAAGTCTCTCCTGAAACTGAAAGAAGACTACGGCTTTGACCGGCTGGTGGTTTTCGGGGATTCCCTGAATGACGTCTCCATGTTTAAGATCGCGGACGAAGCCTACGCGGTTGGAAATGCCCGTGAAGAGGTAAAAGCACTCGCCACCGCGGTCATCGGGTATAATGAAGAAGACGCGGTCGCTCATTTTCTTCGGGACCGGATGGGCGGAGAGCAGGAAACGAAGTGAATGCAGTGGTTACTGCTAGGCGCGAACCAATGAATAACAGTGTTAATCTAAACAGTGTTACAAGTTATTCGGAGAGGTGAATATGATCATGAAATCAGAAGGCAAGTGCGAAGCGCCATTTATCGAGCATATTGCGCTGTTTGTAAATGATCTGGAAAAGGGAAGGGACTTCTTCGTGAAGTATCTTGGCGGAGTTTCGAATGACGGATACCATAATGTGAATACCGGCTTCCGATCCTATTTCCTCACTTTTGGAAACGGTGCGCGTCTAGAGGTCATGAGCAAGCCGGGAGTGCAGGATCCTTCGAAAGATCAGGAACAGACAGGATATGTGCACATCGCTTTTTCCGTAGGTAGTAAAGAGCGTGTCGATGAGCTGACGAAGATCCTGAAAGAGGACGGATACGAAGTCATCAGCGGACCGAGAACGACCGGAGACGGATACTATGAGTCCTGCATCGTCGGCATCGAAGGGAACCGTATAGAGATCACCGTGTAAACCACCGGAACCTTTTTCGCAATTTGATTCGATGCTACAATGAAGAAAAAAGCGAGGTGCATCTTATGGTACACACAGATAGAGGCATTTCTTTAGCCGCAGATGTTATGGCTCCGCGCAAGGTCTGATAAGGACGACACCTTCACGGAGCAAGTAAATCGGAATCGTCCGGTCAGGCTTTACGCTGCTTAGAAAACAAATCTATTTTCTAGGAGTAAAGCCATGAGAAAACTATCTATTATCAAAGAACTTCGAAGCTTTCTGCTTCTTTGGTCCTCACAGACTGTGTCCCAATTGGGTACAGCCATGACGGACTATGCGCTCATTATCTGGGTCTACGAAAGGTCCGGAACTGCGTCAAGTGTAACAATGTTAACCATGTGCGCGTTCCTTCCGACGATCCTTTTCCGCTTTCTGGCGGGCACATTTGTGGACCGGAAAGACAAGAAGCGCATTATGCTGATCACGGATCTGATCGCCGCATGCGGATCGCTTTCGGTCCTTCTTCTATATTCGGGAGCCGTGCTTGAAGTATGGCATCTCTATGTGATCAATATCATCTTAAGTTTCATGAATTCTTTCCAGGTTTCGGCCTCCTATGTCGCGACTTCTCTGCTCGTGCCGAAGAAGCACTATGCCCGGGTCGGCGCGCTTTCTGGCATCTCCGGATCTGTTATCGCGATCCTGGCCCCGGCACTCGGAAGTATCCTTCTGGTCTTTGGTGGGCTGAGGATGGTCCTGATCGTCGATCTTACAAGCTTCGCCGTGGCCTTTCTGACACTTCTTCTTTTTATCCGTATCCCCAAAACACCGCTGGAGGAGAAGAAGGAACAGGAGTCTTTCTGGAAAAGCAGCCAGGAAGGTATACGATTCTTAAAAGATAGTAAGGCACTTCTTCATCTGACGCTGTTTATCGCGGTCGTGAATCTCTTTGCCAAGCTGGGAAATGACGGCATGCTGGCGCCCTATATCCTCGGACGGACCGGCAACGACCAGAAGATCCTCGGTCTCGTACAGGCTTTCACATCGGCAGGGATCTTGCTGGGAAGTATGCTGATGATGTTCCGAAAACCGGCGAGAAGAAAGACACGGCTGATCTTTATCACCTGTGCCATCATCCTCTCCGGTGATCTGTTTTTAAGTGTGACGGAGATCCCGGCCATCTGGTGCATCGCCCAGTTCGGCACCTATGCGGTGGCGGCGATCATGAACATCCATCTGAACACGCTCATGCGCGAAAAGGTCCCGATCACCATGCAGGGCAGAGTTTTTGCAGCGCAGGACACTCTCAAGAACTGCACGAATCCTCTGGGACTGTTCCTCGGAGGCATCCTGGCGGACTATGTATTCGAGCCCTTCATGAAGACGGAGTCCACGCTTCAGAAACCTCTTTCCGTGCTTTTCGGGTCGGAAAGCGGATCGGGGATCGGACTTCTGTTCTTCATTGTAGGCACACTCGGGATGCTTATCAGCATTACCCGTCTGAAGAAAAAGGTCTACCGGGAATTGGATCTGCCGGAGCCCGCTTCAGAAGAGAATGCGAACGGCGAGAAGAATTTACCGGCTACGGACAGAGAAGGACTGGAAAACCCGTAAGTCCCGTTGTAGAATAAAGAAAAGGCAAAGGCGCCGAATTGGAGCCTTTGCCTTTTTGTTTTGCAGCAGAAACGGCGATCCGTCAGGAAGGAGCTTTCCATGGCAGCATTTGATAGAGTACTCTCGGGCATACCCGAAATGGATACAAACTTCGACAACATACGTCTGGGCGACAATGTCGTGTGGCGCGTGGATGATCTTGCACAGTTCAAGCTCTTCATGAAGCCCTATGTGAAACAGGCGATCGCGGACGGAAGAAACCTCATCTACTTCCGCTTCGCGACACATGAGCCGCTCCTGGAAGAACAGGAAGGCTTAAAGATCATCAACGTCGAGCTCAATCACCGTTTCGAGAACTTCACGGTCGAGATCCGGGAACACATCACGAGAGAAGGCCGGGATGCTTTTTACGTATTTGACTGTCTGTCCGAGCTTCAGACGGCATGGGCCACCGACCTCATGATGGGCAACTTTTTCCAGGTGACATGTCCCTATCTTTTTATCCTCGATACCGTTGCCTTTTTCCCGCTTATCCGCGGCAAGCACTCCTTCTCGGCGATCGCGAAGATCCGTGATACCACACAGCTTTTCCTCGACGTGTACGCAGATGCCGAGAATGTATATGTAAGGCCGGATAAGGTCTGGAACCGCTATTCCGAGACGATGTTCCTGCCACATCTTTATGTGCCGAAAACAGGCGAATTCAAGCCGATCCTCGATGGCGTCATGGCGAGCCATTTTTATCAGGTCCTCGGGAATTCCGCTTCCACGGATAAAGGAAATATGGACAGCTGGGACCGCTTCTTCAACATGACGGAGATGATGTACGAAAACGGCATGGATGTCACGGAGCAGTGCCACCGTATGTGTAATATCATGATGTCCCGCGATGAACGCATGCGCCTGATGATCAAGGAGCACTTCAAACCGCAGGATTATTTTGCGGTCAGAAAACGCATGATCGGTACTGGCATGATCGGCGGTAAAGCGACCGGCATGCTCCTCGCGCGAAAGATCATCGAGAATAAGTGCCCGGAGATCTTCTCAAAATTTGAACCGCACGATTCCTTCTATATCGGCTCGGATGTGTTCTACTCCTTTATCGTGGAGAACAAGTTCTGGGATCTTCGTATCCGCCAGAGAAAAGAAGAGGAATACTTCACGCTGGCAGATGAATTTGCCGAGCGGCTTCACACCGGAAAGTTCAGCCGGGAGATGGAGGAACAGCTCGTTAAACTCCTCGAATACTACGGACAGGACCCGATCATCGTCCGTTCCAGTTCGATCCTCGAGGACGGTTTCGGCAACGCCTTTGCCGGAAAGTATGAATCCGTTTTCTGCTCGAATTCGGGCGATATGAATCAGCGTCTCGAGGAACTCGAGAACGCGATCCGCACGGTCTATGCAAGTACCATGAGTAAGTCCGCCCTCGACTACAGAAGCCGCCGCGGTCTTCAGAAAAGAGATGAGCAGATGGCCCTTCTCGTCATGCGCGTGTCCGGCTCCTACTACGGAGAATACTACATGCCGTGTGTCGCGGGCGTCGGCTATTCCTTCAGCCCGTACCGCTTTATGGATGACCTCGATCCGACGGCCGGTATGCTGCGCCTCGTTATGGGTCTCGGAACTTCTGCGGTCGACAGGACTGAAGGGTCCTATCCGAGGCTCGTAAGTCTCGATAAACCGAAGGCCCAGCCAATGCGGGATTCGGTCGAGAAGCATCAGCATTCGCAAAGAAAGATGGAGCTGATGAACCGGGCGACGAGACAGCTCGAGCAGATCGATCCGGATAAGGTAAAACCGTTCCTGCCATACTTTATGAGAAGGCTTCTTTTCGAGCACGATACGATCACGGAGCGGATGTTCCGGGAAAGAGGACAGGCCAGAGAGATCGAGTTCGTTTCCTGCCTCGGCATCGTCGAGAAAGAACAGCTCATGCAGCAGATGCGGGAGATCTTAAGTACGATCCAGAAAGAATACGATTACCCGGTCGATACGGAGTTCACGATCAACCTTTCCGAAGACGGGGATTACGTCATCAACCTCCTGCAGTGCCGTCCGCTCCAGGTCTATCAGGATGCGGAGGAGCAGGCCCTTCCGGAGGATGTGGAAGAAGAGAAGATCCTCTTTTCCTGTCAGGGTTCTTCGATGGGACTGTCGCGCCTTGCGAAGATCGACATGGTCGTTTCCATCGATCCTGTCCTTTACTACAACATGCCGTTTAAAGATAAATACCGTGTGGGAAAAGCCCTGGGCGCGGTGAACTGGAGCATGCGCGGGAAGGAAAAGAAGATGCTTCTTCTGACGCCGGGGCGTATCGGCACCTCGTCTCCGGAATTGGGGGTACCGGCGCTTTTCTCGGATATAAGTGAATTCGAGTGCATCTGCGAGATCGCGGATTCGAGAGCGGGCTATAACCCGGAACTCTCCTACGGCAGCCATTTCTTCCAGGATCTCGTGGAAGCGGGAATACTCTATAACGCGATCTTCGAAAATGAGAAGACCTTAGTTTTCCGGCCGGAGCTCCTTTCCGGGCTTCCCAATCTCCTTCTGGACTTCGATCCGAAGGCGGAAGACCTCATAGATATCATCCGCGTGTACGACGTATCCGGCATGGAGATCCGCATCTGTAACGACATGAAAAAGGAACGGATCCTCTGCTATAAAGCCTGAGAAAACTGCTTTTCCGGACATTTTTACGCCCCTGATTTATACTGCGGGAGTAACGACATCTTCCTGAAACTGCGCTACAATCGATTTACTGGTTAATGTTATAATCGAAGAGTGAAAACGTTAAGGAGCAGATCGACTGACTAATGAATAAGAAATTTCTGAAAGAGATCTTTTCCTATGTGATGATCATGATCGGCGCCCTGATGGCGGCCTTTTCGGTCGCCTGCATCCTGCTTCCGAACGATGCGATCGATTACGGGACGGCAGGTGTGGCGATCATCATCAGCAAGATGACCGGGTTCCCGCTGTCGCCATGTGTGCTTATCGTATTTCTACCGTTCATGCTCGGAGGCTTCCTGCTTCTGGGCGCAAGATTCAGTGTGAAGGCGCTCTTTGGTGCGATCATCTACACCGTTGGACTGGATATCTTTGAAGAGATCCCGTTTGTTCTGAACACAGAGCACTTTCTGGCGGTGGCATTTGGCGGTGCGATCCTTGGTCTGGGACTGTCGCTCATACTTCGCCACGGCGGATGTATCGATGGTTCGGAGATCTTCGCCAATATCATCATCAAAAAGCTTTCCGATAAGACCGGCAGAAACTTCAGCATGTCGGGGATCCTGATTGGATTCAATGCGTGTGTCTATCTGGCCGCCTTTGTTCTCATCAACAGAAATGCCGCGCTGCTGAGTCTTCTGGTGTATTTTGTTGCGACCGCCGTTATCGATCACTTCACAGATCATTTCGAAGCGATCAAGCAGGTCACGATCATTACAAAAGAACCGGACAAGCTTGTGGCTGCGATAAAGAAGAAACTCAATAAGACCTGTACGATCATGGACTCCTACGGGGCGATCGCCGGCGAGAATAAGACACTTATCTGCTACGTGAACTACTTCGAACTTCAGAAAATGAAGGAGATCATCGCGGAGAACAAGGGCACATTCAGCACGGTGTCAACGATCGACGAGATCTTGAGATGAGAAAAGAGGGGCCCCCCCGCATGAGAACGGTAGAGAGTTTTATAGAACGGAAGAAGGAAATAAAAAATGAAGTTCGACGGATCTGAAGTCATTATCGGAAAAGGCGCACAGGCGGAAGTTTTCCAATATCAGGGATACGCATATAAGGTCTATAAAAACACATATCCGGCGGAGTGGATCGCATTTGAAAAAGATCAGCAGAGAGCGGTCAATGAACGGGGGATCTGCCCGATCCGCTACTACGATACTGATGATGCACACATCATTAAGATGGATCTGATCGAGGGCGAAGAACTCGAGAAGATCGTCCTTTCAGGATATGTCGAAGGGTTCGGCGTTCTGGCGGAAGCTTTTCGAAAAGTACACGCCGCACCGGTCGAGGGTATTAAGATGCCTCCGCTGATCGCGACAGCCGGCATGGGATTAGGAAAAGAGGATCAGGATGAGATCCTCCCGATCATCTCGCGTCTTTCCGAAAAGTATCCGTCCTGCATATGTCATCTGGACATGCATTTTCTGAACATCATGATCCCGAACGGAGCGATGGATGCGGTAAAAAAAGATCGCTCGGATCAAGGCGAAATGAAGTATCCGGAATATGTGATCATCGACTGGATGAACGCCCGGATCGCACCGGCCATTTTCGACTACGCAAGGACCTATGTGATCTTCGACGAGTTTTCGCAGGAAGGACTTGAGATCTATAAGCAGGCCATCGCAGACGATTTAAGAGCACTGGGCATCTCCGAAGAAGATTTAGAGGATGCGGTCAGAGTAAGCGCGATCATCCGAAGAAGAGAAAAGAATTAAACTATAAGGAACATGCGGCAGAAGCGGTATGTGCGATAGAATAGTTAAGGATAATACTTGCAGGGAGAAGTAGATGATCAATATTCGCAGAGCGGAAAAAGAAGATTTTGAGATCCTCGAGGACCTCTATAGAGAGCTCGAGGAGGACGGCGTTTTTTACCAGCCGCAGCACTTCGTCTTAAGCCCGAAGGGGGCCAGATCAGAGTATATGGCGGGGATCCTGAAGAGCGATAATCAGGCACTGTTCGTCGCAGAGGACGACGGAAAGGTGATCGGATTTGCACATGTGGTCCTCATCAAGAGCAAGCCCTTCTCCTGCCTTAAGCCGGAGCTGGCGATGTATCTTCAGGATCTGGTCGTAACGGCAGAATACAGAAACCGCGGGATCGGTTCCATGTTCATGGACACAGTGAAAAAGTACGGGAGAGAAAACGGTGCGGATTTTTTCCGCACGCAGGTCTTCCCGGGCAATACGGACGGGCTTCGTTTCTATAAGAGAAACGGCTTTACCGAGACGATGATTACGATCGAAAGCCCGCTCTAAAACAGAGGCCGGCCGGATGGAGAACCGGCTGTAGTGAACGGGAGGAACTATATGAATTATTTTGTAGAAGGCCTTCAGGGCAGTGGAAAAACGACCCTGGTCGGACAGCTTTCGGAGAATTTCCCGAACTATGCGGCTATCCGCGAAGGAGAGTATTCTCCGGTGGAACTGGCGTGGTGCGCATATCTCACTAAGGATGTGTACGAAGAGAAACTTCTGAAGTATCCGGAGCTGCGTGACCAGATCGAAGAGAAAACATATTTCGAAGATGACCATGTTATCGTGTGCTACACGAAAGTTCGGACGGAGAACAGGAACTTCTATCAGGATCTGGAGCAGTACGAGATCTACAACAACCGCGTCTCTTTTGACGAGTTTAAGAAGATCATTCTGACGCGTTTTTCAAACTGGAACGGGGACGGAAACATCTTCGAGTGCTCGCTTCTTCAGAACATTGTCGAGGACATGATGCTTTTCCGCGTCTGCACGGATGACGAGATCATCGCTTTTTATAAAGATGTCCGAAAAGCACTTGAAGGGAAGAAGTTTCACATCATGTACCTGAAGGCGGAGGACATCCGCGGCAATCTTCAGGTGATCCGTAAGGAGCGCTCGGACGAGAACGGAAATGAAATCTGGTTTCCGCTGATGATGCAGTTCTTCGACAACTGTCCGTATTCGAAGGCGAAGGGGACATCGGGCGAAGAGGACCTGATCGCGCACTTTGCGCACCGTCAGGAGCTGGAGCTTCGGATCCTGGAGGAAGTGTTCCCGGGTCAGTACTCCGTGCTTCGCCGGGGCGTGAAACTCGTGCCGGTAAAAAAGGAAGATCTGGAGACTGTATGGAAGATGCAGGTCGAGGCTTTTTCCGGGCTTCTTGAAAAGTATCAGGACTTCGATATGAGCCCCGGGGCAGAGAAACTCGATAAGATCGAAGCACGCTTTAACCAGCCGTGGACGAGCTACTATTTCATCGTGGCAGAGAACAAGAATGTCGGCGTCATCCGCGTGGTCGATAAGAAAGACGGATCGAGAAAACGCATCTCGCCGATCTGGATCATGGAGGAATTCCGCGGAAAAGGATACGCGCAGCAGGCGATCCTTGAGGTCGAGAAGATCTACGGACCGGAGAACTGGAGCCTCGATACGATCCTTCAGGAAAAGGGAAACCTACACCTTTACGAAAAGCTCGGATACCATCAGACAGGGAGGATCGAGCACATCAATGAGCGGATGGATATTGTGTTTTACGAGAAAAACTGATGTCGGGATATTGATTCCGATGAACATAACCAGGAGTGAAATATGGAACTGAAACAACTTACGGAACGCATATGGTTTATGCCATATGAAGAGGAGCGGGACCGCCCGAACCTCGGATATATCAAGGGTGATAACTGGGCCCTGGCGGTCGATGCCGGCCACTCGGAAGAGCATGTAAATCAGTTTTACGCTCTTCTTGAAAAGGAAGGACTTCCGCTTCCGGACCTTACGGTAATTACGCACTGGCACTGGGATCACACCTTCGGCATGCATGCGGTACACGGCCTTTCTCTTACCTGCGAAAGGACTAACGAGTATCTTAAAATGAAGAAGGAAGAGATCGAGAAGGAAGGTCCTTCGGGCTTTTTATCGATCAATGACAGCGTCAGAAAAGAATACGAAGGCGGAAAAGAAGTCATTGTGGTTCCTGCGGATATGACTTTCCGCGGAGAGATGACGCTGGATCTTGGCGGTGTCACGGTAAAGATCGTAACGTCCGAAGCGCCTCACACCGATGACTCCACACTGGTTTTCGTATGTGAAGACAGCGTGCTGTTCCTGGGTGATGCCACATGCAATGCATATCCCGGAGGTCCGAAGGATAAGGGCCTGAGCATGAAGCTTGCCGATACGATCCGAAGATTCGCCCCGAAGACCTGCATGGAGGGTCACTGGGTGCCGACCACGATGGACGATACACTGTCGGATCTTCTTTCGTGATCCGCGCCTGATCCGACCGATTACGGCACATGCCGGAAGAACTGTCAGAAATGAAAAGGAAGAATGAAATTAAATGATCGATGGACACATTCATGTCGAGTACGGTCCATACACACTTGAGTGGATCGATGAATTTGTGAAAAAGGCTGTGGAGACGGGATTAAGTGAGATCCGTCTTCTCGAGCATAACTACATGTTTCCGGAGTTTTCACCGATGTATGATTCCGCATGTGCGGCAAGTGATTTCGTGAATGACTGGTTTCAGAGAAAGGCTGCATATAAGAGCCTTCTGGAGTATCTGGCGCTGATCGACCAGGTCAGATCAAGGGAGTACCCGGTCCGCATCAAGTTCGGCCTCGAGGTCTGCTACTTCCCGAAATGGGAAGATCTCATCTATAAGAATACGAAGGACCTCGGCCTCGATTTTCTTCTCGGAAGCATGCACTTTGTCGGAGATTTTGCCTTCGACCATACGACGGAACTCTGGGAAGGGATCGACGTGGACAGCACATACAGAAGATATTTCGAAGATTCCGTGAAACTTTCGGACAGCGGTCTTTTCACGGGGATCGGGCATCCGGATACGCTAAAACTCTTCGGACATAAAGCATCGTTTCCACTGACGGAATACTACGAAGCTCTGGCAAAAGCACTTGCCAGAAACGGCATGTACGCCGACCAGAACAGCGGTGCTCATAGAAGATGTCCGGACACGGCGGAGCTTGGAATGAATCCGGAATTGATTTCGATTTTAAAGAAGCATAACGTGCCGATCATCACATCCTCGGATGCACATAAACCGGAGGATGTCGGATACATGATCAGTGAACTGGAAAAACTTGTAGAGGAAGCATAGAAAACCTGCCAACAAGCTATTGATTTTTGTTAGCAGGTTTCTTCTTTGCATCTACAAATTCAGCGATGAGGTGATTGATAGCGTTGCTGGTCTTGACGTGACGGAACCACGTGATGGATGGCGTCACTTTCAATGAGTGATAGACGACGACCCTGTCGCCTTCGCTTAAGCGGACGTGCGGGCCGAGCCGGTCGGGATTGCCGTCGATGGTCGCGTAGTCAAAATGCAGGCCGATGTCGGAATGGATCGCGAAGGCGAAATCCAGTACAGTGGCGCCATCATCGATATACATCTCGGAGCCGTCCTGCTTATAGACTTTGATCTTCTTATTTCGGAAACCGGAAGGTTCATAAGGATCCACGCCTTTGATGTTGAATCCGTCCATCTCATCCACGATATCTCCGATCCGGAAGCGGATATAATCCAGTTCACTTCGCACGAAGACACGGTAGCGGTTCTCCATCTCGTCCTTGAGAAGAAGGTAGGACGAGTGGCCGTCCGATGTCCTGGCGAACTGGCATATCTCCATGCCGAGATCGAGCAGATATTTTTCATAAAAAGAGAAGAAGACGTCGGCTGCGGTCTTTTTCGGATTTTCATCGAGAAAAGAATCCTTGATCACGAATGTCATGTCATAAAGAGGGATCTCTGCTTTCGTGAAGATCCCGCGAAGGGAACTGTTGCAGTTTTCAAGAGTCTTGACAGTCTGGCGACGAAGGCTTGCGATGGATCGTTTACTGCATTCGAATTTGGCGATGGCTTTACTTAATGTGAGTGCGTCCTGATCGGCGACGCCGCCGTTTCGGATCGGAAGATCATTCAGTTTGGAAAGATCTGAAATCAGGGAATGTATCTTGTTGATAACGAATGTGGTGGAAATGTTATTTTGAAGAAGCAGGATCTGGTAGGCTTCGGAGATCTCGTCATAAGTGTCCTTGTGCTCGATGCGTAAGCAGAGGTTTGAAAGCTCGTCGGCCAGGTAATAGGCTTTGGCCAGCTCGGCAAGAGGAATGATGATCTCTCTGGTGTCGCGGGCCTTTTTGATCTGCTTATTGATGGGAAAACACCCGATCGTGTAGAGGTTGTCGAGGCGGTCAGCGATCTTGATGAGCAGAGCCTTGCGGTTCATGTTCTCAAGAAGTTTGACCTCCGACATTCGGTCGATCTCTTCTTTCGTGAGCTTGCTCTTTTCGGCCTCGGTGATGGATCCGTCGATCGAGGTGACGTTATCGACAAGACGGGCGATGTTCTCGCTGAACATCTCGCTGATATCTTCGACGGTGACATCACAGTCTTCGACGACATCGTGAAGAAGTGCCGCGATGATCGTGTCGCACTCCAGTCCCCAGGAAGCCAGAAAATGGGCGACACGAAGCGGGTGATTGATGTACGGCTCGCCGGATTTTCTAAAAACGCCGTCGTGCTTTTCGGCCGCGAAGTTATAGGCCTTCCTTAGATAAGGCTTATAGACGATCGAGTGATTATTCTGCATGGTATGGATGATGTCGTTAATAGTACAGGTCTTGTTCATATACTATCCCTCCCCCCGAAGAAACATCGATCACTGTTTCAGGAAAGTGTCCTTGAGCATGTGATACCATGCATCGTCGTCACGATTCGAGATCTTGCCGACGCGGAACAGGTTCCTGTCCACCACTCGCTTAACGTAAGCGGAGATCGCTCCTTTTACTGTAATGTCACGCTGGAAATCGGAAACATCCTCGTCCGGCTCCGCGTACTGTTTCTTGATGAACTGGATCAATTCATCGGTGTCGTGGGAATCTTTCACGGAGATATGGCTCAGGAGCAGCATGTGATGCAGCTCTTCGTCAGAAAGACGGGTATTCTCTCTGGAAAGTCCGATAAACTGGATCGCGGGCATCGGCTCGCGTCCTTTGGAAATGGAATTGATGGTCCCGATCCCGCTGCTGTATTTCGATGCTTCAGACGGTACAGGCGGCCGGTGGAGTATGATGAGTGCCTGATCCTTATTACTCTGCTTGATCGTGATGAATGCGTGATTGTGATTCATCTCGAAAACGCCATAATAAGGGATGCCGGGATACCTTATCTCTTCTTCCGCCGGGCCGGTCTCCTTTTTCGACCGGATCTCCTCTTCCTTTTCTGCCTTCAGGTTTCTTTTCGAATAGTTGCTCTCTACATACTTGGCAAAAGATCCGCCGTGGTTCCTGATCTCTGTCTCGATGCGGTAGCGCGTCCCGATCGCTTCGGTGCGGGACGGGATCCCCATGATGCAGACGACACTGTGTCCGAGACTGTTCACAGGCGACGGCGTGGCATAGATATGCAGGATGCCGAACATCAGTGATGCGGAAGGTGGATTGTGATCGTTTCCCTTGTAGTTACCGGTATTAAAGTAATAGAGGTAATACGTGCCTTCGTAGCGGGAATAATCCTCCAGCTCTTCCTTCTCGATCTCGGAAGTCGGCGGGATGGCATCGTAGGCTGCAGGGGTGATGTCCTTTGAAAGGAAATCATCGATCGAGATGCCGTAGATGCTCTTGAGCGACAGAAGAAAACTTAGTGGCGGAAGCGTCTTCCCATTCTTATATGAGGAGATCAGTGCTTCGGCGACATGTGTTCTCTCGGCCAGCTGCTTCTGATTGATGCCGTTCTGCTCCAGCAGACGTTTTATATTGACTGAAACCTGTTCCCTAACAGTGAAATCGGTAATATCAATGTTCTCCATTTATACCCCTCCCCCTATTCACTTGAAACCATATATCCTTCAGCGCCAGCTTCTTACCCTTCTGCCTTCATTATAGAGCCTCAAAGGTAAAAAGCAATTGAAAAAGCGTGAAAGACTTTAGTTATACTAAATTTGCTTCTTCAAAAATCGGAAAAAGCGGTTTAACAGGGTTACAAATCGGACGGCAAAAGAGAGAAATTTAGTTGTCCTAAACCGAAAAGCGGCGAGAATTTACCAGGGGTGGGTAAATCCGTTTTCAGTATTCCGAAACAGGTGATTTAGCCGCCTTTCTTATAGATATAGAAGAGTGTGATAGTCTAAAACAGTAAGAAGATCTTTGAAGGAGGAGAACAACATGGCAGACGTGATCAAAATCAATGACAGTACCTGGAGGATCGAGGATGGCGGAGTGAGATTCCTCCTTCTCTGTGACCTGAAATAAGAGAAAAGCTTCTCCGTATCATAGGAAATCCCTTGAATAAAACCGAACAAATGTGCTACAATATAAAGGTCGACAAATCCATAACAAGGAAGGTGTCTATATGAACGAATTTATTGCATATTGCGGCTTGGACTGCGAGAAGTGTGAAGCACGTATCGCGACGATGAATAATGATGATGAGCTTCGTCAGAATGTGGCGAAAGAGTGGTCTGTCATGAACGAAGTCGAGATCACACCGGAGATGATCAACTGCACCGGATGCCGTGTTCCGGGCGTGAAGTTTCCTTTCTGTGAATCCATGTGTCCGATCAAGATCTGTTCTTCGGAAAAGAAGTACGAGACATGCGCTGACTGCAACAAAGTCGCTTCTTGTGAGAAGGCGGCGATGGTCCTCGGAAACAATATGGAAGCCAGAGAGAACCTCGGGATCAGCGGATCTTTCTCATAACGTCATAACATAAGTGATCGCCGTTTGCGGCATCGATCACGTTATATTCGATCTCGGTATATCCACGCTTAAGATAGATTCTTTTGGCAGGGAAAGACGCATCCAGTTCGATCGTATCGAAGGATGAAAAGATCTTCTCTTCAGCAAAGTCCATCAGTGCTTTTCCGAAGCCCTGATGCTGACATTCGGGAAGAACGAAGAGCCTGCAGATGTGATTCTCAGCGACTGTTACCGTGCCGACGGTCTTTCCGTCAACATTCAGAAGGTACACGTTTCCATTTGAAATATCGGAAACGATCTTATCCATCGAATGATGCCGGCTGAAGAATTCGACCGCACCTACCGGATAGTATTTCGGATATACCGTGTTGATCGTGACCTGAGTGATCTCGTAAACGATATCTGCATCTTTAGGCTGAGCAATGGTGATCGTTCTGTCCATGATCCTTCTCCGTTGTCTTCTAGATTAATTCAGATTGTATCACGGAACATGCGGAAAGAGGCTATGCTATACTGAACGAAAACAGACTATTTTCAGGCATTGCGCTCTTAACGCTTTAAAGAAAAAGGAGGTAAAAATGAAACAGCACTATAAAGAAATGCCATCTTCCCTTCAGGGAACATATGCTGAGTTTTCCAGGAATTTCGGGTTCGACTGGAAAGAATTCATTATGGGGATCCCGACACCGATGTTTCTCGTAACGACCTACAAATCCAACGGTCAACCGAACGCGACGATGCAGTCGTGGGCGACGTTTACCAGCGCGGATCACGGTAACGGATATTTCGCTGTTCTTGCCAGTGTTACAAAAGGCGGACACCTTCATCAGACGCTGAACGAGAAGAAAGAAGCGGTCATCAATTTCATGTCTTCGGACAAGTACGAAGACTGCATGAAAACGATCCAGAATAATCAGTTTGAAGCGGATGAGATCTCCGCATCCGGACTTACCGTGGCGAAGGCTTCCTGGGTAGATGCGCCGATGGTAGAAGAATGCTTTATGAATCTTGAATGTAAGTATCTCTGGGAGAAGGAGATCGTTCCCGGAGATGATCACGTAATAGTGTGTCTCGAAATCGTTGGAGGACATGTTGACGAAGAATTCCTTGCGGACCGCTTTGGAGAAAAGAGTGTTTCGTATAACATCCACTACCCGATGGATCCGAATAACGTGAAAGAAAAAGGATGCGACTATGTTGCAGGTCTGAAGGTTACAAACCGATCTTACGAATATTGATTTAGGAGGAAAATGTAATGAGCAATATATTCGAACAGTGTCCTGTACTTGAAAATGAAAGATGGCTGATGCGCTTTGTGAAGGAGGAAGATTCCGAAGATCTTCTGAAAGTATACGGGGACAAGCAGGCGCTTCCGTTTTTCAACAGCGACAACTGCCACGAAGATAACTTCTATTACGACACGAAGGAGAAGATGGATAACGCGATCCGTTTCTGGCTCGAATCTTATGAAGGAAAATGGTTTGTCCGCCTGACAATAATCGATAAGCATATCTCCAAGGCCATTGGTACAATAGAGATGTTCCACAGGCCGTCGGATGATGAATTCGATGGTGACGGACTGATCCGTCTGGACGTAAGATCAGACTATGAGAAATCCGATGAACTGCAGGAGATCTTCGCACTTCTGATCCCGGAGGCGTACGAGCTTCTTGACTGTGAAGAGATCATCACGAAGATCCCGCTTTATGCGGTAGAGAGGATCGACGCGGCGAAGAAGTTTGGTTTTGAGAAATCAGACAGATTCCTCGTTGGCGGCGAAGACCATTACGCGTACAAGAACTACTGGGCAATCAGAAAGAAATAAGTGACTACATCAGGTGAGGACATGGATACTTCTAAAAACCCATGGAATGAGATAAAACTGGATGACTATGAGAACCACATGAGCCTGGATTCCGTCCATCAGCTTCAGACGATGAATGCGATAATGAAGGAACAGTTCGAAGCGTATCCTGTGGAGACTTCCATGGTACTCGGTGTCGCTGGCGGTAACGGTCTGGAGCATGTCAGCAAAGACAAGTATAAGACCGTGTACGGAGTGGATATTAACGAAGACTATCTTCGTGCAACAGAAGAAAGATATCCGGACCTTCAGGGGATCCTTAAGTGCATCCCGGTCGATCTGGTCAATGAAGCTGAGAAGCTTCCGGAGGCGGATCTTCTGATTGCCAATCTCCTGATCGAGTATATCGGGTACGAAGCTTTTCAGAAGACCGTTTCGAAAGTACAGCCGACGTATTGTTCCTGTGTGATCCAGATCAACACGGATACGAAGCAGTGGGTGTCTGATTCACCGTATATTCACGCGTTTGATAAACTGGATGAAGTGCATCACCAGATGGAAGAAGATGCCCTGGAGAAGGCAATGAAGGAGATCGGGTATTCCCTGATCCATCGTAGCATCGAGACGCTCCCGAATGGGAAAGCACTGGTCCGTATGGATTTTCAGTGTGGAGAAGGTCTATACCCATGACCTTTGATCACGTACTTCAACTGATAGGCTTTCCTAAACTTGTATGATCCGAGGACGAACTTGGAAGGGGAGACTTTCTCTGCAAGGTCGGATGTGGTGATGAAGTCTTTGGTCACCTTTACAAGGAACTGACGGTTGCCGCGTTCTACGAGATAGAATGCAGGATTATCTCTAAGGTAATCTGCCCCCTGGATGATTCCGGGACCAGCAACGAAATCTGCGATCTGTTCTTTGACAGAGAGTTTTTTGGAACGGATCAGCGCATAGATAGCATCTGCATTTGTGTTCTTAGAAACACATGCAGCATCCTGCTTGCTCCTGCATTTTCCCGCCTTTTCAAAAGCGCTGAGATCGATCGGCTCGGAGATCTCATTGAACTCCGGTTTGTTTCCATCATCTATAAGATAGTCCACACTTACATGCAAAAGATCTGCCATGACTTTAAGGTTTCCGATATCCGGAAGACCCTTATCCGTTTCCCATTTTGCTACTGCGGATCGTGAAACATTCATCTTCTCTGCGAACTGTTCCTGCGAAAGGCCGGCTGCTTTTCTAGCTTCTTTAATCTTCTCACCAAGTGTCATAGTGCACCTCCAGATACATTTATTATGAACGGATTTTCCGTTCGCTTCAAGCATCTTCAGTGTGCATGCATCTGCGGGGAAGTGCCATATACCAGTGGTGACAGCGATGTTACGCTCCGTGACTCCGTCATCCATGATCATGCGTCCGCTGATAGGAAGACAGCTTAGGAACTATCAAATTGGAGATTGCAGCAAAATAGAATTGTCTTTGGAGTATAGTGTAAAATATTACAAATGGATCCACACGAAGACATCCTGGAAAGGTGGAAGGAGAAGTCCATGAAAGTCATTGTACTTAGCCGTGTTCTGAAAGAGAAACATATCGAGAAGATTAAAAAGACCGCGGCAGAAGCGGGTGCAGAGCTCTGTTTTGTCGAAGACGAAAAAGACATTCCTGAAAGTTTTTCGGATGCGGAAGTTCTCTATGGATTTGGCACGGAATATGCACGGAAAAATCCTGCTTTAAAGTGGCTTTGCGTGCCCTCGGCCGGCGTCGATTACCTCATAGGGGAAAGTGCTTTTGCCAATAAAGAATGCCTGCTCTCGAATTCATCCGGCGCCTATGGGGTGACGATTGCGGAACACATCATTACTGTAAGTCTCATGATGATGCGCAGGCTCACCCTCACCTACGAAGAAACCCTTCGCGGAGAATGGGGAAGACCCAAGCCGCAGAAGTCGCTGAAGGACTGCCGGATCACGGTTCTGGGAACAGGCGATATCGGTACCTGTTTTGCAAAGAGGGCGAAGGCATTTGACCCGAAAACGATCGTGGGTGTGAACCGGAGCGGAAGTTGTCCGGATCCGGCCTATGACAGGACTTTCCCAATCGGATATCTGAATACGCTGCTTCCGGAAACGGATCTTCTGGTGATGAGCCTTCCGGATACAGTGGAAACGAAAGGAATCCTTTCCAGAGAGAGGATGGCGCTTCTTCCGAAAGATGCTTATATCGTGAATGTCGGTCGGGGATCGGCCATCGATGAAGAGGCGCTTACTGAGCTTCTGGAAAAAGATGAATTAGGCGGTGCGGCACTGGATGTTTTCCAAAAAGAACCGCTCCCTCCTGAAAGTCCTTTGTGGAAGACGAAGAATCTTCTGATCACGCCACATGTAGCGGGAAATCTGACCTTGGATTATACTTTAGATACGAATGTGGAGATGTTCTGCGAAGATCTTAAGAACTATGCGAAGGGACTTCCGCTGAATCACCTTGTGGACAGGACGAAGGGGTACTGAAAAGGTTCTCCCGGAACTTGTATAGGAGCGAAAATGACAGAGCTGAGAAATGAATTTCAGGATAATGAATGGCCGCTGGAGTATATAGATCACGACCGTCATATCGCACGTGCTATCGTGTTCGATGACGACGGTTATTTCTATTTCATCCGCGCGGAAAGAGACGATCTTTTCGGACAGGCAGTTACGATCGAGACACCCGGCGGCGGGGTGGAAAAGGGCGAAGATCTTGAGACTGCGATCCGCAGGGAACTGAGTGAAGAGCTCGGCGCAGAGGTGGAAGTGATCTGTAGGATCGGGGTCGTAAGTGACTACTATAACGTCATTCACCGCCATAACATATCGAACTATTTTCTTTGCAGGATCAAGTCTTTCGGGGAGAAGCATCTGACGAAAGATGAGATCGAGGATTTTCATCTGTCCACGATGAAGCTTACCTCCGATGAGGTGATCGCCGAGTACGAGAAGCGGGCGGAGACGCCGCTTGGAAGACTGGTCGGAAGACGTGAGCTTCCGGTCTTTTACCGCGCGAAAGAGATCCTGGACAACATGGTAAAATAAGAAAAAGCCTTTAAAAACCGCGAAAAAGAGAGGACATGAAGAGGCACGTACGTGGAAGAAGAGAAGAAGAAGAACCGTCCCATAATCGTAAAGATCCTGGATGTGCTGCTTTCCACAGCGAGCCTGGTGTTTTCTTTTTTTCTGCTGTTTTATTTTCCCTGGAACAATGAAGGCGTCGGAATGATTCTGATGATCGCTTCCGGGATCTTTTTTTTCATCGGATATTTCCGCCTTTTCGAGTATGTCCCTGTTCCTGAAGGTCCACCGGAAATCTGGATCTACCGGGGCTGCTTTATCGCGCTGGCGGTCTTTCTGCAGCTGTTCGCCTTTTCCTTTGTGTATGTGAATCCCGGAACTCAGGGCTGCCTGACGACGTTTCTGTTTCTTATTGAATCTCTGAGCATCTGTGTCACCTTGCCGGACTTTGAGACCTTCCACAGAAGAAAAAGTGCGGCCATTTTCTGCTGGATCGCGATCCTTATTCTGATCGGGACAGGTGTATATCTGAATGTGTGCCGGAAAATGACTATGGGAAGCTTGATGGCCGCTGCGTATATGCTCGTCGACTGTATTGCGATCTTTCAACTTACGAGGGGAAGAAAGATATAAAAAGAACTGCCTGGTAGAGGATCTATGAAGATACGTGAACTGACGTTAAGTGAAATACGGAAGATTTATAAAGAGTACCTTTACTATGACTTCCCGGATGATGAGCGCAAGCCTCTTTCGAGGATCGAAAAGTCGATCCGGGACGGACAGTATATCTGTATCGGTGCTTTTTCCGAAGAAGAGGAGATCCTGGCATATGCCTTCTTCGTTTTCTTCCGGGAGAAATGTCTCCTGGATTACTATGCCGTCGTGCCGAAGATGCGAGGCAAAGGCATCGGCTCGGATTTTTTAAGTTCCGCTGTGAAAAGCACCTCGTTTGGGGTTACAATAATTGAAATCGAAGACCCGGATACCGGATCCCCGGAGGAGAAGAAAGAGCGCCAGAGGCGCCTTTCGTTTTACCTGAAAGCGGGCTGCTTGAACACGCATGTGCGAGTCATTGGCTTCGGTGTAGAGTATCTTCTTTTAGAGTATCCGCTCCACGGGACTCATACGGAAAAGGAGATCGCGGAGGGGTATAAGGATATCTACCGTTCGATCCTTCCGAAGAGGATGTTTGAGAGAAATATCGCCGTTATCGGTGAGAAATAAGGGGGATGAATAATGAAAGCACTTATCATCAACTGCAGTCCTGTAAAGACGGGCGCGACGGCGGAGATCGTCAGGCTGGTATCGGAGAGGATCTCCGGAAAGTTCGATGTCAAAGCGGTCTGTATCGACGACTATGACTTTTCCTACTGTAAAGGTTGCAGAAGCTGCCACGCCACAGCCGAATGCATCCAGCAGGACGATGTCGATCTTCTCATGAAGGAGTTCGAGGAAGCGGACGTGATCGTCTCTGTAGCGCCTTCCTACTGGGCGGATATCCCGGGCCAGTTCAAAGCTTTTATCGACAGATGCACACCATGGTGCAACACCCATGAACCGCATAAGACGCTCCCTTCCGGGAAGAGAGGCTATTCCATTGCGCTACGGACGGGGCCGAGCATGCGGGAGTGTGAGCGGATCATCTCCAGCATCGAGCACTTCTACGGACATCTGGAGATCGAGTCATCCGGTCACCTGGGACTTTGTTCGATCGAATACAGGGAACAGGTCGAACCGAGAAAACAGGAGATATTCGATTTCTGCGATTCCATTTCCTAAGATAAAAAAGAAGAGATCCGGGTTTTCCCGGATCTCTTTTTCACATTCTCATCAGGAACTGATCACTCAGTCACGGAAGCTGCCAGTTTTGCTTTGTTCAGAGCAAGCTGTTCTGCCTTGCGGGCTTCTTCCTCAGCCATTGCTGCAGCTGCTTTCGCTTCTTCCTCTGCCTTACGGGCAGCAGCCATAGCCTCTTCCGCTCTCTTCATTGCGGCTTCGGCTTTCTCTCTGGCCTTGGCAGCGGCGATCTTCGCAGCTTCTTCCGCCTTCTCGGCAGCGATGCGGTCGTCTTCCTCGATCTTGCGCTTGTTGGCGATCTCGAAGATCTCCTCGGCTTTTCTGGTAGCGACCTTGGCTTCCTCTGCCTTCTTCTCGGTGGTCTTTACGAGTTCCTCAGCATGGAGGCAAGCGTTCTTCGCTTCCTGCTCGGATTCTTCAGCAGCTTTTCTAGCTTCTTCACGGGCTCTTCTGGCGGTGAACTTCGCATCCTGCTCGGTCTTCTTCTGAGAAGCGAAACGAACTGCTTCATTGGCTTTCTTCATGGCAACTCTTGCGACCTGCTCCGCCTCATTTGCAGCAGCCTGTGCTTCCTTCGCAGCTTCCATCGCGGCATTGTAAGCGTCCTCAGCGACCTTTGCCGCTTCGTTTGCTTCATTCTCTGCCTTTACAGCTGCATCCTTGACCTCAGTGGATTTCGCAACGGCCTGTCTTGCTTCTTCCGCTTTCGCGGCAGCATCCACGGCCTCCTGGACGGCACGGTTCTCACGGGCTTTCGCCTGGTTAAACTCTACCTGTGCCTTCTCTGCGGCAAGAGCCGCCGCAGATTTATTCCTGCTGAAAGATCTTCTGATGGCATTGTCTGTCTGATTGTTCTCAGCAGGTTCTGGTTCAGTATTCCGAGCTACAGATCCCGGACGAACAGATGCTTGTGGTGACGGGTTCGGTACACGCACAGGATTGTTCGGGCGATACACTTTCGTGCTCACACTGTCCTTAACTTTGATCTCTTCGCTTTCGGATTCAGGCTTCTTGAATGCTTCCTTCGCCTTGCGGGATTCTTCCATGGCTTTTCTGGCTTCGATCTGAGCCTTTGCCGCCGCTGCACGCTCTCTTGCATAGTGAGCTGCAGATGCATCCTTCACCTCTGCCGCAAGGATATTACGTCCTCTTTTGCTAGATGATGGATCATCCACCATATTGCCCAAGGATCCCCCTGCTGCCGATAATTCAACTGCTGGACTACCGAGTTTCCCGTCAGTCCTGCCTGTTAATACATCTAAGAAACTAGACATGACTACCACCTTATGACCCTGATAATTTAAAACCAATTACTAATTTCATTATACTCGGTTACAGGATGATTTCAAGGTTTTCAGACAACTACTTGATTATTTGACCGTTTACGTACGGTGCTTTTTCGTCTTTTTCTCGATGTACATGATCTTGTCCGCCTTGTTCATGCACTCCATGAGAGAGTCCCAGTCCGAGACTTCACAGGTGCCGATACTGGCGCTGAGAGTGTATTCCGCGTTTTTTTCCGCATTCGCTTTTTTAATGGAATTGCGGAAACTTCTTATGAACTGACCGATGCGTGCCGGACTGTTGAGGACCAGGATCGCTTCGAACTCATCACCGCCGATACGGGCAGCGATCTCGCCTTCTTTCAGAACAGATTCCAGACAATGGGCGATGCCCTTCAGAGCTTCGTCACCGGCAGAGTGACCGAGAGTGTCGTTGATCTCCTTCAGACCATCCATATCGATGCTGACCACAGCGATCTTATTCTCTCCTGTCGTTCCATCTGTGAAGTAATTCGCGATACCCTTTTCAAAACCACGGCGGTTTAGAAGACCCGTCAGGGCATCCTTAATGTATAGATCCATGACGTTTTTGACTTCAAACAGTTTCTCGTAAAGGCGAAGACGATTCAAAGTCTGCCCCAGTAGGATCAGGTTGAACTCGAGTTTTTCATCCAGGACGATATCGGAATGAGGGTCCAGATCGAATACACTGTATCCGTAGACTTCACTCTTATAGAAGATCGGAAGGAAGATGCGGAGCGCGGGATCGTCCGAGTTATATTCTGAGGGCAGAAGATCCGTATTCGGGAAAGAGACCTCTGTGAGGGTCGGCTTCGTGCCAAGGCTGTATCCCAAAAGCTGTCTGTCGGTCTCACAGTATTTACAGAGGAATATCTTCTTAAACGTTCCGTAGCCCTGAAGATTGGACAGGGTGTAACTGATACAGGAATCGTAGGACAGCACATCTTCGTAATCAGAACTGAGGAGAACGAAGGCACGAGTCCTGTCGTAGAAGTTCCTCTGCAGAGAATCCAGACGGCGGTGCATCGCATCGATGTCCTGAAGTGTCACGTGTTCGTCTGTGCTTTCGCGCAGGATCAGTTTGCCCGGAACAGTCGTATTGATATCAACAGTCTCCCCGGCATAGATCTTCTCCAGGCATTCGATCGCGGCGAGACCAAGTGCCTCTTCCGGAATATCAGAAGTGGTCACCGAAGGTACATGAACGGAAGCAGCATCAAGATTATCTATACCCGTGATCAGGGTATCCTTCGGGATCGAGTATCCGCGTAAGAGAAGCTCGTCGATGAGTGCAATGGCCATGTAGTCATTGGAACAGATAATGGCGCGCGGCAGGGAACCGTCATCGCGAATGAAATAGTCTGCCGTCTGCCGTCCCTGGTCCGTCCAGTAGTTTCCATGGAAGACCATGTTGTTTTTAATGCGGTAGCCGGCTTCCTCCATGGCATCTTCAAATCCGGCGAGACGTTCATGAGAGTCATTTAAATCATCACGGCCAGTCACAAAGCCGATATCTCCGCAGTCGACTTTCCCGATCACATACTTGGCGATCTCGTACATGATCTGACGGTTATCCGGAACGACCGCATAGAAGCCGGATTCTTCAGCACGGATACTCACGACCGGCGGAAGTTCCGAAGCAGAAGTGAGGTTTTCGAGAAGCTCATTATTGAGACCTGCGTGATGCAAAGTATCTGAGCAGAGGATGATGCCGTCATAGTCGGCATAATTCGGGAGGGAAAGGATCTTCTTCAGGCCCTCCGCATGAAGCGGGTTTTCGCTTGGGACCGAACAGTTTCCGAAGACATCGATCCTGTGACCTCGCTCGATGGCACAATTCCTCAGCGTCAGGATCAGAGCTGACGAATACTCACGCAACATATCACCGATAAAAGCACAAATCTTCATAAGCGACACCTCTTTATATATCGAATAGTATCACAGCCGAGGGTTTCTCTCAATACCTCGGCTCCCCCGGAGGAAGGAGTGGAAAGGATGTCAAAACCCTTGAAATACCGCCTCTTCAAGAATAGAATAATACGTGCTGGAATGCCCGAAGGAAGAAGGCGGAAGCCTTCTTTTCCGGGAGGTTTCAAACTGACGGGAAGGACACGGGGAGATGCCTCTTTTCAAGCGTCTGACAAAAGAAGAGATCGACAAGAAGAATGAACCGCCGAAGCTGACGACCCTCGAGGAAATCGGCAATGCCATCACCCATGGCATCGGTGCGGCACTTTCTATTGCCGGCTTTGTCCTGATGCTCCTTCGTTCCGATACCGCACTCAAGGTCATGGCATCCTGCTTTTACGGGATCTGCCTGATACTTCTTTTCACGATGAGCTGTCTTTACCACTCCTGGAAAAGCGGCCTCTTCGTCAAGAAACTCTGGAGACGGTTCGACTACAGTTCGATCTATCTTCTGATCGGCGGCACCTTCGCCCCGCTCTGCCTCGTGTACTGGGGCAATGCCAAGGGCATCATCATGTTCTGTATCCAGTGGGCGCTGATCATCACGGGGATCACATTTATCGGCATCTTCGGCCCGGCCAGGCTCATGCCGCTTCACTTTACGCTCTATTTCCTGATCGGCTGGAGCGGTCTTTTATTCGTCCCGGGCATGATAAAAAACGATATCTGGATGTTCGTCCTGATCCTGAGCGGCGGCATCTTCTATACGATCGGCATGATCCCGTTTACCCGAAAGCATAAGGGAATGCACTTCATCTGGCACATCTTCGTCCTTCTGGGCGCCGCCACCCAGTGGTTCGGGATCTATCTGTTCGTGTACTGACCGGCCTTTTTTCCTTTTGAAAAGATCCTTTCCCCTTCCGCGCTTAGACTTAAATGAAAAACTAAATTAGTGTTGGATTATTCTCGACTTGTAAACGTTCGTAATTTGTGCTGTTACGGCGCTTAAAAAGGGGGTATAATGGCATAAAACTGTTGAGTATTCCGAGTTTTGTT
>JAEEGH010002246.1_pt1 | contig 52447 bp, 35 predicted proteins | sample 9134181 | NCBI WGS metagenome assembly JAEEGH01 (sample SAMN16246544, study PRJNA631951) | gut metagenome | biome: gut microbiome; feature: rumen; material: DP-attached | host: Bos | place: Iran: Karaj | collected 2018-10 | reverse complement strand
ATACCTTTACCTTGAAGGCACCTTTGGCAGAAGCGGTAAATTTGTAGTAGAGACCAGTGACAGGCATACCTACTGAGCCGTCTGGCTCATAGTAGACGTAATCGGCCTTGTAGTTGCCCTGCCAGACTTCGTCCTTGGAGTTCTCAACGGCATTCATCTGTACATAGGGGTTACCGGTTCCTGCAATGTACCAGAAATCGATGTCGCCCTGGCTCTTGCGGTCCCACTTGATATCGTTCCAAGCCTCGACAGAAGCCACCTTGTAGATGTGCTTGTCGGCATCGATAACATCACCGATGGTGATCTGCTGACCACCACCATCAGCATTGGCGGGAGTGGTACCACCCACGGCGGTGACGGTAGCCTTGCCGGCTTTCATCGTAACGATCGACATACCATCGGCGGCATTGTTGGCCACACCACCATCCTCGCCAGCTACAGCGGCGAACTCAGGAGCGAGCTTACCATCGACGATGGCGTTGTAAACATCCTGCGCATTGACTGTCAGAGAACAAAGCGCAACACTGATAAGCGTAAAAATTTTTTTCATAAGCGTTTAATATTTAGTTTGTTAATTATAACTCTATCAGTAGTTTGTGGTAAAAACCAGTGCCCAAAGGTACGCATTTTCTATTGAACATTGACCAATGAACATTGAACATTATCTTTTTTTAACTATAAAGGCTTACTGGATGCCGAAATCCTGCTGTTGCTGTTCTACTTCCTCGAGCATCTTGCGGCGCTCGGCTTCGGTCATCTTGGGAGAACTCGCGGGGACAGATCCCGCGGGTTGCGCTTCACGACTCACGGGACCTGTCCCCGTGAGTTCCTGATAACACATCTTGCCCTCGTAGGGGATGCTCGTGATGGTGAGGGTGTCGGCAGCGGGGGCGTGGATACCCTCGAAGGTGCTGCGGGCGATGATGCGGATGGGACCGGCCTTCTGGGTGCTGCGGATGAGCACAGGGGCAGTACCCCATTCCACCTGACGGGGATTGGCGGCGATAGAGGCATCGCCGATGATACGACCCTCGCCCTCGACGGTGAACGACACATGCTCACGGGCCAGACGACGCACGTTGCCGTTGTCGTCGGTGATCTCGGCCACCACCACGATGAAGTCGCTGCCGTCGGCCACCAGCTTGCGTCCCATCTCATCGGCCACCAGACGGATCTTCGTGCTGCGACGCGAGGGCATCTTCTCTACCGTGCAGACGACACGGCCGTCCTTGATACCTTCGGCCACGAGCTTCACACTCTGCCAGGATTTCTTGGTGTAGCTGAGGTTGCGGGCCGTCCAGAAGTCCCAGAAGTCCTTGAAGACAACGGGGGCGTTGGGCTGGTCATTGGGATTATGCACAACGGGGAGGGTGGCGGATTTCCAACCGTTGAGGGCGGTCAGACGGACGCTGTCGCAATTGGTGAAGATGGTGACATCGGAGGGGGAGAACTGGGTCATCTCATGGACGATCGTCAGGAAGGGCTCTGCCTGCGATTGCGCCTTGAACATCTCAAGGGCGTATTTCGGCTGGCGGAAGGCGTCGTAGATACCGCCCACGTAGGCATCGGGATGATAGCCGCGCTGGTGGTCGAAGGGATGCCAGAGACAGCCGCCGATGAACTGCCGTTGCCCGTGGTACATCTGACCGTAGGTGTCGGCGAGGGAGAGGGCTGCGGCCAACTGTGCATGTTCGCCCCAGCCACGGGCGGCACGGTTGATGGCGTTGTGGGCGTACCAGTCGTCGACATACTCGCCCCACTCACGGGTGAAGATACATTTGTCAATATCGTACTTGGCATTGTCGATGTTGTAGGCCCAGTCGTAGAGCACATCGTAGTTGTCCTTCACACCGGCGGAGTTCATGTCGGCTGCGGCCACAGGACGACCGGGCCAGGGGTATTCCTCGCGGGTAATCTGCAGGGCCTTCAGCGCAAAGTCCTCAGGATAGCGGGTCTCGTTGAGGATGGGCTCCCACATGAGCACACAGGGATGGTTGCGGTCGCGACGGATGATGTCGCGGGTATTCTGATGTACCATCTCGCCCCACTTGGGGTCTTTGTTCCAGAACTGCCAGCCGGGCGTGGGAACGATGATAAAGAGGCCCAGTTCGTCGCAGGCATCCATAAACGACGGGTCCTGCGGATAGTGGGCCGCGCGGATGATGGTCATGCCGGCCTGCTTCAGACGCATGACATCACGCCACTGCTGGGAGTTGGGCAGGGCATTGCCCACGTAGGCGAAGTCCTGATGACGGTTGCCACCCACAAGCTGGTGATAGGGTTTGCCGTTGAGCCAGAAACCGTCTTTACCGCGGAACTCTGCCTTGCGGATGCCCATGCGGACGATGCCGCCGTCGAGGCTCTTCTTGCCATCGAACACTTGGAACTCGACGGTGTAGAGATAGGGGGATTCGGGTGACCAGAGATGGGGGGAATTAAGTGAAAAGTGAAAAGTGAAAAGTGAAAAATTTGCTACCGCACGGGATTGCTTGAGGGTTTTGACGAGGCGGCCGTCGGCATCCTTGATGCGGGCGAGGAGGGTGACGGATTTGCCGGAAACTCCGGATATGCCAGGGATGCGGCCGAGTTCGACGTCGATAAAGACATCGGCCTTTTGCTCAGAGATATTGTCGAAGTGGATGAACACGCCACCGCCGGCTACCTGGTTGCGCTCAATGGCATCGGTGATGGCAACAGCGGATTTTCCGATGAGCCATACGTCACGATACATACCGCCGTGATAGGCGAAATCGAGCTGGTTCTGCTGCTTGCCGGGGGGATAGTTCTTGTCGTCGCTGTTGTCGGCCTTCACGGCGATGAGGCATTGGTCGCCTGCCTTCACACCTTCTTTTGTAAGGTCGACGGTGATGGGCAGATAACCGCCGAGATGCTCCTTGACGAGCCGACCGTTGACATAGACCCACTGCTTGCCCATGATGGCCTCGAAGTGGACGAGTACCTGTTTGCCAGCCATATCCTCGGGCACGGTGAAGTGCTTGCGATACCAGCAGACCCCCTGATAGTTGCGGCCACCACTGGCCTCGGAGGGTTCCAGACGGTCAATATGTGGGGCGCAGACAATCTCCCATCGGCTGTCGTCGAAAGCTGTGGCCTCGGCACCCTTGGCATCGCCTAACAGGAAACGCCAGCCTTCGTTGAAGTTATACACGATGCGTCCGCTGCCCTCAAGAGGGAAGAGACCGGCTACGGATGCCTTTTGGGCAAAGGCAGTTAATAGTGATAAGTGAATTGTGAATAGTACTGCCAGAGCGAGTCTGATGATAGGAATACTTTTTTTGATCATATCTAATTATTTTTTTTAATCACTTAAGTTTGTCGAGGTCAATCTGTTTGTAGCTGATGCGCTGACGGCGCCAGGTATAGACGCAGTGGAGTTTGCCATCGCGGCCCTGGATGATGGCCGGATAGCTGTACTGATCGATGGGTGACGCCTCAAGGGTAAGCACGTGACGCCAATGGGTGCCATCGTCGCTCAGGGCGATAGAGCAAGGTGTGCGCACGCCTTTCGGCGTCAGCGGCAGGGTCTCGAAGTTATTATAGATCAGCGCATGACGACCATCCTGTAGCGTGACGGCATCGGTACCGCTCTGATTGTTCTCCACCCCGGTGAGTGTGACAGGCGTCCATGTATCGCCGTTATCACTACTGAAACTCGTGGCGAGGCGAGCATTGTGCGTACGCATCAGCACTTGCAGCCGACCGTCGTTCAGTTTCAGGATCGAGGGCTGGATACAGTCGATGGGGTGCGGCTTCATGTCGTCGGTCTTGATGGCCTCGGTCGACTCCACGGGAATCCACTTCCAGTTCAGGTCCTTGACGGCCTTACCTTTCTTCCACAGACCGTCGCTCAGGTCAAGAATCTCCATGTGGAAACGCCAGCCGTTCTTTTCCGTCGATGAAGGCAGGAGCAGAAGATTGTCAATCAGTTCGGGCTTGTTCTTGATGGGGCCAAGGTAAGCACGACCTTCTGAGTCGTAGCCCAATGGCTCCTTGTTGCTCCATGTTTTGCCGCCGTCCTTCGACTTTGCCAACCAACCCGTCCAATCGCCAACGCTACTGCCTATCTTGAAGAAGAGCCACAGCTCACCATTGGGCATCTCGAAGAGCACGGGATTCCAGCAGGCCTTGCGCTTGAGCGTAGAGGGAACATTCTGCAGACGGGTGGTCTTGGTGATGTAATTGTATGTGGTCTCGTCAGTCAGACTCTTGTTAGAGGGTAAACCGCTAAACTTGCGACGAATAGGACCATTCGTGGCAGGTGTGGTGTCATCCTTCATACCCGTTAGACCAGCAAGTTTTGCACGCGGGTCGCTGAGGTCGAGTACACCGTCGGCAGCGAGTATGGGAGCGCTCCAGGTATCAGAACCCTTTTTCTTGATATTCACCCAGATGCAGACATCAGGGTCTTTCTCGTGAGTGCCGCCGAAGTAGCCAGCCACCAGATCGCCGTTTTTCAATTCAACAATCGTCGAGGCGTGCGCCTCAGGGAAGTAGGTGTGCTCATAAAGGAACTGATCCTTCAGGATAGCCTCATGATGGGTGGGTATGTCGCAGGCAAAATGATACTTGCCCGAGCCCACTTCCTTCGTAGTACCGTCTGGCAGACAGATGGTAGCCGTTGTGTTGCAAGGTACTTCAACATCCCACTCCACATGCTGGAGCGTCTTCTTCCAGTTGCTGACAATCTTGCCATAGGGCGAGTCGTAACTGACGTTGACCCATTCGCAGTTCTGAATTTCGAAAGCAGGCGCGAGGCGGAAGTGCTTGTAAGCCGTTGTGGTTGTTGCTGTGCCATAGCAACTGACTGAATGGATGCCGCCAAGATATTCGTAGCACCACGTGAGTAAATCGCCCAGGAGCATCACGTGATTGCCGCTGTTCATCTTGGGATCGGCCTTGTCGCCGTTCCATAGTTCCCAGATGGTGGTGGCACCATTCTCCGTCATATAGCCCCAGGAGGGATAGGTGCGCTGGGTGGCCAAGAGGTAGGCTACGTTGCTGAAGCCATTATCGCTCAGACCTCTGAGGAGCCATGAGATGCCAATGACGCCACACGACACATGACCTTTGTTTTGGACACAGATGTTTTCTACGATCTGCTTCACTACGTCTTCCTTGCAGTCGTCAGGCACAATGCCTAGCGCCAAGGGCAGGAGGTTCGCCGTCACCGTATTATTACCATAATATATAGAGTCGGGATAGAGCACATGACCAGGACGGGGACTGGTGCCGCGCCTGACGGTCAGGAACTGCTTATTGAAAGCCTCCGTCATCTGCTCACGAATGGGTCGCCACAATTCCTTCTCACAACCCCACTGCTCCATCAGTTGCAGCGTACGGATGATATATGCGGTGGAGATGAGTGTCACGTCCGTCTTGCGTGCAGGGTCTTGCGAATGGATGAGTTCCAGCTTTTCTGGTGGTACGCACCAGTCGGCATATTTTCCGCAATGGATGATACCGTCCTTCGAATATTCTTCAATAATGTGCTGCACCCATTTCTTGATGGCAGGATAGCTCTTGTCGATGGCCTCACGGTTGCCATATTGTCGCCAAAGCATATCACAACCAAAAGGCAAGGCTGCTGCCCATGCCACGTCGTCGCTGTAGTAATTCCAGAAGGCTGGCGCCACGTCAGGAATACATCCGTCTGTGCGCTGTGCCTCGCAGATATCCTGCATCCATTTGGTGTAGAGTCGCTCGTTATCGAACAGAAACGACTCGCCCAGCGAACCCATCGTCCTGTCGCCTAGCCAAGGCTGGCGCTCGTCACGTTGCGGACAGTCGACAGGCATACCCTTGTAGTTGTCAAGAATACCCCACCAGGCATTTTTCATCACTTTATTCAGTATGGTATCAGAACACTCGAAATGGCCTGTGGTCGCCATTTCATCAGCCACCAATTCTGCGATGAAATCGTCCTTTTTGGCGTTTTTCAGGCCAATGACCTCCGCATATTTGAAACCGTGAGAAACGAATGTCGGCGTCCACCAACGACCATCTGATTCTTCCTCGCCGTTACAAATGTAAATGTCTGTAGACCGGGCATTGCGGAAATTATCGCGATAGAGCGTACCGTCGTCGTTCAGCTTCTCTGCATAGACGATCCGGATGGTGTCACCCTTCTGTCCACGAACACGAACCTTCAGCCATCCGGCAATGTTCTGGCCGATGTCAACGATGTTTCCTTTAATGGATGCAGGGTGTATTTGTTGCAGCACCTTCATGCCAGGCGTCATCTGTGCACGAAGAAAGGCCTGCGGGATGTCCGTACGTTCAGCTTTCAACCATTTCGAATCGTCATAGCCTACCTCGCTCCAGCCCATCATTTCCATACGGGCGTCGTATTCCTCTCCATCGTATTCGTTGTTGGCACGAATAGGGCCGTCGGCTGTCACCTTCCAACCCTTGTCGTCCGTCTGCAAACGCTGGGTGGTCCCGTCAGTATATTCCACAATGACATTGATGCGGCATTTGGGATAGCCGAAGGTATGAATCTTATAGGGTTTGTGTTGCTGCATGGGGAAATAGCGTCCGTTGCCCAGGATGATGCCGAGGCAGAGACATTTACCCGGTCCCTCACAGATAAGGGGATATTTCTCGATGCTCTCCGTCACGTCATACGTATTATAATAAATGGTCTTACGAAAGTCTGAGGGCACGGGCTGTAGCACGCCGTCGCCCATGCGCTGACCATTGACATAGAATTCGTGCAATCCGATGCCTGCCACATAGGCTGTAGCGCGACGTATCTCTTTTTCTTTCAGCTGGAACTCCTTGCGCAGGTAGCGTGCGGCCATACGCGTATGCATACCTCTTTCCTCACCGGGCAGCAATTGTTCCAAACCTATCCAATAGCCACTCCATTTGCCTTCGTCGAGCAGTCCGATGCTGAAACACGCATCGCTGCTCCAGTCGGATTCACCTGCAGTGGTCCAGACCTTTACCTTCCACGTGCAAGTTGTATTGCTCTTTAACTTAGATCCGTCATAACGTACCCACAGCTGCTGGTCGCTCTCAACCTTGCCAGAGTTCCAGAGTTCGCCATTATCGCCAGTTACGACAATCTGATAGGCAGTCTGCCGGACATTCTGTTTCTTGGAATTGATAACCCAGGAGAAACGTGGGAAACTGGTGTCGAGCGCCAACGGGTTTTCCATATTTTCTATGCGAAGGTTGCTGACGCTTACATCGGGCATAACAACTTTCTTTGCTGCATAAAGGGTCATCGCCGTCGACAGCATCATGGCCCCTATCATCAAGATCTTCTTCATCTTATTCATTCAGGTCTCTTGCTTTGCCACCGAGTGTGCGGTCGGCGATTCTTACCTGGTCCTTAGCGATATAGCCCTTCTGGCTATCGACGGCGATGAGTATGCCGTCCTCGATGCCAAAGCCTGTCTTATGTGGGCGGAAGGTCAGCACCTTAGAGTCGTATTCGCCTAGATACCGCAGTATCCCCGTGCCGGCATTCATCCACCAGACATGTTTTTTTGTACCGGAAATCTTCGTCAGGTCAATCTTCATGATACGGCTGGTGTAATTATAGACCAACAGGTAGTCATTGCCTCGTGTCGCGATGAGTCGGTCGTACTTGGTACCGTTCTCCACGATGATGCTTTGGTCAGGAACCCGCTCGAAGTAGGGGAAAGTCAGGATCAGTTGCCTGAGGAATTTCATCTGTTGGAAGCCAGGATCGTTGAGGGCCTGATACCAGGTCTTCACATCACCTGCATCACCATAGCTCGTGGGATAACCGGGCTTCAGCATTTGCATGATGGCATTGTGGCCGTAGGTATGTCCGCAACTGCCGGCAAAGACACTCCAGTAGGCATAACGCCTGACGTCACAGGCCCGCCAATGGGGCTCATTCTTGTCGTGCAGCCCCATGGGGATGTCCTCATACGACGGCTCGGCATCGAGTACGGGCTTGATGGGCTTGTAGGCCCAGGTTGAGTCGACGTACATCCAATTGTCCTCCTCCGTATTGTCAGGGATGGGATAGTCGGTATTGCCCATGCGCTGACCGTATTTGCGGTGACCGCTCTGGAAGGTGTGGAAATCCATCCACGATGCCTTGCTCCACCACTTGGCTGAGGTATAGCGCCCGCGCGGGTGATAGGTCATCAGGTGATTCTTGTCGATGGCCTTAATGCTCGTCGCGAGGGCGTTCCACACCTCGGGTTTGATGTCGCCTTGGATGTCGCCACCCATAAACCAGATAATATTGGGTTTGTCCTTATAACGGTTGGCGAGGAAGGTGCCGTATTTCCTGGCTCCCTCCACACTCAGCTTACCGTCCTTTACCAGTCCGCCCCAGATACACACCATACCGATATAGATGCCGTTTTGCTGAGCCAGGTTGATGATGTAGTCGAGATGATCCCAGTAGCCGTAACCAGTGGCCGTTTCCGTTGGCAGCGGGTGCGACGGCTGACCGTAGATGTTATAGGCAGGCACCCCGTCGATTACCTGTATCTGTACCACGTTGTAGCCCTCCTCACGACAACGTTGCAGATACCATTCGGCCTCTGCACGGTCCAGACGTTCGGGTAACAACCATCCCGTATCTCCTTGCCAAAAGAAAGGCGTGCCGTTCTCATGTTCAAGGAAACGCTGGTTGTCTGATATCTTCAGCCGTCCGTTATCCCACGGCTTTTGGTTATTTGCTGCCCAAGTACTGAAGGAGAATACCGTCAGCAAGACCATCAACATTGTTTTCTTCATATCTTTGTTTTTTATTTGATGACATATTCAGTACCTGCCTTTGTACGGAGTTCATAGAGCCAGGTCTTTTTTAACTTAGAATTGGAAGTAGGGTCCTTAATGGCTTTCAGCCCCTTGCCCTTCAGTGGGGTAAGGGAGCGCAGGCGACAGGTCCCACCGTTATTGGAATGCAGAACGGCTTGTGAGAGTTGGCCGTTTCTCCATGTGAGATCTATCTCAAAACCACCACGTGCCTTGAGTCCTTTGACACTGCCGTTGAGCCAGACATCGGGTAGGGCTGGCAGAAGATATATGAACCCATCGTGGCTCTGGAGAAGCATCTCTGCGATGCCTGCCGTACAACCGAAGTTCCCGTCAATCTGGAAAGGCGGGTGGGCATCGAACATATTGGGATAGGTACCTCCGCGTTGTTTGACGGTGCCAAAGATGAGAAAGGTATCTGCCGTGAGCGTCAACTGATCTTGTATGAGCTTGTAGGCGTGATTGCCATCCAACAACCTGGCCCAGGAACAGACCTTCCATCCCATACTCCAGCCGGTGGAAACGTCGCCTCGTGCTTCGAGTGAGGTCTTGGCGGCCTGCCAAAGGTCGGGGGTGCGGTAGGGGGATATCTGATAGCTGGGATAAAGACCATAGAGATGGGAGAAGTGGCGGTGATCGTCTTTAGGATCATCGAGGTCGTCGAGCCATTCCTGGAGCTGGCCCCAACGGCCTATCTGCATAGGAGGAAGCTGCCTGAGTTGCGAGCGGAGGGTATCTAGTAGGGCAAGATTTTCTAGCCGGGCTAGCCGATCTAGAATGTCTAGATTCTCTAGAGCCTTCGCGGCAGCGAGGACATTGGTGTAGAGCTCGGTAATGATTTGGTTATCCATCGTCACGCCTGCATCGAGAGCAGAGGAACGGCCTTTGCCGCCGTGTTCTGGTGATTCGCCAGGACAGACGACGAGATAGGGGAGCGTAGGATGCTTTACAAGTGTCTGGGAATAGAATCTGGCAGCCTCGAGCATGACAGGGAAGACCTCACGCAGGAAGGCTTTATCGCCTGTGAAAAGATAATGCTCCCATAGATGACGACAGAGCCAGGCGGAGCCCATGGGCCATAAACCGGTCTGTGCATGGTCTACGGGTCCCGTGATGCGCCATTGATCGGTGTTATGATGCAGCACCCAACCATCGGCCCCATACATGTCACGGGCGGTCTGGCGGCCGCTTTCAGCAATTTCCCGGATCAGCTTAAACAGAGGTTCATTCATCTCTGTGAGGTTGCAGACTTCCGAAGGCCAGTAGTTCATTTCGAGATTGATGTTCGTGGTATATTTCGAGTCCCAGGAAGGGAACATCTTATCGTTCCAGATGCCTTGAAGGTTTGCAGGATTAATATTGTCGGGTTGTGATGAGGAAATGAGCAGGTATCGTCCGAACTGGAAATAGGTGGCCACGAGGTAATTGTCGGTATGTTGGCGGAACTGATCAATGCGTTTGTCTGTAGCCAGGTTAGGATAAAGATCATTGCCCAGATCAAGGACTACTCGCTGATAGTAGTTGTGATAAGTCTTCTCGTGGAGAGTCTTCAGTGCATCATAGCCTAAAGCCATTGCATCATGCAGACGTTCCTTGGATTGTGATACCTCGTTGCCAGTGATGTCCTTGTAGTTTTTGACATTGGTACCGATGGAAAGATAGATTGTCGCCTCATCGGCACCCACCACACTGATCAGACCGTCGCTACAAGAGGTCTTCCCTCCGATGGTTTGTACGGCCATGCGCCCCTGAAAGCGGACCTTGCCCTTCAGACTCTCATGCTTTGAGGAAACACCCAATAGTACAGCCTCTTGTCCTTCGCTGCTGATGAGCACATTCTCGTGGGGCGAGGTCATATTCGCTGTGAAAGTGATCTTCGCTTTCTCGCTGGCAGTAAGATGGACGGCGATGACGGGATGCCCTCCCAAGGGGGTGATGACTTCCCGCTCATAACGTACACCGTCTACCTGATATCGTACCAAAGCGCGGGCATTCTCCAAATCGAGGAGTCGTTCGTAATGGGTGTAGGTCGTATGTCCTGGCATCGAGAGGTAGAGGTCGCCAAAGGGCTGATACGGCATACCCATGTTCTTCCCGGCGCCAACGGGCATCACCTTCTCATTGGCTAGTGTTTCGGCTTCTTTGTATTTTCCCTCGAAAATGAGTTGGCGCACCTTCGGCAGATATTCCTTAGCTTTAGGATTGATGACTTGATTCGGTTGTCCTGCCCAAAGGGTTTCTTCATTGAGTTGGATATGTTCTGCAGCAGGTATACCATAGACCATGCCTCCGATGATACCATTTCCAACGGGTAGAGCCTGTGTCCACGTCATTGCAGGTTTGTCGTACCACAAACGGTGCTGCGCTACTGCGTGGCTAAACGATAAAAGACAAATGACGAATGATAAACCTATCAGTTCTCTTCTGTCTATCTTGGTAATCATAACTCTTACTTCTTAACTCTTAATTCTTAATTACACTCTGCATCACTTCCTCTGGTTCGATCGTGACCTTGCTTTCATCGGCCATGCTTCTGTCGAGGGCGAAAACGTCGGCAAAGAAATCATAGACTGCCTGACGTTTGTTGGGGCCGAAGTCATGACGCTCATCGGGCAGGTGGATATTGCGTACTTGGTCCTTTGCGTCATAGAAACCGAAGATACGTTGGATGAACGGATATTCGAGTTCTGGATTCGACGAAGTCCAGTCGCCTCCATCGCTCACAAGCAGCAATGGTCTGGGAGCGATGATGGCAGCGAGCTCAGCCTCGCAGGTACCGTCGCCCGCCAATTGTACGGGCATGCCGCTCTCGCAAGGACAACCGCCATCGAAGTGCGAGGCCACATGTACCACAGGTGCTGAGGCCGTAATCCGGTCGTCAAGCAAAGCTAATAATACGGTATGTGTGCCTCCACCACTGCCACCATTGGCAGCTACTCGTGTGGGGTCGATATCCTTGCGGTTCGTCAACATATAATCGAGCAGTTTCAGACCACAGGCCGCCTGGAAGATATGGGCACGGGCGGAGTGATGATCACCCACCTCTGCAGCAGACTGGCTGTAACCGTAGAGATCGAAATCCACACAGACAGCACCCATCCTTGCCAGTGTGGCCAGTCGTTGCTGCTCATCATCGCGATAACGTGAGGGCCAGTGACCGTCAGGACAGACAATGAGCGGCTTCCTGCCCTTCTTCAGCGAGGTGTAGATAGTGCCGAAGACATGCTGCCCAGGGGTGAGTTCGATACAGATATTCTGTGTCGTATAGCCATTGTGTTTGCGCACCTTCGACAGGATGGGCTTCACGTCCTTTACACAGGAGTCGAGGAAGGCATCAATCTGGAGACGTTCGCGTACCTCTTTTTTTAATAGAACGCGACGGGCTTCCCACTCCTGTACATTATGGTACTTGGCTGCCAGATAGTCGAGCATCTGCCTTCCCTCGTCCTCATGACGACGAGGATATTCATAGAGCTTGATCTTATAGAGGTTGCCACTCTGCTTCCACCAGTTCCAGTCGAAGTGCTTACAGATGTTATCAAGTGTCTGTTCGAGGGAATAGGGACGGATCCGGAAATCAGCATAGGTGAGCATGACACCTGCGGTATCCACGTTGGCATCGAACTTGAATTTCACGTTAAAACGCTTGGCGACGTCATTCATAACCTCACTCACTGGTCTGCGATACTGCGTTTCGTAGGTCTGTGCAGTAGCAGTAGTAGTGAAAAGTGAGAATAGTACAGCGACTATCAGGAATTTTTTGTATAGCTTGGTCATCATAACTTTTAACTTTTAATTCTTAACTCTTAATTCTCCAAGGCCTTTTCGGTTGGCTACAACTTTCCCGTCCACCAAAAGAGTAAGACCTGTACCCTGATGATAGCGCTGGCCATCCTTGTCCCATATGATGGTAAGCACATGACCACGATAGTTGACGTTATCGAGACAGAAGTAATCCCACGTGTCTTGAGGCACGAGGGGATTCACCACGATGCTACAGTCTGTCTGGGGACGAAGACCGCAAATACCGGTAATCATCAGGTCGTTGAAGGTGGAGTGGTTATAATAGCGACTGCGTTCACGGTCGCCCATCAGCCACGCGCCATTGGTCTCATCAAGGTATTCACCGATGTATGGTCGTCCACGATGGTGCTGGCTCTCAACGTAAAGCTCCATCTGACGGAAGAACGCATTGCTCAGATCTATCTGATTATTCTGAGTACCCTTATTATTCAGATAATTGGCTAGGGCCGTAAGAGTCTGCGAGGTGGCGAAGGGCCAGACTGCACCATCCCACTCGCATTTGCCAACGCCATGACTACGGAACTCAGGATGACGACGTTCGGCAGTGGTCAGACCATAGGGGGCAGAGAAACCTTTCTCATCAGTCAGTTGTTGCCAGGCAATATCATATTTTGAGCCAACGGCTGGCAGGTTGAAGTACCAGGGAATATAGCCGATGGCTTCGCGAACGTTGGCAGAAGAGTCTCCACGATGGGTCTCAAAGAACTGCTGGCCGTCGTTCCAGAGTATCGTCTCGATGAGATGTCTGAGGGTGTCGGCTTTCTGCTCATAGAGGGTCGCTTTTGCCGATTCTCCAGTCATTTGGCACATCGCAGCCAGAGCTTTCGCATTGCCGAACATATAGCTGTTGATAGTGGGACGCGCATATTGCTTCTTGCGTCCGCCGCTGATACTCTCCTCCATTCCGTCCTGCACATCGCCCTGCCAGTAGAGGCCTGACGGCAGACGGTTCGTGCGTTCCCAACGGGCGTATTCCTCTTCGAGACGCGGCTTCAAATCCAGCATGAAGGCAGTGTCGCCCTGTACCTTCCACATCTCATAAATGGCAGCGGGGTTCCACGATGAGAACTTGTTCATCTTTGTCATGGCCTGACCATCGTTGCCATAGTACCAGGTGTGGAGGATCTGATGCAGGTAGGTGGTATCGCGCAGCCAACGGCTCTCCATGATATGGTGTCCGATGGCACAGGCGATGAGGTTATAACGGTCGGCATAGCTGCGGTCGACGAGGAATTCCGTCATGCCGTAACCTGCGGGGGTGCGCTTGATATGTTTGCGGAGTGTCCACCAACGGTAATAATACATCTCGCGGAAGTTCTCCTGGGGACAGTCGAAGAGAGGGATGTTATGACGCATCCACTCTGACGAGGCTATGTTGGGAATGGTGGTGACGATGTTCTCATCCTCCATTGTGTTGAAATACGCTGCGTAGTGGGCGAAATCATCGTATTTGAGTACGGCAGCAGTACCGTCGGCATCGAGAGAACGTGAGAGGATATGGGCGATGTGCCACGTCGCCATACGGGACTGGGCATCGGCCAGAGGCATGTCGAAGTCCTGGTCAGCAGGAGTGTTGATGTTGGGTTCGTCAAAAGGCATGCCGGTACGGAAGACGATGCGTGAGATGCTTTCCACAGGCGTGTCAAACTGTCTCTCGCAAGCTTTTTTACCGTTCATATAATAGATGGCCCGATGTAGTGAGGTAGAGAGTACGGCTTTGATATGATAAGTAATATCAGTTTCGTATTTCTTTAACAAGGTGCCGAATCGTGCACCACCCTTGACACGTATGGCTCCTGTAGAGTCGACAACGATGCGAGAGCAGACATTACCCATGTCGTCAAGGAATTCAATATCCAGTTCTCCATGAGTTGTCTGAGCGGCACTCAGATCAAACTCCACCTCGAGCTCTTTGGTATTGGGGATAATACGTTCTGCCTTCGCATAGTCGTAGGGATCACTGTCGGAAAGTGTCAGCACGCCATCCTTCAAATCAACTGGACACAGACGAGGAACATACAGGTTCCAATCGTTCAGATTATCCAGGTTTGCATGGGTGGTGGCATTTGGGCGCACAGGTACGGGGATACGGCTCACCCATATATCCTCTTTATTGTTGGAATAGGACACCCAGAGGTTGCTGTCCTTGGGGATGCCATTACCTTCCTGAATACCACGTACATACTGCGGACCATAGCTCTTGTATTGTCCACCGTGTCTGAGGGGTGTCACCTCTCCATTGACAAGATTCAGCGTCGTATAATCGAGTCCGTCCTGACTCAGCGAGATGGTGAGTGGCCAACGATATTCGGAAGGATTATAGACGGTAGCGTAAGTGCCGTCGGAAAGACGTTGTCCCCAGATTTTCGCATTCGAATTCACAAATCCCGGTGCACGGTCGCATTTTAAAGCATCGGGTGATCCTACGAGTCGCCACGTATTTCCGCCATCATCCGAGAGACTTGTCACCGCATGTTTCCACAAACCAACTTTACGACCATCGGGCAAAGTGTAGCCTGAGAATGCTTTATAGGGTTTCTGCAGGGGAATCAGTTTCTCATTGCGGTCAGCCTCCTCCACCCATTGCATCCGTTGCATGGGATCAGCCAACATTGCATCGACGGCAGCAACGAAAGCCTTGTCCTTCGAACGCTTGTAATAAGGATAGATGGTGTTCTTTTCATTAAAGTGGTGGTTATAATACACGAAACAGATGGGGCCGAAGCTGCCATCCTTCTTGATTTCCCTCACCACACGACCAATGCCGTTACCATCGTTGGGATCGTCCTTCATCGTCAGGCAGATTCCGTAATTGCCTGTGGCTATGAGTTTGCCGTTGGGGGCCACATACCAGCCCACCCGCTGGTGCATGACGGCTTTTAGGTTATGGGCGGCGGGGAAATCCTTGCCCGGCTTTGTCCAACCTTCAGGCACAGGATACTCGGGGAACAGTTCCACGGGTGCTGTCCAGGAATAGCCGTCTTCCGAGGTCTGTAGCATCGTTTTGCCGGGAGCTTCATGCTCATGACGAGGATCTGTCAGATAATGCATGTAAAACTTGTCGTTCCAATAACAGATCATCGGCTGATGGTTATAGGTCCACGGCTTTTCTCCTCGCATGGTCTGGATGCTATGTACACCCACTATGGGTTTCAGTCCGCCATCATGTCGCTCAGAACGGGCGATGGTCTTGCCGGAATAATGCACCACGTCGCGGTTGTATTTGATGAGTCCCTCAACAAGCTTCTCGTCAACCATAAAGACTGTCCCATGTTTATGACCGATAGGGAAACTCACCGTTCCCGTTTGGTTCTGGAATGTCTTGAAGTCCTTGGTGCGATGGGCACCATAGATCTTATGACGATAGGAGTCGTAGTAGATATAATACCAATCGCCCACCTTCGCTGTGCTGGGTCCTTCCGTAAACGACTCGGTAAATGGCTCTGAGGCAGCACTCCAAGGACCATAGGGCGACTTCGCAAACGCGACCTTGATATTGCGCATCGGGCGGGAATTGTCTTTCACTACCATAACATAGTCATCCTTGCCACGTTTCACAAGGGTGGCATCGATGGCAGAGAAACCTGGGTCGTAAAACAAATGAGGCTTCGAGAAGGTCTTGAAGTCCTTTGTCGTCAAGTAATACAGACGATGATTATTCTTGTGGTCTTCCTGATAGTCAGGGAACTTGCCTGGTACACACGAAGCCCAAATCACCATGAACTGACGTTTCACGTCGTCGTAGAATAGTTCCGGCGCCCAGGTGTTGACGGTGGTCGTATCCATACCAGTGGCAATAAACCGCTGGGGCGTCCAGTGGATCAGATCCTTCGAAGAGCTATAGCCGAAGCCCTGATCCCCACGCCAAGAACTGGTCCAGACGAGATGGAACGTCCCGTCGTGACCTTTCACAATCGAAGGGTCGCGCATGACCTTCTGTTGTCCTACTTCGGGACGAAGGAACACCCCTTGGATGGAGTCCCATTTCACACCGTCATAGCTATAGATAAACCGCAGACCCTCTGTGGCGGGTTCGTGGAATGAGGTCGATACATAGATTTCCTGACCTTGCAGCAGGACCGTACACCAGAGGAGAATGTATGTTAATGCAATTTTCTTGCTCATATCGTCATTCTTTTATAAAATAGACGTATCAATTACTCTTTTGTAATCATTTTCTTAAATAATGTACACGAGTGAGGAACTCCCTTAATAGGTGCTTGATTATCAAGAAAATGCGTTGGTATCATTACTTTTTTTGAAAAAAACTTGCGAGATTCGAAAATAATACCTACCTTTGACCCCCAAACTGCAAAAATTAATTTTTAAACAACACGTGTTATGAAGAAATTGAATTATCTTTTTGGTGCCGCAGTGATGGCTATTGCAATGACTTTGGCATCTTGTTCTGCCGACGATCTTCCCGTCTTAGGTATTTTTAATGGTGATGACTTGTCTACGGCTGTAGCCAATCACACTGAGATTGTGAACGGTGTTCCCACAGTGAATCTTCCTGCTGGTGTAACTCTTACGATGAATGATGTAATTGAGTCAAATGCTCCGTTGACAATCAAGGGTGATGCCGCAAATCCTGCTACTATTAAGATTGGTGAAAAAGGTCAGTTTATTGTTACAAGTGGCATTCAGCTTGAAAATGTTATCATCGATGCATCTGAAATGACTCAGCCATTAGTAACAATAGGTGTTGAAGCACCTGCAGCATGGGAAGCCTCTTTTTTGTTCTTCGCCAATGTTGATGTTATTGGTCTGAAGAAGGCTCTCACTTATGCTGCCTGCAAGAATTATTATGTTGCTTCGTCTCTCGATAATTGTCGTATTCAGGTGGCTGCTGATGTGACCGTGTTCGACTATACCAAGGGTAGCACGGCCCTCTTCTTTAACATTATGAATTCTACCATCTGGGCTCCCGAGGCTACAACCAAGTCTCTCTACAGCTCTCAGGGTGGTCAGAAGGCTACTGAGTACGATCCTGATGCTACTCAGAAGTTCCAGTTTGAGAACTCTACGTTCTATAATCTGACCAAGAGCAAGAACTTCTTCTCTCATCGTCAGAGCAACCAGAAGTGGTTGGAATATTCCGTTAAGGATTGTATTTTTGTAAACTGTGGTAAGTCTGGTCAGGCTATTAAGGGTATGAATGGTGGACAGGGTGGTAAGAATCCTGTATGGACGATTACTGGCAACGTCTTCAACTTTGATGATGCTGATACAAGCGCAGACGAGTCTACAGGTGATGACGACGAGCCTGTTAAGGACAGCAAGGCCGTTGTGGTTAAGTTTGCTGATGCCGCTAATGGCGACTTCACTCAGGCTGAGGCTGAGGCAGGTGATCCTCGTTGGATTAAGTAAGACAAATCTTCGGATTTACATATAATAAATAACCGCTCCAATATGTGGGGCGGTTTTTTCGTCTCATGGGTATGAGTACAAACACCTTTTCGATAGGTCTTTATGATAGATAATAAACGCGTTTAGGAAAGATGAAGAAATTATTAGTATTATCGTGCTCGTTGTTGTTGACAGCGACAACCGCTTTTGCACAGTATCCTCAACTCACCGATGAGGCAAAGAAACTGATTGAAGAAAAAAAGGCTCAGTGGGCCGCTCATAGCGACTCTGCCTGGGAAGTGGCTTTCCCCATTGTAGTGAAAGAAGCCAAAGAGGGCAGACCCTATGTTCCGTGGGCTTCACGTCCTTACGACTTGCGTCAGGCCAAGATACCGGCATTTCCTGGAGCAGAAGGTGGCGGTATGTATACCTTTGGAGGACGTGGTGGTAAGGTTCTGACAGTTACAAACCTTAATGACGCAGGACCAGGCTCGTTCCGCTGGGCTTGTGAGCAGGGTGGTGCCCGTATCGTGGTTTTCAATGTGAGTGGCATCATCCGTCTGAAGTCACCTGTCTATGTCCGTGCTCCGTATATTACGATTGCTGGACAGACAGCCCCTGGCGACGGTGTGATAATTGCAGGTGAATCATTTCAGGTCGATACCCATGATGTAATTGTCCGTCATATGCGTTTCCGTCGCGGCGACACTAATGTGATGAATCGTGAAGATTCTTTTGGTGGCAATCCCGTGGGAAATATTATGATTGACCATTGTTCCTGTGAGTGGGGACTTGATGAGAATATCTCCTTCTATCGTCATATGTTCGACCTGAAGGATGGCAAGGACAAGCGCAAGTCGCCAACGGTTAATGTCACGATTCAGAACACCATCTCTGCGAAGGCCCTTGATACATGGAATCACGCATTTGGATCGACCATCGGTGGTGAGAATACCACTTTCATGCGTAATCTTTGGGCTGATAATACAGGCCGCAACCCGTCAATCGGATGGGGTGGCGTGTTCAACTACGTTAACAACGTAGTATACAACTGGGTACACCGCACAGCTGACGGTGGCGAATACTCCACCATGTCGAACTTTATCAACAACTATTATAAGCCAGGGCCTTTGACACCGAAAGATACACCCATTGGCCATCGTATCATTAAGAGTGAGAGTCGCAGTGAGGGACTGTTCCCCTTCAAGCAGTTCGGGCGTATCTATGCAACGGGCAATGTGATGGAGGGCTTCCCTGAAATAACCAAAGACAATTGGAATGGTGGTATCCAGACTGCTGATAAGGACGGCGCGATGGACGAGACTGAACTGGCACTGATGCGGTCTGACGAGCCTTTTGAGATGCCTTTCGTCACCATCATGGGGGCAGAGAAAGCCTTCGACTGGGTACTCTCGAATGCTGGCGCTACCGTGCCTTGCCGTGATGTCGTCGACCAGCGCATTTGTGAAGAGGTCCGTACAGGTCAGGCCTATTACGTCAAGGATTATGAAAAAGAACTCGCCAAGATTGAGAAGAAGACGGGCATAAAGCAGAACCCTTATGGCGATATGTGGGGCCTTCATGAGAAGTCGCAGAATGAGCAGGGCTTTTTCAAGTATCGTCGTCTGCCTCAGGATTCTTATAAACAGGGTGTCATCACCGATCCCCGACAGATGGGGGGCTATCCTGAGTATAAGACATGGGAGCCTTATAAAGACAATGACAACGACGGTATGCCTGATGAGTGGGAGAAAGCCAATGGCCTGAATCCCAACGATGCCAGCGATGCCGTGAAGGACTGCAATGGCGACGGCTATACAAACATCGAGAAATATATCAACGCCATCCCCACCAGATCAAAGGTAGACTGGCGTAATCTGAACAATAACTACGATACCCTTGCAGCACAGGGGAAACTGATGTAACAAATCATTATGACAACAAAAGAACTGACACTTTTAGCGGAGAAAAACCGCAAGCGACTAGTCGAGGTCGTTTACAGGGCTAAGGCTGGTCACATCGGTGGTGATCTGTCGTGTCTGAATGTGATGACGGCTCTCTACTTTGACGTCATGAAAAACCTGAATCCTGCTGAGCCCAAAGCCGCTGAGCGCGACCGTTTTGTGCTCTCAAAAGGTCACTGTGTGGAAGCACTCTATGTTACCCTCGAAGCCAAAGGCTTCCTCAAACCCGAAGTGCTCGACACCCTCGGACAGTTTGGCTCCATCCTGAGTGGTCACCCTACCATCGAGGTTCCAGGCATCGAGGTCAATTCCGGGGCTCTTGGTCATGGACTGAGTATCGGTACAGGTATGGCCATTGCTGCCAAGATGGACAAGAAAGACTGGAAGACTTATGTGCTCATGGGTGACGGTGAACAGGGTGAGGGCTCTATTTATGAGGCTGCAATGGCTGCCCACAAATACCAGTTGGATAACCTCGTGGCCATCATCGATCGCAACCATCTTCAGATCTCCGGCAATACGGAAGACGTGATGCCCATCGACAGTATCTGTGAGCGTTGGAGTGCCTTCGGCTGGGATGTCATTACCATGAATGGCGACTCAATGGAAGATATTCTCAACACGTTTCATGCCATCGACTACACCAACAAAAAGCCCCACCTTATCATCTCTGAGACAACGAAGGGCAAGGGCGTTTCGTTTATGGAAGGCATCGCGAAATGGCATCACGGCGTGCTCAACGAAGAGCAGTGCAAGGAGGCCGTTGCAGAGATTGAGAAAAGAATAGAAGAATTGTCGAAATAACGTCATCACGTTATAACGAAAAATAGAAGAAGTTATGATTGCTTGTAGAAAACAATTTACCGACACGTTGCTCGAACTGGCACGTGAGGATAAGGATATCATCGCCGTAACTACTGATGCCCGTGGTTCTGTGACCTTGGGCGACTACGCCAACGTATTGCCTGAGCAGTTCGTGGAGTGTGGCATAGCAGAACAGGATGCAGTGGGCATCTCCGCCGGACTGGCACATTCTGGCAAGAAAGTGTTTTGTTGTGGCCCTGCCTGTTTCTATGTGGCCCGTAGTCTCGAACAGGTGAAGGTCGATTTGGCATACTCTGAGAATCCCGTTACGATTTTAGGCGTTTCCGGAGGTGTGGCATACGGTGCCTTGGGTGCTACCCATCACTCTCTGCATGACATAGCTGTATTACGCACTTTCCCTGGTATGAGCGTCTGCTTGCCCAGCGATTGGCGCGTGACCAAGAAACTCGTGAAATTCCTTGTCGATTACAACAAACCTTGTTATGTCCGTGTAGGACGTGCAGCTGTGCCTGATGTCTATGAGAACGATGACTTCAACTTCGAGGTGGGAAAGGCCATTCAGATTCTCGATGGCAGTGATGTCACCATCGTGGCTACTGGCGAGACCGTCTATCATGCTTGGCAGGCAGGTTTGCAACTGAAGGAAAAGGGAATCTCTGCCCGTGTGCTTGATTGCTCATGGATCAAACCCTTCGATACAGAGGCCATCCTTAAAGCTGCAAAGGAAACGGGGCGCATCGTCACTGTTGAGGAACATAGTCGGTTTGGTGGCTTAGGTGCAATGGTCTGTGAGACCGTTTCAGAGCATCCTGTCCCAGTACATATCATCGGTATCCCTGATGAAAATGTCGTTCATGGCACCAACGCAGAGATTTTCCATCACTACGGTATGGATGCTGAGGGCATCACAAAGTCGGTGATCGACTTTGTAAATGAATAATGAACAGTGATTAGAGAATAATTAGCTACCGCTATGAATTATATTATCGCTATTGACCAGAGCACATCGTCGACAAAGGCTTTATTATTCGATGAACAGTGTCATGTGGTGACACGCACCTATGTGGATCACAAGCAGTACTATCCGCAGACAGGCTGGGTAGAGCATGATGCAGAGGAAATCTACAATAATATGGTTGAGGCTATCCGTTTGTTGATAGAGGAAAGAGGAAAGGGGAAAGAGGAAAGAGATTACTCCCTCGCCATTACCAATCAGCGCGAGACGGCTGTCGTATGGAATCGCCATACCGGCAAGCCTATTGCAAATGCTGTCGTCTGGCAGGATACCCGTGGGGCTGAGCTTTGCAGACAACTGAGGAACGATGCCAAGACCACAGAGATGGTGATGCAGAAGAGCGGCTTGCTCATCGACCCCAATTTCTCCGCTTCTGGTGTCCAGTGGCTGCTCGATAACATTGAGGGCGCACGCCTGCAAGCTGAAAAGGGCAATCTGCTGATGGGTACCATCGATACCTGGCTCATCTGGAAACTGACAAAGGGTAGGGTACACGCCACCGATTATACCAATGCCTCGCGTACCATGCTTTTCAATATCCATACGCTCGATTGGGATGACGATTTGCTCAGACTTTTCAACATCCCACGTTCGATGATGCCTGAACTGAAGTCCTGCGATGCCATCTACGGTGAAACCACAGTCGATGGAATCTTTGATGAGCCCATTCCCATTGCTGGTGTCTTAGGCGATTCCCACGGAGCATTGGTGGGACAGATGTGTTTCTCGCAAGGATCCGGTAAGGTGACATACGGCACTGGTTCGAGTGTTATGGTGAACATCGGTGAGGAACCTAAACCTGCTCCTAAGGGGCTTGTGACGTCTGTTGGTTTCTCGGCCTTTGGCAAGACGTATTACGGCTTCGAGGGCAATATCTACAGCACGGGGGCCACACTGAAATGGATAGCCGATCAGCTCCAGTTCGTGGGCCATCCCTCAGAGATGGAAGCCCTCGCTACGAGTGTTGCCGACAATGGCGGTGTCTATATCATTCCTGCTTTCTCGGGCCTTGGTGCTCCTTGGTGGCAGAGCAATGTCAGAGGTGCTGTCTTCGGCCTCACTTTTGCCACTACGAAGGCTCATTTCCTGCGTGCTGCCCTCGAGTCCATCGCCTATCAGATCAAGGATCTGGTGGATGTAATGGCAAAAGCCACAGGTGGCAGTCTCAGTGAGATTGCAGCCGATGGTGGTCCCACGAAGAACCGCTTCCTCATGCAGTTCCAGGCCGACATGCTGCAGACACCCGTAGTCTGTACTGAGGTCGACGATGCCTCTGCCTTAGGTGCTGTCATCATGAACGGCTTTGCCCGCGGCCTCTGGAAGAACTTCGATGATGTCGTATCCTTCCGCAAGGTCACTGACATCTACGCTCCTCATCCCGCTGATCCGAAACTTTATGAAGGTTGGCTTAATGCAGTGCATCAATTAATAAATAAGTAATGATATGAAGAACGGTAAGACCTGTTTTGGCGTGATTATCGGAACCCGCGCCTATTTTAATTCAGAACTCGCCAAGGATGTCCGCAAGCAGTTGCTCAAGACAATCAGCGAGTTAGGTTACGAATACATTATCCTGCCTGAGGATGCCACACCTACTGGCAGTTCGAGCATCGAGACCCGTGAAGACGGCCTCAAGGTAAGTCAGCAGTTCCGCGAGCATCGCGACGAGATCGACGGTATCGTGGTCTCTCTGCCTAACTTCGGCTTCGAGATAGGTATCATCAATGCCATCAGCGATGCCGACCTCAACGTACCTGTAATGGTACAGGCTTGCGATGATGAGAACGACAAGGTGGATCTCGACTCGCGTCGTGATGCTTTCTGTGGTAAGATCTCCGTCTGTAACAACCTCTATCAGTATGGCATTCCTTTCACCGATACCACCCTGCACACCTACAGCATCTACAGTCCGCTGCTGGCTCAGGATCTCAAGAAGTTTGCTGCCATTTGTCGCGTGGTCAATGGGCTGCGCCATTGTCGTATCGGACAGATTGGTACCCGTCCTCTGGGCTTCAATACCTGTCGCGCCTCAGAAAAACTCCTGCAGCGCAGTGGTATCACCGTGGTACCTGCCGACCTCTCAGAGATTCTCTTCGCAGCCGAGAAGATCAGCGACGATGATCCGAAGTTCAAGGAGATGTGCGGACGTATCCAGAATTACGCCAAGGTGCCTGAGGCCTATCGCGAGAAACTCAACCTGCAGGCGAAGTTTGGTGTAGCTGTGGAGAACTGGATCGAGGCCAACGATGTACAGGCCGTCGCTATCCAGTGCTGGGATTCGCTCGAGCAGAACTATGGCTGTGCAGCCTGCGTCACTATGTCGATGCTCAGCGACAAACTCATCCCTGCTGCCTGTGAGACTGATCTTGCCGGTGCTGTGTCGATGTACGCCCTTGCCCTCGCTTCTGAGAACGCCCCGGCCTTGCTCGACTGGAACAACAACTTCGCAGAGGATCGCAACAAGTGCGTTTGTACACACTGTGGTAACTTCCCCCGGCAGTTCGTGGGCAACAACGACCTGAAACTGGGTCCCCTCGGTGTCCTCGGACGTACGCTTGGCAAGATTAATACCTTCGGCGCTGTCTATGCGAAAGTGTCTGAAGGTCCCTTTACCTTCTTCCGCATCTCTACCGATGATCCCAAGGGGTGTATCAAGGCCTATCTCGGCAAGGGTGATATCACCAACGATCCCTACGGTATGGACGGCTGCATCGCTGTGACGAAGGTCGACAACCTGCAACAGCTGATGAAATACATCTGCAAGAACGGTTTTGAGCATCATGTTGCCATGTGCCGCACCGATGTGGTCGACATCCTCAATGAGGCCATCGATACCTATCTCGGCTGGAACCTCTACGTTCACGAGTAAGTTTCATACAATAAATCATAGGCGTTTTGCGTTATTATAGCGTGAAACGTCTTTTTCTTTTCACAATGATGCTGCTGACGGCCATCGGGATGAGGGCGCAGCAGGATGTGTCCTTCGGCCATTATTGGGCGATGGAACCTTCTTTTAATCCTGGTTCCGTGGGCAAGGAGGACAAGCTGAACGTGGCGGTGGCTTACGCTATGCAGTTTGCCGGCTTCGAGAATAACCCTAAGACCATGTATGCTGCTGGCGATATGCCTTTCTATGGCCTCGGCACCTATCACGGTGTGGGCCTTCAGTTGCTCAACGATGAGATCGGTTTGTTCTCCCACAAGCGTCTCGGTGTGCAGTATGCCTATAAGAAACGCCTTTTTGGTGGCAGACTCAGCGTGGGCGTAGAGGCCAATGTCTTGAGCGAAGGCTTTGACGGCTCCAAGGCCGTCATGCCAGAGCAAGAAACAGACCCTGCCATCGCAAGTACAGACGTTACAGGAACAGGGGTCGACTTCGGTGCCGGACTCTATTACACCCATAAGAACTGGTACGTCGGCATCTCAGGTCTGCATCTCAATTCACCCGTCGTCGAGTTGGGTGAAACCAATGAATTGGAGGTCCCTGCTACATTTTATTTGACCGGTGGATACAATATTCGGCTTCAAAATCCGTTTTTATCAATACAAACCTCTGCTTTGGGACGCACGGATGGCGTCGTGTGGCGTGCCGACGTGACGGGCCGTCTGAAGTACACCCATGAGAAGAGGATGATGTACGCAGGCGTGTCGTATAGTCCGACGAATTCAGTGACAGTGCTGCTTGGTGGTAACTTCCACGGCATCCATCTCGGCTACAGTTACGAGATCTATACCACGGCCATCAACATGGGTAATGGCAGCCACGAGCTGTTTGTGGGCTATCAGACAGATCTGAACCTGTTAAAAAAGGGGAAGAACCTGCATAAGAGTGTGAGAATATTATAATGCATAATTCATAATGCATAATTAATAATAAACAAAATGAATAGAAAAAGAAATATGGAAAAGATGGGGCGCAGTCCATTATGCATTTTGCATTATGCATTATGCATTGTAGCAGCTGTACTGCTGACCAGTTGTTTCGGTAGTAAGCTGGCCTCGTCACAGGGTGGAGAGGTCACAGGAGCCGGCGGCAGGGCTTTTACAGAACCTACGCCCTATGGTATGACGCTCATCAAACGCGGTCACCTGAAGATGGGTATCGAGAAACAAGACAGCCTCTGGGGTAAGCAGACACCCATCCGTGATATCTCTGTAGATGGCTTCTGGATGGATGAGACCGAGGTCACCAATTCGAAGTATCGTCAGTTCGTGAACTATGTACGCGACTCTATCCTCCGCGAACGTCTGGCCGATCCCAACTATGGCGGCGATGAGACCTATAAGATCGAGGAAGACAAGAATGGTGAGCCCATCACGCCTCATCTAAACTGGAAGAAGCCATTGCCCCGTAAACCGAATGAGGATGAGCAGCGTGCCATCGAGAGCCTCTATGTCACGAATCCTGTGACTGGCGAGAAGATGCTCGATGCCTCACAGATGAACTATCGCTACGAGATCTATGACTATACGGCAGCTGCCTTGCGCCGTAACCGCCTGAATCCTGAGGAACGCAACCTGAATACAGACATCGTCGTCGATCCTGATGAAGAGGTGTGGATCTCGAAGGATACTGCCTACATCGACGATGAGGGAAAGATTGTCAGGGAAACGCTCGAACGTAGGTTGACGGGTCCTTGGGACTTCCTCAATACCTATATCGTGAATATCTATCCCGATACCACCTGTTGGGTGAACGATTTCCCCAATTCCGACAATGAGATGTACATGCGTTATTACTTCTCGAATCCCGCCTATAATGACTATCCCGTGGTGGGCGTGTCATGGGAGCAGGCCAATGCTTTCTGTGCCTGGCGTACGGAATACCTGTTGAAGGGCCTTGGTGCCGCTGCCCGTTTCGTACAGCGTTATCGTCTGCCGACAGAGGCTGAGTGGGAGTTTGCTGCCCGCGGCAAGGATCAGAACGAGTTCCCCTGGGAGAATGAAGATGTGGCCAGCGGTAAGGGATGCTTCTATGCCAACTTCAAACCCGATGACGGTAACTATACCAAAGACGGCAACCTGATTACCAGTAAGGTGGGCATCTATTCTGCCAACAGCAACGGTCTTTACGATATGGCCGGTAATGTGGCAGAGTGGACGAGTACCATCTATACAGAGGCCGGTGTGGAGGCCATGAACGATATCAATCCGCAGTTGAAGTATAATGCTGCTATCGAGGATCCCTATCGTCTGAAACAGAAGAGCGTTCGTGGCGGCTCGTGGAAGGATCCTGAGTCGTATATCCGCTCGGCCTGGCGCTCCTCGGAGTATCAGAACCAGCCGCGTTCGTATATTGGCTTCCGTTGCGTGCGCAGCCTGGCTAACTCTACCAGCGAGAAAGTGCGTACTTCAAAGAAGAAATAAATTGTAAATCGTCAAATAGTAAATCCCCATGACAACCTATAGTAAATACAATCTTGTTTACCGCTTGCAGAAGTGGATGGACAGTGTTCCGGGACAGACGTTCCTGAACTATGCCTATAGTTGGGGCGCCTCGATCGTGATTCTGGGTACCCTCTTCAAACTGACCCACCTGCCAGGCGCCAACTTCTTCCTGTTCCTGGGAATGGGCACCGAGGTGTTCGTGTTTTTTATCTCTGCCTTCGACCGTCCATTCGACAAGACCGCCGACGGTATGGAACTGGATACCCATGTGAAGACCGCTGAAGACGAGCTAGAGCCTGCTCACGCCGAATCAGCCACTGCCACCATCGTCGGAGGCAACGGTGGAACGATTATCATTGGCGGTGGCGGTTCTTCTGGCCCATCAAGTCTATCTAGCCCTTCTAGCCAATCTAGTATGTCTAGTCCTTCTAGCGAGGCAAGCCAGGCAAGCGTCGATACCGAGGCCATTGCAGCCGTCTCCTCTTCTGTCACAACGATGGCTGGTGGCTCTGCTCCTATCCTGCCTCAGGTGAATCCCGAGCTCGAGGAGGCTACTGCCAACTATGTCGATGAGCTGAAGCGTCTCACCGAGATGCTCTCGAAGGTATCTGAGCAGAGCGAGCGCCTCTCGCATAACTCCGAGGAGATGGAGAACCTGAATCGTACGCTGACAGGTATCTGCAAGATCTATGAACTGCAGCTGAAGAGTGCCAGCTCGCAGATCAGCACCATCGACGAGATCAATGAGCAGACCCGTAAGATGGCTGAGCAGATAGCAGAACTCAATAAGATATATACCCGAATGATTGAGGCCATGACGGTGAATATGAAAGCCGCCGTGCCTGCTGGACAATAAGCTATGGCAATAAAGAAAAGACCGGTATCCCCGCGCCAGAAGATGATCAATCTGATGTATGTCGTCTTGATGGCCATGCTGGCGTTGAATGTCTCCAACGAGGTGCTCAACGGCTTCTCCCTCGTGGAGGAGAGCCTGAACCGCACCACGTCAGGCTCCATCAAGGAGAACCAGCTCGTCTACGACAATCTCGACATGCAGATGCGACTCAATCCGGCAAAGGTGGGGCAGTGGTATGATAAGGCTCAGGAGGTGAAGCGCATGAGCGATTCGCTGTATAACTTTGCTGAGGAACTGAAACTGGCCATCGTCAAGGAGGCCGACGGCAAAGACGGTAATCTGGAGGATATCAAGAACAAGGAAGACCTTGAGGCCGCCAATCAGGTGATGCTGGCGCCGGGAAGAGGCCGTGGCAAGGAGCTGTTCAATGCCATCGGCTCGTTCCGCAAGCGTATCATCGGCATGACCAACGATATGAGCAAGAAACAGATTATCAGTGGTAATCTCTCCACGGCGGTACCCCGCAAGGCGCAGGCTTTGGGGAAGAACTGGCAGGAGTATATGTTTGAGGACATGCCTGCCGCAGCGGCCGTCACCCTGCTCTCGAAGTTGCAGAGCGATGTGCGTTATGCTGAGCGTGAGGTGTTGCATACACTGGTGTCTAACATCGACGTGAAGGATATCCGCGTGAACCTGTTGGATGCCTTTGTGATTCCCAGTTCACAGACCATTGTCAGAGGCGATAAGTTCTCTGCCCGTATCGTGATGGCAGCTGTTGATACCACTCAGGTGCCGGATATCTATATCGGTGGGCAGAAAGTGAATCTGCATGATGGCATCTACGAGCGCGTCTGCTCCGCTACAGGCGACTTTACCTTGAACGGCTATATGGAGACCGTGAATGGTAATGGCGACAAGATCCGTCGCGACTTCTCGCAGAAATATACGGTGGTCGATCCCAGTGCCACGGTGAGTGCCGACCTGATGAACGTGCTCTATGCCGGCTACAACAACCCCATCAGCATCAGTGTGCCAGGCGTGCCGCTGAATAAGATTTCGGCCACGATGACTGGTGGCTCCCTGCAATCCTCAGGACCGGGCCGTTATATCGCCCGTCCGTCGACAGTGGGACAGGATGTCACTTTTACCGTCACTTCCACCAATACAGGCCGTCCGCAACAGATGGGACAGTTCAAGTTCCGTGTGCGCAAATTGCCCGATCCTACGCCGTACATTGCGATGAAGGATGAGCATGGCAATCCCACACGTTACCGTGGCGGCGGTCTGGCCAAGGCTCAGCTGGTGGGTGCTGATGCCATTGGTGCCGCTATCGATGACGGTATCCTGGATATTGCCTTCCGTGTGCAGAGTTTCGAGACGGTGTTCTTTGACAATATGGGCAATGCCGTGCCGATGGCCTCCGAGGGGGCTTCGTTCTCTGCCCGTCAGAAAGATACTTTCCGTAAGTTATCGCGCAACCGTCGTTTCTATATCTCTCGTGTGACGGTGGTCGGTCCCGATGGTCTGACACGTACCTTGCAGAATCCGATGGAAGTCATTGTGAAATAAAAGTAAAAAGGTAAAAGAGTAAAAAAGTAAAAGATATGAAAGTGAATAGCATAACGAATATGGTAAGAGGTGCGGTAAAATGGTTTTTACCTTTTTACCTTTTTACCTTTTTACCTTTAACTGCTTCGGCGCAGCCGAAAGCTCGTCGTGTTCAGCAGCAACAGCAGACAGAACAGAAGCAGCAGAAAAAGAAGAGCTCTCCTTCGTCGGCCATGACGAGGCGGGCTCAGATCTCGTTCCCCACGGCAGTGGATATGCCCGAGAATGTGGTCTGGCGTCGGGATATCTACCGCGAGATCAATCTCGAGGACGATGCGAACGCGGGGCTGTACTATCCCGTAGAACCCCAGGGCAAGCAGGTAAACCTGTTTACCTATATCTTCAAGCTGGCGCAGAACGGCTATGTCCCCATCTATGAGTATCCTACCGATGGCAGCGATGTCTTCGAGGAATCGTCGCAGATAGAGATGAAGACCATGCTCGAGAATTATCATATCTTCTATGAGGAGGGTGCGAACGGCAAACTGAAGGTGGAAAACAGCGATATCCCCTCGGCCGAAGTGAAGAAGCTCTATCTGAAGGAGAGTGCCTATTACGATCAGGCCAATTCCTCGTTCCATATCAAGGTGCTGGCCCTTTGTCCGGTGATGATGCGTACTGACGACTTCATCATCAGCGACGATCCCAACAGTCAGGGTACGGCCTATCCGCTGTTCTGGGTGAAATACAGCGACCTGGAGCCCTATCTGAACCGTCAGTCGGTGATGATCAGCAGTCTGAACAATGCCGCCACCATGTCGATGGATGATTTCTTCACCACCAATCAGTACAAGGGAAAGATCTATAAGACCACCAACCGGCTCGGCAAGACACTGGCTCAGATCTGTGATGGCGACACCGCGAAGATGTCGGCTGAGCAGAAGCGCATCGAGGCAGAGTTGGAGGCTTTCCGCAAGAACATCTTCGGCGACCCGGAGCGCAAGGACTCGCTCGACAGCATTGCCAATGCCAATCCTGCCAACGTGAAAGCGGCTCAGAAGGCCAAGGCGAAGGCTGCCAAGAAGACGGGACGACGCTCGTCGGTGAGCAGTTCTAAGAGCAAGACCAGCACATCTGCTCCCAGCAACAGTTCTGCCCGTGTGAGCGTCCGCAGACAGAGACACTAATTTTTTTCACTTTTCACTTTTCACTTTTACCTTTTTTTCGTACCTTTGCAGCGTGAACATATTATAGATGGTTTTATGAAACGTTTTCTTTCATTGTTTATACTGCTTTCAGCCATGACAATGGCTGTACACGCACAGGGTATCAAGATCGGTGTCAAGGGTGGTTTCGACATCCAGGACATGAAGTTCGATGAGAAGGTCTTTAAGACTGAGAACAAGCTGGGTTGGTTTGTTGGTCCTACCGTTCAGGTGGCTTTGCCTATTGGCGGATTGGGTATTGACATTGCCGGTTTGTATGACCAGAAGTCGACAAAGGTTAATGGAGAGTCGATCAAGCAAGAATATATTCTTGTTCCTGTGAATGCCCGTTTGACGCTGGGTATCGGCGATGCTGCAGGCCTCTATGTGACAGCTGGACCGCAGTTCGCCTTCAATATCGGTGATGATGTGGATTTTAAGTGGGAGCATGAATATGTTCAGAATACTTTCCAATTGAAGAAGTCTGCCTTCAGCGTAAATCTTGGCGCAGGTTTCTTCTTGTCCCGTCATCTGGAGTTCGGCTTTGTCTATAATGTGGGCGTCAGTTCTACAGCTGAAGCCTCTTTCGATGAGGGCGTGAAAGCCATATCCGACGATACGAAACCTAAATCCTGGCAGATTTCTGCCACCTATTTCTTCTAAGCAGGCTTTGTTTGTCGACGTCATCCTGCCCGTGCCGCTCGACGGCTTCTTCACCTATTCCGTGCCAGCATCCCTGGCAGAACAGGTGAAGGTTGGTGTCCGTGTCCTCGTGCCCTTCGGCCGCAGCAAGACCTATGTCGGCATCGTCTCCAAAACGCATAAAGGACCTCTCCCCGAAGGCTTTCAGATTAAGGACATCCTTCAGGTGCTTGATGCCTCACCGATTCTCCTCGACTCTCAGCTCCGGCTTTGGCAATGGATTTCTGAATATTATCTGTCGCCAATAGGTGAGGTCTACAAGGCCGCTCTCCCTTCTGGTCTGAAAGCCGAAGACGGCTATAAGCCCAAGACCGAGACCTATATCCGCCTCACCCCCCAGTTCCGCAGCGAACAGGCTCTTCACATCGCCCTCGATATGCTCCAGCGAGCCCCGTCCCAGCTGAAAGCATTTGTCGATTTCCTGTCTTTCGACTCTCCATTGACCCGCGATGAGCTCCTGAACCAGGGCCATAGCCTCCAGACCGTCAATGCCCTCGTCAAGCGCGGCCTTCTGGAGACCTATGAACAGGAAGTAGGACGCCTGAATCATGGTGGTGAGCCCCATTTCGACAGGATCCAGCCCTTGAGCGAGGCCCAGCAGGATGCCTATAACCAGATTCAGTTCTCTTTCCTCAAGAAGAACGTCACCCTCCTGCATGGCGTCACCTCCAGCGGAAAGACCGAGATCTATATCCACCTCATCCGTCAGGCATTGGAACAGAAACGTCAGGTGCTTTATCTCCTTCCTGAGATAGCCCTGACCGTACAGATCATGGAACGCCTGCAGCGTGTCTTCGGCGACCGTCTGGGCATCTATCACTCCAAATACTCCGATGCGGAGCGTGTGGAGATCTGGCAGAAGCAGCTCAGCGGCCATCCCTACGATGTCATTCTCGGTGCCCGCAGTGCCGTCTTCCTGCCTTTCCAGAACTTAGGGTTGGTGATTATCGACGAGGAACACGAGTCCAGCTATAAGCAGCAGGAACCCGCTCCCCGCTATCATGCCCGCAGTGCCGCCATTATGCTGGCGCAGATGCAAGGGGCAAAGGTTCTCCTCGGCACCGCTACCCCCTCTCTGGAGACCTACCATAACGCCAGGACCGGCAAGTACGGTTTCGTGGAATTGTTCCAGCGTTATAAGGGTATCGAGCTCCCTGAGATACAGGTCGTGGATATCAAATACCTCCAGCATCGCAAGATGATGAACGGTCCTTTCTCCCCTCTGTTGTTAAGTAAGGTCCGCGAGGCCCTGGAGCGTGGCGAACAGGCCATCCTCTTCCAGAACCGCCGGGGCTATGCCCCCATGATAGAGTGCAAGCAGTGTGGCTGGGTGCCTCATTGTCAGCATTGCGACGTATCGCTCACCTTCCATCGCAATCTGAACCAGCTCACGTGTCATTATTGCGGCCATACCTATCAGGTGCCCACGGAATGTCCTAACTGCGGGTGTACCCAGTTGCAGACGCGCGGCTACGGCACCGAGAAGATCGAGGCCGAGGTGCACGATATCTTCCCTGAAGCCCGCATCGCCCGCATGGACCTCGATACCACCCGTAGCCGTCAGGCCTACGAACGTATCATCAACGACTTCTCCGCCGGGCGCACCAATCTCCTCATCGGCACGCAGATGATCTCCAAGGGCCTGGACTTTGATAAGGTCTCTGTGGTGGGCATCCTCAATGCCGACACTATGCTCAATTATCCTGATTTCCGCGCCTACGAACAGGCCTTTATGATGATGGCGCAAGTGAGTGGCCGTGCGGGCCGTAAGGGCAAGCGTGGACTGGTCATCCTGCAGACCAAGAGCCCGGAGCTGCCCCTGATAGCCCAGGTAGTCCGCAATGACTATACGGCCTTCTACCGTTCGTTGATTGCCGAGCGCCAGCAGTTCCGTTATCCGCCATATTACCGTCTCATCTATGTCTACCTGAAGCACCGCCAGGATGCGGTCGTTGCAGCGGCAGGCATGGAGATGGGCGCCCTGTTGCGGCAGTGGTTCTCAGGCCGTGTCCTCGGCCCCGACAAACCAGGCATTTCGAAGGTCAAGTCGCTCTCCATCCGCAAGATCGTGCTGAAGCTGGAGCCCGGTCTCAACATGGCCGAAGTGCGCAAATACCTGGCCCTCGCCCAGCAACAGCTGTTACAAGCCAAACGCTACGCCTCCCTCCAGATCTATTACGACGTTGATCCACTGTAACTTTGCAAAACTGAAATCATAAATATATCGATTATGGCAGAAGAACGAATGATTACTACTGAACGGGTTTTCAGCATCTTTAGTGAACTGAACAGAATACCGCGCCCTTCACATCATGAGGAGCGGGTGGCCGACTATCTGTGCCGTTTTTCTGAACGTCTGAATATGACGTACGAACGTGACAAGGAGAATTGTGTGGTGATACGCAAGCCAGCAAGCAAAGGATATGAGGACCATGAGCCTGTTGTGCTGCTTAACCATATGGATATGGTATGCGTGGGTATGAGCGATCCGCTGAACACCCCTATCGAGCCCTACGAGGAGAATGGCTGGATGAAGGCACATGGCACATCACTCGGAGCCGACAATGGCATCGGGCTGTCGATGGCACTTGCAGTACTTGAAGATGACCGTATTGAGCATCCTGCCCTCGAAGTCATCACGACAACGAACGAGGAAGATGGTATGTCAGGTGCATCGCAACTGAGCAAGGACTTCCTGAAAGGGCGGAAAGTCATCAACCTCGACTCAGAAGACTATGACACCATCACCACAGGTGCTGCAGGAGCCTGCCTGCAGTTTCACCGTATACCGATGCTGCATGAGCCCGCTCCTGATGACAGAAGCTGGTACCGCATCCGCATAGAAGGCGGATTGGGTGGACACTCTGGTGTCGACATCAATAAAGGACGTTGTTCGGCCGTTAAGGCAGCAGCTGCTATTTTATTGTCTCTTTCGGAGAAACATGACTTCAGCCTGGCAACTATCGACATAGGTGAGGCCAATGCTTCGATTGCCTCAAAGGGCGAGATGGTGATAGCATGTCCATCGGCAGAATCTCAAGCCTTGATTCTTGATTTTAAGCATCCATGCGATTGGTTGCATGATGAATACCCTCAGGACCCAGATGTGAAGTGTCTCATCGAAGCCTGTGAACCCCAGGAAACCGTTATCTCGCCAAGAACTTTCCAGGCACTGATGACCTGCTTGTGTGAGGTGCCTCAAGGGGTGGTGAGAATGAGTGAGGCGATGCCTGATACAGTGGAAACGTCGAATAATATCGGGCGTGTCGTGACGGAAGAGGAACATATCTTTGTCTCTACCCACACACGCAGTTTCATCGACGACGATATGGATGCACTAAGCAAGGCTATTGCCAAGACGTTTAAGGATAGCGGTGCCCATTCCGAAGTCGTGATGTCAGCCCCGGCATGGCAGGAAGATCAGCAGTCGCCATTCCTCCAGCTGGTTAGCAATACGTTCCAGGATGTGTTGGGCTGGAGGCCACGTATGGTGGCTATGCACTTTGTGCTTGAGGCCGGATTCTTCGTGCAGCATTATCCGGGTATTCAGATTGCCAGTATAGGTCCCCGGATCGTGGAGCCCCATTCAACAAGTGAACGGGTTGAACTTTCTACCATCGAAGATATCTGGAAGGTTCTCATAGAATTATTAAAACGGTTATAAAGAACAGTTCAGCCAAATTCGCCAGAAATATTGGCCTTATGGCACACCATGAACGACCCGTAATGTCGTCGTCAACGACATTACGGGTCACTGCCCACGACATTACGGCTCGTGTTTCTTTACAATTTTGAGGTGTCTTAATATTCAGAAGTTCAGTTCGCAGCCGATGCCAAGCACACGGTTGGTGCGGGTGAAGCTGTCGCTGACGCCGGCTGTGGGATAGTCCGTGCGGTCGTAATCGCCGTAGTTGGTCTGGAAGTAGGCGGCCTTCAGGGTGATCTGGTCAGTGGCCTTGTAGTTGAAGCCGAAACCGACACTGCTGGAGTTGACCACAAACGACATGTCGTTCATATACTTGTCGGTGAGCTGGTAGCGGGTGAACTGTCCACCACCAGAGATGGTCAGACGGTCGGTGACATCCCATTCCACACCGCCGAGGTATTCATTGGTACCACCATCGAGCAGTTCCTGCGTATTACCATACCAGCGCGCCTTAGTGTCGTAGAAGTGATGATAGCCCAGGTTGAGGCGTACTGCATCGATGGGGCTCCACATGGCACCGAGTGCGAGCTGGGCAGGAGAGTCCTCATCGATCTTCTCACCGTCGCGGAACTTGTTGACGGCAGCTATCTCGCTGGCTTCGTTGACGGTGGACTCGTTCAGCATGCGGATCTGTGTCTTGGCCTCGTACTTGGCGGCGATGTTGAAACGGCCGAACTTATAGTCGATGCCGATGATGGGGGCGACACCTACACTCGACTGGTTGCAGAGCAGGTTCACACCCTGAGAGTATTTCTGCAGGGCATTGAGGCTCTGGCTGGTGCCTTGCAGGGTGGCTACCGTTCCTTCGAGCTGTGCCTTTCTGGCTGCCAACTGCTGATACTCGGGCAGGGCGGTGGCGCCTGCTGCCTCATATTGTGCCATACCGGCATTGACCTGTGCCAGACCGTTGTTGACGGTCGTGATGCCACCATCGACCAAGGCTGTAGCTGACTGCATGAAACTGCCGAAGTCGACATAGCCGCCGACGGTCTTCACCTGGATGTTGCTGATCTTGGCCTTATAGGTGGCGGTGCCGTAGAGCAACCGCAGTCCTCCATAGACGGAGAGGTTGGGCAGGATCTTATAGGCGGCTCCGAGCTGGAAACCGAAGTAATAGTTACGGCCCTGCATGTAACCGTCCATGTCGTAGCCGGTGACACCGGGTGCCTGTTGTCCGAGGGCTGTGGCAATCTGATCCAGGCCGCCTAGCTGATGGGCGATGCCTCCCACGACGCTCTCGAAAGAACCCAGACCGTCGGCAAACTCACAGCTGCCGCCGCCACCGGGTACGGAGAAATTGAACTGCAGGCTCCAATCTCCTTTATTATAAGCAGCCTGAAGGGAGGGGATGAAAGGGGCATCGGCCACGCCCTCGAACTGCTTGGTGGTCTGTCCCTGATTCTTCCGCCCTAAGGCAAATACGGGATTGGTGCTGGTGATGGTACGCGTCTGGTGGGCATACTGCCAGTTGAAGCCCAGATGGAATCCTTCAGGCAGGAAGGCCACGCCAGCGGGGTTGCTATACACGCCGTCGAGGCCGATGGCAGCATCGCGGGCGGGGTTACGCAGAAAATCGATACTCTGATTGGTGTTGGTTAAGATGCCACCTGCTGTGGCGATGGTTGCAGATGTCAGCATCACGCCGAGCATCATTCCTTTAATTGTGTTCATATTCCTAAAACAATCTTTAAAAAACGGCTGCAAAGGTAGGCAGAATGTTCTGAAACGCGTTGTTTGCGCGCACAAAGTTAACGAATATTAACGGAAATTGCACACAAATATGCACAAATGTGCAATTTTGTGCAGTTATTTCTTCAGCTCGGGGTAGCTGATGCGCGTGTGGTAGATGGTCTTCAGCTTCTCGATGAGGACGGTCTTGGCATAGGCGATGTCGCGGAAGGTGATGGGACACTCCTTGAAATAGCCCTCTGCCACTTGTGCATCAATGAGGCGGTTCACCAATTCGCGGATGGTCTTCTCCGTATAGTCGGGCAATGACCGTGAGGCAGCTTCCACCGAATCGGCCATCATCAGGATGGCCTGTTCCTTGGTGAACGGATTGGGTCCGGGATAGGTGAAGAGAAGGTCGTCGACAGCCTCGTCGGGGAAGGCATTCTTCTGTTTGACATAGAAATACTTGGCCTTTCCGAGACCGTGATGGGTGGAGATAAAATCCTTGATGACATCGGGCAGGTTGTATTTCTCTGCCAGTTTCAGACCTTCCGTCACATGACTGATGATCATCTGGGCACTCTCCACGAAGGTCATGCTCTCATGGGGATTGACGCCCGACTGGTTCTCCGTGAAATAGATGGGGTTCAGGATCTTGCCGATGTCGTGGTAATAGGCTCCGGTACGCACGAGCTGGCTCTTTGCGCCGATCTTATTGGCTATCTCTGCTGCCAGGTTGCCCACCTGGATGGAATGCTGGAAGGTGCCGGGGGCTACCTCGCTCATACGACGGAGCACCTCCTTGTTCATATCTGAGAGCTCGATCAGCGTGATGTTGGAGGTGAAACCGAAGGCCTTCTCGATGAGATAGAGCAGCGGGTAGGAGCAGAAGAGGAAGATGCCATTGACAAACAGGTAGTTGTATTCGCTGATGTTGATCTTCGAGATGTTGTCGTTCATGATCCAGTCGAGCGAGAGGTTTGTCAGTGAGGCCGCCAAGGTCACAAATACTGCTGTCCAGAACAACTGTGAACGGCTGGAGAGCTCTCTCAGGGCGAAGATGGCCACGATGCCGGCGACAGCCTCTACTGCCACAAACTCCAACGGACGCTGCAAGGCGCACGCGCAGATGAGGATCATGACAGAGTGGGCCATGAAAGCGGTACGCGAATCGAGGAACACCCGGATGAAGATGGGTACCATCACAAACGGGATGATATAGACATGCAGGATGTTGTTGCTGACCATGAGCGAAGCGATGATGATAAAGAAGATGATCAGCGAGTAGAGCATGGTTATGGACCTGAGCTTCTCGAAATAGTCCTTGCGGAAAAGCGTGAGGTAAACGGTCAGACAGATGATGAGGATGGCCACGTAGAGTATCTGTCCCATGATCGTGACACTGATCTGCTGGTCGGTCTTCTCGCGACGCTCCAGCTCCTTCTGGTAGGAAAGGAGGATGTTGTAGGTCTTGTTGTCAACAATATCTCCTCTGTCGATGATCTTCTGCCCGCGTTGGGCAATGCCGCTTGCCAGGGGAATACTGTTGGTGAGGTCGCTCAGGCTGGCTTCGCTGCGCTCCTTGTCGTATGTCAGGTTGGGCGTGATATAGTCGTTGAGGTTGCACTTCTGCAGGATTTCCCGATGATTCTCGAGTTCAGGGTCGAGGAAGAGCTGCTCGTAGGCCGAGACCGTAGAATATATTTTGTTGATCCTTACGCTGACGGCGGTCTTACCACTGACAATCCTGATCATGCGGGTGGTGTCTTTGTTTACCATGGCATAGTCGGTGGTGCTCATTACGCCCTGCTTGTATATGTCAAGAAGCCGGTTGGCGATGATGCTGATATAATCGTTGGAAATGCCGGGGATGCCTTGGTTGTAGTCCTTTGCGAACTGGCGGATCTGCGTCGTCTCTGTCAACTTGTTCAGGTTGAAGTAGGGCTCGTATTGCTGCAGCAGACTGTCGCGCTCTGCCTTGACGGCCTCGTCGGTCTTCAGGATGGGAAAATCGAACGGTGCCCGCAGGTCGGCATAGTTCCAGGGTTTTCCTTTTTCCATCTTGAAGGCGGTGCTTGTATCACTGGGAAGGAACCAGGTGATGATGGCGACGGTGACCACGATGAGCCCGACACGAATCAGAAAGTCGCGCCAGGTGATGTCTGTTTTCAGGTTAAAACTGTTCATGACGGTATATTTTTGCTGCAAAGATACAAAATAATTCACTATTCACTATTCATTATTCACTATTTTTTTGTACCTTTGCACTCAAATTAACTAAATAATATGTCAGAAAGAAGAGTCAGGGTGCGTTTTGCACCGAGCCCTACAGGCGCTTTACATATTGGTGGTGTGCGTACCGCATTGTATAATTATCTGTTTGCAAAACAACATGGCGGCGACCTCGTCTTCCGCATCGAAGATACCGATAGCAACCGTTTTGTACCAGGAGCTGAGGAATATATCATCGAGTCGTTCAAATGGCTGGGCATCCAGTTCGACGAGGGTGTCAGCTTTGGAGGTGACAAAGGTCCCTACCGTCAGAGTGAGCGTCGTGACATATATAAGAAATATGTAAAGCAGCTGCTGGATGCCGGTAAGGCCTATATCGCCTTCGATACCCCTGAGGAGCTTGAGGCAAAGCGTGCGGAAATCCAGAATTTCCAGTACGACTGTCATACTCGTTCACAGATGCGTAACTCACTGACACTGCCGAAGGAAGAGGTGGATCAGCTGATAGCCGACGGCAGGCAGTATGTGGTACGCTTCAAGATAGACGCCGGCGAGGAGGTGCTGGTCAACGACCTTATACGTGGTGAGGTGCGTGTGAAGAGCGATATCCTCGACGACAAGGTGCTCTATAAGAGTGCGGACCAGTTGCCGACCTATCATCTGGCGAATATCGTCGACGATCATCTGATGGAGATCTCCCACGTCATCCGTGGTGAGGAGTGGTTGCCGAGTGCTCCGTTGCACGTGCTGCTCTATAAGGCTTTCGGCTGGGAGGATACCATGCCGCAGTTTGCTCACCTGCCGTTGTTGCTGAAGCCTGACGGCAAGGGCAAGCTCTCGAAGCGCGACGGTGACCGTCTGGGATTCCCCGTATTCCCATTGGAGTGGCATGATCCTAAGTCGGGCGAAGTAAGCCGCGGCTATCGTGAGGACGGCTATTTCCCCGAAGCTGTGATTAACTTCCTTGCCCTGCTGGGTTGGAACCCGGGTACGGAGCAGGAGTTGTTTACACTTGATGAACTGGTGCCGCTCTTTGATATCTCGAAATGTTCGAAAGCCGGTGCGAAGTTTGCCTACGATAAGGGCATCTGGTTTAATCATGAGTATATCCTGAAGAAATCGGTAGAGGAGATTGCCTCGCTGTTCTATCCCATCGTGAAGGAACATTGTCCTGACGAGACACTGGAGCGTGTGACGGAAGTGACGGCGATGATGAAGGACCGTGTCAGTTTTGTCAAGGAGCTGTGGCCCCTGTGCTCGTTCTTCTTCGAGGCACCCACCGAATATGACGAGAAGACTGCGAAGAAACGTTGGAAAGATGATTCTGCTCAGGTGCTGACGGAATTGATTGGCGTACTGGAGGGTATCGATGACTTCTCGTTGGAGAATCAGGAACAGATTGTGCATGCCTGGGTGGAGCAGAAAGAGTATAAGCTCGGTAATGTGATGAACGCCTGGCGCTTGGCACTTGTGGGCGAGGGAAAGGGTCCTGGCATGTTTGATATCTCCGCCTTCCTGGGTAAGGAAGAGACCATCAGGCGGACAAAACGTGCGATAGAAGTGCTCGGCTGATGATATACAACCTGATTATATACCTCTACCAGTTTGGTGTAGTCATCTACAGCCTTTTCAATGAGAAGGTACGTAAGATGTGGCGTGGTGAGCGTGATGCCTTCCGGGTTCTCAGGGAGAAGGTTGATCCTGAGGCGAAATATGTGTGGTTTCATGCAGCGTCGCTGGGAGAGTTTGAGCAGGGCCGGCCGCTGATGGAGCAGTTGCGTAAGGACCATCCTGACTATAAGATCCTGCTCACGTTCTTCTCGCCTTCAGGCTATGAGGTGCGTAAGAACTACGAGGGTGCCGACATTATCTGTTATCTGCCGTTGGACACCATCACCAACGCCCGGCGTTTCCTGCGGACGATACGTCCTGAGATGGCATTCTTCATTAAGTATGAGTTCTGGTACAATTACCTGCATATCCTGAAGCACAGGAATGTGCCCGTCTATAGTGTATCGAGCATCTTCCGTCCCGATCAGGTGTTCTTCAAGTGGTACGGTCGTCAGTATGGGCGTGTGCTCAACTGCTTCACGCATTTCTTCGTACAGAATGAGATCAGTAAAGAACTGTTGGCAAAGATTGGGATTACCAATGTGTCTATCGTGGGTGATACCCGTTTCGACCGTGTGCTCCAGATCAAGGAGGCCGCTAAGCAACTGCCCATCGTCGAGGCGTTCAAGCAAGATGCGAAGGTGTTTGTGGCGGGCTCTTCATGGCTGCCTGATGAAGAGATTTTCATTAAGTATTTCAATACGCGCCGCGATTGGAAGCTGATCATTGCCCCGCACGTGATTGGCGAGGACCATCTCAAGCAGATAGAGAGACTGCTCGAAAGCCGTAAGGTGGTGAGATATTCAGAGTTCTCCGAAAACTCCGTGTACTCCGAAAGATTAAAGGATGCTGAGGTGCTGATCATCGATTGCTTTGGACTGCTGTCGAGTATCTATCATTATGGTGATGTGGCTTATGTCGGTGGTGGCTTCGGCGTCGGCATCCATAATCTCCTGGAGGCTGCCGTCTGGGACGTGCCTGTGTTCTTCGGGCCCAATAATGAAAGGTTCCAGGAGGCTCAGGCCTTGAAGCAGAGCGGTGGCTTTGAGATTTCCTGCTACGAGGATTTCGAACAACAGATGAACCGTTTCATCGATGATGAAACTTATCTGAAAGCCCAGGGCCAGTTGGCCGGGCAATATGTCAAGGGAAAGGCTGGGGCTACTTGGCATGTATTGTCGTCAGTCTTCTGACGCCCTGATAACTGACTTGCCCTTTCTTTTCAAGATACTGCATGATGATGTCACTGGTTTCCAGGTTCAGCGTGTGGGCTGAGCCTTCGGGAATCTCACTCGTGGCAGGGATGTAGTTGTTGGTCACCACCTTGTATTTCTTCTTCATGTTCAGTTTCTTGCCTTCAAGGGTCAGCAACCTGATGCTTTGGATTTTCTCCGGGAAATCCTTCTCAAGGGTAATCACACATTGCATGCCGCCAACGTACGGGAAACTGTGAAGCGTGTTGTGACAGTAGGTTAGCATCATGTGGGCAATCTCGTCACCGGTCAGTTCCAGTATGACAGCATGGTTGTCGAAGGGATCCATCTCCAACACATTGCGCACGGTGATGTCGCCCTGGGGAAGGGTATCGATACGTACACCGCCCGGATTCTCAATGGCGATTTCCGAGCCGGTCTCCGCCATGAAGGCATCGCACATCAGGCATCCCAGCTCCTCGCGGGTTTCGAAAGGTGTATCGGCAACGGCCAGCACACGGCGCAGGGTGGGGTTGTCATTGTAGAAACGGATCATCTCCTCAACCACCTTCACGGTCTTGGGGAATTTCCTCACGTCGATGTATTCAGCTTTCTTATCCACTACCTTGCCGTCTTCCACGGTGAGGGTGATATAGGTCACACGGTGCAGCTTGTTCCTATTTTGGGTGATTAGCACGCCGTTCTTCACCTCGTCGCCCTTTAACTGGGTATGGGTATGACCGCCGATGATCAGATCCAGCCATGGGAACTTTTCGGCCATCTTGATGTCGTCGGGATAACCCAGATGCGACAGCAGGATGGTGACGTCACATTCCTTGCTGAGACTCTCATACTGGGGGATGATCTCCTCGGCGGGCTTGAAACTGATGCCCTCCAGATTGTCGGGATGGGTGCTGGGAATACCGGCAGGACTCAATTGGATGCAGCCGATGACACCAACCTTCAGTCCCTCGACGTCGAACACCTGAGTGGGAACCAGTTTGATACCAGAGGAATCGGAGGGAAAAGCGTTGGCGCAGATGTATCTGAAGTTCGAAAGGCCGATCAGCCGTTTCAGCGAATGTACGTCGAACTCATGGTTGCCTAGGGTGGAGCCGTTGAATCCTACCTGATTCATCAGGGCCACCATCGGGTAGGCGGGGAGAATGTATTTGTCGTTGATGGGGTTACCGGTACGGTTGTCGCCTGCAGAGAAGATCAGCAGCGAAGGATCAATTGTACGGAGACTGTCGGCTAGCGCTGCTAATTGGGGAAAGACCTCAATCTGGGCATGCATGTCGTTGACAGCAAGGATGTGAATCTCACGTTTCTCTGCATTAACAATGATGGCCAGCATCAGCGCCAGCCACGTCATGGTAATCTTCTTCATGATTCTTTTTGCGCTAAAAGTTATTAATCAGGCTGCAAAATTACAAAAAAAAGTTGAACTACGTATGAACAATACTAAACTTTTTCGTACCTTTGCGGTCTAATTAGAGTAAACGTTATAAGAAATAGGAAGATGAAGAAGTATTTTATCGTTTTGATAGCTGCCTTGGCCCTGATGAGTGCCGGCAAGCAGGATAGTGCCATTACCAAGGAGAACGGCTCTGTTATCGTCAATACCACCACCATCGCCAAGGATGTGGAGGGCTATAACGGTCCCGTACCCGTAAAGATCTACATCAAGAAGAACAAGATTGAGAAGATCGAGGTGCTCAAGAACCAGGAGACACCGAAGTATCTGGCCCAGGTGAAGAAGGCAATGCTGAATGCCTGGGATGGTCTGACCATCAAGGCTGCCAAGGCCAAGAAGGTGGATGCCGTCACTGGAGCTACCTTTACTTCTGAAGCCCTTGTCGAGAATGTGAAGCAGGGCCTCGACTATTACGAGAAGAATAAATAAAGATCTCGATACTGTTCACTATATTCTGCCACAGGATATAGCAGCCGGGACCCACCGACGATAGTGGGTTCAGATAGGCGGTGGAGAGCCAGATGGCAAAGGCCGTGTTCTTTTGCCCGAGGGCCTGCCCTGCTTCCTGCGTATGGTTGAAATAGTGGCCGATAAACCGTCCGACAGCAAACTGCACCACACACATCAGCAAGCCCAGAAAGGCGATGGCCATCAGTAGCACAAGGGTGGTCTTGGCATTGACGATGTTCTTCACAGTGGTTCCCGTTACAATCATCAGCGAACAGGCCCAGAGGTAATAGCTCAGGTCTCTTACGCTGATGATTTTCTTGTGCAGACGGTGCATATAGTGTTTTACGATATAGGCCAGGAACATCGGCAGGATCAACACCATAAACACCTCATGTAGAATCTTGATAAAGGCTGCCCAGAAAGTGATGTCGGCAGACTTCTCTATCATGGGGAAACAGACCGGTACCAGCAGGACTGTGATGAAGTTGGACAGGAAAGTATAGGTGGTCATTTGTTCCAATGATCCGCCGAGTTTCTGGGTGACGACAGCAGCTGCCGTTGCACAGGGGCAGATGACACACATCAGGATGGCTTCCATCAGGACGAGGCTGTCGCCCTGCATGTGGAAACCGAGTATCAGTCCCATCAGTGCCCCGATGAACAGCAATTGGAACACGCCCGTCCAGAAATGCCAGCCAACGGGCCGCAGTTGACGGAAGTCTACTTTACAGAATGTGACGAAGAGCACCAGGAACATGAACAATGGCAGGATGGTTTCGAAGATTGGGCCGAAGAACCTTGCTGCTTCATCCAGCGACGGTGTGAGCCCGAAGATGAGATAAGCCACTGCCCCGATGCCCATCGCCACCGGCAATGTCCAGTCCTTGATGAATCTAATGACGTCCATCCTCTTCGAGATAGAACTTCGAATAGGCTACATAGTGCTCGGCATTGTCTGTCTGTCCAGGGCGCACGGGCTTGAGGTATTTGGCAGGAACACCGCCCCAGATCTCGCCTGCAGGAATCTTCGTGTTCTGCAGCACAAGGGCACCAGCAGCCACAATCGATCCTTCGCCCACCTCGCAACCATCGAGTAGGGTCGCCCCCATACCGATAAGCGCATGGTCATGGATGGTGCAGGCGTGCACAGTCACATTATGCCCGATGGTCACGTAGCTGCCGATATGTGTGGGACCAGTCTCATGGGTGACATGCACACAACTGCCGTCCTGGATGTTCGTGCAATTACCAATGGTGATGGGGGCCACGTCGCCACGGACGACAGCATTGAACCATACTGAGCACTCGTCGCCCATAGTCACATCGCCTACTATCGTTGCGTTCTCACTGAAATAACAGTCTCGCCCCCACTTGGGAGCGAGACTGCGATAACTTTTAATCAAAGCCATAATTACAGGTTCGGATTAATCTTGCTCCACTCAGCGATGGGAGGAACAATGTTCAGTGTCACCAGCTCGTCGCGCATCTTGCAGAGGTGCTCGTAGCTCTGATCCAGCTTGGCGTTCTCTTCGGCAGTACCCTGAGGCACCTCGAACTTAGCACCCTCGGCAGTCATGGTGGTCTTCATGGCCATCATGATGTGGTCGTACTTGTCGGTCTTCACATAGGTTCCTACGGGGAAGCGGAAAGGCTCACCACCCATAGCGGCACGGATCATCTCAACAGAGAGATAAGCGGGGCTCTGGAAAGAACTGCGTCCGCGGAGCTCAATGATCTTGGCACCACCCTTGGTGACGTCGATCTTCATCTGCTCCCACTCCTCTGCGGGGAACTCTGCGGTACCGATGATGTCGGACAGTTTGCGGCCAGCAATCTCTACATGGCTTCCGAAGACTGCCATCTGCTCACCGTGGCCACCATAGGTAGCACAGCCAGTGATCTGGTTCTGCATCACACCGAACTTCTTGGCCAGTGCGCTCTGCAGACGAGTGGTGTCGAGACCGGCAAGAGTTGTTACCTGTCCAGGCTTCAGACCAGAGTACAGCAATGTTACCAGACCGGTAAGGTCGGCGGGGTTGAAGATAATCACCACGTGCTTCACGTCGGGGCAGAACTTCTTGATGTTCTGACCGAGCTCCTCAGCAATCTTACAATTGCCGGCGAGCAGGTCCTCACGGGTCATACCAGCCTTACGGGGAGCACCACCTGAAGAGATGATGTACTTTGCATTCTTGAAAGCCTCTTCGGCATCGGTGGTAGCCACGATGTTCACATCGTCGAAACCGCTCTGGCGCATCTCCTCGGCTACGCCCTCGGGAGAAAATACGTCGTACAGACAGATTTCACTTGTCAGACCCATCATCAAGGCGGTCTGAGCCATGTTTGAACCAATCATACCGGCAGCGCCGACGATGGTCAACTTCTCATTTGTTAATGTTGCCATAATACGTTTATTATTGATTTATCAAAAGTGGTGCAAAGATACACAAAAAAAACCATAGCATCAACGGATTAACAGAGATTAATATTTCCAGTTGCTGCTTTGCTATATTGATGTGGCAAAATAAACGGGCTTTTTTTTGGTGGTTTGGGATATAATGCTTAATTTTGCATGGTAAAAAGAATGACATTATGAACAAACCAGGAATAGTTAGTCAGCGATTGCATGATTTACGTGAGGTAATGCAGCGGGAACATCTCGCAGCGTTTATCTTTCCCAGCACCGATCCTCATCAGAGTGAATATGTGGCCGACCATTGGAAGGGACGGGAGTTTATCTCGGGATTTGACGGTTCGGCAGGTACTGCGGTGGTGACGATGACCTCGGCTGCCCTTTGGACCGATTCGCGTTATTTTCTGGCAGCAGAAGAGCAGTTGAAGGGAACGGAGTTTCAGCTGATGAAACTGAAGATAGAGGGTACACCTACGATTGTGGAGTGGATCGGTCGTGAGTGTGGGGCTGGTGCAGAGGTGGGCATCGACGGCTGGTGCAGTTCTGCCAGCGATGTGAAGAACCTGATTGCCGACCTCCGTAAACAAGGCGGTATCACCCTCCGTACGAACTATGAGCCCCTGAAGCTGATCTGGCAGGATCGTCCGGACATTCCGAAGAATCCGGTGGAGATATTCCCGCTGGAATATGCGGGCGAGAGCACCCGTGACAAGATAGCCCGTATCCGTCAGGCACTGCGTGAAAAGCATGCCGATGGTATGTTGATGACGGCTCTCGACGATATTGCCTGGACACTGAATCTGCGTGGCTCTGATGTACACTGCAATCCTGTCTTTGTCAGTTATCTTCTGCTTTCGTCGAAGGATGTCACACTATATATTAATAAGGTGAAACTATCCCCGGAAGTTGAGGCATATCTGAAAGCAGAGGGGATAGGGGTGGCGCCTTACGGGGAAATCAGCAAAGGGCTGAAAGACTACTTTGAGTATAACATCCTGCTCGATCCTGATGAAGTGAACCACACCCTATACAAATCCGTTGTTCGTGAGATTGTGGAAGAGGAATCCCCCGTCAAACGGATGAAGACCGTAAAGAATGAAAGGGAAATCGCGGGTTTTAGGTCGGCGATGCTGAAAGACGGCATCGCGATGGTAAGATTCCTGAAGTGGCTCTCAGAATACTCGGAGTACTCAGAATGTTCCGAAATATCGGTCTCTGAAAAGCTCGAAGCGCTTCGAGCTGAGCAACCCCTCTATCGTGGCCTTTCCTTTGACACCATCGCTGGTTATCAGGCCCATGGTGCCATTGTGCATTATGAGGCTACCCCGGAAACCGACATCCCCCTCAAGCCAGAGGGTTTCCTTCTGCTCGACAGCGGGGCTCAATACCTCGACGGTACTACTGACATCACCCGTACTATCGCCCTCGGTCCTCTGACCGAAGAGCAGAAGCGCATCTATACACTGGTGCTCAAAGGTCATATCCAGATCGAACTCTGTAAGTTCCCCTCTGGTGCCAGTGGTACGCAGTTTGATATTCTCGCCCGCGAGGCTTTGTGGCGTGAGGGCTTGAACTATCTGCATGGCACAGGTCATGGCGTGGGCTCTTTCCTCAACGTTCATGAAGGTCCTCATCAGATCCGCATGGAGTGGAAACCAGCCCCGTTGGTAGCAGGCATGACCGTCACTGATGAGCCTGGTATCTATCTCGCAGGAAAGTTCGGCGTGCGCATCGAGAACACCCTGCTTGTCACGCCATACAAAGAGACCGAGTTTGGCCAGTTCCTCCAGTTCGAATCGCTCACACTCTGTCCCATCGACACGTCACCCATCATCACCGATATGCTCCTTCCGGAAGAGCTATCATGGCTCAATGACTATCACCAGCGCGTCTTCGAAACCCTCTCACCCCATCTCTCCTCTTCCGAGTCCGCTTGGCTCCGCATCGCCTGTGCCCCACTTGCATAACGCCTGAAGATAGCAAAGAATCAAAAAACGAAATCAATGAGAAAGACAATCTGGATCGTATTGTTGGCAAGCCTGACGGCTGTGACACAGGTCTGCGCACAATATAGCCCGCAACCCAAACGCAAGAAGGTGGCTGTGGTGCTGAGTGGTGGCGGTGCCAAGGGCGTGGCGCATATCGGTGCACTGAAAGTGATTGAGGAGGCCGGCATCCCCATCGACATCATTACCGGTACGTCGATGGGAAGTATAGTGGGAGGTCTCTATTCCATTGGCTACAGGGCCGACGTGCTCGACTCGATTGTCAGGGCGCAGGACTGGAATACGCTGCTGCTCGACCGTGAGGACCTGAGTCTGCAGCGTATCGCCGAACGTGAGAAACAGAATACTTATATGATATCGACTGGTATCACACTGAAAAAGAACAAGGGACTGTCGGCTACCGGCGGTATTATCAAGGGCAAGAATCTGCACAGCCTGTTTGAACGGCTTACCTCAGGCTATAACGACTCCATCGACTTCAACACGCTGCCCATTCCCTTTGCCTGTGTGGCAACGGATATGGTTACCTTTACCGAGTATGACTTCCATAGTGGCGTGCTGCCACAGGCCATGCGTGCCTCGATGGCCATTCCGGCAGTGTTCACGCCTGTGAGAATCGGTGGGATGGTGCTTGTCGACGGTGGTATGCGCAACAACTATCCCGCCGACGTGGCCCGTGAGATGGGTGCCGACATTATCATCGGTGTGGCTGTACCCGATGAGGATAAGACAGCCGAGGAATTGGGCTCTACGACGAGCATCCTTAAGCGGATCGTTGATTACAACACGAAGAATAAATATGAAGAGAATGTGAGCATTACCGATGTATATATACCGGTGAATACCCACAACTACAGTGCTGCCAGTTTCAATTCTACCGCCATCGACACGCTCATTCGCCGTGGCGAGGATGCAGCAAGGGAACATTGGGAAGACTTGGTGGCACTCCGTCAGCGTATTGGTGACTACAAACCCAAACCACAGGCTCCCGTCGTGCTCCTGTCGCCTGACTCTGTGAAGATCACGAGCGTGGAGTTTGTCGACGTGTCGCCCATCGACGAAAAGTATATCCGTTCTAAGTTCCATCTTCGGGCGAAAGACCGCCTGACTTCAAATCAGGTGGAACTCGTCACAACGGCTATGAGAGTGGATTTATTCTATCAGGAACCGTCATTCCACCTGACGAAGACCGATGACGGGATGAAAGCGGTATTTACAGGCGGTCCGAAGAAAGCTTCACAACTGAATCTTGGCGTGCGCTTCGATACGGAGGAGATGGTGGCCCTGCAGGTGAATGCCGATATCCCCATGCGACGGGCCTTGATGACTGATATCGACCTGACCCTGCGTCTGGGAATGAGGATCATGGCTCGTCTGGATGTGGCCTTCTATCCCGGTCATCTGATGCGTCCTACATTGTCGTATATCTTCCACCGCGATGAGATCAATATCTACGAGAAAGGTGAGAAGGACTATAACTTCTCCTATAACCAGCATGCGGCGGAGTTGGCGGTGCTCAACTTCAATGTGCGTAACTTTACGATCAGCGGCGGCATCCGCTGGGATTACTATCACTTCCCCCATGTGCTTAAGGGACAAGACCGTCAGTCATTGGGGAGATCATTTGAGGACGATCATTTCTTCAGCTATTACGGACGACTGGACTATAACTCCGAGAACGACTGGTATTTCCCTGCCCGGGGATCGAAGCTCCATGCGCAGTACGTCTATTATACCGACGACTTTGCCGGTCTGAAGGGTGAGGCAGGTATGCACGACGTGAGTGCTATGTGGCGGAAATCATTTAGCATAGGAGAACGCTTCGCTCTCCAGCCGATGCTCTACGGACGTATGCTTTTCGGCAGCGAACGGCCTGGTATCCTGGGTAATATGATCGGCGGTGAGTGGTTCGGTCATAAACTCGCCTGGCAGATGCCTTTCGCCGGTGTCAACTATCTCGAGCATGTGGATCCTTACTTCGTGGCCATGCAACTGCAGGCGCAACAACGCCTGGGCAAGAATAACTATGTGTTGTTGAGGATGGCTGCAGCACAACAGGCAGATGAACTGGAAACCATGTTCGACCGCAGTACCTTGCTTGGTACGTCGTTGTCGTACTATTACAATACGATGTTTGGACCGCTGGGTGCTTCGGTAGGTTACTCCAACAAGACGAAAGAACCCTATTTCTACATCAATCTGGGCTTTGTATTCTGATATTTTTGCCTTCATATTAATAAAATTAGTCTAAAAACTTGGTGGTTTCGCAAAAAAGTAGTAATTTTGCACCCGCTTTTCGTGGCACCTGTGTCCGGAGCATTAAGTTTAACATAAAATTTTAAAACAAAAAGACAAATGATTATTGTACCAGTAAAAGAAGGCGAGAACATCGAAAAGGCCCTCAAGAAGTTTAAGAGAAAGTTTGAAAAGACAGGTGTGGTGAAGGAACTCCGTCGCCGTCAGCAGTTCGACAAACCTTCTGTGCTTAAGCGTCTTAAGATGGAGCACGCCATCTACGTACAGCAGTTGCGCACAAACGAGGAATAATAAAGTTCCTTAAAAAATTTGGTAGTTTCGATTTTTTTCCGTAAATTCGTAGCCGAAAAGGATGGTATAGTCCTTTGAAGGCAAAAGAATGATAAACCAGTTTCTGAACTACCTGCGCTATGAGCGGAATAACTCCGCGCAGACTGTGCAGACATACGAGGAGGCTTTAAACGAGTTCGAATCGTATATTATACTTAAGGATAGCGGACTCTCGCTGGCAAAGGCAGATACCGATCTCATCCGCGATTGGATGGAGAGTCTGATGGATAAAGGAAACACTGCGTCAACTATTAATAAGAAGTTGAGCGCCCTGCGTTCCTTTTATCGCTTTTCCCTTAAGCGGAAGCTCGTGGAACACGATCCGGCCCACTGTGTGACCGGCCCCAAGAAGTCGAAACCCCTGCCACAGTTCCTCCGTGAGGGAGAGATGGACAGGCTGCTCGATGACCTGGAATGGGATGATAGTTATATGCATGTGCGCGCGCGTACCATTATATTATTATTCTATGAAGCCGGACTTAGACGCTCGGAGCTGATTGGACTGAACGACGGGGATATAGACTTTGCGGTCGGTCAGTTGAAAGTGACGGGTAAGCGTAACAAACAGCGCATCATTCCTTTCGGGGAGGAACTGGCAGCTGAACTGCGCCACTATATGACAGTGCGCGATGCCCAGTTCGGTGGAGCAGAGGGCGCTCTCTTCCTGAACGATAAGGGTGAGCGGATTGCAGATCATCAGGTGTATGGCATCGTACGGAAGTATTTGTCGGCAGTCACCTCGCTGAAAAAGCGGTCGCCACACGTGCTTCGTCATACCTTTGCCACAGCCATGCTGAACAACGGTGCCGGCCTTGAGGAGATCAAGAGCCTGTTGGGTCATGAAAGCGTCAGTACGACGGAAATCTACACCCACACCACGTTCGAGCAGTTGAAGCGAGTGTATAAAGAGGCTCATCCTAGAGCCTAGTCCTAATTAATAACTATCTTAAAACAGGAGGTAACTATGGAAATTAAGATCAAGTCGATTCATTTCGACACTACCGAGAAGTTACAGGCATTCATCGAAAAGAAGGTTGCCAAGTTGGAAAAGTCTTTTGAGGATATACAGAAAGTAGAGGTGCAGTTGAAAGTAGAGAAGCCTGCAACTGCCGACAACAAGACGGTGAGTCTGTCGGTAGCAGTGCCCGGAAATACGCTGTTCGTGGAGAAGACGAGTGACACTTTTGAGGAAAGTACCGATCTCTGCGTGGATACCATGCGTAACCAACTACAGAAATTCAAGGAAAAATTAAGGGATAGATAAAAAAATCCCGGAAAAATTTTGGTATTTCAAAAATTAGTAGTAACTTTGCAGCCGTTTTCCGACAGGTCGTAAATCTGAATCAGAGAGCGGCTGCATAGAAACGCCTCTTTAGCTCAGTTGGCCAGAGCACGTGATTTGTAATCTCGGGGTCGTTGGTTCGAATCCGACAAGAGGCTCTTCAAGTGTCGGTTTTGGGTGTTTTCCAGAGTGGCCAAATGGGGCAGACTGTAAATCTGCTGTCTTTCGACTTCGGTGGTTCGAATCCATCAGCACCCACACAGGAGACTTGCGGAAATAGCTCAGTCGATAGAGCACTAGCCTTCCAAGCTGGGGGTCGCGGGTTTGAGCCCCGTTTTCCGCTCTAAATGCTGTAATAGCTCAGTGGTAGAGCACTTCCTTGGTAAGGAAGAGGT
>JAEEGH010002245.1_pt1 | contig 52471 bp, 48 predicted proteins | sample 9134181 | NCBI WGS metagenome assembly JAEEGH01 (sample SAMN16246544, study PRJNA631951) | gut metagenome | biome: gut microbiome; feature: rumen; material: DP-attached | host: Bos | place: Iran: Karaj | collected 2018-10 | reverse complement strand
TCGGAGACTTCGGCATTGAACGAATGACGGTTCCATTCCGGTCCCGAGTGCACGGCATAGTGCTTGGCGCAGGCGTGGGCCTTGAGCACATCGGCATCCGAAGGGCCCTGCAGGCCACGGACCACCGCCATACCCAGCTGACCGGTGAGATAAGGGTCTTCCCCGTAGGTTTCCATTCCCCGGCCCCAGCGCGGGTCCCGGAAGATGTTGATATTCGGTGTCCAGAAGGTAAGTCCCTGATACTGGCCCACGTGCCCGTTCTGACGGGCCTGCTTGTTCTTTACGCGGGCTTCGTCGCTCACGGCCGTAAAGACCTGGTACAGGAGCGGTTCATTAAAAGAGGCCGCCATGCCGATGGGCTGCGGGAACACCGTGGCCTTTCCGTTGCGGGCCACCCCGTGCAGCGCCTCGCTCCACCAGTTATAGGCCTTGATCCCATAGGCCTCCACCGGGGCGGATGAATGCATCATCAGGGAGGTCTTCTCCTCCAGGCTCAGGCGGGAGACCAGGTCTTTGGCACGCACCTCCGGCGGGAGGGATTTGTCCTTATAAGGTTGAGAAAAAGCTGTTACTGCAGTAAGGAAACAGGCGAAAAGGAAAAGGCAGATACGTTTCATGTGGAATAATTTTTCCCAAAGATACGTATCTGCCTTAAAAAAAGCAATATGACCGGCTTACTTCACCTCGGGAGCCAGCACATTGTGTACGGGCCAGGTCTGTGCCTTGGCCAGCTTGAACGGCGCGGAGCAGCGGATGTCATTGACGGAGGCGCCGAAGGCCACGGTGTAGTTGCCGGCGGCTGCTTCCCAGGCCGATGCAGCCTCGTTGAAGGAGGCCAGTTCGTAGGCCGATACCTTCATGGTGAGGGTCTGGCTCTCGCCGGGCTTCAGTTCACGGGTCTTGCCGAAGGCCTTGAGCTCACAGACGGGTTTCTCCAGGCCGCCGGCGGGGGCGCTCACATAGAGTTCCACCACTTCCTTGCCGGCCACCTTGCCGGTGTTGGTAACGGTGACGGTGGCGGTGAAACCGTCCTTCCCGGCCTTTACCACAGGCTTGCTATAAGCGAAGCTGGTGTAGCTGAGACCGTAGCCGAAAGGATAGGAAACCTCTACGCCACGGGTGGCGAAATGACGGTAACCCACCCAGATGCCTTCCTCGTAGTTGGTGTAGTCCACATCCTTCTGCGGCTGGCGCGGGCCCCAGCCGAAACCGCCGCGGCCGGCGTTCTGGTTGTAATTATACGGGAAGTTGGCGCTGGAGGGATGATCCATGAAGTTCACGGGGAAGGTCATGGGCAGTTTGCCGGAAGGGTTCACCTTGCCGGTGAGCACATCGGCCACGGCGTTGGCGCCTTCCTGACCGGGGCTCCAGGGCAGTACGATGGCATCCACCATGTTCTTCCAGGAAGCGGTCTCGATGACACCGCCCACGTTCAGGATCACCACCACCTTCTTGCCGGCGGCGTGGAAAGCGGTGCTCACGTCGCGGAGGAGTTCGCGCTCCACGGTGGTGAGTTCGAAGTCGTCTATCTGGCGGCGGTCGGCACCTTCGCCGGCGTTGCGGCCAAGGACGATAACGGCCACGTCATTGGTGCGGGCCTCGTTTTCGATGGCGGCGGCAGGGATGGCGATTTCGGAGAGCTTGCGGCGGCTGAACCAGGAGAACTGGGTGTTGTTAAGGGCCGTCTGGGCCTTGTCGTAGTCGATGTAAGCCTTGTAATAATCGGCCAGGCTCTTGTCCAGGGTAAAGCCGGCACCCTTCATGGCGTCTTCCATGTTCACCACATAGGCCTTGTTCACGTCACCGGAACCGGTGCCGCCGGCCACGAAATCAATGGCGGAAATGCCGTAGAGGGCCACTTTCTCATTGCCCTTGAGCGGGAGGGCGCCTTCGTTGCGCAGGAGCACCATGGCTTCACCGGCAGCCTTGCGGGCCACGGCGGCGTGGGCCTTCAGGTCCGGCTTGTTGGAGAACTTGTAGCCGTTGAAGCGGGGGGTGCGGACAATGTAGTTGAGCATGTTGCGCACGTTGCGGTCCAGTTCTTCCTGGGAGATGGAGCCGTCCTGCACGCCGGCGATGATACGGTCAATCTCGTTCTGGTTGCCGGGTTCCATGAGGTCGTTGCCGGACTTGGCGCTCTTGACGGTGCCCGCCTTGTTGCCCCAGTCGGTCATCACGATACCCTTGAAGCCCCATTCGTCACGAAGTACGGTGGTGAGGAGCCCTTCCTTCTGCTGGGTGTATTCCCCGTTCAGCTTGTTGTAGGAGCTCATCACGGTCCAGGGTTCGGCCTCCTTCACGGCAATCTCGAAATTCTTGAGATAGATTTCGCGGAGGGCGCGCTGGGAGACGATGGCGTCGTTTTCGTTACGGTTGGTTTCCTGGTTGTTGAGGGCGTAATGCTTGATGGATGTGCCCACGCCATTGGACTGGATACCTTTTACATAGGCAGCCGCCATCTTGCCGCTCAGGAGCGGATCCTCGCTGAAATACTCGAAGTTACGGCCGCAGAGCGGGTTGCGGTGGATGTTCATGCCCGGGGCCAGGAGCACGTCCACGCCATATTCCAGGACCTCGTTACCCATGGCCTTGGTCACATCCTCCACCAGGGAAAGGTCCCAGGAGCTGGCCAGGAGCGTCCCCACCGGGAAGCCGGTGCAGTAGAAGGTGTCATTGGTTCCCTGGCGGGTGGGCTGGATGCGCAGGCCGGCAGGGCCGTCGGCCAGCACGGTTCCGGGGATGCCCAGGCGCTCGATGGGACGGGTGTTGCCGGCGGCGCCGGGAACATTCCAGTCTACACCGGAGGTGACGCCGTTAACCACGGCTGCACGGGCGCCGCCCACCAGGAGGGTGGCTTTCTCCTGCAAGGTCATGGCCTTGAGGACGTCCTCGATATTGTCTTTACGGAGCTGGGGCTGCGCGGCGGCGACGAGGGCCACTCCGGCAGCAAGAAGAGTAAGGAATGCTTTTTTCATATAGGATGGATTACTAGTTTTCCGTATTTGCAAAGATGCAACAAAAAGTGCAAATCCCATAGGGGTAGTCCATAGAATATTTAGCATAATCTTCTTTTTTTTCAACAGCACAAACAATCCGGGCCAAACTAAGACAATTATATAGTATCTTTGCGCTGATGACACAACGGATCAAGTTAAACCTCAATAAAATGAAAAGAATTCTCCTCCTTTCCGCCGCAGCGCTGGCCCTTGCAGCCTGCCAGAGCGGAGACCCCCAGCTGGGAAAAGCCTCCCTTGAAAGGGTTCAGAAAGCCATGACGCTGGAAGAAAAAGTCCATTTCGTGATTGGCATGGGCATGGCCGGCCAGGACGGTTCATCGGCCGTCGTAGGCGCTACGCAGGACATCGTGCCGGGCGCTGCCGGAACCACCTACCCCATCCCCCGTCTGGGCATTCCCAGCATCGTGCTGGCCGACGGCCCCGCCGGTCTGCGCATCAACCCCACCCGTGAGGGAGATCCCAACACGTATTACTGCACCCACTTCCCCATCGGCACCCTTCTGGCCAGCACCTGGAACCAGGAACTGGTAGAAAGCGTGGGTGAATCCATGGGTGAGGAAGTGCATGAGTACGGGGCCGATGTATACCTGGCTCCCGCCCTCAACATCCACCGCCACCCGCTGAACGGCCGTAACTTCGAGTACTACTCCGAGGATCCGGTAGTGGCCGGAAAAACCGCCGCGGCCTATGTGCGCGGCGTCCAGAAGAACGATGTGGGCACCTCCATCAAGCACTTTGCGTACAACAACCAGGAGACCAACCGCACCGGCAACAATGCCATCATCTCCCAGCGGGCCCAGCGGGAGATTTACCTGAAAGGTTTTGAAATCACCGTAAAAGAGAGCGAGCCCTGGACCGTGATGAGCTCCTACAACAAGATCAACGGCACCTACACTTCCCAGAGCCGGGACCTCATTACCACCGTCCTGCGGGACGAATGGGGTTTCAAGGGCCTGGTTATGACAGACTGGTACGGTGGAGACAACGGCGCCGAGCAGATTGCCGCCGGCAACGACATGCTCCAGCCCGGGACCGCCCTGCAGTATGAGCAGATCATGGACGCCCTCAAGGACGGTTCCCTCACGGAGGCCGAACTGGACGTCTGCGTAAGGCGCTGCCTGGAACTGGTGGCCCGCAGCCCCAAGGCCAAGGCCTACCGGTACTCCAACAAGCCGGACCTGGAGGGTCACGCCGCCGTCACCCGCCAGAGCGCCCTGGAAGGCATGGTACTGCTGGAGAATAACGGCATCCTGCCCTTGAAGGACGTGAAGGACGTAGCCGTCTTCGGCTGCACCTCCTATGCCTTCATCGCCGGCGGTACCGGTTCCGGCAACGTGAACCGCGCCTACACCGTGTCCCTGCTGGACGGCCTCAAGAACGCCGGATTCAACGTGGACGACAGCAAGAAGGAACTCTACCTCAAGCACATCGCCGATGAGGAAGCCGCCTTCAAGGCCACCCTGGGAGACAACTCCCTGGCCGCCTTCTACCCGGTTCCCCGCCCTTCGGAGCTCATCCCTTCCGCCGCGGACCTCATCGTATCGGCCAAGACCAACGACGTAGCCATCATCACCTTCGGCCGCAACAGCGGTGAATTCTTCGACCGCACCAGCGCCGACTTCTCCCTCAATGCCGGAGAGCGCAAACTGCTGGACGATGTTACCCGCGCCTTCCACAACGTGGGCAAGAAAGTGATCGTGGTCCTGAACGTGGGCGGTGTCATTGAGACCGCTTCCTGGAAGAATGTCCCGGATGCCATCCTCCTGGCCTGGCAGGCCGGACAGGAAGGCGGCAATTCCGTCACCGACATCCTCACCGGCAAGCAGAGCCCTTCCGGCAAGCTGCCCATGACCTTCCCCGTGAACCTGATGGACGCCGCCTCGTCGGCCAACTTCCCCATCGACGCCACCAACGAGGTGTATTTCACCAATCGCCGCGAGGATTCCGGCCAGAAGGATGTGGATGTAACCCGTTATGAAGAAGGAATTTATGTGGGTTATCGCTGGTTTGACAAGCAGGATCTCCCGGTTTCCTATCCGTTCGGCTACGGCCTCAGCTATACCACATTCGAGTACAGCCTGCCCATCGTCACCGTTGACGGAGACCGCGTGGTGGCCTTCGTGAACGTGACCAACACCGGTTCCGTGCCCGGCAAGGAAGCCGTCCAGCTGTACGTGAGCGCCCCCGCCCTCACCCTGGACAAGCCCGTGAAGGAACTCAAGGCCTATGCCAAGTCCAAGGAACTCTCTCCCGGCGAGGCCCAGACCCTCAGCTTCAGCATTCCGCTCTACGAGCTGGCTTCCTTCGACGAGAGCCAGTCGGCCTGGGTGATGGATGCGGGCACCTACAGTTTCCTGTTCGGCGCCTCTTCCCGTGACATCCGCGTGAGCACCACGGCCGATATGGCCGCCGCCAAGTCCTGGCCCGCCCACAACGTGCTGGCTCCCCAGGAATAAGCGGTTATCTCCTCCAAACTACAAGTCAGGGTGCACCGGAGGGTGTGCCCTGACTTTTACGTTAAGGAATTCTTGCTATCTTTGCAGAGTACTATGGTTGGAACACTTGTAAATACCGGCTGCATCATCGTAGGCACCCTGGTGGGCACCCTTTTCAAGAAAGGGCTGGGAGAGAAGTATACCACGGCGCTTTTCAATGCCATGGGCCTGGCTTCCCTGGCGCTGGGCGCCAGTTCGTTTGTGCAGAATATGCCCAAGAGCGAATTCCCGGTGCTGTTCATCCTGAGCCTGGCCATCGGCGGAATCACCGGCACGGCGCTGGACCTGGACGGCCGGGTTAAACGGGCCATCTCCAAACGGGGCGGAGAGAGCCTGGCCACCGGACTCATTTCGGCCTGCCTGCTTTACTGCATCGGCACTTTTTCCATCGTGGGGCCTGTCCTGAGCGCCCTGCAGGGAGACAACACCTTCCTTTTCACCAACTCCACGCTGGACCTGGTCACCTCCACGGTCTTTGCCACCACCTTCGGCATCGGCATGATCCTGGCCGCTCCCATCCTCTTCCTCTGGCAGGGTTCCATCTGGCTTATAGCCCGGCTGGCCTCCACCAGTCCCCTGCTGCAGGGCACGCTGGTAAATGAGCTGGCCATCGTGGGTGGCGTGCTCATCATCTCTTCCGGCCTCTCCATCCTCAAGGTCAAGGACTGCAAAACCCTCAATTACATCCCTTCCCTGCTGGTGCCCGTCCTGTGGTTCCTGATTAAGTCCCTTTTCGTTTAAAGATTGATTTCCAGCTCCTGCTTCCCGGGTTTGTAGGGGATGAAGACGGAACCGGCTTTTCCGCTGTAGCGGATGGTAATGTCGTATTCCGCTTCACGGAAACGCCTGTGAATCTTATAGTTTCCGTACCTGGCAGGAATGCAGGGTTCTATGAGCAGGCCGTCAAACTGCGGCTTGATGCCCAGGATGGCTTCACTTACGGCTTTCCAGGTCCAGGCGGCCGTTCCGGTGAGCCAGCTGTTCTTTCCTTCGCCGGGTTTGGCGGCATCCTTTCCCGCCACCATCTGACAGAAGGCATAGGGTTCCACCTTCCTCAGGTTCTGGTCCTTGCAGAAGGCCGGGGTAATCTTGCAGTAGTGCCGCCAGGCATCATCGGCCCTGCCGGCCATGGCCTCGCCAATGATGACCCAGGGATTGTTGTGACAGAAGATGCCGGCGTTCTCCTTGTAGCCGCCCGGATACGAGCTAATCTCTCCGTAATCCTTTATGTATGAAGTATATGCAGGTGTATTGAGCACCAGGCCATGCTCGCATTCCAGCAGCTTGCAGGCCGAATCCAGGGCCTTGTCGCAGAGGCCTTCATCGGCCCCGATGCGGGCCATCGTGCACCAGCCCTGGCTCTCGATGAAGATCTTTCCCTCTTCGCATTCGCGGGAGCCGATCTTGTTGCCGTAATAGTCGTACGCCCGGAGGAACCACTCCCCGTCCCAGCCGTGCTTTTTCACGGCCGTTTCCATATTGGCCACGGCTTCCCTTACGAGAGCGGCGCCGCTGTCCCCTATCCGCTCCAGGAGTTCGGCAAAATCCCTGCCCTCGGCCACGAACAGGCCTGCAATCATCAGGGATTCGGCCTTGGAGCCTTCAGACTTGTTCTCCGTGGTTTGGAAGGATTCGTCGGGATTGTCCGAGAAGCAGTTCAGGTTAAGGCAGTCGTTCCAGTCGGCCCGGCCGATGAGCGGCAGTCCGTGCGGCCCCAGATTGTCCGTCACATGCTTGAAACTTATCTTAAGGTGATCCAGCAAAGATACCTCTGTCCCAGGCTTATTGTCGAATGGAACCCTTTCGTCCAGGATGCCGAAGTCTCCCGTTTCCCGGATATAGGCTACGGTGCCGAAGATGAGCCACAGCGGGTCGTCGTTGAAACCGCCGCCTATGTCATTGTTGCCGCGCTTGGTGAGGGGCTGGTACTGATGGTAACAGCCGCCGTCCGGGAACTGCGTGGCGGCGATGTCCAGGATGCGCTGACGCGCCCGCTCCGGAATCAGGTGCACAATACCCGCCAGGTCCTGGTTGGAATCCCGGAAACCCATTCCCCGGCCGATACCGCTCTCAAAGTAGCTGGCGCTGCGGCTGAAGAAGAAGGTTATCATGCACTGGTACTGGTTCCAGATATTAACCGTCCGGTCCAGTTCGGGGACATCGGACTGCAGCGTAAACCGGCCCATGAGGCCGTCCCAGAAGGCTTTGAGCGCTGCAAAGGCGGCGTCCACCTGCTCCGGAGCGGCAAAGGCGTCCATCATCCTCAGCGCCGCCTCCTTGTTGATGACGCCGGGAGCGACGAACTTCTTATCGGAGGGATTCTCCACATAGCCCAGCACAAAGATGAACTCCTCCGAAGCTCCGGGCTCCAGGCCGATGTCGAAGCGGTGCGAGGCGATGGGGCTCCACCCATGGGCCAGGGAATTGCCCGATTTTCCCGAGAGTACCTGCTGCGGGGCTTCAAAGCCATTATACATGCCGATAAAGGTTTCCCGGTCTGTATCGAATCCGTCGAAAGGCCGGTTTACCCCAAAGAAGGCGTAATGGTTCCGGCGTTCACGGTATTCCGTCTTGTGGTAGATCACCTTCCCCTCCACTTCCACTTCTCCGGTGGAAAGGTTGCGCTGGAAATTCTCCATGTCCGTAGAGGCGTTCCACAGGCACCATTCGGCAAAAGAGTACAGTTGGATGCGCTTGGGCGCGCTGCCGGTGTTAGTGAGCCGGATCCGGTGCACTTCGCAGCGGTGGCCGATGGGGACGAAGAAAAGGGCATCGGCCTCCAAGCCGTCCTTGCAGCCCTTGATCCTGGAATAGCCCATGCCGTGCCGGCATTCATAGCTGTCCAGGGTGGTCTTGCAAGGCTTCCAGCCGGGATTCCATACGCTGTCTCCATCCTTGATATAATAATACCGGCCCCCTGCGTCCATGGGGACGCCGTTATACCGGTAACGCAGGATGCGGCGGAACTTGGCGTCCCTGCAGAAGCAATAACCGCCTGCGGTGTTGGAAATGAGGGAGAAGAAATCCTCCGTACCCATGTAGTTGATCCAAGGCCAGGGCGTATCCGGCCTGGTTATCACATATTCGCGGGAAGCGTCCTCAAAATGTCCGAATGTCTCCATTGCTGTCACTCTTATCTTTACACTCCAAATATACACATTTTCAGTAACTTTTTTTGTAAATTTGCAAATAAGGAAGTATTAATGTGCCCATAATGAAGAAGATCTATAAAGCCCATATCCTCTTTACCAAGGAGAAAGACCATTTTGAGGTGCTGGAAAACGGCTACGTTGCCGTGGGAGCCGATGGACGCGTGATAGCCGTATCGGCCCGGCTGGAGTCGCTGGAATGCAAGGACGCGGAAGTCATAGACTTCGGCAACAAACTGCTCATTCCGGCCATGAACGACATGCACGTGCATGCCCCGCAGGTCCATAACCAGGGCGTGGCCATGGACCTGGAACTGCTGCCATGGCTGGAGAACTATACCTTCCCGGAAGAATCTAAATATGCCGATGTCCATTATGCCGAGCGCATGTACCGGCGTTTCCTGCACACCCAGTGGCTGTTCGGGACTATGCGCAGCGTGGTCTTCGGCACCATCCATACGGAGAGCACCCGCCTGCTCATGAAACTGTACCAGGAGGCCGGCATGGGTGCCCTGGTGGGCAAGGTTGCCATGAACCGCAACTGCCCGGATGCACTCTGCGAAGACGTGGAAGCCGCCGTACGGGGCAACGAAGAACTCATTGCCGAATTCAACCGGCCGGATGCGCTGGTACGGCCGATTATCACACCCCGGTTCGTGCCTTCCTGCACGCCGGAGCTGCTGAAAGCCTGCGGAGAACTGGCCAACAAGTACCAGCTGCCCGTACAGTCGCACCTGTCGGAGAATGTGTCGGAGATAGAATGGGTGGCCCAGCTGGAGAAAGAAAGCACAAGCTATGGCGATGCCTATAACCGTTACGGTCTCTTCGGACAGACGCCCACCATCATGGCCCACTGCGTGTGGACGCACGGCAGCGAGCTGGAACTCATGAAACGGAACGGCGTAATGGTGGCGCATTGCCCCACCTCCAACTTCAACCTGTCGTCGGGTATCGCCCCGGTCCGCTCCTTCCTGGACGAAGGCCTGCGGGTGGGGCTGGGCAGCGACATCAGCGGCGGCCACGACCTTAACATGTTCCGCATGCTGGTCTATGCCATCCAGGTGAGCAAGATGCACTACCAGCTGGACCACGGAAAGGCCTTCCTCACGTTACCGGAAGTGTTCTGGATCGCCACCAAATCGGCCGGCAGTTTCTTCGGCAAGGTGGGCAGCTTCGAACCCGGTTACGACTTTGACGCCCTGGTTATTGACGACGACATCCTGCACCCGGAGGAATACTCCCTGCTCCACCGCCTGGAGCGCTATATCTACCTGGGTGACGACCGGCAGATCGTGCACCGCTTCTGCCGCGGACAGGAAGTCCCGGAACCGGCCTCAATGGAGGATTCCTGGAAAAGGATGTCCTGAAACTCTTCGCGTGCCCTCTCTATCTGCTCGCGGTAGGCCGGACTCACCTGCAGGAGGGCATAGCCGATGCTGGCGGCCGGACGGCTGGCATCCACGTCGCTCTGCCAGTGGGCGCCCACGATCACACGGCTCTCCCCATACTCCCAGCCGCGGGCATAGAGCGCATCGGCGGCGGCGGGGTTGATCTCGGCAAGGATCATCGCGGCGCTCCAACCGCGGATGGTGTGGCCGGAAGGATAGGAACCTTCACCGCGCAGCTCATCTTCCTCCCAGGTTGTGAGCATATGCTCCTGGAAACGTTCGAAGGGGCGTTTACGCTTGAAATAGGCCTTGGGCTGGATACGGATGAGGCCTATCGTGTGCACGCCGTTCACAAAGGCCTTGTAGATTTCCGGCGTTCCCTCCTTGCTAATCTTCAGGCCGAAGGGCTCGCTGAAAATGGCCGCCAGGGTGTCCAGATCCCAGATGGCATCCCGTGCGGCGATGGCGGCCCTCAAGCTATCGGCCCGCTTCTCCTTGCCCCACATATAACGCATCACATCGTGTGCGAAATCCAGACTGGTGGTATCCGGCGGGGCCGGTAGGCATTTCACCAGATCCGGCATCTCTTCCTGGGAGAAGTAGGCTTCCTGTGCACGCGTTGCGAACAGATTGACGGTGAGCAGGGACAAGACAACCAATATTCTTTTCATAACTTAACTATTAGGCTTCCTTACCAACCTGCAGGGTTCTTCGCCAGGGAACTGGCCGCATTCCAGATAACCTTCCCCATAGAGGAGTTCCATGCTTGTTCCGTCGTCCATCTGAAGGGAAAGGACTTTGTCCCCGATGGTATAAGTGCCACTCTGTTCATACTCCCGGGAGAAACCGGGCAGGGTGTCTACTGTACCGTCCGGATTCATATACATAGCGGGATGGGGCGGCAAGGTGCTCCGGCTGGTCATCCTGAAGTCTTTTCCGCTGGTGAAACTCAATTCGACGATGGTGGTCTCATACCCGGCATCGGCCACAAACATACGGTACTCGCCGGTCCAGACGGTATCCTTGAAAGTGTTTTTCTTCATAACGGAGCAGGATGCGAAAATAAAAACCATGGCCAAAAGGCCGAAAAAGCGACTGTGTGCCATAACTATCAACGCTGAAAGGGAAGTTTTATGCAAAGATAACAAAAAAAAGAGGACTTTCTTTCCGGCACCTGGACCTGTGACGCGAATCGGCCTCTCAGTGCATATACCGTCCCCGGTCTCCCCACTATTTTCAGACCTGCGACGGGATGGGAGTGGCAAAGCGCACGAAAAAACCCGCCAGTCGGCGGGTTCTTCGTAGCCCCAAGTGACATAATATCGAACCTTTTTCTGGAGGACTTGGATAGGATCTGGGAACTCAAAAAGTGGATTCCAGACCCTTGTAATCCATATTTACACTATCTAAAGCCTGATGATACGGAAGAAATATAACCTTCCACAATAAACAATTATTCCACTTGGGGGTACAACTTGGTTTTGTATTTTTGATAATAATTACTACCTTTGCATTGAGATAATAAACCGTGATACGGATGGACAAAGGGTAGCGCGAAGTCCCCGCCAGCTTAATCCTCGCTCTTGAAGTAATTCCGCCACGTAGTCTTGGGGCAAAGCTAACAGGAGGTCAATCGGCCTCCTGTTTTATTGTCTTGGCAGTATCAATAGCTGTGATACAATACTGGACTTTCGTCTTATCGCTTTGTTTAACCCCAACCATCATTTTGACCAAACCAATTCCCGGGCAATTGTATGACATTCGTAACATACTCTTAAATCCTTTCTGGTTTTTCTTTTTCGGATTTGCCGGCGTGGTCTCTACTAATACGGCATTTGTTAAGATGGCGTCCAATTGAAGCACGGCCAGAGTAGACAGGTATGTCATAGATGCCTGACCTGCCGTCTCCTCTAATGAAACATAACGGATATTAATATCATCTTTGAGGTTAAAGTTGTATTTCTTCGCCTCCGGATTACGCTTCTTCCAATCGTGGTAGAATGATAGAATAATCTTTTGCCGGCATCGACGTTCTTCTGTCGAATCTCCTGTAGGAATATCATCTTCGGTAATAACACCATCATCTTCATAAGGAGTAAGGGTAATTTCCCTCAAATCCGGCTCTTCTATGTAACCGATGAGCATCTCAAATGGCACTCCCATTACGCCGGCCGCTTTGTAAATAGTTTCAAGGTTCTTGGACTTGAACAGGGCCTTCACATTCTGTTTCCGTATACCCATCCTCCTGGCAAATTCTGTCTTGGTCATCCCAATCCTTTCAAGCAACGCCTCTCCTTTTGCTTCGAAGTATATCTGGTTCATAGTAACTCTTTTTGCAAAGGTAATTAAATATTATTACGCCCACAAGAGAAAAATCCAGAATAGAGTGCTTTTAACAATCACTTATTATTGAGAATTGGAGGGAGTAAATGTGCAGGAAGATTCTGAAGCCTCTTCATATATGCCTTTCGTATAGGTTCCAAACAGTGATCTCGAACATATTCCTTTCCTTCTATTTTTATTGCATTTGCTTGTCCTTTACTAAGTAAACTCTTGCTAATGATAGTTCTATATATGACGACATACACTTTATTACTATTGTCTTCGGTCATGGATATATCTCCACCTTCATAGTACTGATCTGTGAGGCAAATACCATCTGGAACATCCATTCCATACTGGAAAGGACCATATTGCTCATATCCTCGTTTAATCTCATCGTTTAACTGTATTGGGATAGTTCTCTTATTACGAGTAAAGAATCGACAAACAAGTTCATCGGGATTAATGCTATCATTTGGCCATAGTCTTTCTCTATAACGGCTGAAGAAATGTCCTCTGAAATATCCAATGGATTTAATGAAACAATATCCTTTTGTGAGATCTTCGCTAAAGCACCATTCATCCCATTTTATTACAACTCTGCCATCAGTATCATCTGCCAAGCCGATAAAGTCAATTTCAGGATTGTCAATTTTTTTAACAGTACTTGCATAAAAAGATATCAAGTATTTGTTTCTGGATTTCTGATGGGCATACCCATAGCTTTGCCAGGCCGGGAAGCGGCGGACCTTGCGGAATTCCTTCACAACCTTAGTCATGAGAGTATTCGCCCGTATCTTCAGCTTTGGAAGGTCTGCAACCAATTCGTTGTAGACCTCCAGATTTGTCATTGACGGGACTATCATGGCTTTTCAGAATTTGAAGAGGATGCTACCACAATGGGCGGCATTGAATTATTGATTTCCTCCAGAAGAACCTTATCCTCCCGGTAATACTCGCAATTCTTGGCATACTGAGGCTCTGGTTCTTCAGGGGTGCCATAGTTTTTATAAAGGCAACAGAATATAGGAGACATCCCCAATGGACGGTCAAAACCGCTTCGATGGTATTTGCAGAACTGGCAAGTCTTCACATCGATGCCGTTCTGCCTTGCAGCGGCATAACCGAACTCATATGGAGATGGTGAGCCAAGGTAAAAGCTATCTATACTAGCTTCAAATATGGCTTTATCGTTGTCTTTTGTCCAGACTTTCCGGCAAGATCTGAACTCGTCCATGTTAGTCACGAAGGCCTTGCCACTGCGGAACAGATAAAAGCGCTGGATACTACGTAACTCCAGCTGTTCCGGAACGGATGATTTCTTCTTGAAGCCATGAAACTTTGCAAAACCAATAGTTTCAACATCACGGACTTGGCCGTATTTTGCTTCTGGATTCTCTACTATGGGAGCCGATAACAAAGAATCGATGTCTTCCTCTGTCCTCAACCTTATTTCAATGATTCGGAGACCAGAATCACGCTTTTGGGGCGTACTTTTATGCGATACCTGGATTTCAATGAGCACCGGCTCACGGTCCGGTTTAGATGAACTTGTTAGAAGAAGATCTGCGATATAATTTCCGATATGCTGCTCTTCCTGACAAGTATCGTAAAACGCCTTAAGATCAAATGTCTCCAGCTTGTAAGTGTGGCATTCTTCCTCCTTTGCGAAAGGGCAAGCACCCATATCAGAGCATTTCACGCCCCGATAATAACCGACCAAGAATGAGGATTCTTTCTCGAACTGCTCCTTGATACGTCGTTTGGCAAGCTGATGAAGATATGTTTCTGCACCGCAGTGGTCTTCATCTCCGCGATGGGCAAAGTGCCATGTACGGACTTCTCCCAAACGAGCAATCATACCAGCGCCACATCCAAGGCAGTGGTATGTATGGCCTTCATTACGTTCAAGATACGCCTGTTTGATGGAGACCAGGCGGTCATTCTCATCAAGTGCATAATGGTATTTTACTGTAGCCATGGCATCCTCCTACTGCTCGTTGGGAATCAAGTCCAGGTGGGCGTTGAGGACAATGGCTATGCGAGACAGAATGTCGATGCCAGTCGAGTACTTGCCCTGCTCGATGCGTGAGAGATTGGCTGCATCAATGCCGGTGAGGATGGCCAGATCCCGGGCCTCCATTTTCTTTGCCTCCCGGAGTTCCCTGATGCGCTTGCCGATGCGCACACGTTCATCCTGGCGATTCCCTGGTCCAATAGCTACTGATGGTATAGCGTTTAGAATTAATTCTCTGCTTATTCGGTTAATCATTTTCTCTTTATCATCAGAGAAGTTGCGATCGAAAATGAATTCAATCAAATGGAGTACGTAGTTACGATACTCTTCGTTTTCGAATCTTGCAAGGTGAGACCAAATCTTGAAAATCTCTCCATCTGGAGTTTGAACCTCAACTTCATGTTCGTTGAGGATTTGGGCACGCGACTTTGTCGGAGTGTCCATGAACTTTTTCAAGTTCTTATCCATATTTCTGATGCCGAATTTATAGGTGTTGCCGCCACCTTTAAGTGTTAAACTTGCAACAAATATAGAAATAATCTTTATGATTGGCAAATATGCCAATTGAAAAATCTGTAAATAAAGAAAACAATTTTTGACAGGAGAAATAATCGAACCTCCCGGTTTAATCATTTACTCGGCGTTATCTTCCAAGAAACCAGGCGCTTACAAGGACAAACAAATATACCTCAACGTGCGGTGGGTTTTGAGGCCCGGACGGGCCGAAGGCCTGCGGGTGGGGCTGGGCAGCGACATCAGCGGAGGCCACGACCTTAACATGTTCCGCATGCTGGTCTATGCCATCCAGGTTAGCAAGATGCATTACCAGCTGGATCACAGCAAGGCCTTCCTCACCCTGCCGGAAGTTTTCTGGATTGCCACCAAGAGTGCCGGCAGCTTCTTCGGCAAGGTGGGCAGTTTCGAACCCGGCTACGATTTTGACGCGCTTGTTATCGACGACGACATCCTGCACCCGGAAGAATATTCCCTCCTGCACCGCCTGGAGCGCTACATCTACCTGGGCGACGACCGCCAGATCCTCCACCGCTTCTGCCGCGGCCAGGAAGTCCCAGAGCCTGCCATGTAAAGGCTGCAGTTTATTTCCCGGTATACTGGCCGATGAAGTAAATGGCCCCTGTGCTGACTTCTGTAATGACATACAGGAAGGGCCTGTCGGCGTGGAAAGTAACAGAAGAAGGGCTTTGACCCGGGATAGCTCCATAATCCATAACGATATCCGTCACGGCAGCCGCCTCTGATCCTTCTTCGTCAACCTTGATCCTTGCCTTATGCAAAACGTCACCAATAAAAAGGTTGGGAGTTGAAGACATGGAAGAGAAATCGGCTGTTGGCGAGAACGCTTGCTTGATGCCCATCCTTGGAAGAATACCCCTTAAAGAAACAAAGTACTCTGTTTCGAAAGAAGGAATCTTGACATCGACATCGACCCCGTTCATGCTCAGGTTGTCCCAAACCTTTATATCCAAGGCTTCAATGAGTTGGGATAGCGTTTTCCCTTCATAGGGTAACAACAGCGTCATACGATAGGCTTGATTCCCATAGGGAAGACTGACGGCCGAACACAAGCCAGGAATGCCGCCGTAATTAAACTTATCCATCTGATGCATCATATTGACGGTCATCTTCGACCCGTCCTCCCGGGTAAAGGTCTCCTTCTCCGTGTCTTCTTTCTTGAACTTGTTGGACCAGATACCCTTGAAATAGACTGCATTCAGGAAATGCGCGTACTCATCGGCTTGCACGGGATCGGTCAACAGAACAGGAATCATTCCGTGCGTTTTCTCCTTGCACCAATTGTTTACCAGGCTCTTGATGTCTTCCTTGCTGAAATCCTTGTAGATTACCTCGGCGTCATAGACTTCCTTCACCGTTCTGGTAAAACCGTCCTTCAGGCCGGGATACATCTTATTGACCACTGCCGCATTGGCTATCTCAAGCGTGGTGGAAGGATCCACTGCCGCGGATTGTTCCATCATAGTCCGGCAAAAGGCATTGAGGCCATCAACGGAACTCTCCTTGTACCCCAGCGTTTCGTATATTTCCTGCTGTGTGGTTCCCACCGCGCCATTGTTCACCATTCCAAAATCGATGGTGATGCTAAGGGGAGAGATAAGAAGATTCTTTCCATCCTCACTTTGGGACACCTGCCGGAAAAGGTCCAGTGCAAAGCCATTATTGGACTGAATGAACTCCGCCTGTGCTTTCGTTAGCACGAAATCCTTACGCGGAATAAGGTCTTCCACGGGAATTGTCATGTCTTCTTTCTCACAAGAAACTATTCCTAAGGCAACCAGGGCCGTAAAGAAAAATACTCTGTTGAACTCTTTCATATCATTCAAATAACCGTTTCTACTCTAGAAACACACATGTCTACGAAATACGTCACTAAAGATATATGGAAAGACAGTTTCGCAAATATACTCAGGAATACAAATATAATCAATGATAATCTTTTTTCTCATCACATTCCCCTCCGGGCACGAAAAAAAGCTGGCGCATGCCAGCTTTTTGTAGCCCGGAGGGGAATCGAACCTCTATTTAAAGTTTAGGAAACTTCCGTTCTATCCGTTGAACTACCGGGCCATCCAAAAGAAAAAGCGCTTATTCGGCGCTCTTCTCAATGATCTGACGACCACGGTAGTAACCGCATTCGGGGCAGACACGGTGATACATCACCGTTGCACCGCAGTTGGGGCAGGTTGCCAGCGTGGGAACAGGAGCGAAGTCATGCGTACGACGCTTGTCTCTTCTCTGCTTGGAGAGTTTGTGTTTAGGATGTGCCATTGTTTATATCTTTTATACGTTTAATTATCTTTTAAAAGTCCTTTCAGAGCCGCGAACGGGCTGCTCGGGGCAGCCTCCTCGTCCTTAGGCCCCTGACCCAGAAACCGGACGGTGTCCGGGTTGCATCCGCCTTCCGGATGCACCCGTTGGAGCGGAAGCGACAGGCATACATAGTCGTATACAGCCTGCGCCAAGTCCAGCTCCCTGTCCGTGGCACCCAGCGGGAGAATGTCCCTTCCATCCTCGGAAAGCTCCTCTTCCCCAGTGCCGAACCGGACCCGGAAACGGGGTTCCGCCTCTACCGGCAGGGTGAGCGGTTCCAGGCAGCGGTCGCAGGGAACCGTAACGGTTCCGCGCAACAGGAGATCTGCCGTAACCTTATGCGCACCGGCCTTTACCACCTTTACTTCCACCTCTATGCCGGCGTCCAGGATTTCTGTGTTGTCAAACGTTTGAAAGAACTCTAAATCTGCATGAAAGCGATACTGCCGCTCCCCTGCAGCCCAATCGTCCAAGGGTATGACCATAGTGCTCATTGCCACTAAAACAGATTAAGGGGTGCAAAGATACGAATTATTTTTGGAAAATCAATCTTCTGTGGCCGAATTTCTCTTACGGTCCAGCGGATCCAGCTGAATCTTGCGCATGCGCATGTGATTCGGGGTGATTTCCACCAGTTCATCCTCCTGGATATACTCCAGCGCCTCTTCCAGGGAAAACTTGATGGCCGGAGGAAGCACAACCTTCTCGTCAGAGCCGGAAGCGCGGACGTTGGTGAGCTTCTTGGTCTTGCAGATATTGATGTTCAGGTCCCTGTCGCGGGTATGCTCACCCACCACCTGGCCACCGTAAATCTCTTCACCGGGTTCCACAAAGAAGCGGCCGCGGTCCAGCAGCTTGTTCATGGAGTACGCGATGGCTTCGCCGGTCTCCAGGCTCACCAGGGAACCGTTGGTACGCATCTCGATATCTCCCTTGTACGGCTGGTAATCCTTAAATCGGTGAGCCACAACGGCTTCTCCCTGCGTAGCGGTGAGAAGGTTGGAGCGGAGGCCCATGAGGCCGCGGGTGGGAATCTCAAATTCCAGCAGCGTGCGGTCTCCGCGGGGTTCCATACGCACCAGCGCCCCCTTGCGGCGGGTACTGAGTTCGATGGCGGCGCCCACGAACTGCTCCGGCACCTCGATGGACAGTTCCTCGATGGGTTCGCAACGCTGGCCGTTGATGGTCTTGTCCAGCACCTTCGGCTGCCCCACCTGGAGTTCGAAGCCTTCCCGGCGCATGGTCTCGATGAGCACCGAAAGGTGTAGCACGCCCCGGCCGTACACCACGAAGGAATCGGCATTCACACCGGGCTTTACGCGCAGGGCCAGGTTCTTCTCCAGTTCCTTGTCCAGACGCTCCTTGATATGGCGGGAGGTAACGAATTTGCCATCCTTGCCGAAGAAGGGCGAATTGTTGATCATGAACAGCATGCTCATGGTGGGTTCGTCCACGGCGATGGGCGGCAGGGCCTCCGGATTCTCCCAATCGGCAATGGTATCACCGATTTCGAAGCCGTCGATGCCCACCACGGCGCAGATATCGCCGCACTGGACCTCATCCACATTGGCCTTGCCCAGGCCCTCGAACACCATCAGCTGCTTGATCTTGGATTTTTCCACTATGTCGTAACGCTTGCACAGGCTCACGGGCATGCCGGTACGGAGGGTTCCGCGGGTGATGCGGCCCACGGCGATCCGGCCCACGTACGGGCTGTACTCCAGGGAGGAAACCAGCATCTGAGGTGTCCCTTCCTTCATTTCCGGAGCGGGAATCTCTTCCAGGATAGTGTCCAGCAAGGCGGTGATGTCACTGGCGGGTTTCTTCCAGTCCGTGGACATCCAGCCCTGCTTGGCACTGCCGTAGATGGTCTTGAACTCCAGCTGGTCTTCGTTGGCGCCCAGGTTGAACATGAGCTCGAACACCTCTTCCTGCACCTCGTCCGGACGGCAGTTGGGCTTGTCCACCTTATTGATTACCACAATGGGCTTCTTGCCCATGTCGATGGCCTTGTTCAGCACGAAACGGGTTTGCGGCATGCAGCCTTCGAAGGCGTCCACCAGCAGCAGCACGCCGTCGGCCATATTGAGCACGCGTTCCACCTCTCCGCCGAAGTCACTGTGCCCGGGAGTGTCGATGATGTTGATCTTCACGCCCTTATAGGTTACGGACACGTTCTTGGCCAGGATGGTGATGCCGCGCTCGCGCTCCAGGTCGTTGTTGTCCAGGATCAGATTCCCCAGGTCTTCCGGCCGACGGACCAGGTTGGCCTGATAAATCATCCGGTCCACAAGGGTAGTCTTACCGTGGTCGACATGAGCGATAATAGCTATATTTCTGATATCTTGCATATAATTAACTTTGTCAATATTGCAACGTCTGTCTCTTTTTTCACCGGATAGCCCACAGGCTCACGCCACGACTGCCTCCACGCGCCCTGCGGGCTCCAGATGTAAAAAGAGCTATTCTGTTATAAATGAATCTACAAAGGTAGCATTTTTTGACAGAATGATAACCAATTTTTTTCAGAAACACTTTTCGGGCAGGTTTTGCCGTATCGGAAAAACTTTTTTTATCGGCCTGCGGCGGCGCTGGGAGGCCGATTGTGCCTGTCCGTGAAAGTTTTTTGCGACGTTTTTGCTTTTTGGAAAGAGGAAAAATCGGCCTTGCAGAGCCATAGAAAGGCGATTTTGAAAATAAACGTTTCATTTTTCGGTACACGGATAAGTTTTCCCAGCTTTGCAGCAAAACAAAAGTGCTATGAGACGATTAACGCCCATCCTCCTACTCTTGATTCCGCTGCTGGGGCTCACAGCCTGCAGCGACGATCACTTGCCCGGGCCCGCTGAGCAACCCGAAGGCGAAGTGTACCACGACATGATCCAGCTGGGAAAGAAGCTGGACGACCCTTACACCGTGCAGAACATGAGGACTGCCCTCACCAAGGCCTACCCTACCAAGGCCGACAGGGTGGACATCCAGACCACGGACCTTTATGTGCGTTTCCTCCCCAAAGACGACGGGCAGCTGAAAAGGCTGGAACAGACCGGTATCTACCTGCTGGACCATCCCATGGACTACCAGATTCTCCGGGAAGGCGACTATTACCAGGACCCGGAAGTGGGTGAAGGGAACATCACCTGGCAGTACTCACTGGTACCCAGGGACTTTGTCTTTCCCAAAGACATCGAATGCGAAGTCCTGGACGAATGCTTCCTCTCCGAACACGCCCCGGTCACGCGCGCCGGGGAGCCGGAAATCGACTGGACCGTAGTGGAAAGGGAAGCCTACCGGCTCACCGGGAACGAGGACATGTGGATACAGGCCACCAAGGCCGATGAAACCACCTCCATGGCCCCTGCCGGGCGCATTACCATCGAAGATCCGGAATGCAATGGCGGAAAACCTTTCGGCCTGGCAGGCGTAATGGTGGCCTGCAATGTCTTTGTGAAGATTGCCACCTGCTATACCGACAGGGACGGCTACTACCAGATGGAGACGGAATATACCGGCAATCCCCGCTACCGGCTGGTATTCAAGAACGAATACGGCTTCAACATCGGCTTTAACTTTATCATCATCCCCGCATCGGTCTGCACCCTGGGGCCGGGCGGTCCGGAAGGAATCGATTACAACATCACCCAGGAGTCCGACGCCAATCTGTTCAGGCGCAGCGTAATCAACAACGCCGCGTACGAGTATTACTCCCGTTGCAACGAAGCCGACCTGGACATTGCCCAGCCCCCCGCAGACCTTCGCATCTGGGTTTTCCCGGACGTGGATTCCTCCAGCGCCGCCATGGTCCATCACGGCACCTTCCCCAACTTTTCCATCATCATGGACCTGATGCAGAAGTACCTGGCGCAGTATACGGACCTGGGGCTCTTTGTGGTGCGGCTGTTCGCTCCGGACATCACCATCGGCACAAAGAAACGGCACACCTACGCCGATCTGTACGATGCCACCGTGCACGAACTGGCCCATGCCAGCCATTTTTCCCAGGCCGGGAAAGACTTCTGGGACCCCTATATCCGATATATCCTGGAAGCGTTTGTGACAGAAGGGAAAGAGGCCTACGGGACAGGCGGACGGAACGGAGCCGGCTTCTGCGAAGTGGGAGAGATGTGGGCCTATTTCATGGAAGCATCCCTGTACAAAGACCGCTACAGCGTACCTATGCCCACCTTCGGCACCTCCTTCTGGTTCCGGCCGGAGATCTTTTCCTACCTGTACGAACGGGGCATGACACGCGGGGAAATCTATCGTGCCCTGAAACCGGATGTGAACTCTACGGACCGTCTGAAGGACGAACTCATCTCCATGTACCCCGAACGGGAAACACTTATTGAACAAACCTTTACGCTTTATGGGAAATAAACACTTCATCCTTTTGGCAGCGCTGCTCGTATGCATCTGCCTCCCCTGTTCCGCCCAGCGATGGTCCCTGGGAACCAACTTTATGGACTATGCCAACTTCGGGACCATGAACCTGGAAGGCAGCCTGGCCACCGGCCAGCACTGGTCCATGACCGCGGTGGCCAAATTCAATCCGTTCCACTACCAGAAAAAGGGAGAACCCCTGTCGGCCCGGCAGCAGCTGTATGGCGTGGGAGTGCGCTTCTGGCCCTGGCATGTCTATTCCGGCTGGTGGGCGGGCACCCGGCTCCAGTACCAGGAATACAACCGCGGAGGCATCAAAACGCCCATTACCGATGAAGGGGACCGTTACGGTCTGGGCCTGTCCGGAGGCTATTCCTATATGATCAACAAGCATTTGAACCTGGATGTAGGCCTGGGCGTCTGGGGCGGCTATGACCGCTATGTCACCTATGCCTGCCCGGTGTGCGGGGTTACCCTGGACTCCGGAGAGCGCAGTTTCATCCTGCCGTCGGACCTGATGCTGGCGCTGGTCTATGTTTTCTGATTTCTGCCGCAGGCGCGCCGTCTTCCCGGCCCTTTCCCTGATTCTCGCAACGGCATCCTGTTCCGTGAAAGAGAACCGGGAAGACTGCCCCTGCGCACTATATATCCATCTGGAGCATCTTCCTTCCCGTCCGGTAAAGGTTATAGTGGAAAGTGAGCGTGGCAAGGAAGAGCATCTGGCCTACGGAGACACGGTGGTACTGGCCCGGCCCCAAAAAGGTTCCATATCAGTCAAAGCTGTGGCAGGCGCCACCGTGAATCCGGACGGCAAGGTGGAGATTCCGCTGGGGTACGACTGTCCGGCCATTTACCTTTTCCATACGGAAATGGATGTGGCCGGGCTGGATTCGGCCAGCGTGGACGTGCTGCTCAGGAAGCACTTCTGCAACCTGTCCATTGATTTCAGCGGGCCTCCGGGCTGGGGAGAACCCTACTGGACCGAGGTCCGGGGGCCGGTGGACGGCATCCTGTGGGACGGGACGCCCACCGAGGGCGTCTTTTCCTGCCGGCTGGACAACGGCCTCACCGTCCGTCTCCCCCGCCAACTGCCGGACCAGACCCTCCTCCTGGACATCACCATGCCGGACCGGGTGGTGCGTACCTTCGACTTGGGGTACTACCTGGAACGCTCCGGATATGATTGGATCCGGGCCGACCTGGAAGACATTACCCTGGAAATAGACCTTTCCGTTACCGCACTCACCCTCACCATAGACAGTTGGAGTACGGTGATACCTTTAGAAATAATCATCTAAATATTTGGGATTTCGAAAAAAGTGCGTATATTTGCAGTCCCAAACGATGCGCGGATGGCGGAATTGGTAGACGCGCTACTCTCAGGAGGTAGTGTCCGAAAGGACGTGTCAGTTCGACTCTGATTTCGCGCACAGGCCCCGGTACTTAGGTATCGGGGCTTTTTTTGTATACAACTTGGCGTTTTTTTTCTTATCTTCGCATTTACATATAGAGAAAAGTAATAACCACATAACACTATGACTAATCTTTTCTATCTGGTTCCCGCCGCTTCGGTGGTGGCACTCTTCTTTGCCTGGTGGTTCTTCCATCAGATGATGAAGGAAGATGAAGGCACACCCACCATGAAGGAGATCGCCCAGTATGTGCGCGAGGGAGCCATGGCGTATCTAAAGCAACAATACAAGATTGTTGTCATCGTTTTTGCCGTCCTGGCCGTTCTGTTCGCCATCCTGGCCTATGGCTTCGGAGTGCAGAACCCCTGGGTGCCGTTCGCCTTCCTCACCGGCGGTTTCTTCTCCGGTCTGGCAGGTTTCGTAGGCATGAAGACGGCCACTTATGCATCCGGCCGAACGGCCAATGCCACCATGCGCAGCCTGAATGCCGGCCTCAAAGTGGCGTTCCGCAGCGGCGCCGTGATGGGTCTCACCGTGGTGGGCCTGGGCCTGCTGGACATTTCCATCTGGTGGCTCATCCTCCGCACCTTCATCCATGAAGCCTCAGACGCCCAGACGCTTGTGGTAATCACTACCACCATGCTCACCTTCGGCATGGGCGCCAGCACCCAGGCCCTCTTCGCCCGCGTGGGCGGCGGTATCTATACCAAGGCGGCCGATGTGGGCGCAGACATCGTGGGCAAGGTGGAGCAGGACATCCCGGAGGACGACCCGCGCAATCCCGCCACCATTGCCGATAACGTAGGCGACAATGTGGGTGACGTAGCCGGCATGGGCGCAGACCTGTACGAGAGCTACTGCGGCAGCATCCTGGCCACCATGGCCCTGGGCGCATCGGCCTTCTTCCAGGCGGGCACGGATGTGCAGATGAAGGCCATCCTGGCTCCCATGATGATAGCCGCCATCGGCGTAGTTCTTTCTATCTTAGGTATTTACGTGGTACGTACCAAGGAAGGGGCCACCCTCAAGGACCTGCTGGGTTCCCTGAGCCGCGGCACCAACCTGGCCGCCATCCTCATCGCCATCCTTTCCTTCGGCGTATTCTACATCCTGGGCTTTAACGGGCAGAACGGCCTGCCACAGTGGTGGCAGCTGGCCCTCAGCGTGCTCAGCGGCCTGCTGGCCGGTGTAATCATCGGCAAAGTTACGGAGTACTACACTTCCCATTCCTACAACCCCACCCGGAAACTGGCAGAGAGCGCCCAAACGGGTCCCGCCACCGTCATTATCAACGGCGTGGGCCTGGGCATGCGTTCATCGGCCATTCCCGTCATTACCATCGCGGTTGCCATCCTCCTGGCCTATGGCTTTGCAACGGGCTTCCACTTCTCCACGGAGAGCCTTAGCCTGGGTCTGTACGGCATCTCCATCGCCGCTGTGGGCATGCTTTCCACCCTGGGAATCACCCTTGCCACAGACGCTTACGGCCCCATTGCCGACAATGCCGGTGGCAACGCCCAGATGAGCGAGCTGGATCCTTCCGTGCGCGAAAAGACGGATATCCTGGACTCCCTGGGCAACACTACCGCCGCCACCGGCAAGGGCTTTGCCATAGGCTCTGCCGCCCTTACGGCCCTGGCCCTGCTGGCCTCCTATATCGAGGAACTCAAAATTGGCTTCAGCCACATTGGAAAGACGGTGTTGGACGTAGGCGGACGCACGGTGGAAACCGTCTCCGCCAGCATTACGGATATTGTTGAGTACTACGACATTACCCTCATGAACCCCTTGGTGCTGGTGGGCGTTTTCATCGGCTCCATGATGGCTTTCCTCTTCTGCGGCCTCACCATGAACGCCGTGGGACGGGCAGCGGAGAAGATGGTGGTGGAAGTGCGCCGCCAGTTCCGCGAGATTGTGGGCATCCTGGAAGGGAAACAGCGTCCGGACTATACTTCCTGCGTGCGCATCTCCACCAAGGCCGCCCAGCATGAGATGATTTTCCCTTCGCTGCTTGCCATCATCGTGCCGATGCTGGTGGGCGTGATCCTGGGCCCTGCGGGCGTGATCGGCCTGCTGGCAGGCGGCCTGGGTGCAGGATTCGTGCTGGCCATCTTCCTGGCCAATTCCGGCGGTGCCTGGGACAATGCCAAGAAGTACGTGGAAGAAGGCAACTTCGGCGGCAAGAATTCCTCCAGTCACCATGCCACCGTGGTGGGAGACACCGTGGGAGACCCCTTCAAGGACACCTCCGGTCCTTCCCTTAACATCCTCATCAAACTGATGAGCATGGTTTCCATAGTGATGGCAGGCCTCACAGTAATGCTGCATTAACCGTTTGCTCCACACGAAAAAATGCGACCGGGATTCCGGTCGCATTTTTTGTGAGTTAAACCCTACTGTTAGAAGTAGGTAACTGTCTTCTGCTCTACGGCGCTCAGGAGCTTGTTGGCCAGGCTGGAGACGCCGAAACGGAAGAACTCCTTGTCCATCCATTCCTTGCCCAGGATGCTGTTCACGATGGAATAGTAGCACACCGCGTCCAAGGCCGATGACACACCGCCGGCGGCCTTGAAGCCCACCTTGCGGCCGGTGGCCTCATAGTACTTCTTGATGCACTCGCACATGACCCAGGCGGCCTGCGGAGTGGCATTCACCTTTACCTTACCGGTAGAAGTCTTGATAAAGTCTGCACCGTTCTCCATGGCCAGGAAGGATGCGTCGGCAATGAGTTCCGGGCTCACCAGCAGACCGGTTTCCAGGATCACCTTGAGCACTACGGGGCGGCCCAGTTCCGCCGCAACGCGGTCTATGCACTCGCGGGAAGCCTTGATCTCTGCACCGGCGGCCACATAGTCCCCTGCCAGGAAGGTATTGAGGGCCAACACGATATCAATTTCATCGGCACCGCCGCGAACCGCCAGTTCAATTTCCTTGAGCTTCACTTCCAGCCAGCTCTGGGAGGTGGGGAAACAACCGGCCACCGTGGTTACATGCAGGGCCGGGTCCTTGCGGGTGGCAGCCACCACGTGACCCAGGTTGGGATACACGCAGCAGGAAGCGGGCAGCGGCCAGCCGGGGAAGTTCACGGGGATGCCATTCACCTTCTCCACCATGGCTTTCACCTTCTCCGGCGTGTCGTCCGCATTGAGGGTGGTCTGGTCCATGATGCCGAAGCAGAACTTGTACACCTCTTCCGTGGCGATGTTCTCCAGATTGGCGGCAATCAGTTCAAGATTGTGGGCAATGGCCTCTTTGTCGGGGGTGTAGCCCCATTTGCTTGAGTATGACATAGTGTTATCCTTTGATTTGTATGGTTATTCCTTCGTCAATGAGGGGCTGCACCAGTGCGCGCATCTCCTCTACCGTATATTTGCCGAGCCCCTTCATGGGGGTTTCCCGGTCTATCGTATACACCATCACTTCCCGGGGCCGCAGTTTCCGGACGATTTCCATCCATCCGTCCACCCATTGGGCCGATTCCCAGCCCGGTCCCCGCAGGAACATGGTCTGGAGCACGAACTGGCCCTTGAAACGGGACAGCGCCTCCACCACATCGGCCACATGATAATGGCCCACAGGACGGTTCACCAGCGCCACCTGCTCATCCGTGGGGGCGTCCAGCTTGAGGATGGGGTTATCCACCTTGAGCAGCGCCTCAAACACCTCCGGCTTTCCCGCGCAAGTGGCATTGGACAGCACAGACACCTTTGCCGACGGATAATACAGGTCCCTCAACTCCAGCGTAAGGTCTATGATTTCCGGAAAATCCGGATTCAAAGTGGGTTCCCCGTCGCCGGAAAAAGTGATGGAATCGATGGGCGTTCCCGCCTCCCGGCAGGCTTCCAGCTTGGCCGCAAGGGCCTTGCGGACATCATCGGCCGATGGCAGGCGCGTATCCAGCAATCCATCCTTGTTCCACCCGCATTCGCAGTATACGCAGTCAAAGTTACATATTTTTCCCTTCTCCGGCAATAGATTGATTCCCAGGGAACTCCCCAGCCGGCGGCTGAAGATGGGGCCGAAAACAGTGCTTTCCCGCATCATAGGCGAACGGATTTACTTTTCTCAGTAAGGCGGGGAGCTGTTCCCGCCTCCGCTAAATACAAGGCCGATGCTCCGGCGGGAACACTCCCCACCTCACTGATATACACCAGTCCCGGTTTTTTGCCGGGCTCCAGGGTGCCCAGGACATCCTCCTTCCCCAGGAAGGCGGCGCCGTTGCGGCAAGCCCAGCTTAGCAGTTCGCCCAGCGGAACCTCCGGGAAGGCCTGCTGCAGGCAGTAGAGTTCGTCTACCATGCAAAGCTGGTCGTTGGAGGACAGGGAATCCGTTCCCACGCAGATGGGAATACCGCTTTCCCGCATCAGCGGAATGGGCGGCAACATATTATGGATGAACAGGTTGGACAGAGGGCACACGGCCAGGTAAGGATGCCGGAGCACGGCCTTGGCGACCGCCGCACCTTCCTCCGTAAGGCAGCACTCGTGCACCAGCAGCACATTCCCTTCTACCGGCACGGGAACACCCGCCTTAAGCCGGTCCAGGAAATACTCCAGAGAGGAAGTACCCGTCACCGGCGGCGTGGGGATGCCGTTGGCTATGCGGTTGTCCCACATGGGGCCGCTGCCGTAGCGCATCATCTGCTCTTCCTCGTCCGATTCCTCGCTGTGGAAGGAAAGGAAGCCGCTTTTGAGCCCGGCTACCGAGGAAGCCGTAACCAGCTGCGGACTCATGGTATAGCAGGAATGCGGCGTGGGAGCGGCGTCCAGGCCATAGGAACGGGCCTCTTCCTGCAGACGGGTGACGCCTTCCATCACAGCCGCGCATTCCTGCGGGACGGCGCCGAACACCTCCAGGAAGGTTCGGGTATACATGGGATGGCGCTGCTTCACGGCAAAGGAATCACTGCAATTGGAGATATCGGCCATGGCCACCACGCCCTGCTCCCACATCTCGTCCATGGCGTCAGAGAGCTTGCGGACCTTGTCCTCTAAAGACTGGGTGTCCCGGAGGGCGTTGATCTGGTCTATGAACCCGGCCATGCCCGTCCCCTTGCGGAACAGCCCCTTCATGTAGGAAAGTTCCACATGGCAATGGGCGTTCACAAAGCCCGGACACAGCACGCCGTCCAGGAAGACTTCCTCGGCCGATGGATCCGCGCAGACGCCCGTACGCAAGACCGTTCCGTCCTCCTCCACCTCCACAAAGCCGTTAACGATAGGTTCCGGGGAAGTGAGCGTATACAGGTATTTGGCAGCAAAGCGTTTCATTGTCAATTAATTCTAAGAACCAGAGTATCCAGTTTGGGCCTCTCCTCCGGAAGATAGCGGAAATACTGGGCGCTCTCCGGGGAATCCCGCACGATCCGGCCTTTTTCGGCCGGGGACACCTGCCGGGGAAGCTTATCGCTCACAGGCTTGGTGAAAATCTTCAGGAGTTCCTGCTGGTAGTCGTATATATCCACTTCCTCTTTCATGGAACGGGCGGCCACACTCATACGCTCCTGCACTTCGCTCATGATTTTGGCCATGCGTTCCGGATCCCGGAGGTAATACTCCACGCTGTAAAGATAGTCGTCCGTATCATACCCGTATTCGCGGAAGATGCCCTCGTAGACAAGCACCGAATCGGCCCTGTCAACAAGGTCCTTGCTCTGGCGGATGGCATTGTCCTGCAGGAACATTTCCGAGTAAATGTCCACCATCTTATCGCGCGGAATGCGCCTGGGACCCTCCTTGCAGGAGACCCAGACCACCAGCGCAAGGATGGCAAGAACCATATGCCCCGCCCGGAAGCCCATTAACGCAGGATGGCTCCAAATTGGTTCTGCAGCGTGCTCAGGACGCGTTCCATGGTCTTTTCCACCTCCACATCCGTGAGGGTGCGCTCCGGGTCCTGCAGCACGAAGTTGAGGGCGTACTGCTTCTTGCCGATGAGGATCTTCTCGCCGCGATACACGTCGAAGAGCGTGACGCTCTTAATGAGTTTCTTGCCCGAGAGGAGGGCAGCCTTGCGGATATCGGCATAGGCCACCTTCTCGTCCAGGAGGAGGGCCAGATCCCGCCGCACTTCCGGGAACTTGGGCAGTTCCTTGAAGGAGAATTTGTCCCGCTTCACCAGGGTGAACAGCACTTCCCAGTTGATTTCCGCGGCAAAGACAGGCTGCTTGATGCCGAAGCGCTTGGCCAGGGCGGGCTGGATGGTTCCCATGGTGCAGAGCACCTTGGGTTCCTTGCCGGGTAGCAGGTACACCAGACCTTCGGCAAAGAGATCGGCCGGGGCGGCGTCCGTGAACAGGGTGTTGGCATCCACCCTGTAGCGGGCCAGCAGGGCCTCCACGTAGCCCTTCAGCAGGAAGAAGTTGGACTTCTGGACGGGGTTACGCCAGGCCTTGTCCGGGGTTCCGGTGAGGAAGAGGGAGAAGCAGCGGTGCTCCTCGTAACCGGCCAAGGTGGTACCATCCGTCTCCGGAAGACGCTGATACACAGAACCGTACTCGAAGAACTTAAGCGAGGTAGCCTGCCGGTTAATGTTGTAGGCCACCACCTCCAGTCCGTTGAGCAGCAGGGTTTGCCGCATAACGTTGAGGTCACTGCTAAGCGGGTTCACAATATGTACGCAACGTTCGGCCGGGAAGGTTTCCAGCTTGGTATAGTAATCCTCCTTGGTGAGGGAGTTGTTCATGGTTTCCACAAAGCCGTTGGCGGCCAGCCAGTTGGAGATGTTGTTACGGATGGCTTCCGGATCCGGGGTGGGACTGGCGTTCACGCTCATGCGCAGGGTCTGCGGCAGCTCGATGTTGTTGTAGCCGTAGATACGGAGCACCTCTTCCACCACGTCGCACTCGCGGGTAACGTCCACCATGTAGGTGGGAGCGGCCACCAGGGCGCCGCCTTCCCGCTTTTCAACGAACTGATAGTTAAGCCCTTCCAGGATCTTCTCTATGGTATCGTGGCCGATGGCCTTGCCCATGAAGTGCTCCATGCGGTTGTAGTCCAGTTCTATCCGGGCCCGGCCGATGGGGTTGGGATATACCTCCACTTTCTTGCCCACTACGTGACCGCCGGCAATCTCCTGAATGAGGAGGGCGGCACGCAGGGCGCCGTATTCGGCAGCCTCCGGATCGGCCCCGCGCTCGAAGCGGAAACTGGCGTCGGTGGAAAGCTGCTGGCTCTTGGCGGTGCGACGGATGCTCACAGGGTCGAAGTATGCACCTTCGATGAACACGCTGGTGGTGGCGTCGGAAACGCCGGAAGTCTCTCCGCCGAAAACGCCCGCGATGCACATCGGCCCAACGGTATCGGCAATGACCATATCCTTGGCGCAGAGCTTGCGCTCGATGCCGTCCAGGGTCTTGAGCACTTCGCCCTCGGCCGCGCGGCGGACGATGACCTTGCCTCCGCGGATCTGGCCCGCGTCGAAGGTATGCAGCGGCTGGCCGGTCTCAAAGAGCACGAAATTGGAGATATCCACCACGTTGTTGATGGGCTTGAGGCCGATGGACATAAGCTTGTCCTGCAGCCACTTGGGAGAAGGTGCCACCTTCACGCCCTCCATCGTGATGCCGATGTAGCGGGGTGCGCCCTCGCTGTCCAGCACCTCCACGGGGATCTCCTTCCCGGCGCCTTCCTTGAAGGCCGCAACGGACGGACGCTCCAGAGAGCAGGGAATGTCCTTGCTCCTGAGGTATCCGTACAGGTCCCGGGTCACGCCCCAGTGGGAGGCGGCGTCTATGCGGTTGGCGGTAATTTCGTACTCAATCACGGCCTGGTCTTCCAGCTGCAGGTATTCCTTCGCGGGGGTGCCGGGAACGGCGCTTTCCGGGAGCACCATAATACCCTCGTGGCTGGTGCCGATGCCCAGCTCGTCCTCCGCGCAGATCATGCCGAAGCTTTCCACGCCGCGGATCTTGGACTTCTTGATCTTGAAGTCTCCGGGGAGCACCGTGCCGATACGGGCGAAGAGCACTTTCTGCCCCGCCGTCACGTTGGGCGCGCCGCACACCACCTGCACCGGTTCCGGGGAACCGTCGTTCACGGTGGTAATGTGCAGATGGTCGCTGTCCGGATGGGGCTCGCAGGTGAGCACCTGGGCCACCACAACGCCCTGCAGGCCGCCGGGTACCGCCTCTTCCATTTCCACGGCATCCACCTCGATGCCGATGGAGGTCATAGCCTCCGCCACCTGTTCCGGCGTAAGGTCACACTTCAAATAATCTTTGAGCCACTTGTAACTTACTTTCATTGTATATCTTCCAATTTAAACAAATCTTCTACGAATTCCTTCTTGTCAAAGACCTTGAGGTCCTCTATCCCCTCTCCTATTCCCAGGAACTTGATGGGGAACTTGAACTGGTCCACAATTCCAACCACCACGCCGCCTTTGGCGCTGCCGTCCAGCTTGGTAACGGCCAGGGCGGTCACGTCCGTGGCCTTGGAGAACTCCCTGGCCTGGATGAAGGCATTCTGTCCGGTGGAGCCGTCCAGTACCAGCAGCACCTCGTGCGGGCCGTCCGGCACTACCCTTCTGATAACGTTGCGGATCTTGGTGAGCTCGTTCATCAGGTCCACGCGGTTGTGCAGGCGCCCGGCGGTGTCTATGAGCACCACATCGGCCCCTTTGGCCACGGCACTCTTTACGGTATCGAAGGCCACGGCGGCAGGGTCTGCCCCCATGGGCTGTTTCACTATATCGGCCCCGGAGCGTTCCGCCCACACGGTGAGCTGCTCCACGGCGGCGGCGCGGAAGGTATCGGCCGCTCCCACCACCACTTTCTTGCCCTGCGCACGCAGGATGGAGGCCAGCTTGCCGATGGTGGTGGTCTTCCCCACCCCGTTCACGCCCACGATGAGCATCACGTAGGGCTTCTTGGAGAAGTCGAAGGGCTGCACGGGAGCGTTGTCCTCGCCGATGAGCTTGGCAATCTCGTCCCGAATGAGGGCCACCAGTTCTTCCATATCCACGTACTTGTCTTTCTCCACCCGGTCCTCCAGGTTCTCTATTACCTTGAGCGTGGTGTCCACGCCCATATCCGAGCTAAGCAGGGCTTCTTCCACAGCGTCCAGCACATCGTCGTCCACGCGGGACTTCCCCACGATGGCCCGGCCCAGCTTCTGGAAGAAGTTCAGGTTGGTCTTTTTAACGCCCTTGTCAAAAATGCCCATTGCAATCGTCTAATTAACTTACAAAGATACATATTTTCGGCGCAGAAAACAACAGTCGTGCGCCGTCGCAGGTAAGGGCCCCGGATGCAGCAGGTCCAAAAAGAATGGGGGGACCGGCGACGCTGCACGGCGTGCAAGGCCGATCCCCGCTGCAGGTACCCACCCTAAAAACAGACCTGCCCCATTTACCCCTGGGACCTGCGACATTCCCATCAGAGACCTGCTACACTCCTGATGGGAATGACAAGTATTCTGACTATCCTATGCTACCAGGTCGTCTGAATCGGCCGGCAACGAAATCAGGAGCAGTAAGCCTTTCACATCTGGAAAGCAGTTCCCTTCACAATTAGACATTTAAGGTAAGTATCGCAAGAAATGCAACAGCAGCCACTGTATATTCCCAACAGATGAGCCCTATAGAGAAACTAAACCCGATAGCTTGAATTGCTTCAGGGGCTACCGGGAATCAACTCTGCAAATATGCTATTGTTTTTTTACAAACCATTTATGGATTATCTTGCTTTTGAGAACGTGATGTCATCCAAAAGGATGAGAAGGTACCTGAATGCTTGTGGGTGGGGACAAACGTAAAGCTCAGACTTTATATCGTCTGAATTTGCGTCTTTTCCAGACGGGCTTTTACGGCGTAATAGGTTTGGCGGGAGTTGAAACCGGAGGCTTCCAGGGCTTCCTGGAGGGGTGCGGCGGGATGCTGCTGCATGTACGCATCCACATGCTGCAGACGGAGGCTGTTGATATAGGGGAAGAAACCACCGAATTCGGATTTGAAGAGGCCAGCAATGTAGGAACGGCTGTAACCGCTGCGGTCGGCCACGTCCTGGATGGTAAGGTGCGGGTCCAGGAAGGCTTCCTGCTGAACCACCACGGTATGGATGGCATCCAGAATCTCCTTTTGCTTTTTCTTGGGAGGGGCAGGTTTGGAAGCCGGTTCCAGGGAAGCATCGACCTCTTCTTCCACAGGACGGTTCCGGTGCGGGTGAAGGGCCGTGATGATGAACAACACCGACGCCCCGGAGAAAAGCAAGGACAGCACGGCCAGGAAGACAGGGCTGTTGGCAACGGCACCCGCCCAGCACAGAGCCATATTCACCGCCACCATCACGCTCCAGCGGCGGGCGAAGACCACGGGGAAATCGGCAGGGTTGGAATATTCGTCTTCGTCAAACCTTTTGGCCCAGCGGAGCACCAGCCACATGACAGCAAAGCACACGCCAGTTATAATAGTACCCACGATGTACATAACCCAGGGGAAAACAACAGCCACCTGGTCTCCGGACACAAAGGCCAGCGCCACGGCTGCCACCAGGGAAACACTCACCGGAAAGCCGATAACGATTAAAGGCGCATGCCATTTGCGCCACCCCATCACGCCCCCGAAGTATGCATACAGCAGGATGGTGAAGTTGTACAAAGTTACGGGGAAAAAAAACAACCGCGCCAGGAACCAGGCGTCGGCGCTGTCCGGTTGCAGCACATACGGCAGCAAAGTGAGGGAGCAAAGGTACACCGCCGCTACGAAGGACCGACCGGGATAATAATATTTGGGGTTGCGGTCGTACGGCCGGCACATATGGAACCAGCGCACGGCCGCCATGGCCAGCGCTATGGCAATGAACACCGCCGCGGACAATCCGCAAAAGTATGAAACGGAAGAAATCATACCTGAAGGCAAAGATAGCAAAGAATGAACGATTTTTAACGGTTTTTTTAAAAGCCCGGGGCAAAAAGTAGACTCTGCATTGACATTAGTAGACTCTGCATTGACACCTGGGATGAAAATTCGCCGTAAATTTGTTACCGGTAATTAGTAGTGAATCTATGATGAGTAAAGAAACCATCATTATCCTGGTAATCGTCGGGCTGGTCATCTTCGTATGGCTCCCGGCGATTATCGTCTCCGGCCGAAGGGCGCTGAAATCCGAGAACGAGACAAAAAAAAGAAAACAATAAACAATAGCAATTATGGAGAAAAAAGAGAAAGCAACCTATGAAACCCCCGCCGTGCAGGTGGTGGAAGTGCAAGTGGAAGGTGTAATCTGCGATTCCCGTAACGGATACGGTGATGAAAATGAAATCTAAGAAGGAGGAAAAGCCATGAAAACACACACTTACATGCTTCCCATTGCCCTTCTGGCTCTTCTTACCGCCTGCAAGAAAGAAACCGATGTTGAAAAACCTGTGGAACCTGCAGTAGAAACCGCCCCGGCCGAGGCCATCCTTACCCTCCAGGCCAACAAGGGGGAGGCCGATACCAAGGCCCTGGACCTGGTGAACGACGGAAAAACCCTTAACGCATACTGGAAAAATACCGAAAAGGTAAAGGTTTATAAAGATGGCACCCTCCTGGGCACGCTGGACGTGACCCCGGCCGCCGGTGAGAAGCCCACATCGGCCACCCTCAGCGGCCCCGTCACCACTGAAGGCCTTGCTGCCAACGACGTCCTCATGCTGATGATTCCCGGCGAGAACTGGAACTACGCCGGCCAGGTGGGCACGCTCGAAAGCATAGAAACCACCTACGACTATGCCACCGCCAGCGTTACCATCGCCACAGTGGATGATAACCACACCATCACCACTACCGCTTCCGCCAACTTCCAGAACCAGCAAAGCATCTACCGCTTCGGTTTCAAGGACGGAGAAAACTACTTCGACCCCAAGGATTTCACGGTGAGCGCAACTGGCGGCAAACTGGTGCAGAGCATGAGCTGGAACGGCAGCGCCTGGACACCCCTTTACGGCAACATCGGCGTCACTCCGGCATCGGCCCCCGGCGACCACTTCTACTATGTTTCCATCCGGAATGACCAGACCACGGACGACACCTACAGCTTCGTTATCACCGGATCGGACGACGCTCTCTATATGGCTTCCAAGGGAATCCCGGGCACCGTGCTGGACGTTCCCGGCAAGTTCATCAGCGCCAAGAGCGTGAGTGCCACCAAGCCGGACTTCAGTCCCGCCAGCGGCGATGTAAATGATCCCATCGAAGTCCTCTAAACCGTGAAAGATATGAAGAAATTATTATATATAGTATCCTTGGTGACATTATTCCTCACCGCAGGACTTAAGGCATGGGCAACAGATTATACAACCACTTACATCGTGAGCGGCTCTGCCAATGGCAATTCCGTAACAATGTCACTTTCGGCTTCCGGTAATGGCAATGGAACCTACTCACAGAGTTGGACCAAAGGAACTGACAGTTTTATCCGAATAGTTTGCGAAGGCAATAATTATCTGGAGATAACCAATCCTTCCAAAGATATGACTGTGATTAATGGGAATACATTCAAATCAACCGGAAGCACTACGTTTGTTTACCGTAATGCCAGTTCATCTTATCGCATCAAGCATGTCCAATTATACTATGACAATAATCTGATAGTGGACTCCTATAATATTGGACGCAGATTCGAATACACATTAAGCCTGCTTGCATTCAACAGGGTGATTGTCACCTATACAGACACCCAATTACCCATTGACGAATCTGTATTCTCTGGATTGGCGGCATCTTACCGTGCAAACGGACGCGGCGTTAAACCCGTACCTAAGGTAACCTGGAACGGCCTTGTACTCACCGAAGGCACGCATTACACACTTAGCTATGCCGACAACTATACGGGCGGCAATCACGACGCAACCATAACCGCAACGGGTATGGGCGATTTCACCGGAACAACAAGCGTCACCTTTGCCATTACCGAAGTAACGCTGAATATGTTCACCCAAAACGGTGACGGATCATACAGGATATCGTCTGCCGACGACCTTGGCCTTCTTTCAGCTTTGACAACTGGCGGCAACAGTGCCGAGGGGGTGACATTCAAACAAACCTGCGACATTGCCTTCCCCTACACCAATGCATGGAACGACGACACCGGCAAAGAAACCAATTTTTACCCTATTAAACCATTCCATGGCTCATACGACGGACAAGGTCATACCATCAGCGGTATCCGTATGTACTTCCCGACATATACCCAGAATGAAGATTTAGGCCTTTTCGGCTCAACGAGTGGGAACACCACCGTCACTATTAAAAACATCAATCTGAGGAATTCACGTTTCACAGGTTATCATAGTGTTGGAGGTATCGTAGGCTCTGTCGGGCTCAAAACGACTGTAGAAGACTGTTGTGCAGGAGAAGATGTTGCTTTCTATGCAGTAACAACCGGTAGTAGCCAGTACGGTGGCATAGCCGGTTACGATCAGGGTAGTATAATCCGTTGCATCAGCCATGCCAAGTTTTCCAGGGCAGGCTCAGCGTCAAGTTGTAAACAATGGGGCGGAGTAGTCGGGCATACTTCTTCCGGTAGAATCAAATACTGTCTTGCCATAGGCGTTACTATGCCTTCCGTTAATAACCGCGGTGCCATTGCCGGCTCTGTGGGAGTCAGCTCCCCCGGCAATAACAACTATTATATGGACTGTACCATAGGTTCTGCGTCTTCCAATGTGGGTTATTCTCCCTATTCTTCGGGGAGCGGCGCGGTACCCACAGATAAAAAGGGCGAGGCTTCGCTGGCGCGTGCCGTTATCGCTGATTCCGGTGTAACTATCGGGCCATATACCGGATCCGGGCGGCAATATACCACCGGCTATTTCGGGATCACCGGTTATGAAAGGTATCCGGATAGTTCCGGTCATTATGGCCATCTTTCTTACAACGGTACCGTTTATGCCGGCGCAACAGAAAATATAACACTTTCTCTTACACACGTGGATGCTCCGGAGGGTTATACTTTTGGCAGTTTCACCACCTCAGGCACCGGCGGCGAGACATTACAAAAGTATTATGGTAATTATTATTACCTTACCGTAGGTACCGACGATATTACAATCAGCAATGTCTGGACGCCCCACACCTACACCGTCACCTTCGACAAGAATCACGAGGATGCAACAGGGACGATGGACTCCCAGGCCTTCACTTACGATATGGAACAAAATCTCACCGCCAATGCTTTCTCCCGTGTGGATTACTCCTTCGTCGGCTGGAACACAGCCCCTGACGGCAGCGGCACATCCTACAGCGACGGCGCGAGCGTGAGCAACCTCACGGCCGAAGACAACGGCAACGTAACTCTCTACGCCCAGTGGAAGATGACCGGCTACTACAACCTGAACCTTCCGTCGGACCCCGCTGGAACCGTAACTGCCAAAGTGGGCGACAATGAGAATGTCACCATGGCCCACATCAACAATACCGTCACAATTACCATAACTCCGGCGGCCGGCCACAGGCTCACGCCTGATTCGGTAACGGCAAAATACACCGACGCTGAGAGTAATATTCAGACACTGTCGCTTACCCAGGATCCGCAGGATGCTACCAAGTACAGTTTCATCATGCCGGACTTTGAGGTTACTATATCGGCATCATTCCAGAATCTTGACTGGCTGGCCCTTGGTGAGGCTTTCGCTGCGGCAAGCACGGATGCGGAGAATCCTACTGTCATTACACTTACGCAAGATTATACAGCTGCAAGCGGCGACACTTACCTTTTCCTTGATAAAAATCATCACCTGGTGCTGGACCTGAACGGTCATACCATCAACCGAAACCTGAGTGCAGCCGTAGCCAATGGTCATGTTCTTGAATCTAAGCAGAACACTACCTTAATCATCCGCGACAGCAGTCCTGGCCATACCGGTACAGTCACAGGCGGATGGAGTACCGTCGGCTGTGGCGGCCTGTCAACCCAGGGGACGACAAGGCTGGAGGGTGGTACCATCACCGGCAACCGTGTCAATGGAGCCGGAGGTAGCGCCGTCAGGTTCTCGGGCAACCTGTATATTACCGGCTGCACCATTACTGGCAATAAAGGCAACTTAAAGGGTAACAGCGCAATACAGGCCGGTGCCGTGTATGGAAGCGGAGGAGAAAATGCACGCCTTTATATAAGCGGAGGTGCCGTCATTACCGGCAACTATGTTTGCAGAACCCAAGGCGGAAGCGCTGGATTAGGCTTCTACTGTGGAATCGGTTACGGTCAGGTTCACCTGAGCGGTACATATACTCTCAGCGGCAATATGCAAGGAACATACGATGCCGAAACGGACTCCTGGAGCAACCTCCAGCCCAGCGACTATCACGTTACCGACCGTTACCGCCTTTATTTGGATTCTGCAATTTACCCCACTGCACCTTCCGTGCTCATCCTTGAACACAGCTATTACGCAGACATAACCCGAGGCTGGAGCACTATGATGAGCGGCAGGGATCCAGAGGATTATTTCATCCTGGCACCTTACGTGACCGATAAAGGCCTGGGCATCGACAGCAACGGAGAAGCTGTTATCTGCACACCGCACGACATCGACGTCAATGGCAATGCCACCGCCAGCAAATCCTCCTGCGTGCAGGGGAAACGCATAACCTTGATTCCTGGAAAGGGCAAGGTGATAACGTCGGCCAGATACACCCCGGAAGGTGAATCTCCAATTGATATTACCCCTTCCAATGGCGTGTTTGCCTTCACAATGCCAGATGCCAAAGTGATTGTAGATGTTACTTGTGAAGACGGAAACACCATCGTCCTAGTTACAAAACAGGGGACTTTTGACGGACAGTCCAAGTATTGGTGCACATTCTATAATGGTACAGAGCGTTATGTTCTGCCCAATGAGGCAACCGCATACACCATGAGTAGCAGTAAACAACTCTACCGCCTTGGCACCGATGGCAAGATTATCCCCGCAGGCGTAGCCGTGGTCATCATTTCCGATATGCCAGGCATTACTCTCACTCTTGACGGAGGTTCAACTCCTGTCACAGTGAACGGTGGCGGCAATATCCTCCAGGGCTCCGACTCCGATGTTACTGTTTCCGGCCTCAGCGGTACGCCCCACGTCCTAAGCGTCAGCGCCGGTACCATCGGTTTCCGCCAATTCACCGGTACCTCCATCCCCGCCGGCAAGGCCTATTACGTGGTGACACCGTAGAGATTTCCCGACTATGCTCGAAATGACAAAAAGACTCAAATTGGCAATGGTCCTGCTGCTACTTCTGGCAGCAGGACCTACTGCTATGGCCATGCAAATCTTTGTAAAGACGCTCTCGGGGAAGACTATTACGCTGGAAGTGGAGCCAACGGACAGCATAGAGGCCATCAAGGCCAAGATTCAGGAGAAGGAAGGTATTCCCCCTGAGTATCAGCGGCTCATCTTCGCCGGAAAGACGCTGGATGAGGGCAAGACGCTAAGCGATTATAACATCCAGAAGGAATCGACACTCCACCTGGTGATTCGGTTAATTTCAATTACCGCCCAGCCGGCCGACGGCTTTTACTGGGCCACCTTCTACAACAAGAACTACAGCTTCGTTTTGAGCGACGCCACGGCCTACACAATGGACGCCAGCCATCATCTCTTCCGTCTTGGCACCGACGGCAAGACCATCCCCGCCGATGTGGCCGTAGTCATCATTTCCGACAATGCCTTAATATCCTACAGCTTTACCAACGACACTTCTCCCGTTACCATAAACGGCGGCGGCAACATCCTCTATGGATCCAACTCCGATGTTACAGTAACCGTCGGCCAGGTCCAGGTTCCTGGCTCCGATCCCGCAGTGTACGGCACGCCGTACGTTCTGAGCGTCAACGCCGGCGTCCTGGGCTTCTACCAGTACACCGGCACCTCCATCCCCGCCGGGAAGGCATACTACGTTCAATAGCCGTCATGCCCGACCTGATCGGGCATCCAGGAATCCCCGGTCATTGCCGCCAATCCAAAAAAACGCCACTCTATTTCATTCTGCGTGCACTGGCGGCAATGATTTGGACCAAATATGTCACTTTTCTAGCCGCGAATCCAAGAAAACCTCATTATACGCATTCTACGTGTATTGGCGGCAGGACTTGGCCTTTCTATTATCGGCCAGCCAGGTGAAGGGGGCTGGGAACAATAGAGAGGAGCGTTAAATGGCGGCCAACTGGAGGGCGGTCCCGCGGGCGAAGCCGGAGGGATGCCTGTGTTCAGCGAAAGCGGTGCAACAGGGGGATAGGTTTCGACCGGCATGCGCACGACGTTGAGTCAGGGGGGAAAAGAGACGTTCGCAGGCAAGCCCTTCCAGTTGGAAATACCGCCATAGCGACGAACGTCGTTCCCAGCCCCCTTCACCGGGCTGCCACTGCATCAAGGAAAAACAAATGTCCGGACACGAAAACGCGCCCGGACACTTCTTTAACTGGAATTCTTCGCTTACTTCTTAGCGGCGAAAAAGTCCTTTTCCTTACCCTCTTCAACAAGCTGCTCTACGAAAACGTAGGCACCGGTCTTGGGGCTCTTTTCCATGCGGATCACCTTCACCATGTGCTTGGCACCAGCCTTAGCATCGAAGGTAGCAACTGCTTTTTTTGCCATAGTTTAGATCTCCTTTTAATTATTTGACCTCTTTGTGAAGAGTGACTTTCTTGAGGTACGGGTTGTACTTCATACGCTCCAGGCGGTCCGGGGTGTTCTTCTTGTTCTTGGTGGTGATGTAACGGGACATACCGGGAACACCGCTGGCTTTCTGTTCCGTGCACTCCAGGATGACCTGCACCCTGTTACCTTTAGCTTTCTTTGCCATAATACTTTAGGGTTTAAGGGTTAAACAAGGCTCACGTATCCTTTCTCCTGGGCGGCCTTGAGGGTGGCGTCGAGACCATTCTTCTCGATGATACGCATACCCTTGGTGGTCACCTTCAGGGTGACGAAACGCTGTTCGGCCTCCGACCAGAACTTCTTGGTCTTGAGGTTGAGGGAGAAGTCGCGCTTGGTGCGCAGCTTGGAATGGGCAACGTTGTTGCCGATCATTCTCTTCCTACCGGTTATCTGACAAACCTTTGACATAGTTATTATACTTTTTAATTGTTTCTACTTGTTGGCTTTGACGATCTTCAGGAATCGTTTCCACCGGATGCTCCCCGGGAATGCCTTGGTGGCATCCGTCGAGAGCCAGATGATGGAAGGGGTGCCCACTATATGGTCTTCCGGAACGAATCCCCAGTAACGGGAATCCAGGGAATTGTGGCGGTTGTCTCCCATCATGAAATAGTAGTCCTGCTTAAACGTGTAACTGGTGGCCGGCTCCCCGTTAACCAGGATGGCTTCTTCGGTGACCTGGAGGGAATTGTGCTCGTAGTCGCGGATAATCCGTTCGTACAGCGGCAGATTCTCCCGGGTGAGCTCCACAGTGGCGTCCTTGGCGGGAATCCACAGCGGGCCGAAATAATCGCGCGTCCAGCGGGTCTTTCCCGTGAAGGGGAAGATGTCCGTATCCTGGCCCATGGCGGGGAAGGTTTCCAGATTGGGCGTAACGTCCGTCACAATCTGCAGGGCCTTCACTTTGGCGAGCATCTCATCCGTGAGCGGCATCCAGGGATAGCCCGGAAGACGCGGGTCGAAGGAGAGTTCCGCCAGGTTGAGCCCCATTTCCTCCAGCACGCGCTGGTTGATACGGGAACCGGTGGTGGTTACCTTATACGTGAGCTGCCTTCCGGCATAGTCCGTCTCTTTTTGCCCGTTCACCCACACCAGGCCGTCTTTCACAACCAGGGTGTCTCCGGCAACGGCCACACAGCGCTTCACATAATGGTCCTTCTTATCCGCGGGGCGGACAATCACCGGGCCGAAATGCTTGATGGTGTACTCCCTTCCGGAAGTGCGCACCCAGGCATAATAGTCATCGGCCGGACGCTTGGTGAGGACGGTGTCTCCGTTGGGAAAGCAGAAGACCACGATATCTCCCCTCTCCACGCTCCGGAATCCCTTGAGCCTGCGGTACTTATTCTGGATAAGAGTAGAATACGACTCTTTCCCGAAGGCCACATTGTGCGTGAAGGGAATGGTGAGCGGAGTCTGGGGCACGCGCGGTCCGTAGGTGAGCTTGCTCACAAACAGGTGGTCACCCGTATAGAGCGAACTTTCCATGGACGAGGAAGGAATCTTGAAGGCCTGGAAGAAGAAAATATTGATGAAGGTGACAACGACCACGGCAAAGATGATGGCATCCAGCCAGTCCAGCCACACATTGTGCTTCTCCCCCTCCTTGTACTCTTTCTTCCAGAAGAGCCACTTCACCTTCTTCGTGATGAACAGGTCGAAGAGGATGACAAGGCCGAGAAGCCACCAATAATTTCCGAGCCAGATTACCCAGGCGATGTAAAGCACGGACCAGAAGCCCAGCTTCACCCACTTGTTGGTAGTGATATCCTTCCAGCTCACTGTTTCAAAGAACTACTTTACAGATTTAACAATAGCCTCAAAAGCCTGAGGATTGTTCATAGCAAGGTCTGCGAGAACTTTACGGTTGAGACCGATGTTCTGCTTGGCAAGACGTCCCATGAGCTGGGAGTAGGTGAGGCCGTGCTGACGGGCAGCGGCGTTGATACGCTGGATCCAAAGAGAGCGGAATTCGCGCTTCTTGGCCTTTCTGTCACGGTATGCATAAGTGAGACCTTTTTCGTAGGTGTTCTTGGCAACCGTCCAGACGTTCTTGCGGGAGAGGAAATTACCGCGGGTCCTGGAGAGGATCTTCTTGCGGCGTGCCCTGGAGGCAACAGAATTAACTGATCTAGGCATAAATTTTTACTGATTTTGGAGGCAGTGGCTTTCCGGAGAAAACGCTTTGGACTGCGTTCCAGTTAAACATAAATTACATGACCAGGAGCTCTTTCACGCGCTTTACGTCGTCCTTGTCCAGGATAGCGAAATGGTCAAGGTTGCGTTTCTGCTTCGTGGTCTTCTTGGTGAGGATGTGGCTGTGATAAGCGTGCTTCCTCTTGATCTTTCCCGATCCGGTAAGCGTAAAGCGCTTTTTGGCACCGGAGTTGGTTTTAAGCTTTGCCATTGTGTTAAACAATTAATAATTATACATATAAGGATAAACCTTATTTCTTTTTAATGGGAGCGATCATCATAGTCATGCGCTTGCCTTCCAGGGTGGGCATACTCTCTGCCCGTCCAAACTCTTCCAGTTCTACGGCGAAGCGAAGCAGCTGCTTCTCTCCCTGCTGGGCGAACTGGATGGAACGGCCGCGGAAGAAGATGGATGCCTTCACCTTGGACCCTTCCTTGAGGAATCCCTCTGCATGCTTGAGCTTGAACTGGAAGTCATGTTCGTCCGTGTTTGGGCCGAAGCGGATTTCCTTGATCACTATCTTGGCAGCGTTGGCTTTCATTTCCTTGGCCCGTTTGCGCTGCTGGTACAGATACTTCTGGTAGTCCAGGATCTTGCACACGGGCGGATCCGCCTTGGCGCTGATTTCCACCAGGTCCAGCTCCAGCTCTTCGGCCAGGGAGAGGGCCTTGAGAAAAGGGTAAATGCCCTGCTCGGGGATGTTGTCCCCTACCAGGCGCACCTGGGATGCAGTGATTTCACGGTTGATGCGCAGGGCGTTTTCGTCCTGCTGCTTGGGACCGGGCTGCACCCGAGCGTTCTTTTTGGGACCCGAAGGTCTGGGTTTGAAAGGCGTTGCGATAGTTTTGCTCCTTTAAAACGTTAAACTTTTACTGGGCCAGTTCTTCTGCCACGGCATTGCGGACATACTCCACAAACTGAGGCACGCTCATGGAACCCTGGTCCACGGCTCCACGGCGCACAGAGACAGACTCTTCGGCCTGTTCCTTTTCTCCAACGATAACCAGCAGCGGAACCCTCATGAGGGAAGTCTCACGGATTCTCTTGCCGAGCGTTTCGTTCCGGTCATCAATAGAGGCGCGAATTTCGGAATTATTTAGCAGATTTACAACTTTTTTCGCATAATCTGCATATTTTTCGCTCACGGGCAGCACTTTAACCTGATCCGGGTGCAGCCACAGGGGCAGATGACCGGCGGTATGCTCCAGCAGGACGGCCACAAAACGCTCCAGCGAGCCGAAGGGGGCGCGGTGGATCATCACCGGACGCTTGCGGGAACCGTCGGAATCCACATACTCCAGTTCGAAGCGCTCCGGAAGGTTGTAGTCTACCTGGATGGTGCCCAGCTGCCAGCTGCGGCCGATGGCGTCCTTCACCATGAAGTCCAGCTTGGGGCCGTAGAAGGCCGCCTCGCCGGTTTCCACCACATAGGGAAGCCCCTTCTTCTTGGCGGCGTCGATAATGCCCTGTTCGGCCTTGTTCCAGTTCTCATCACTGCCGATATACTTGGACGGGTTCTTGGGATCCCGCAGGGAAACCTGGGCGGTGAACTTGTCGAACTTGAGGGTCTTGAACACGTACAGGATGAGGTCTATCACCTTCTCGAATTCCTCCTGGAGCTGGTCCTGGCGGCAGAAAAGGTGGGCGTCGTCCTGGGTGAAGCTGCGCACGCGGGTGAGGCCGTGCAGCTCGCCGGACTGCTCGTAGCGGTATACGGTGCCGAATTCGGCAAAGCGCAGCGGAAGGTCACGGTAGGAACGCGGGGCGCTGCGGAAAATCTCGCAGTGGTGCGGGCAGTTCATGGGTTTGAGCAGGTACTCCTCCCCTTCCTGCGGGGTGTGGATGGGCTGGAAGGAATCCTTTCCGTACTTGGCGTAGTGGCCGGAAGTGACGTACAGGTCCTTGGCGCCGATGTGCGGAGTAACTACCGGCAGGTAGCCGTATTCGGCCTGCTTCTTGGCCAGGAAAGACTGCAGGGTGTTGCGCAGGGCAGCGCCGCGGGGCAGCCACAGAGGAAGGCCCGCGCCCACCCGCTGGGAGAAGGTGAAGAGTTCCATCTCCTTGCCGATCTTGCGGTGATCCCGCTTCTTGGCCTCTTCCAGCACCACCAGATATTCGTCCAGCATGCTCTTCTTGGGGAAGGTGATGCCGTAGATACGGGTGAGCTGCTGGCGGGTTTCGTCACCCCTCCAGTATGCGCCGGCCAGGGAAAGCACCTTCACGGCCTTGATCACCTCCGTGTTCTTCAGGTGCGGTCCGCGGCACAGGTCCGTGAACTGTCCGTTGGTATAGTACGTGATGGTTCCGTCTTCCAGCTCGCTGATAAGCTCCTGCTTGTACTGGTCTCCCTTATCGGTGAAGTACTTCATGGCATCGGCCTTGGACACCTCTATGCGGGTGAAATCCTGCTTCTGGCGGGCGAACTCCAGCATCTTGTCCTCGATGGCCTTGAAGTCCGCATCCGTGAGGGTGCGGCCGTTCATATCCACGTCGTAGTAAAAACCATTGTCGATGGCGGGGCCGATGCCGAACTTGACACCGGGGAAAAGGGCCTCCAGGGCCTCTGCCATCAGGTGGGAGGAGCTGTGCCAGAACACTTTCTTGGCTTCATCGTCTTCCCATTTGAGGAGACGGATCTCCACGTCTTCCGTGAGGGGACGCATCACGTCCAGGGTAGTTCCGCGGGAGGTTTCAGGCTCGTCGGGCCTCTTCACTGATACTGCCAGCACTTCGGCCGCAAGCCGGGGACTGATGGACATGGCCACGTCGTAGCCGGTAACCCCAGACTCATACTGTCTTACACTCCCATCGGGAAACTTGATGTTAATCATAATCTTACTTTTTGATGAGTTATTACATACCAAGTCTTTCACTGCATCATAGCAATTGCACTTGAGCCTACAAAGTTAACAAAAAATCCTTATATTTGCACTTGTGAAAGGGACTATCGACAATACTTCCATCTGGAACGAGGCGGCCAAGGCGGGCGCAGCGTTCGGAGGCGTATCCATCGGCTGTCTGCTCCTCAAGGAACTCAGCGCCGCGTCCGGTTCCACTTTCCTCGTTACGGCCGCCGCCATCATCCTTTGGGCCGTGGAATTCTTCGGCTGCATCCTCCTGATGAAGAACCTCATGCTCCGCCTTTCGGAGAAATACGAGGGCGTGAAGATGGAGCACACCTACAAGTTCGGCCGGAGGGCGGCGCTGCTGAGCGGCCTCCTGCTGGCATCGGCCCAGGCGCTCATCATCCTCAACCTGCCCCAGGAAGACATGAACACCCTGTTTTCGGAAGTGACAGCCTCCCTTTCATCGGCCCAGCGGGCGCAGGTGGAAGGCATGACGGCCCATCTGCCCATCTACACCTTTATCTTCGGCTGGCTGTACTGCTACCTGTACGGAAGCATCCTGGCCAGGATCATGTCCCGGTATATATTCATGCAGAACCTTTTCCAGGGCAACATCCCTGACGAAGACAAGCCCGACGAACAATAGCTCTCTTATGGACCTCTCAATTGTAATACCCCTTTACAACGAACGGGAATCCCTCCCGGACCTTTACGCCTGGATTGAACGCTCCCTGAAAGACTTCAGCTATGAGGTAATCTTCGTGGACGACGGTTCCACGGACGGCTCGTGGAAAGTGATCCAGGAGATGGCCGGTAAAGCCGGCCATGACGTAGTGCACGGTATCCGCTTCCGCCGCAATTACGGCAAATCGGCCGCCCTGTATGAGGGTTTCGCCGCGGCCGAAGGGGATATTGTGATAACGATGGACGCCGATCTGCAGGACTCCCCGGAAGAGATCCCGGAGATGGTGCGGATGATCCGGGAAGAGGGGTACGACCTGGTTTCCGGCTGGAAGAAACACCGCAAGGACAACGCCCTAACCAAGAATCTCCCGTCCAAGCTCTATAACTGGACGGCCCGGAAGGTCACCGGCATCAAGCTTCACGACATGAACTGCGGCCTTAAGGCCTATCGCAAGGAAGTGGTCAAGAACATAGAGGTGTACGGAGAGATGCACCGCTACATCCCGTATCTGGCCAAGAACGCCGGATTCGGCAAGATAGGGGAAAAGCCGGTCCACCACCAGAAGCGCAAATACGGCACTTCCAAATTCGGCATGGACCGCTTTGTGAACGGTTTCCTGGACCTGATGAGCCTGTGGTTCCTCTCCCGCTTCGGAGGAAAGCCGATGCATTTCTTCGGCACCAGCGGCATCCTTATGTTCCTGGTGGGCTTCGTGATGACGGTATGGATCATCGTGGCCAAACTGGTGCACCAGGCCAACGGCCTGAAGTTCCGCGCCGTGACGGACCAGCCGCTGTTCTACCTGGCCCTGCTGGCCGTGGTGCTGGGCGTGATGCTGTTCCTGGCCGGATTCATCGGGGAAATGATCTCCCGGAGCTCCGTAACCCGCAACAATTACCAGGTGGCGGAAAGGCTATAGGCTTATTACCGTCCCCTTCCCTTCCAAAAGACAGGCCGCATTCAGGATGACGGCCTTTTTTGCACCTTGCCGGAGGGCCCGGAAGGCGTTTTCCAATTTGGGGAGCATGCCGTCGGCAATGGCCCCGTTTTCTTTAAGGCCGATGAAAGATGCCTCCGTGAGCTGCGGAATTACACTTTTGGGATTGTTGATATCGGAGAGTACCCCATCCTTCTCGAAGCAGGTCCAGAGTTCCCCGCCCAGAGCGGCGGCCACGGAGGCTGCCACCGTATCGGCATTGGTATTGAGGAGGTTACCCGCTCCGTCGTGATTGATGGGGCTGAGTACCGGCACCAGCCCCTGCGAGAGAAGCGCCTCAAGGAAAGGAGCGTTCACGGACTCCTTCCTCACGTCTCCCACGGCACCGAAATCCACAGCCTTTCCGTCCATTTCCAAAGGCGGACGCCTGCTGGCCGTAATGACGTTTCCGTCGCAGCCGGACAGGCCGATGGCGTTGCAGCCTTCCTTTTGTAACAAACTCACCAGCTGCTTGTTACACCAGCCGGAATAGACCATGGTCACCGTCTGGAGGGTTTCCGGATCCGTTACGCGGCGACCTTGGATCTTCACTGGTTCCTGGCCCAGCTTTTCCTGCATTTTGGAGGCCAGCGCTCCCCCGCCGTGTACCAGAACCTTGCGTCCTTCCAGAGCAGCGAAATCCCGGCAAAACCGCTTCAATGCAGCCTCGTCGTCCAGGACGTTGCCGCCTATTTTCACTACTTTGATCATAGATCCTGCAGGAGCATTTTTATTACGGTCTGGGCCGATACCACGCGGTTGGCCGCCTCCGGAATCACCAGGGACTGAGGACTTTCTATAACCTCATCACTCACAATCATGTTGCGCCGCACCGGCAGGCAGTGAAGGAAGAAGGCGTTGTTGGTAAGGGCCATCTTCTCCTTGGTCACGGTCCAGCTTCGGTCCTTGGACAGGACCTCTCCGTAATGCTCGTAGGAAGCCCAGTTCTTGGCATACACAAAGTCGGCCCCCTCCAGGGCTTCGTCCTGGTTATGGGTTACGCGGATGCCTTTGGTGAACTCCGGCGCCAGGTCGTAGCCTTCGGGATTGGCTATGACAAAGTCAAAATCCGTCATGGACATGCCTTCGGCAAAGGAATTGGGGACGGCCTGCGGCAGCGCCTTGGGATGCGGAGCCCAGGTCATCACCACCTTGGGACGTTCCTTCTTCCGGTACTGCTCGATGGTGATAAGGTCGGCGAAGGTCTGGAGCGGATGGCGGATGGCGGCCTCCATGCTGAAGACAGGCTTCCCGGAGTACTTAATAAATTGATTCAGAATTACTTCATTGTAGTCATCCTCCCGGCTTTCAAAGCGGGCGAAGGAGCGCACGCCGATGATGTCGGCATAACAGCCCATCACGGGGATGGCTTCCAGCAGGTGCTCGCTCTTATCCCCGTCCATGATTACCCCGCGCTGGGTTTCCAGCTTCCAGGCGCCCTGGTTCACGTCCAGCACCATCACGTTCATGCCCAGGTTCAGGGCGGCCTTTTGGGTGCTGAGGCGGGTGCGGAGAGAGTTGTTGAAAAACACCAGGAGGGCGGTCTTGTCCTGTCCCAGCGCCTTGTCGGCAAAGGGGTTGGCCGTAACGTATTTGGCGGCTTCCAGGGCCTTTTTCAGGTCCCCTAATTGCTTGATGGAAGTAAAGGTGTTCATGCGGTGAGTTCTTTCCAGGCTTGTACAAATTTTCCGGCCGTCTCCAGGCTGATGGTAAGGGACGGGAGCAGGCGGATCACCCTCTCTCCGGCAGCGCCGGTAAAGAAGTGTTTTTCAAAGAGTAAGCGGTCTCTCAGGCCCACGTATTCCGGCTTCAGTTCCAGGCCGATCATAAGGCCCCGGCCGCGGTATTCGCTCACGGCCTTGTCGTTCTGCAGGGCTTCCCGGAAGTAATTCCCCACCCTGGCGGCGTTCTCCACCAGCTGCTCCTTTTCCATGATTTCCAGGACGGCGATGGCAGCGGCGCAGGCCAGGTGATTCCCGCCGAAAGTGGTCCCCAGCATGCCGTAGGAAGCTTTAATCCGGGGACTGATGAGCACGGCGCCCATGGGGAAGCCGTTGGCGATGCCCTTGGCCGATGTAATGATATCGGCCTTGATACCGGCGTGCTGATGGGCGAAGAAAAGGCCGGTCCGGCCGTATCCGGACTGGATTTCATCGGCCACCAGGAAGGTGCCCGTCTTGTCGCAGAGGTCCCGGAGGCCCTTGAGGAAGTCGTCGGTGGGTTCGTATATGCCGGCCACGCCCTGGATGCCTTCCACTATGACGGCGGCATAGCTGCCCTGGGAGAGTTCCTGCTCCACGGCGTCCAGGTTGTTCAGCGGCACAAAAGTGACGTTGGGATTGGCGTTGAACGGGGAGCGGATTTTGGGGTTGTCCGTTACGCCCACGGCACCGGAGGTACGGCCATGGAAGGCTTTGCCGAAGGCCAGGACGCGGGCCCGGCCGCTGGCGAAAGAGGCCAGCTTGAGGGCGTTTTCGTTGGCTTCCGCGCCGCTGTTGCAAAGGAAAAGCGAGTACTCCGGATAGCCGCTCTGCGCTCCCAATTTAGCCGCCAGGGTGCTCTGGAGGCTGTTTTTCACGGCATTGGAGTAAAAGCCCAGGGTTTGGGCCTGCCGGGTGAGCGCAGAGACATAATGCGGATGGCAATGCCCCACGCTGATGACGGCATGACCGCCGTAAAGGTCTGTATAGGCCTGTCCGTCGGCCGTCCATAAAGTGGTATCGAGCCCCTTTACCGGCTCGATATCCCACTGCTTGTATACTTCAAAAAGGTCCATAGTTAAAAGGCCGATGCCTTGAGTTTGAGGCCGGTGGTTTCCTCCAGGCCCAGCATGAGGTTCATGTTCTGGACGGCCTGGCCGGCGGCGCCCTTTAACAGATTGTCTATCACGGAAGTAATCACCAGTTCGCCGCCATGCTTCTCCAGGCTTATAAGGCATTTGTTGGTGTTTACCACCTGCTTGAGGTCCACCGCGCCGGGGAAAAGGAAGGTGAACGGCGCATCTTGGTAATAGTCTTCGTAGAGGGCTTCCGCTTCCTCCTGGCCCAGCGGGCAGGCGGTGTGCAGGGTGGCGAAAATGCCCCGCGGGAAGTCTCCCCGCACCGGCACAAAGTTAATCTCCGGCAGCTGCGGCTGCAGGCTTCCCAGATTTCTCCTTATCTCAAGAAGGTGCTGATGCTCAAATACTTTATAGGCCGATAGATTATGGGTGCGCCAACTGAAATGGGTGGTGGCCGACGGCTTTACACCCGCGCCGGTACTGCCTGTAATGGCAGTTACATTCACCGCTTCCTTCAGCAGACCTTCCGCCGAGAGCGGCAGCAAAGCCAGTTGGATGGCCGTAGCGAAACAACCGGGATTGGCCACTTTTTCCGCAGCCTGGACCTTGGCTTTCTGCCACTCCGGAAGACCGTAGACATAGCCTTCGCTCTGGTCCCGGTAATCCTGTGCCAGATCTATAACCTTCAGTCCCTCAGGCTTTTGGTGGGCTTCCCAGAATTGGGCGCTCTTGCCGTGTGCACCGCAGAGGAAAAGGACATCGGCCTGCTCCAGGGGGGCATCGGCAGAGAAAACCAGGTCCGTGTCTCCCCACAGCCCTTCGTGCACCAATGCCACCGGATCCCCGGCATGGCTCTCCGAGTGCACAAAAACCACCTGGACCGCCGGATGATTCACCAGCAGCCTCAGTAGTTCGCCGGCGGTGTAGCCCGCCCCTCCTATGATGCCGATCCTTGTCATCAGACTATTCACCGGGATGGTGGATGGTAAGGTGCTCATTAGGGTCGTACAGCAATCCGGTGCAGATGCACATTTTGTAGTCGTGACTCTGCAGGATGGGGAAATGGCGGCATCCCTCGCAGCCTTTCCAGAACTCCGGGTCGTCCGTAAGTTCGTTATACGGCACCGGGCGGAAACCGAACTCATAGTTCATCTTCATCACGGCCGCGCCGGTGGTAATGGAGAAGATCTTGGCGTTGGGGAAGAGCTTGCGGGAAAGGATAAACGTCTGTTCCTTAATGCGTTTTGCCAGTCCCTGCCCGCGGAATTCGTGCGCCACGATAAGGCCGGAATTGGCCACGAACTGCTTCCCTCCCCAGGACTCGATGTAAGAGAAACCGGCAAACTTTCCGTCTTCCGTGAGGGCTATCACCGCCTTCCCGCTCTCCATCTTCTGGATGATATATTCCGGTGTACGCTTGGCAATACCTGTTTTCCGTTCCAGGGAAGAAAGATAGATTTCCTGGCAAATCTCTTCGGCATATTTTCCGTGGCTTGCATCGGCCACTTTCACTGTAAACTCCATTTATCGTGGTACTAACTAATCCGACACAAATATACAATTATCTGAATAAAATACCTAATATTTTAACGATAAATGCATATTATTTCGATTTAGTGTGAATATTATGCAATATTTATGCATAAATTTTACTCATCCAGGACGGAGCGGAGTGCCGATGACAGCATTTCCCGGGAAGGAAGGGGGCTGTCGTCAAAAATGAAGCGGACCCAACCTGCCTTGTCCACGATATAGACACGCGGAATGCGGGAGGCGGCGAAGAGAGAATAGACGGCGCGGTCCTCCTGGGCCGACCAGGGAAGGGAGAGCTGTTTCTGTAGCCAGAATGCCTTGATATCCTGAGCACGCTGGGCCCTGGCGATACAGACAAAACGTACGTCGGCAGGAGTGCTGTCCACGTAAAGACGCTGGATTTCCGGCAAGAGCTGCTGGCAGTCCGGACAGGAGGTATGGAAGAAAACGATGACGGAAACCCTTCCGGAGGGTTCCCGGGAATGGAAGGTGCTCCCGTCCTCCAGGGTAACGCTGAAAGCAGGAACAGGATCCCCCACCTGCACCGGGTCCACTCCATTCTCATCATCCACCACATGGCACCCCACAAGAAGCACCGCCATACAACACATTATGACCTTCCGCATTATCATATACAAATATACAATATTTTTCTGAGCGAAGCGAACGGCGGGCTTTACACCTAATTGAAAGGCTGTAGCCTCTGAAAACCAAGTCCCTCCCATCGATGGTTACCCACTCATGTGCCGTGGGCGGCGACAGTTTTCAGAGGCTACAGCCTTTCTAAAAAAAGAGCCCCGGCATCAT
>JAEEGH010002243.1_pt1 | contig 52485 bp, 49 predicted proteins | sample 9134181 | NCBI WGS metagenome assembly JAEEGH01 (sample SAMN16246544, study PRJNA631951) | gut metagenome | biome: gut microbiome; feature: rumen; material: DP-attached | host: Bos | place: Iran: Karaj | collected 2018-10 | reverse complement strand
CTTCCATGTGGTAGGTAGTTCAAAAGGAATACATTCCTCATCCAACTTCTCATAAGGTCGGTTATCACTTGTCGCGATACGCTTTAAGAGTTCTTCAGCTGGTTCATCGTTCGGATCTTGTGGTACAAGTTTACCGTGAATGGCTAAATCAAGGATTTTTGACTTAGCTTGTTTGATAGAAGATAATAGGTCACTTGAGTTTTTATCAATAAAATCTATATGTTTAAATGCAGTTCTGATGGAAGAGGCAATACGATTTTGTTCTTCAATAGGTGGTAACGGTATTAAGTAATTTTCTACAACATCTTTTGCAAGTCTTTGTTGACCTACAACTCCTGAAAAATTCCCAACACCAGCATTTATAAAGGAATCTGTTTTTACTATCCATAATAAATAATCTGGAATTATTATAGAGGAAGTACGTAATATGAACAGTTCAGTTGTTCCTGCTCCAAAACCATTTTTTAGATTATGTAATATTACAGATTTTCTATTTTCAAAACATGGAGAAATTTTCGCAATCGCTACATCATTTTCAGCAAAATGAGTAAATCCTGTTTTTATTTCTTTCCATTGTTTTACTTCTTGATTGTGTGTATTTTTATAATCAGCTTCAATGTAAGACATAGGTATAAAAGCGACTTCTAAATTATCATCAAGTTTATTTCGTGGATTGATTAAAACAATTTCCTTAATTCTACACCAAGCCCATCCTGCCGGCACTTCAAACGGAATTTCGTCCTCAATATCTTTTACAGTTCCATCAGCGAACTGCTCATAATGCCGTTTATCACTTCCTACAAAAATAAAAGAATCTTTTTTGTCGGCTTTCAGTTCACCTTTCTTGATTTTCTCCGCTTTTTCCGCTCTAATTTTTTCAAGAAGAACGGTTGCGCTTTCGTCTTTTGGATTCTGAGGGACAAGCTTTCCGTGGATTGCGAGGTCTAATATTTTTTGTCGCAGCGCTTTTGTGTTCATTTAATTATTCCTTAATCCCCGAAAGCAATCCTGCAAGCTGGTTGATTGCATTGTTAATATTCTTTCCTTTCTGCTGGATAGTAGAGAATAATTCCTTAAGCGTTACATCTTCCAAATCGTCTTTATCTTTAATCCATGAAATGTCAAGGCTGGTTTTATCACGCTCAAGCAATTCGTCAACACTGAACTTTCGCCAGCGGCCTGTGGGATTTTCTTCGCTCCAGGTCTCTTTTCTGTTTTTCATGTGTCCCGCGCAATAGCAGTTTACAAAATCATCAAGGTCGCTTCTTTTAAGCGGTTTTGTTGCGAGTGTGTGTTTAATTCCTGTGCGGTAATCGTAATACCAAGTTTCTTTTGTAGGGCTTCCTTTTTCAAAAAACAAAACATTCGCTTTAACGCCGTTTGCATAGAAAATGCCAGTTGGCAAACGAAGGATGGTGTGAAGATTAAAATCTTTAAGAAGCTTTTTACGAAGGGTCTCGCCAGCTCCATCTGCAAATAGAACGTTGTCAGGAAGAACGATTCCGGCACGGCCGCCATCTTTGAGCATCAACATCATGTGCTGCAAAAAGTTCAACTGGTTGTTGCTTGTTGTAACAATCAAATCATTTCGCATTGTGGTAATGTCAACGCTTCCAGCAGGCCTAGCGCCAAAAGGCGGATTTGCAAGGATTACATCTACAAGATGCTCTGGTTCGTGTTCAAGACTGTCTTCACATTTAATTGGTGTTGTGTCAGTTCCAATGTCGTGAAGATAAAGGTTCATAGAGGCAAGTGTTACTACAAGCGGAGTAATGTCATTTCCGCGCAATGCTTTTGTTTGCAAGAATTCAACTTTGTCTTGTTCATCGCTCTGGTTGCGCATAAAGTCGTAAGCCGCAAGCAAAAAGCCGCCAGTTCCACAAGCTGGGTCTGCAACAGTTTCTGTAATCTGCGGTTGAATAACATCAACCATTGCATTAATCAAGGGGCGTGGAGTAAAGTATTGTCCGGCCCCAGATTTTTTATCCTGTCCGTTCTTTTCAAGAATGCTTTCATAGATTGCACCTTTAAGGTCGCCTTCCATGCTGAACCAGTTTTCTTCATCAATCATTCCAATCAGCTTTTTAAGAAGAGCTGGTTTTGAAATCTTATTCTGTGCTTCTGTGAAAATCGCTCCAATAAGCCCGTCTTTAGCCTGCAAGGTTTCAAGAATCTTTTCATATTTTGCAAGCTGGTCTGGCCCATCAAGTTCTACAATGTCTTTCCACTTGCTTCCTTTGGGAAGCGCACTGCCCAATCCATAAGATTCTTTTTCAGAATCCATCTTGAGGAACAAAAGGTATGTCAGCTGAATGATATAATCTGTAAATCCAACGCCTGCCGCCGCAAGCACGTCGGCCATATTCCAAACTTTTTTAGTTAAAGTCTGTTCTGGTTTAGCCTGAGTGGTTTCTTTTTTTGCCATCTTTATGCTGCCTTTCCATAGAATAAGTATTTAGATATTGTCTGCATTTCATTGTTTAATTTGTCAGCTTCAAATATTTGAATTGCTTTTACAAACAAGTCATGCTTTGCTTTATTTAGCTCAATATTTGTTACACATCCATTTTGCACGATGTATTCCGCAATTTGACGAACAATTTCAACTTGCTCTGGCGTAAACTTGCGCCAAGCTTGTCCACAGTAAAGGTTAAAGTAACTTCCAAATCTTCGTTTAAGCGAAACTAGCTCGTCTTCAATCTTATAACCATATCTTACAAGCTGAATAAGATTTGTTAAAACTCCAAGTTCAGTTTCTTTATTCAAGGGTTTAACTTTTCCTGCTTCGCCGTCCAAGGTCTGATAGCAAGTCCATAAGAATTCAGCCTTGAATTGATTGTTACATGCAAGCAATTTCTTTTCCAAATCTTTAAGCATGGAATATGTAATGGCGACTTTTTCCTGATTGTAAAGAATTCTTAGGGCTTCAACTTCATCTTTGTTTTCTTCAAGGTATTTTTCAAAAATGTCTATGTATTGTTTTGCCTGTTCTTTTGAGAATCCAGCGGAAATCAATTTGTCCGTTTCATCAACTGCAATTTTGATAAAGCCCGCGTTAACTTCCAAAAGCTTTTTTCTTGCTTTTACATTATTCAGCAAAGCGGAAACCAAAGTCTTTCTTTCTGTATTTGGATCATTAATGTCTTTATATTCAGGGAATGATTTATTATCGGGGTCTATAGCAGCATAGATGTCAAGACAAATCTGCTTAATAGTTGTTGTCTTGATAAGTTCATTCAACTCTATCAAATCTTCCGGCTCTGCCTTTTTGTTTACGTTAGAAAGATAGCCGGCCAAAAGATTCAGGTTTTCATCAGAAACTTCGCCGTGGGCAAGATGTTCAAGAAGGTCTTTTAATGAAAGAACCTTTACGCCTCCTCCTCCGTTGTTTGGAGTAGGCATAGATTTCTCGTGTTCAGTAACGCCAACAGCATCAATAAGATAATAGAAATCTTTAGAATTCGCGTTGGTTGTTACGTTCCTAAGTTTATCGTCATCAATGGTTCTACAACCGCGACCCTTCATCTGCGTGTATAGGACTTCTGAATTAATGTCGCGCATGAAAACAAGAACTTCAAGCGGACGCACGTCGGTGCCGGTCGCTACAAGCGTTACTGTAATTGCAATGCGGAAATCTTTGTCGTTTCTAAAATCGCTGATTAATTGGTTAGAGTTTCCTTCGGCGCATGTGATTTTCTGAGCGTATTTTTCGGGCAGCCTTCCATCCGGAAATTCTTCTCCAAAAACTTTTTTTATTGCACTTAATATATCCTTCGCATGGCTTTCTTTCTTGGCAAAGAAAAGTGTCTTAGGAATCATATTCCAGTCTTTCTTTCTGTCTGGATAGAGCGATTCAAATATTGCGTCTTTATATGCTCTTACTACAGTTTCAATTTGTGACGGAACAACAACGCTTCGGTCAAGTTCTGTCTTTGTGTAATTCTTATAATATTTTTGCTTCTGATTTTGGCCTTGGCCAGTTAAATTGGAAACCTTTGTTATTTTGTCTCCTTCGTTGAGAGTTCCGCCGGCTTCAGAGATTTCAGTTTTTATTCTGTAAACGCGAGGCGGAACATTTACGCCGTCAGCGATAGATTTTTCAAGAGTATAATTGACGACTCTATTCTTATTAAAGAATGCTTCCGCCTCTGGAGTGGGTGTTGCCGTAAGTCCGATAATCTTTGCATTTGAAAAATATTTAAGAACTTGCTGCCAGTCTCCATAAATAGAACGGTGACATTCATCGATAATAATTACATCAAAGAAATCTGGCGGCAAAAGAACATTGCCAGTAAGTTGAACCTGTTTTCCTGTGGAAGCCTCATCATCCGTTGTGGATTCTTCGTCATCATCGTTGTCAACAATTTCTTGTCCAGTTAATGCGGCAAACAACCTTTGAATTGTTGAAATAACAACGCTTGCATTTCCAATTTTATCAATGCTACGCAAGCGGTGGACAATGTATTCGTCAGAAAAAGCGTTTCCAGTTTCAGTTAGCTTATAGGTTCCAAATTCGCCTTCCGCCTGTTTTCCTAGATTGTTGCGGTCTACAAGGAAGAGAACGCGCTTTGCTCCCATATAATTCAAGAGACGGTAAGCGGCTGTGCAGGCAGTAAAAGTCTTGCCCGCGCCGGTTGCAAGAACAATCAAAGCCTTTTTTTGACCTTGTTTAAAAGAGATCTCAAGATTTGTTATTGCTTCAAACTGGCACTCTCGCAACCCCTTGGGGCCAACAGGCGGCAAGGCTGGAAGTTTTGCATATTCTGATTGAATGTCGCTACCTGCAAGATTTACAATCTCTTTTGGAGTGAACATTTTTTTTAGAACTTTATAAGCCGGTTCTTTCTCCCGCATATCTTTAAAAAGCAAAAGATTGCCATTTGAGAGAAAGATAAAAGGAAGCGGCGTCTTCCAAGCTTGAACCCAATTTGGGAGTATGCCTGTATAATTTTGGGCCTGATCAGCGACTTTTAGTCCAAGCTGATTCTCTTCTCTTTTTGCTTCAAGGACGGCAATAGCCTTGCCGTCAAGATAAAGCATATAGTCAGCCTCTTTGTTGCCTTGCAGGATATTTTCTTCCACTGCCTGAGCGTTTACAGCGGCTGGAGTAAAGTCCTCTCGCGAAACAACAGTCCAGCCGGCAGATTCAAGAAGTTCATCAATTTTTACGCGAGCTTTCTGTTCTGGCAGCAGCCCTTCATCTCTCAAATTATGCTTAATCTTATAGCTATCCATAAAGGTCATTTCCATGTTCACATAGTCTGAAACTATGAGAACATTATAGCGCAAAATTTGACTTTTGTTAATGTTTTAGACTTCTCCGCTATTCAACATTTAATTCAAAATCCACACCTTGTTTCTTGGCAAAAGCGGACATTTTTTGAACTAATTCTAGGAACTTGCAGCTTTCCGTACAGCCACCAGACTTGTAATTTTTCATGCTTGGATTATTCAATTCAAGCGTTAAATCGCGTGAATTGTTTGAGATTTCTACGATAATGTAAAATCCGTCTGCATACTGAATCTTTTCATCTTCCCAAAGAAGCTTTTGAAAATCTATCTTACGTATTTCTTCAACAAAAACGCCAACAGGTTCTTTTGGCACTAACTTTGAGCAAAAGTCTTGGCTAAGGTCAAACAATACAGCTTCGTCCTCCGATTCTGAAAAGGACAAGGTAAATCCACATTCGTTATATTGCTCTTGCGGAGGAAAAGCTGATTCTATTTTTACAGTAATCTGCGCCATATTTCGTCTCTTGTTATGAAAAAATTATAGCGCAGAACAAGCGTTTTTCCAACAAGAAAAACATTACGATTGAATAAAACCGGCCTTCGAGTTTTTTGCTATACGGTCGATGATTTTACGTAGTTTTTTTACGTGATTTGCAAGTTTCATTGACTTTTGTTGGCTCTCATAGACTTGAACAAAAAAATCAAAAGTGATATAAAAATATTGTCAGATAACGAATTAGCCTCCAGTGAGGTTAACTAAAGTCAATTGGCGTTGGAAGGGTTTGTAGCTTATGGCCTTCTCATAACCCGAAGGCCGGGGGTTCAAGTCCCTCCCCTGCTATAGAAAACTCTTTCCGCTTCGGAAAGAGTTTTTTTTTGCCCAACACTTTTAGGGCATACGATTAGGACTTGATCCGAAGCGACCGCGGCGAAAGCCGAAAAGGCCGCATGGAGGCGGCCGGCAGGGAGCGAAGGCGGGCTGGAAGGAGCGAACACGACGTTCGCGACTGGAAGCCAAGTCCCTCCCCTGCTAAATTGGAACCGTTTCCGCAATGGAAACGGTTTTTTTGTTTATAAAAGTGACATTTTTCTTTATAATAATTGTCTAATAATTCGACGGAGTTGTAATTTGAAGACTTCATTTACAAACAGCGATTTTTCCGAACTCTATCAAAAATTTGGACCGATGGTTCTAAGACGATGCCGCGCCATTTTAAAGGACGAAGAAAAGGCTTTGGACGCGATGCAAGACGTGTTTTTACGAATCCTTGAAAGCAAGGACAAAATAAAGAACGCTTGCGCCAGCCTTTTTTACGTCACGGCAACGCATATATGTCTTAACAAAATCAAGTCGGACAAGCTTAGATCCGGTCCAGACTTTGAAAAAGTCGCCCAGACTATGGCGGACGATTTTTCCGAACAAGAGAGTCAAAAAATCGAAGCGGCTTTGACAATCGAAAAGATTTTTGAAAAGCGCGACCAAAAGGACTCTTTGATCGCCACGCTTCACTTTGTTGACGGCTTGACTTTGGAAGAAACCGCGGAGCAAATCGGAATGTCAGTTTCCGGCGTTAGAAAGCGAATTAGGGAACTGCAAAAGTATTCCTTGGAAATTACAGGAGGGTTGGCATGATTCCACAATTATTGTTAGAAGAAATCAATCTTGGCGAAAAAGACGCCAAAGATTACTACAAAAAATACGGCAAAGAGGAATTGGAAAGCGCCTTGGCCGAATTGCGAAAATCCGACCAGGAAATTCTTGCCGCCTACCCGGCGAGCCGCTTTAGCCCGGCCGCAAGCGCGGAAGCGAAGCCCAACATTGTCAGTATGGATGAAAGCGCGGCGGAAAAGGGCAAGCCTAACATTTACGCGCGCCTAAACAAAGCGCGGCCCTTCTTCTTTGCGGCGGCGGCAGTCCTTGTCCTGGCCCTTTGCGCTCCTGTAATGCTTAACTCAACCAAGGGGGCCAACGGCTCCCGCTCAATCCGCCTTAAGGGAAGCGGCCAGCATCAAATCCGACTTTACAAACAGGCCGGAGCGGACGCCGTTCTCCTTAAAAACGGGGAGTCTGCAAAAGAAAACGACTTGGTTCAGATTACCTACATTCCAGGAAGCTACAATTACGGCGTCATCTTTAGCGTTGACGGAAACGGAAACATCACCAGGCATTTTCCCGACGCTTCTTGGCAGGCGGAAAAGCTTCAAAAAACCGGCGAGGAAGTTCCGCTTTCGTTCTCGTACGAACTGGACGACGCTCCCAAATACGAATGCTTTATTTTTGTGGCGTCAAAGAATCCCTTTGATTTTTCGACAATCGAATCGCTTGATAAAAAGGACATCAGCGTTGACTTCTTAAAGAAGGGCTCTTACTTGCCCAAGGATTGCGACGGCTCTATTTTTGTCTTGAACAAAAAATAGATTAGAAGTAACTTAGTTAATGGAAAGAGTATGAAAAAAATGACTTGCATAAAAAAATTAGCCATGGCCGCTTTTATGGCGTTAGCGTCAACTTATATTTTCGCGGCAGCCGAAAACGCAGGCGTTGAGCGCTACGGACTTTACATCGGTTCCAACGACGGCGGCAAAAACCAAGAGCGCCTTTTGTACGCGGGAACGGACGCAATCGCCTTTCAAAAAATAATGACCGAGATCGGCGGCATCTCAAAATCAAACGGAATCCTCCTTCTTGACCCGGCAAAAGAAGACGTTGACAACGCATTTGAAACGATTTCCGAGATGATGAAAAGAAAGCAAAAGGACGCCAAGCGCTCCGAATTTGTCTTTTACTATTCCGGCCACTCGGATGAAAACGCGCTGCTTTTGGGAAAAACAAAATACGATTATTCTTCTCTAAAAGCCGCGATCACCAACGTTCCAAGCGACGTTCATGTAGTAATTCTTGACTCTTGCTATTCAGGAAACTTTATCCGAACAAAGGGCGGACAAAAGCAAAAGCCGTTTTTGATGGACGACTCTTCTGTCGTAAAGGGCCACGCGTATTTGTCGTCAAGCTCGTCGCAGGAATCGTCGCAAGAGTCCGACGAAATCGGCTCGTCGTTTTTTACAAACGCGATGATCACAGGCTTGCGCGGAGCGGCTGACACTTCGGGGGACAAAAAAGTTACCTTAAACGAATTGTACTCCTACGCCTTTAACGAAACTCTTTCAAAGACAGAGAACACTGCCGATCCCCAGCACCCCAACTACAACATCACCTTGGTTGGTTCCGGCGACCTTGTGCTTTCGGACGTTTCCGCCTCGGACTGCGTATTGACCTTGGCGCGCGACTTGACTGGCCGCGTAATCGTTCGCGACAAAAATTCAAAGCTGGTTGCCGAGATCAACAAGACGACGCAGCTTCCGATTTACCTTGCGCTGGAAGAAGGCCAGTACGGCGTCACTGTGATTGGAGAAAACTCAACATTGCAAGGAAGTTTTTCTCTTAGTCCAAAAAAATCTTACGCGCTTTCTCCTTCAAACCTTACGCCCGTCGCGCGCCTGGCCACAAGAAGCCGCGGAAGCGAGGCGGAACAAGACGGCCAAGCCGTTCCAACCGACGAGGCAGAGACAGACCTATTGCGAATGCCCTTTGTCTTTTCGTTCTTTTGCAACGAGTTCTACCTTGCGGCAAAAAAGCCGATTTCCACAAACTTTTCGTTGGCCTTGTTCCGCTCCCACGTATACGAAGTGAACGGAGCGATGCTTGCGGGTATCGGAAACGAAACCGAAATTTTAAATGGCGCTCAAGCCGCGGGAATCTACAACATCGCCAAGGACGTTCACGGAGCGCAAGTCTCTGGCATTTTTAACTACGCGCAAGACGTGATTGGCGCTCAAGTCTCAAGCATCGTAAACATCGCCAACGACGTTAAGTACGCGCAAGCGTCTTGGATTTCAAACGTCGCAAAAGGAAACTTTATCGGCGGCCAAGGCGCGTGGATTTCCAACGTAACGCTAAAAGACTTTGTCGGAGCGCAAGGCTCTTGGATTTCCAACGTGACTTTGGGAGACTTTAAGGGAGTCCAAGGAACGTGGCTTTCTAACGTAACGCTTGGAGAATTCAAAGGCGTGCAGGGCGCCTGGCTTTCCAACGTGGCGCGCAAAGACTTTACGGGCTTGCAAGCCGCCTTCTTTTCCAACGTTGCTTGTCAAAACGTAAAGGGCGTTCAGCTTGGCTTGTTCAACTTTTGCAAAGGCGACTGCGACTTCCAGCTGGGACTGGTCAACTATTCCAAAAACGGAATCTTTGAAGTGGCCGCCTCTTACACGACCGACCAAAAAATCCGTCTTGTCTTGAACAGCGGAAACAAGCATTTGTACGGAATCTTTGGCGTCTTGCTCAATCCTGAAGGCTTTGGAAAAAAGGCCTTGGAACAATACGGCGCCCTTGTACTTGGCTTGGGAACAAGGGTGGAAGTGTGGAAGTTCAACTTTGACTTTGCGATTATGGGCAACGAAGTCATTTTCGCCAACGAAAAAAGCGACAAACCGCATAGCGAATGGTTCCCGTCCGCAAGAATCGAAGCGGGCTTTACGCCGATTCCGCACCTTAACGTCTTTGCCGGCTTTGCAATGGCCTTTGAATTCCCCGGAAACAGGGACGCCTTTATCGCCCACAAAAGAAACATGGTCATTGACGCGGGCTCCGTTACCCTCTACCCGGAATTTGACTTTGGCGTAAAATTCCGTCTCCAGTAAAAAAATAAAATTTAAAGTGACAGTTTTAACGGCCTCGGTTGTCTTATAAACAACGAGGTTGTTAAAATGAAAAAGTTATTAGCGATTGTTTTAGCTTTGGCGCCCGCTCTTGCGTTTGCCGGCGACCTAAAAATTTTGGCCGTAGACAAAGAGCTTGAGATTCCCCTTGAAGGCGTAAAAATCACGGTAAAGGCAAATCCCCAACTCAGCGCGCAGACTGACGAAAGCGGATTGGCCGTAATTTCAGTTCCTGACAATATTTCCGCTGGAACCATCGAAGCAAAGCTTGCGGGCTATCAAAGCGCCTCAGCCAAGTTTTCTTCTAGCAGCCAAGAAGTTCAAATCTCAATGTCTATCGCCGGCGTAATCGAAGGCCAGGAGCTTGTCGTAAACCGCGCCTCCCCCGATTCCGCGGAAGAAAAGACCGGCGTTTCAACCGTCATGACAAAGCAAGAAATGCATTCCACCGCCAACGTCGGCCTTATGGAAGACTGCATGTCGGCGGTGCGAACCCTTCCAGGCGTTTCTTACAGCGGCGCCTGGGGAACGGAGCCGTCGATTCGCGGCGCGGAACCAAGGGAATTTTCTTGTCTTCTTGATGGAATGTACACAATCTTTCCGTGGCACTGGGGCGGCGGAGTTTCAATCTTCAACCCCGCGATGGTAGAAAGCGTAAAGCTTTCAAACGGAATTTTCTCCGCAAAGTATGGCCGCGCCTCAGGCGGAATTCTTGAAGCGACGACAATCAAGCCCGACTACGAAAACTTTCACATGAACTTGGGAATCGCCACGGCAAGCGCCGACGCCTTTGCCCAAATTCCTTTTGGAAAGAAAGTAGGCGGAATGATTTTGGGCGCCCACTTCACTTACCTTGAGCCGGTGTTCGCTTTGTACAAAGCGACAGGCAGCGACGCGTTGGACATGATCAAGCGTCCGCCCTACATAAGGGATTTTTTCTTAAAGGCAAACTTCACTCCCAAGCCCGAGCTTGACATTTCGCTCACCGGATTCTTTGGAAGCGACGGCCTTGAAATCGACCAAACAGAAACAAAGAAAGGCATCAAGACAAACGTCAACATGGACTACGACATTTACCAAGCTCTTGCCGGAATCAACATAAAGTATTTGGCCAGCGACAAATTGCTTTTCCGCGGTTCGCTCTCCTACAACGGAATGTTCGAGAATATGAAAATGAAGTCAACCGAAAACGGAACGGTAAACTACAACGATGAATTCGTGGACAAGTACGGCTCGCTCTATCCAAGCGTGACTCGCGGCGGTTCATACAAGTTGGACAATTTGGAAAACAAGTACCAGGAAAAAATCGACAACCATCTCATTGCCGGCAGGTTCGACACCGAGCTTCAGTTTAACGACGCCAACCGCCTTTCTTTTGGAATCGACGAGTTTCTTTCAACTTCAAGAATAAAGGAATACCAGAACCATTACATCGACATCGGAAGCGGCGACTCGCGCTTGTTCAAAAAGACAAAATGGGACAGCGACATCAACGGCAACAACCTTTTGAGCAACGCCCTTTACGCCTCCTGGAATTACGGAAAGGAAAAAGACTTTTTTCAGGCGGAGCTTGGCTTGCGCGCGGAAATGATGAACATCTTTAACACAAACGACGGCTTTACCCTTAACTTGATTCCAGACCTTTGCCCGCGCGCGTCTGTGACAATCACTCCGTGGACTGATAAGGGACTTCTTGACAAGGCCTCGTTCACAATTGGAAGCGGCTTGTTCACCTCCGTTCCCCGCGACATCATGCTTATCACAAAGAAGAACGGCATCAAAGACTTTGACATGCATACAAACCGCGCGGTCTTTGCCGTAATCGGAGCCAACGCCGCTTTGACAAACGGCTGGAACTTTAAGTTGGAAGCGTATTACAAAAATTATCTTTCAAGAATTTACGCGTACCAAGTTTCAACTGCGGCCAGCGGATACGCCGACACAAATATGATTTACAAGGACAACGGCAAAGGCCACGTCTTTGGAATCGACACAATGATCGAAAAAAAGATTGGCGGCAAGTGGGACGGATATCTTTCTTACTCATTCGTTTACTCTCGATTGAAGAATCCCTCATCTGTCGGAGCCAACGATTATGTTGAGTCAATGTACAACGCTCCCCTTGACGAATGGTATTATCCCAACTACCACCGCTTTCACACTTTGAACGTTGTTAGCAACTGGCACTTTGGAAAAGGCTGGACCTTTACAGTCAAAGGAACTCTTGCCACCGGCGCCCCAAAGCAGGGAATCGGAAACGTAACATGCTACGCCGCTCAAATGGATGACGGAACAGTCGTTCAGCGCTACTCAAGAAGCTCTTACTACAGCGACACGCTAAGAACGCAGATTTCTTGCCCGATTGACCTTAGGCTTTCTTACCAGTGGAAGACGCACAAGGACAAGGCAAGCTGGGAATTCTACATCGCGGCGCAAGACATATTCGTAAATCTTTACTCTCCCAAGGGAGACAAGTCGTTCAACAAGTACACGGGCGAGCCCAGCGACACAGCGGACTCGGTTGACTTTAGCATTGGAATGCCGATTCCTTCTCTGGGAATCAAAGTACAGTTTTAATAAACAATTTGGAGGAAACAAAAAATGGAAAACGGATTTAGCTTAATTGAATTGTTCAAGCTTGGCGGACCCTTTATGTGGGTGCTCTTGGCCTTTTCCGTGGCTACGCTCGGCATCGTAATCGAGCGCTGCATTTACCTTTACTGGCACAATTGCAAGGCTTATCCCATCAGCGGAAAAATCAAAGATTTTTTGCGCGACGGAAAAAGAGACGAGGCCGTAAAGTTTTTGCAAAACTGCCAGCGCAACCAAACGATCGCCTCAATCCTTTTGGCGCTTTTGGAAAACGCAAAGTACGGCGAAAACCGAATGGAACGCGCCGCCGAAAGCGAGGCTCAAGAACGCCTTCGCAGAATGGAAAACGGCTTCAACTATCTTACGGCGCTTTCTTCCCTCGCGCCTCTCACCGGCTTTTTGGGAACGGTATCAGGAATGATTGGCGCCTTCCGCTCCATCGCCGAAGCGACCGACGTTAACGCTCAGCTTGTTGCCGGAGGAATTTACGAAGCCTTGATCACAACAGTCTTTGGCTTGATAATCGCGATCACGGCGCTTGTCGCCTACAATCTTTTGATTCAGCGCGTTGACTCCTTCTCCGCCGAAGCGTCAAAAGCGATCGACGACTTGATTCCGGAGTTGATATGATTAAAAGACCTCCTCGCCGCAACATCGAAGACTCCAGCAGTTCCGGCGCCTTAAACGACTTGTCCTTTTTGCTGATAATATTTTTTATCGTAATCGCGGGCTTTAACGTCAACAAAGGATTTTTGTTGAACTTGCCGTCAAAGGACAAGCCGATTGTTGTCAACATAGACGACATCCTAAAGTGCGACTTGGATCAAAACGGCGCCTTGTTTCTTGACGGCCAAGAAATCAAAATGGAAGCCTTGTCAAAAAAGATAGAAGAAAAGTTAAAGTACCAACCCAATATGACTTTTCTTCTTACGATAAACCCAGAGACGCGCTACCAACGCGTGATAGACGTGGTTGCCGCCATAAGAAAGCTTAAAGTTGAAAACTTTTCTTTTAGGATGAGATGAGGAAAGAATTATGATTGACACAAAAGTAAAAAGAAGAAAGCCAAGCGTCGCCACTTCTTCAATGTCGGACATCGGTTTTTTGCTCTTGATTTTCATCATGCTCATTTCATTAATGAACCAACGCTACGAAGAAAAGATCAATTATTCCGAGAGCGCGGTCTTGGAACGGACGCAAGCCGACGAAAATTTTGAGATATGGGTTCAAAACAACGGAATCGTTTCGGCCGACGGACAAATTCTTGACGCTGTGGCTTTGGAAAAAGCCATTGTCACCGCCATCGCCCAAAACCCAAACGTCAGAATCCACATCATTGCGGACAAGGACACGCCCTACAAATACATCAACGGCGTCACCTCAATTTTACAATCCTTGCAGCATCGAGTTGTAAGTTTTGTCGTAAAGGAAAAATAAAATGTCTGTAGAAAAATTGACAAAGCATTCAAGAATATGGCGCCTTGCGGTTTTTGCCTTTGCCCTTTTAATTCATGTCGCTGCGATTTGCTTTTTTAGCGTAAAGCAAAAGGAAGAGGACGTAGAAACCGTAGACTTTAGCCAAGCCGACGTCTTTAAATTGGTGGACGTGCAGGAATACGTCAAGCCTGAGCCGCAAAGCGACGAAATTGTCGTAAACCAGCCAAAAGCCTCGGAACGCGTTCGCGAAACGGAAAAGAAAGTAAAAGACTTTGACGAAAGCGCCTTTTTGCCCCAGCACAAAATTTCTTCCGTGCCGGTCATCCCAATCCGCGAAGTGCTTTCAAAAATCGAGTATCCGCCGATGGCCCTCCGCCAAGGAATCGAAGCCGTCGTTTACCTAGAGCTTTTTATCGACAGCAAGGGAGCCATAAAAAACATAAAAGTTCTCAAAGACCCGGGCCACGGCTTTGCCGAAGCCGCAGTGGCAGCCCTTAAAGGCATTGTCTGCGTTCCCGCCAACGCCAACGGAAAGAATTGTGCGGTCCGCTACAGATATCCGATCAAGTTTACGCTAAATTGAATTTGCATTATCGCCAAAAAAGGTGTATAATAGTGAAATATGGCGATTAAACTTTATTCACTCGGCGCCGCCGAGGAAGTGACTGGCAGCAAACACATATTGGAAGTTGACGGACGCGCGTACATGATTGACTGTGGAGCCTTTCAGGGCCACCGCAGCGAGTCTGACGAAAAAAACCGCAATTTTGACTTTGACCACGAAAAGCTTGACGCCGTGGTAATAACCCACGGTCATTTTGACCACTGCGGCTTGATTCCCCTTTTGGCAAAAAAAGGCTACAACGGAAACATTTACGCCACCAGCGCGACCCGCGACTTGGCCAACCTTGTCGTTATGGACAGCGCCCGCATCCAGGCCCGCGACGCGGAATACTTGGAAGAACAGGCCCGCCGCAAGGGAGAGCGCTTTACTTGGAAGCCAATTTACGACGAGCAAGACTGCATAAAGGCGATGAACCAATTTGTCACCGTTTCATACAACCGAAAGATGTTCATCGGTCCAAACGTTTCGGTGGAATTCTTTGACGCGGGCCATATCCTTGGCTCGTCATTTGCCTACTTTACAATTTACGAAGGAAAGCCCGAAGAAACGCGCATTTTGTTCACCGGCGACTTGGGACGAAAAAACAAGTCTATTGTTCGCGACCCTTCCACCAGCTTTCCGCCGCCGGACTACATCGTTTGCGAAAGCACTTACGGGAACCGAAAGCACGACCAAAAGGACTACGCGCTCAAAGCCCTTACCAGAATCATTCGCGAGACAATCGACAAAAAGGGAAAGATCATCATGCCCTCGTTCGCCATCGAGCGCACGCAAGAAATCATTTACCAGCTGCATAAGCTTGTCGATATGAAAAAAATTCCGCAAGTTCCGATTTACGTAGACAGCCCGATGGCCGTAAACGCCACTGGAATTTTCCAATCACATCCCGAATGCTACGACGAAAAGGTTTCGCAAGCCTTCCTCGTCCACCACAAAAACCCCTTTGGCTTTAACGCTCTTCAAATGGTAACCAGCGTAGATGAATCCAAAGCGCTCAACAAAAAGCCCGGCCCGATGATCATTCTTAGCGCCGACGGCATGTGCGAAGCGGGCCGCATCCTGCACCACCTTGCCAACAACATCGACAACGAGCGCAACACAATTTTGATCGTAGGCTACATGGCCGAAAACACTTTGGGCCGCCGTATCTTTGACGGAGCCAAAGAAGTCAAAATTATGGGCGACGTTTACGAAGTTCGCGCCAAGGTGGAAAAGATCAACGCCTTTAGCGCCCACGCCGACTACGAAGAAACAACCGAATGGCTAAAAGCGGTGGACACAAGCCGTCTAAAGAAATTGTTCCTTGTCCACGGCGAAAAAGACGCCCAAGAATTTATGACAAACTATTTGGCGGAGAACGGATTTAAAAACGTTCAGTCGTCAAAGTATGGAGAAGAATACACTTTATAATTTGCCTTATGAAAAAAGACGTAAAAAAGTTTGAAGAATACTACTCGGCGAATTTCAAGCGCACAAGTTCCTTTGTGTCCGGCTTGACCATTATGATTTTTGACGCGGCGGTTTTGCTTTTGTGCATCGGAATAGGTTTTTTCTTGGTGAACTTAATCAACCACCGCTTTATCAACTTTAGGTCTTTCGTTGACTACTACATTTACATTCCGGCGATTCTTGCCGTTTTTTACGCGGCGGACTTGTATCCCGGAGTAATGAACTCGCCTGCCGAAGACGTAAAGCGCCTTTCAATCTGCACCTTCTTTGGCTTTTGCGGAATCGCTCTCAGCATCTTTGTGGAAGACGCCGAAGACAAAATCGCCATCGCCGCCGCTTTGGTAATAGCCGTTCCCTTTGCGACAATCTTGCTTCCGGGAATGAGAGAAGCCGTCCGCCGCTTTTTTGGCTTGTTCAAGTTTTGGGGCTTGCCCGCAGTCGTTTTTTGCTCCGGTAATTCCGGCGACATGGTTGTAAACCGTTTCTTAAAAAACGGCCACTTGGGATACAGACCGGCTTTAATTGTAAACGACGCAAAAAAAATCAAAGACGAGTTTATGGGCGTCCCCGTAATGGCGCCTTCGCAGGATTTGTTCGACGCGATAAAAAAGAAAAAAATTAAAGTCGCCGTGCTTTCAGGCTACAAGAGCGACTTTGACGAAATGAAAAAATTCTTCCGCTACACGATCGTAGTTTCGGAACAATTGAACAGCACCATGAGCGGAGCGCCGCACTTGCGCGACATCGCGGGAATCGTCGCCTTCTCGTCAACAAATTATTTGACAAAAATACAATCGCATGTAGCAAAGCGCGCCTTTGACATTGCGCTAATTCTTTGCTCGCTGCCTTTGACGCTTCCGGTTTGCCTGTTGACGGCGCTGTTTGTAAAGCTCACTTCTCCCGGACCAGTTCTTTACGGCCACAAGCGCGTGGGCCTTAACGGAAAAGAATTCAAGTGCTGGAAATTCCGTTCAATGTACATTGACGCGGATAAGCAACTAAAAAAGATTTTAAAAGAAAACCCGGAAATGAAAAAACAATGGGACAGAGACCGCAAGTTGGAAAACGACCCCCGCGTCACGCCCTTTGGAAAATTCATCCGAAAGACAAGCTTGGACGAGCTTCCGCAATTGATAAACATATTCGTCGGCCAAATGAGTTTCATCGGACCGCGGCCTGTAATGCAAGACGAGCTTGAGCGCTACGGAAAAAAGGCGGACTACATACTTTCGGTATTGCCCGGCCTTTCAGGAATGTGGCAAACATCAGGCCGCAGCGACACCGCCTACGAAGACCGCGTGACGCTAGACGCCTACTACATCCAAAACTGGTCGATTTGGCTTGACATCTGGATTCTAATCAAAACCGTTTGGGTCGTCCTCTGCGGCAAAGGCGCCTACTAAAAGCAGTGGCGTATTGACAGTCCGCGTGAGCGGACCAGTGGATAATTTCCTATACAAAACGCCACAAGGTTTATGGTCTTGCTACCGTTTAAGGTTTTGCGCCATAAGTTCTATTCGCTCTAACGCCACTTTTATCTTATCTACCGCAGTGGCGTAACAGACGCGGATGTGGCCCTCGCCGCCCGCGCCAAAAACGCTTCCCGGAACTACGGCAACGTTGTGTTCCTTAAAAAGCCGCGTGGCGAATTCTTCGCTGCTTAATCCCGTCGCGGAAATGTCTGGGAACATGTAAAAGGCGCCCTTTGGTTCCGGCACCGGAAGGCCCATTTCGTTAAAGGCTTTTTCCATCAAGTTGCGGCGCTGCTGGTAGCTTACGCGCATTTTTTCAACTTCTTTCCAGCCGTTGCGAAGTCCTTCCGCCGCGGCGTACTGGCTGAAAATCGGCGCGCAAATCGTGTTGTATCCGTGCACCTTTACGATTTGCGACAAGAGTTCGTTAGGAGCGGCGATGTAGCCGATGCGCCAACCGGTCATCGCGAATGATTTTGAAAAGCCGTTAAGGATGATCGTGTAGTCTTTCATTCCGGGGAAAGAGCCGATTGAAACGTGCTCGCTTCCATCGTAAACCAACTCGCAATAGATTTCGTCGCTGATTACCCAAAACTGATGCTTCTTTGCAAGCTCGGCGATTTTTTCCAACTCCTCTTTGGGAATCATAGTTCCCGTGGGATTGTTGGGAGAGCAAATCATCAAGGCCTTTGTCTTTGGCGTGATAAGTTTTTCCACCGCTTCCGCCGTCGGATAAAAATTGGACTTTCCTGTGTCCAGCGGAACGGCCTTGGCTTGACACAATTCCGCGAGCGGAACATAGTTTACGTAACAGGGCTGGCTTACGATGATTTCGTCGCCGGGATTAAGAATCGCGCGCAAAACCGCGTCAACGCCTTCGCTGGCGCCGACCGTTATCAGTATTTCGTTTTTGGGCTCGTAAGACATGTTGTAGCGCGCGAGGTATTTGGCGATCTCTTCGCGCAATTCAATCAAGCCCCAGTTTGAAGTGTAGCTTGTGTGGCCTTTTTCCAAATGGTAAAAGGCTTCCTCGCGAATCACCCAAGGCGTTGGAAAGTCCGGCTCGCCGACGCTCAAAGATATCACGTCGTCGTGGCCGATAAGCATTTCAAAAAATTTTCTGATTCCGCTTGGAGGAATCTGCATCATCGAGGCGCTAAGCCTGTCGGGTCTTGTGTTCATTATGCCATCGCTCCTTCGCGGCGGTCTTTTTCGTCTTCGACGTAAATAACGTCGTTCTCTTTGTAAGTCTTTAGCACAAAGCAAGTTTTGGTGGAACGAACGCCTTCCAGCGTGGCAAGCTTTTCGCTTACGAACAAGCCCACTTCCTTAAGAGAGTCTCCTTCGATGACGACCATAAAATCGTAGCCGCCGCTCATAAGGTAAACCGACTTTACTTGCGGATAGCGGTAAATGCGGTCGGCGATTTTGTCAAAGCCGTGCTCGCGCTCGGGCGAAACTTGGATTTGAATTTGCACGCGAACCTTGTCGTCGGTTCCCGCCAACTTTTCCTTGTTGATGACGGCGCCATACTTTAAGATGATGCCCTCGTCTTCCATCTGCTTTATGATGCTCTTGACCTCGTCGGGACTCTTTTTTGTCATCGCGGCGATGTCTTCCACGCTCAAGCGCGCGTTTTGTTCAAGCAAGTTCAATATTTCTTCATCGTATTTCATAGGAACTTATTCTAGCGCTTTTTTCCCATCTGCGCTAGTGGTATTAAATAAATACAAAACGCTTCCAGTTGCGGCTGCGGCCGATCGGCGCCGCTTGATAACTGCGCTCCACGCGCATTGCGCCTTGTAACTATAACACTCTGCCGCTAAACGCGGCAGGCGCAATGCGAGTGTCGCCGCCAGCCGCCCCGCGCCTTCGCGCGTTTTTACATTTTACAATCCCAGGTACGGATCATAAATTTCCTATAGCAAAAACGCATGAAATGCGTTATAGTAGAGGTATGAAAAAATCGGTGCGCCATATTGTTTTGTGCGGAATAAAGCACTGCGGAAAATCCACCCAAGCAAAGCTTGTCGCCTCCGTCATCGGGGCGGCCGTTTACGACACCGACGACTTGATTTACGACCAGACAGGAATGGACGCGCGCGCAATTTACAAGTCGCAGGGAAAGGAAGCCTTCATGCAGGCGGAACTAAGGGCCTGCGAACGCTTGCGCGACATTTTGGCGGAAGGGTCGCAAGCCCAAGACGCCGCGGCTTCCTCCGACGAAAATTCTTTGCAAGACCAAAAATCGCCGCCCGCCAAAAAGCTCGCCGTAATCGCCACCGGCGGCGGCATTTGCCAAAACGAACCGGCGATGCAAATCCTAAAGGCGCTGGGCTCAATCGTTTACTTGGAAATTGAAGAAAAATCCGCCGCTGACCGCATCATCCGCGAGGCGCGCTTTTTGCCGAACGGCAGAATAGAAAACCTTCCGGCCTACATCGCGGCCAAAAATCCGCGCGACGAAAAAGAAGCCCGCGCGATTTTCCACGAATTTTATTTGGAACGGACCCAAAAATACAAGAGCCTTGCCGACGTCGCCGTCCAAATGCAAGGCTCTCGTTCCGAGAACACTAAAAAGATTTTGTCCGCGCTAGGGTTGGAGCATTAAAGCATTGCAACTTTAAGTTGCTTGCCAAATACTGAAGCGACTTTTCGGAGAGTGGACAATCGTACATCTTCCGAATGATTTTCCATTCTTGAAATGACGCTTTTTTTTGTGTCAAGTTTTTCCGCCAGTTGTTCTTGTGTCATTCCGTTTTTAAGGCGCATTTCTTTTATCATCATTCCGATTTTGAATTCTTCATAGCCCGATTCAAAATCTTTTGCAAAGTCTGAATCCTTTTTTTTGCGTTTAGAAATATAGTCGTCCAAGTCCATAGTTTTGTTTTTCATTTTTTGTCACCTCGCTTTAAAAAGTCATTCATGCGTTCTTTGCATATTTCAATTTCTGATTTTGGCGTTTTTTGAGTTTTCTTTTGAAATCCATTTGTAAGAATTACAATGCTCCCATTATGGAAAAATCCCAACAATCTATAAATATTTCCGTTAATTTCGATTCTAACTTCGTAGAAACTCGTGTCTGTAATTTTCTTAAAGTACGTTTTGGGAACCTTCTCTATTTCTTGAACCGCTTTAAGAACCCACGCTATTTTCTGAGCGACTTTTGCCGGTTGTGAATCTATAAACTCCGCAACAGGGCATTTTCCGTCCGAAGTTGTATAGAATGTAACCTTTCTGTACATGAACTAATGTTAGCATATTTGCTAACATATGTCAATTAAAAAATTTTTCTCATTTATTTAAGTTTGAACTCATTATGAATTGTTTTCGTTATAGCGGAAATTAATTTTGTTTCAAGAAGATGTTTTGAAAAGTCACTCTTCCCCTTATCTTTTGAAGAATTTTCTTTCTCAAATAAAACTTTGTATTCAACTCCAAGAGCGGAAGCCAGTTTTTCAACAATGTCTAAAGAAGGGGTCCGTTTCCCAACTTCAATTTGCGTTATGTATGGAGCGGAAACACCTGTCTTTTCCGCTAAAAACTCCTGGCTCCATCCAAGCTGTTTTCGAAGCGATTTTATATTATCCCTTACTACAGTTTCTATAGGAATTTCATTCATTAGATAATTAATATAACTAAAAGTTACTATTGACAATGAGCGGTACGTTAGTTATTATTATAGCGTATAGTTATGCTTATCCATTGCTTTACGCAATGATAGCGACAATAAAATCTAGGAGGATTTTTATGGGAAATCAGGAAAAGAAAAAAGGAAGCGGAATTGCAGGACTTATCCTAAGTTTGATTTTAAGCGCTGCATATTCTTTTATTGTCAATCTTATTGAAAGATTTTATTTCAATATAAGTAACGCAAAGTTTTTAATACCTGCTTTTATATTTGGCGTCGTGGGAGCACTTATTGTACTTTCAATTTGGAAAGCGATTACAAAGAAATTCACTGTCTTTACAAGAAATCCTATTGGCTTTTATACAAATATGTATGTTTGCTGGCCCTTTATTGGCGCAGCGGTTGGCCATGTTGTTTGTTATCTTTTCTTTGGAAATTTTATAAAGTAATGATCTTTAATGAATTGTTAAAATATTCCATTTGAATTGTAATTCAATTTCAAAACTATGGCTGCTCAAGCATTTGGGCAGCCTATTTATTAACGGCCGCAACCGCAGCCTTCTCCACCACAACCGCCGTCGCCGCAAGAGCAGTCGCCATCACAGTCATCGCCGCAACCGCCACCGCAGCTTCCGCACGAGCAGCCCCCGCCGCAACCGCAGCCGCCTGTGTAAACCGAACCGGCCTCAACTTGCGCCAAAGAAGCGTCGGCAACGTCCTTTACCTCAACTTCAAAGCAAAGGGTTTTTCCAGCCAACTCGTGGTTGGCGTCAACGGTGATTTCCTTGTCATCGACTTTTGTAACGTGGACGATTACTGGGCCGCCGTTGGATTCGGCTTGGAAGGCCATGCCGACTTTTATTTCCAAGTCAGGATCAAATTGGTCGCGGGGAACTTGCGTCACAAGCTTGGGATCGTATTCGCCGTAAGCTTCGGCCGGCTCGATGACCGCGCTGAACTTGTCGCCTGGCTCCCTTCCTTCCAACTGCTTTTCCAAACCGACAATCAAGTTTCCGCGGCCATGCAAGTATTCAAAAGCGCCGGCCTCGTGCGACGAGTCCAAAACTTTTCCGTCAGTGTCTTTCAACACGTATTCAATCGCTACAATCTTATTCTTTTCTATCTTCATAATTAAAATCCGAATTCAGGGGCTGGAGTGTCGTTCACAACTTCGGTGACTTCCGGGCAAGCGTCCTTTAGGAACTGCTCAACGCCCATCTTTAAAGTCATCGTCGCCATCGGGCAAGAGCCGCACGCGCCCGTCAACTTCAAGTGCACGCGCTTTTGCTCGTCGATAGACAAAAATTCCATGTCGCCGCCGTCAGCCTGCAACTGCGGACGGAAAGCGTCCAACGCTTCCTTAACCTTCGCTTCAAGTTCTTCCATAAAAAACCTCCATATATTCAATTAGTTGCGAGCCTGGCGGACTATCCCAACTTCTCAATCTTTCTGTGCAGCTCAATAATGCGGGCGTGAACGTAATGGTCAAGCGCGGGCTTTTCCAAAACGCCCAAAAGCTCGTCGTTGTAGCCGACGATTGGAATCGCTTCCGTGTCGTACTCGTCAAACAGCTTGTAGGCTTCGGGCAGCATAAGCTGCGGGGAACAGGTGACGGCGACAGGATCCATTATGTCGGTGGCCAAAAGGTTTTCGGCCAGCTCGCCGATGGCAAGCGTTTCCTTTAAGTGCTCAAGAGAAATCACGCCTATCAACTTTCCGCCCTCGGAACGGACGGCGTAATTCAAATTGTTGTGGCGGGAGAAAGCGTCGAGTATTTCCTTAATCGTTTGGTTTTCCGCGACGATAGACGGCGACTCTTGCGAGCAAATTTTATCGTTGCCCCAAGTCACGTCGGCCACCTTGGTGTTTTTCTTAATGTCTTCCTCGGTGATGTTAAGGCCCACCTCTCCCGCCTTTGTCACGCCGTACTTTACGAAAATAGGGCCGACAAGCTGGACGATAAATGTCGTCGCCGTGATGATGAGCAAGATTTGCGGGCCAATCGAATCGGCAAAGTCGTTCCCCGCCGCGATTGAAAGTCCGATTGCGACTCCCGCCTGCGAAAGCAAGCAGCAGGGCAAGTATTTCCTTACCGTAGCCGGAGCCTTTGTAAGCCAAGCGCCAAGCATCGAGCCGATGGTCTTTCCAAACGAGCGGCCCAAAACGTAAACGATGGCCAAGACTCCCAAGTAAGGCGTGATGATCCAAATGTCAAGCTTGGCGCCAACAAGAACGAAGAACAGAACGTAAACCGGCGGCGTGAATTTTTCGACCAGCGTAAAAACCGGCCGCGTCTTTGCCGGCGCAAAGTTGACCATAAAAAAGCCAAGCGCCATCGCCGCCAAAATGTTGTCCAGGTTCAAAAAGAGCGCGCAGCCCGTGCACAAGAACAAGCTACCCAGCGCGAACGAAAGTATGCGGCCGTCTTCGTTCATAATGTTTTTTATCATGAACATCAAAAGCGCTCCAAAAGCGCAGCCCAGCAAAATCGAGCCAAAAATGTCGCGGCCTATCATCAATAGCTGCGCGCCAAGCGAGACCGACGCTCCGTTTAAAAGCGGAGACGAAATCGAATTGGCTATCGCGTACAAAATCAAGGCGACGGCGTCGTCCATCGCGACAATGCCGTAAACGATTGTCGTAAGCGGGCCGCGAGTCCTGTACTCAACCAAAACGTCGGTCGTCGCGGCTGGCGCGGTGGCGGAACAAATCGCACCCAAAATCAAGCCCATCGCGATAGAAAGCGGCAAGTTTCCGGAGACAGTCAGCGAGATCGCGAAAATGATTCCGCCCACGATAAAAAAGGGCGTGATCGACTCAAAAAGCAAAATGCCCACAAACTGCTTTCCGTATTTTTTGATTACGTTAAGCTTTAGCTCCGCGCCAATCAAAAAGCCGATTAGAGAAAGCGAAACAGTGCTGACGGGATTGAGCGAGGCGATGGTGGCCTTGCCCAAAAGCTGCAGGCCGCTTGAGCCGATTATGATTCCGATTACGATGTAGCCCACAACCTGCGGGATTTTGAGCTTTTTGAAAATGCGTCCGCCAAGGGCTCCAAAAAACATTATGATGCCCAAAAGCAAGACAATTTGCGTGGCTTGGAGAGAATAAAAATGCATCGCCTTTGGCAACAGGTCAGAAAACGGATCGTTCATATTTCGACAGTATAGCGTTTTGCGGGAACAGTGTCAAAGCGAACTACATCAACTCGCTTACGATGTCGCAGGGATTCTTGCCGTCGTAAAGCCAGGCGTAGATGGCGGCGGCGCTGACGACGCGGCGGCCGTAGTCGCGGGTTTCGGCAAAGGGAAGCGTTTCCAAGAACATGTCGCTCCACAACTGTCCTTGCGAATTAAGCTCGATTTTGCTGCTTCTAATCCAGCGGCGGACGACGGTAATCCCCGCGTTGTAGGCAAATAGAGCCAACACGCCGGAATCGTCCAAGCGCTTTTTCATGTGGGAATAGTAGTAGGTTCCAAAGCGTATGTTTGTGGCAGGATCCAACAAATTGTAGTTTTGAACTTTTAGCCGTTTGGCGCAGTCGGAGGCGGTCGCTTCCATCAATTGAGTCAAACCGACCGCTCCGGCGTGGCTTTGGATAGCCGGCTCAAAAAAGCTTTCGGTCCTGATCAAAGCGAACATAAGATAGTCGTCAACCTCAAACTCTTTGGCCGAAGCCTTAATGTAGTCCAAAAAGTTTTGGGGATACAAAAGTTCAAAGGCCTTTCGCGAAATTTGAATGCCGTCAAGGTTTGCCGAACGCGCGATCATTCTTAGGCTTTTTGAATAATAGTCGTTTTGGTCGCTGGCCATTTGGCGCAAAAAGTCGCTAAGCCGCTCCACCGTCGGAAGGTCAATCATCTTTTTGTCCATGTCAAAAAAGATTTTCCACTCGTCGTAAATCATTTCGCCAAGGCCAAAATCCGCGTAGCCCAAAAGCAATTTGCGCGCTGAGGCGGCTTGCTCTGGCGAAACTTTTTCCGGCGCAAGGGGAGCGAGATTTTTAGGCGAAAAAAACATTTTGTCAATGTCGCCAATCGTGTAGCCCAATTCTTTGGCGGCCAAAAGCTTGTAGTAAACAAATGTTCCTGGATCAGTCGCGGCGGCGCATTTGTAGGCGTCCATAATTTTAGCGGCGTCGGCGTTTTCGGTTTGGCTTTGCAAAACGCGGGCGGTCAAATACGCGTATTTAGAAACCGTCGATTGGCTTGCATGGTCTTTTATCGCGTCCAAAACTTGCTGGAACAAATCCCATTTGCCGCCGCTAAAAAGTAAGACCGAAAGGGAATCAAAAAAATCGTCAAAGTAATCCTTTTGGCAAAAAGAGGCCGCGTACTTTTTCAATCCTGCAACGGCTTCTTCTGTCGAAATTTTCAGGCAAGACTGCAAGTAGTACCAAAGGGCTTGATCGCGCTCGTTGTCGTCTCCGGCAAGGCCAAGCGCGGCCTCAAATTGCTTTAGCGAGCGGCGGCGGTAATTGTCGTTTTTGTTGTACAAAAGGCCGGAATAAATCATAGCGTAATACTTGATTTTTTGTCCGTTCCAATAATTGCTGCGGGACAAGTCCTCAAAATATTTTGCGTTGTTTATGTCGTCGTTGTTTCCGTTTACGCAAGCGCGGCCCATGTCGGCGATCAATTGCCATGTCAAAGGAATTTTATTTTGCTCGATTGTAAGCGCGCGGATTTGATCGTACATTTCGTACGCCGCGTTATAGTTTCCCCTGTAGATTGCGATTCTAAATTGCAAGACAAAATCTTTGTTTACGGCAAAGTCAGAAAACTGCGGCGCGTTGCCGTCGGCTCCGGCAATGACATCCTCCAATTCGTCGCGGGCGTTTTGCTTGTAGAATTCGTAGTGAACGTCGCTGATTCGTCTTTTGGTAAACCAATCGTAAACCGTTTGGTCAAAGCGCGAATCGTTTTTTTTGTCCAAGGCTTGCAATCTTAAGACGGCCAAGTTGTTGTCGCAAACGGCAAGGTCAATGTCGTCGGTGGCTTCAATCGCCAAAGCGTATTCCTTGTCCGCCAAAAACTCGCGGCAAACAAAAAGCTTTGCTTCGTCGTCGTTGTATTTTTTTAGATAGTCGGAACACCTTTTGATTCTTTGCTGAACGTCTCCCATCAAGCAAAGCTGTCTCATCGACCTTCGCGCGGCCCAGTAGCTTCCTTTTTTTGCGGAACGAAAAAAATATTTTTGCGCGGCTTCCGAATTGTTGTCCCTTAGGGCAAGCAAGCCGTTAAAGTAACTGGCGTCCGCTCCGTAGAATTTATTTAAAGAAACTTTTTCCTGCGAACAGGCTGTAAACAAGGAGAAGAACGCCAGCGCGAGAATTGTTTTTTTTGCGGAAGAAATCATCACTCTTCCGGAATCTTTATGGTAGTTCCAGATACAATGTGGTCAGGATTCTTGATGCCGTTGTACTTGGCGATTTTTTTGTAACGCCAAGGATTCTTGTAGTAAGCGGCGGAAATATCCCAAAGGGTGTCGCCCCACTTAATCTTGTAAGTGATGACTTTTGGCCCCTTCTTTTCTTCAACCTTTGGCAAGTCGGGAACGACAATCTCGGCCTCTTCGACAACTACGATTTCGTTTTCCTTTGCGGCTGGAGCGACAGGCTCCGGCTTGGGCTCTTCTTTTTGAGCGGGAGGCGGAAGCGGCGCGACTTGCTCTTGAACCTGCTGGCTCTTTTGCGAATTCTTAGAAGAGAACAAATTGAATCTTGACGGAATGACGAACAAAAGCAAAACAGCCAAAATGCAGATTATGGCGCAAATCAAGCAAATAAGAACCGGCAGGCGGGTTTTCTTTTCGCCCTCTTCATTCTCGTCGTCGTAAAGGTCGCTAAAGTCCATGTCTGAAGACGACGGAGCGGCAGTCTGCTTTTGTTCCGCTTCTTCGTCAAAGTTAGGCATTTCAAAATCGTCGCTTGCAGCGTTGAACGTGTCCGGCTCGTTAAAGCTAGGCTCGTCAAAATTGGGTTCGTTAAAGTCGGGAAGGTCAAGGTCGGAATCAACCGGAACGTCCTCTTGGTTAAAGTCAGGAAGCGTAAAGTCGTCGTCTTGGGCTTCGCTCTCTTTTTTTGCGCGAGTCGCGGGAACGTCAACAACCGTCTCCGCCTCAGGAGCGGGGCCTTCGTTAAAGTCAGGAATGTCAAACTCCATGTCGTCCAATTCCGACTTAAGCTTGATCTCTTCGGCGGCTCCAAGCAAGCCCTTTCCGCTGCCAGGATTTTTGTCGCTGGCCAAAAGAACTTCGCGCAAGTCCGCGTTGATAGAGGCTTCTTCTTTTGTTGAATCGTCTTTTAATGTGGCCTCAAGCTTGTCGTCCTTGTCCAAAGAAATCGACAAGTTGATGTCGGGCTGGCCGTTAGGCTGGCGTTCCAGTTTGTTTATTTTAAGAGTGTCAATAAGAACAGCGTCTTCCATCGAAGAGCTTTCGCTCGCGTACAATGAAACCTGGACTGTAGTTTGGTTGTCTTTTACAGTGGTGAGATTGATCTTCTTTTTGTCGGGCTGTCCTTCCTCCATAATGGGAAAAAACGCGCCGTCCGCCAATTTAATGCCTATTTTTTTCATACAACTATTATAGCGCACTTCGCGCGCTTTTGGCAAGGAAATTAAAAGCTGTGAATATATCTTAGCGCGATTCTTCTAAAATACCATTCGCCGCCGGAACAGTTCATTTCCAAGAAGCTTTGGTCGCGGCCGTTGACTTTGCCCTGCTTTGAGTCAAAGCCCCGTCTCCTGTCAAAGTACAAAAGAATAAAAAGATTGTCGTTTTTGCCAAGCTCGACGACCACAAAGGGCGAAAGGCTTACATTCAAAAAGTCGCCGTCAAAGGCCTTGTAGCGCGAGTCAAACTGCCCGTCGGAGTAGCAGCCTTTGAACTCAGCCTGAACGCCGGCCATCTTTACCTTTAGCTTTGGCATTTGGTAGCCCAAAAGCATATATACAAAATAATAGGGTCCGTTTACCCTGTGATAGTCCGCGGCCCAGCACCAAGGGTCGCCGTTTGCCATGCCGCTCATTCCGTTATAGCGGAACTCGTAGCTGGCCATAAAGACAATGTGATGCCAGTCGCCGGGCCACAAAGCCGCCGCGTCAAATTGGAAGGTTCCTCCAAGGCTAAACTCGTAGAACCAATGCTTAAAGGGCGTCAAATTTTCGTATTCGCCTTTGGCGGCGTTGTAGGAAGCCAAGCCCTGCGAGCCCAAAATTTCCCAGCCGGTTCCAGCCGTAAACCTTGTGTTAAAGACCAAAAAGGCGATCGGACTGTAGCTTGCGGTAATGCTTGGCATAAGAGTGGCCGGCGAGATTTGGAATTCTCCGCCAACTTTTAGATAATTGTCCTTGGTCAGCGGCTTGGAGCCAGGGAGCGGAATCGTGTAATTGTACACGCCCGTAACTCCCAACTGAACGCCGTCAAAAGCGCCGCTAATCGGAGCGAATCGCTCCCCGTTCCCCGCGACAGGGCCGCTGTAGGGATAGTAGGCAAAATCGGTAAAAAGACTAAAAGCGTGCGGCGACTTTTTCTGTTCCAAAAGCTCTTCTTGCTCTGCGATGTCATCTTGCGCAAAAGCAAAGAAAGGAGCCAACGCGACAAACGCCGCCAACACAATGGCTTTTTTCATAAACTTACGCGGCCGCCTGAACGGCTTTGTTCTTTTTTCCAAGAACGAGGCCTACAATCCAAAGGGCAAGGCCGACAACAGCGGTTACGAGGCCGCAAATCTTAACTTGCGCAAGGAACTTGGACAAGTATGAGTAAAGGCCGTCGTAAAGGCTTGCCGGAAGGCCGGCTTCCTTTAAACCGGTTGAAAGAGCCATAGGCAAAACGTTCAAACCAACCAAAGCGATGGCAAAGAACAAAAGGCCGTCGATAAAGGCAGGCATAAAGACATACTGCAGCCAAGCGAAAACGTTCATATTGATCAAGAAAATCACAAGGGCGATAAAAGCGCAGATGCCGATGCAAATCAAGAAAAACTTCATCGAAAGGATAAAGTCGACGATTTTGAGGGCGGCCAAGGCTTCGGCGTTTTCTTCTTTTGCCGTGTCCAAGGCGGCGGTGATTTCCGTCTTCATCGAGGCGACATTTGTTTCAATCGCCTGGTCCAAGCCGGATCTGTCAACAACTTGGCCGGTATGCTTTTCGTACATGTCCAACGACTTGTTCATAATCTTTTTTACGTCGTCAGAATTGATTGAAAGTTCGGTAGTGGCGCCGGTCACATAGCTTACGATCTCGCCGGCGTACTTGTCCACAAATTCCGAAAAATCGGGCGAGGCGAGAACTTCGGCCACAAATTCTGGCTCAACGTCAACGCCGGCGGCGTCAAGGTATTGGCCGACAAGGGCGTTTACGTCAAGGTTGGTAAAGTCAACTGAACTCAAATCAACAGAGCTAAGGTCAAAGCCGCCGTACTGGGCAAGCGTGTATTTTACGTCGCCCGGGTGGAAAAGCCCGTCGTCGTTAACCGGAGCCTTTGAAACCGGCTTAAGAATCTCGCTTGCGATTTTAGTGATTGCAGAATAGCTAAAGTTAGAGCGCGCTACGCCAAGCAACATTGTTTCGAACAAACAAACAGCAAAAATTATGCTGAGCAAAATGGAAAAAAACTTTTTCATAAATTCTCCTCTTAATGAAAATTATATCGCTAAAGAGCAAATAGTCAAGGAAATTCCGCCTCCCCCTTGTTAAAACAATGAAATTAAAGTATTCTATATTACTATGAATGTTTACGCGCCGATTATTTTGTGTTTTGTCCCATTTGTGACAATGTTCGCCTTATTCGCGATTTTGGTTCCCAAAATTTCAGTGGTCAAAGAATTGGTCGCCTCGCTTGCCGGCTTGTTGGCCTTGATTCCGATCACTTTGGTCCAGTTCATGATTCCGGGAATGAGTCTTTTTGGCCAAAGCAGCGCCGGCGGAATGTTGCTCTACTCGATTGTCTTTTTGGGCCTTGTGGAGGAATGCTTTAAGGCGCTTTTGCTTTTTATCGTCGGAGCCAAAGAAGAAAAGCTTAGCTGCTGGTTTTGCTATTCCCTTTTGGCGGGAATGATTTTCGGCAGCTTTGAGTCGGTGATTTATCTTTTGCTGAACATTCAAAAAATCAACCACGGAATACTCCCACTCAACCTTATTTACTTGCGAATGTTCACGGCCGTTTTGATCCACACCCTTTGCGCGGGCCTTGGCGGCTTTGCGGTTTATTACTTTAAAAATTTGAACCGAAATTTAAAGCCCCTCATTCAAGCGATTTTAATCCACGGCCTTTACGATTACTTTGTTTCAATCGACACATCGATAAAATATTTTTCTGTAATCGTTATTTTGTTGGCCGCCATGGACTGCCGCGTTTACTATCTAAAAATCGCGGAGGAACTGTTGGCAAAGAAAAGCGCCAAGCGAACGGCAATCGACCCCAACAAAACGATCGAGATGCCAAAGAATCCTGCGATCATCATTCCGGTAAACAACACCGTTCGCGAATCGGTCGCAGCCGATGACGTTGCCGACGAAGACTCTGTTGACTTTGACCAAATCGAACGCGAGGCAAAGAGCCAGCTAAAGGCCGCCAAAAAAGCGCCTGCAAAAAAGACTGCGACGAAGAAGACTGAATCCAAGACCGCAAAGCGCGCCGCTTCTAGCGCAAGCAAAAAAACTTCGGCCAAGCCCAAAACTAGCGCGGCCAAAGCCAAGGCTCCGGCCAAAAAAGCCGCTCCAAAAAAAACAGCAAAGCCTGCAAAGCCAGCTAAGTCAACGGCCAAAAAGCCCGCGGCAAAAACAAAGGCAAAAGGAAAAAGATAATGGCCAACGGACAAGAAGACTTGCGAGAAAAAAACAAGAACAAGGCCGCGCCCTTGGACAAGCGCCAGTTCAGCCAATGGAACAATTTCCAAGGCCGAGAGGACGCGGAAATGCTTGAAGAAAAATCATCGCGCTGGAACGCGCAAAAAGCCGCGGCGCGCCGCGAATATTACGAAAATTACTAGGGAGAAAAAACTATGTTGTTCACGCCTGTAGAAATTGAAGAGACAGTAAACATGTTCATGCGCCAAAAGCTTGACGTGCGCTGCATCACGATGGGCATTTCGCTTTTAGACTGCGCCAGCGAGGACCCCAAAAAGGCCTGCCAAAAAATTTACGACAAGATTATGTCAAAGGCCAAGGACTTGGTAAAAGTCGGCCGCGACATCGAAAGCGACTTTGGCGTTCCAATCATCAACAAAAGAATTTCTGTCACTCCGATCGCGCTTGTGGCCGGAGCCAGCAAGGCCGACAACTACGTCGACTACTGCAAGACCTTGGACAAGTGCGCCAAGGAATTGGGGGTGAACTTTATCGGCGGCTTTAGCGCCCTTGTCCAAAAAGGAATCACGCCCGCCGACCGCATTTTGATAAACTCAATTCCGCAAGCGCTCACAGAAACTGAATGCGTTTGCTCCAGCGTCAACGTCGGCACGACCAAAAGCGGCATCAACATGGACGCTGTTAAGCTTATGGGCGAGACAATCAAAAAGACCGCCGAGCTTTCCAAGAACTGCCCGGTAAACGGCTGCGCAAAATTGGTCGTCTTTACAAACGCCCCGGAAGACAATCCCTTTATGGCGGGCGCCTTCCACGGCCCCGGAGAGGGCGACACGGTGATTAACGTCGGCGTTTCAGGCCCGGGCGTTATCTTGGCCGCCGCCCGCGAGTTCAAAGGCAAGCCCATCAACGAGCTGGCCGACGGCATTAAAAAGATGGCGTTTAAAATTACCCGCATGGGCCAGCTTGTCGGAACGGAAGCCGCAAAGCGCCTTGGAACAAAGTTCGGCATTTTGGACTTGAGCCTCGCACCCACCCCGGAAGTAGGCGACAGCGTGGCGCGCATTTTGGAAGAAATCGGCTTGGAAGGCGCGGGCGCTCCAGGAACAACGGCGGCGCTGGCCATGCTCACTGATATGGTAAAGAAGGGCGGCGTAATGGCCAGCACAAACGTCGGCGGCCTTAGCGGCGCCTTCATTCCCGTAAGCGAAGACGAAGGCATGATAAACGCCGTAAAGCAAGGCTCTATTTGCTTGGAAAAATTGGAGGCCATGACTTGCGTTTGCTCGGTTGGCCTAGACATGATAGCGATTCCCGGCGACACTCCGGCCACCACAATCAGCGGCATCATGGCCGACGAAATGGCGATCGGCATGGTCAACAACAAGACAACCGCAGTCCGCCTTATTCCCGCTCCCGGCAAAAAGGCCGGCGAATGGGTCGAGTTTGGCGGCTTGCTTGGCGGCTGCCCGGTAATCAACGTCAACCAATTCTCTTGCGCGGACTTCATTAACCGCGGCGGAAGAATTCCGGCGCCAATTCATAGTTTTAGGAACTAAGCTTGAAATGGAAGCGGGCCGCGGCTGGCCAGCAGCGTAAAAATTATGTCCAGGACTTCGCTTTCGTCTTTGTCAAAAATCTTTTTAAGCTTTTCCTCTTCGGTCATGTTTTCCCGCTCGGCGGCATTAAAAAGAGGTCCCACAAAATAAACTTTTTTTCCGTCGCCGGGGGCCGACCTTTGCGCGACGGCGTTTTTTTGCATGGCCCTTTCTTTACTTCATTTCCTCAAATTCTTGCGTTGAAAGAACGGTGTCAAAGCCGCCGACGTATTTGTCGAGTTGGGCGTGCTTGTCGATTCCGGTGTAGTTCAAGCTTGAGTCTTCGTAACTGCGAAATTTAAAAATCGCGTCGTTCATTACTGGGCCGTTAAAGACATTGAGGCTTACCAAAAGCTCAAAGTCCTTTAGAGTCAAGCCCGTTACTTTTTTGAAAAGCCCCGGCTCAAGTTGTGTTATGACGTCTTTTAAGCAATGCTCGCGATAGTCGGTAAGGTACATGAATACGGGGATGCGGGTGGCGAACTTGATGAGTTTTTCTTGGATTTGCTTTCGCTTGCTTTTGTATTCTTTTTCTTCGTCGCTAAGCTCGCGCTTTTCGGCCTGTGACATTTTGCCTTCTTTTTCTTTCTTGACTTTTTTAACGGCTTCGCTCTTGTTGATGATTGTTTCTATGTCGCTGTTAAGGTTGCGGAAGCCTTCTATGCTTTCAAGAGCCTTCATCGCGGCCGCGTTGTTCATAAGACGCGCGAGCGTTTCGTTGTCAACGTTGACAAGCAAGGCGCTTTCCCAACGTTTTGCAAGCAGCGTGGCGCTGGTTCCGCTCATGGCCATGTCAAGAATTTCAGTAGCATTGATTCGCTTCATTGTGGCGCCGTCGTAAGCCAATACTGGCAGGAACGAAATGAATTCTTCTACCAGTTTTTGCGGGTTGTCTTTTAGCGGGTCTGTGTTCAAGTTGCGGCTGTAGTCGCTTATTTGCTTTAGCGCGCGGTCAAGGGCAAAGTCAAAAATATAGCACTCGTTTTTTAGAATGATGTTGTTTCCAAGCGCGTCTTTTACTTCCCAGGGACTCTGAACGCGGAAAGCGCTCTGGAAATATGTCTCAGGGCTTCGCAAGTTGCACAGCATGAAAATGCCGGTCCATGGCTTTACCGTCACTCCTGTCATAAGCTTTCCGCAAGAAAGCGTTATTGTTTTTGTTTCAAGCGGGTCTTGCATGGCAAGCTGAACAGGCTCCAACGCCGCCATTCCTACGCCAGCTCCGCTTCCAGCGCAAACAATGATTCTGTAATCGTGGAAGAAAACGTTTTGCTTTTCGGCCAGAAGGTTGGCCATGGCATAGCATGAAGCGACGCCCGGCAAAAGCCAAACAGTGTGGCTAAGGACATTAAGCAAACGGGTGTCGCTAAAAGGCATGGGCGGCCTCTTGTTTGCGCCAAGTCGCAAATTATCAACGCTAGTAGGAATGTCAGCGCCGCGAATCAAGTCAAGCCATTTTTGGACATGCTCCTTGTGCTTGAATTCCGCGGCGTCGCCCGTTCCTTCGGCGGCAAAAAACAAGTTTAAATCAAATTCGTTGAACTCGCCGCCTTTCGCGATTTCTTTGATGCTTTCTGGGATTTGGTAAGTCATCATCACCATGCGTGGTAAGGCCGCGTATGGATTCGGTTCTTTTTTCCAGTTTTCCTTGACGCTCTGTTCGTCGCTGTAAGTCCAAGAATAAATTTGCTCTTCGATGAATTCGCCGGAATTTAGGGCGCGGAAAGGCGTCCCGCTTAGGAATAGGTAGTGGTCTGTTGTAATCGGAAGCGACTCTTCGTTTTGGGCGTTTCCCGCTTCCTCTTTTATGTATTTTTCTTGGTCAAAGGCGTTGAGGTTTTCCTCGTCCTCGCTTTCAAAAAGTTTCTTGGCGTTTTCGCGCCAGGCTCCAAAATGGTATTCGTCAAAAATGACCAAGTCCCAATGCGTTGTGTGAACCCATTCGTTGCGAGCCTTGATGCCGCCGTTTTCGTTCGTTCCTAAAAAGTCTTGAAAGCTGCCAAAGCAAACAATCGGTTTCTTTTTGGAACAATCTTCGTAGGACAAACCGCCTCGGCTTACGAATTGCCAGCCGTCGAACAAGACATGGTTTTCCAAGTCTTCTTGCCACGCGCTTTGAACGGCTGGCTTAAAGGTCAGGACTAAAACTCTTTTTGCCTGCATTTTTTGCGCCAAAAGATATGAGGCGAACGTTTTTCCAAAACGCATTTTGCAGTTCCACAAGAACTTTGGCGTGAAGGCTTTTGGCAAAATCTTCTTTGCTTTTTCCGCTTTGATTTTTTCAAAGTAGGCGAATGTTTTTTCCACCGCCGCTTTTTGTTCGGGGCGTGGAGCGAAATTTGCGCTGCGAGTTCTTAAATTGATGTCGCCTGTTTTTACGGCTATAATTGCCTTCAATACATCTTGCGCCGCGCATTTGAACCATTCGCTTTTTTTGTCTTTTGAATCTCTGATTGCAGGAATTTTCCAGTGCTCAAGAACTCGGTGAACGTCGTGATCCATAAAAACGGAGCCGTCGCTCTTCATCGCGCTTTCTATCAGTTCCACTTTCCACGATTGCGTGGGAGTGAGCGTGGGGTAGTGCTCTTTCATTCGCTCTTTTATCGGCCGCTCGGTGTAGCCCACTTTTAACATTCCGGGAAATCGTGTGTCGGAATATGCGTAGATGATTGGCTTTGCGTCTGGTCGTTGGGGAAAGAATTGTTGTTTCATATGTGTACTCCGTTTGCTGTTTTTCGTATTCTTTGAACTATTTTGTTATATTCATCTCTTGTTAAACCTTTGTCTTGAATGAAATTGTTTGAGATTTTTGTTTGTTCCTTTTTTGAGGTATATTTGAATGAGTTTATTTCGATTAAAGTATCAAAGTCGGCAAATGAATATGGCAGCATATTCTTGTTTGTAAAAGCTTTGGAAATACTCATATTTGATAGCAGTTTTATGAGTGACAATGAAAATCTTACAATTGAGCAATTACTGCTTTTGCTTTCTGTAGAGTAAAAATATTTCTGAATATGTTCTAACCGCGCTTGCTTTTCTTTTGAACCTTCATAGCCTACAGTTGAAAACAAACTCAATTCACAACGGCGTGTAATATCATAAAGCAGAGTTTGAATCAGACGTTTTTTCTTATGAGAAAAGAACATGGTTAGAGGATATATGCTTTTATGGATTTCAAAAATATGCCTATGAATATATTCGAGACTACGTATTATCAAATCATAGTTATCTGTGAAGTTTTTCATATTCTCAATTTGATAAACATAGTTTAAAGCAGTTTCAAGATTATACATTCGTTGCTTGCTTGAGTTAAAATTATACATTTTAGAAAGTATGTAAATTAAAGCGGTTGCAATAATACTTCCTGTTGCTCCGATGCCAAGATTCTGTATAGTATCGTTCTGGAGATTTTGAATAATATTATGAATAAAAGTTTGTAAAATATTGTTCATAAAACTACTCCATTGGGCGAATCATTGATTCAATAAAGGCGATTTCTTCTTGCGACAGTTTGTATTTTTTGTAAAGTTCTTGGTCTGTCCACGGTTTGGAGAAGTCCTGCATGGGGACGAAGGAATAAACTTTGCTTGTAGTATCTTGTGTGACTTTTTTTAAACCTAAAAGTAGATGAAAGAATTTTGTTTGTGTATAGGAATAAACATTTTCGACAGTGGCTTTATCTTTGAATGGACCAACTGCAATATATGTTTCTGTGCAGCAAACATTCTTTTCCGCTATTATTGGTTTCATCCAGTCTTTTGTCATATCTCCAATTCCAATCGCTTTAGGAATAAAAAGTTTATAAGAATTTAGTAAATTAAAATTATCCGAAATTAAATTTCTTTTTACGAAGCCTTGTTTTTGATTTGCATAAATTTTTATTGTATTGTTTGATTCTATATTTGAAAAGTCTGTGAAATTTGTCGCTAATCCAAATGGCTTTCTTGAAGAAACAATCAAACTAAACGATTTTTCTTTTTTTGATTTTACTTTTCGTAGTATACTTATTGCTTGATTATGGCGTATAAAAACATCACAATGCTCTTCTAAAAGAGGACGTTCCATTTCTGAAATGATAGCATTGTTTGAATGCTGATAGACTTTGCATAATCCTTTATTTTCTCGCTCCCAAAGAAAGTAACAAACCCCACCTTTAATTTCTACTCCTGAAAAGCATTCTGATGCATTATTGAAATCATGAATTATTCTCAATCTATTGTCATTGAGCATTTTGTCTCTAAAATCATCGAGGCCTTTTCCGCCTGCATACCATCTAGCGGGAATGATCATAACTAAGTATCGTGGATTCAGTTTTTTCGCTTGTTGGACAAATAGGTGATATAGTGGCGCTGCGCTTGCTCCGTTTCCTCCATCGCTTAATTGATACGGCGGGTTTCCAATAATAACATCGAATTTCATATCTCTTATTTCTCCTGGCATTGCTTTGTGTATGAATTGGTAGGCGTGGCTTTCCAGGCCTTGGCGCTCTTCGTCGCCGTATTCGCTTTGGCTGGCTCCGCATTCAAGGCACTTGCCGTTTATCCACAAGTGCTTTGTGGGCTTGTAAAAAATGTTTCCTTGCTCGCCTTTGAATTTTGACACGCTGTATTTTCCGCTCGCGTCTTTGGAACAGTAAACGCTGCGGCGGCTCAAGAGGCTTGTAAGTTCCGTTATGGCGATGGCGTACAACTGTTCCTTAAAAATATGGTCGATGCGCTTTTGCAAGTCTGGAATTTTGTCGGCAAGGCCCGCTATCAGCCTTTTCGCTATTTCGCGCAAGAATACTCCGCTTTTGCAGGCCGGGTCCAAAAACTTTGCGTTTGGGTCGCTGAATACTTTTTGCGGAAGCAAATCCAGCATTGCGTTGGCAACTTCTGGCGGAGTGAACACTTCGTCGTTTGAAAGGTTCGCAAGGCACGACAAAACGTCGGGGTTGTAGCCAGCCTTGAGAGGCGCGCTTGGTTCTGCTTTAGTTTTCTTGCTCATATATTCTCCTGTAATGAATCAATGGAAATTCTTTTACCGGCGAAAAGATTTCCGCCTCGTCGCCTAGGTCGGAAAACAAGCTGCCTTCCTCGTTGGCAAAGTCTTGGTTGACAAGTTCGCGGAACGAAAAATCCCTCCGCTTTAAGTTTTCGCCGACCACGCTCCATTCGCAAAAAATGATTGGCCTTTCCGTGTCATTTTGCGCATCATCAACTTCTTTTAGCGAAAGAGCGTTTCCGCAAAGAATGTTCTTTTTTAGAATGAAGGCGGCGCATTTTTGCGCTTGTTCTTGTTGCTCGACGGGGATTTTATTGGCGCAAAGTTTTTCGTATTGGCAAAGCCATATTCCGTAAAGGCGTTCTCTGCAGGCAGCCGCGTTGTCCTGCAGAATGTCAATTCCGTAAAGCGAACAAAGAGCCAGCAATGAATGTTTTTCCCAGTCGTTTGGGTTTTTGCTGTACTGCTTTGAAACAACGGCCAGCTTTCTTTCAAGGATTTCCGCAAGAAAGTTTCCGTCGCCGCACGCGGGTTCCAAAAAGCGGCTTTCTATGCGCTCGGTCTCGTCTTTTACCAAGTCGCACATGGCCTTTACTTCTCGTTCCGCCGTAAAGACTTCGCCGTGGTTGGCCACCCGCTCGCGGGATTTTATTTGGGAATTTTGGCTTTCCATATTCACGCCTACAAACTGTTTCAAAAAAATGTTTTCTACAGTCCGTAATTATAGCGCACTTTCTACAAAATGTAACTGTTAATTTAGAAAAAAATCTACAAAATGTAGATAATATGGATGGAGCAGAAATTTTAGAAACACTTTCCGTAAACATTAAGAAACTTAGAAAAGAAAGGTCTTGGACTCAAGAAAAGCTTGCGGAAGAGGCAAATATGTCTGTTCAGGCTATAAATTTTTTTGAAGGAAAAAGGCGTTGGCCAGGCGAGGATTCCCTTTCCAAGCTCGCTGCGGCTCTAGGCGTTGAAGTTTACCAACTGTTCGTTCCTCACGACACAAAGCCAATTGTCATAGAAGAAACGCCCAAAAACGAGCGGATTCGCGCGCAAATAACCGAAGAAGTTGTTGATGACGTTCGCCGCGCCATGACTAAAGCGCTGGACAAGATTCTAAAGGAATAGTTATTTATAAGAAAGCGGGTAGTCTTGCGGATTTTCCAACGCTTTCAATTCTATGTCAGCATCCAAAGCAGGCCAATGCAAATTGCCCTCTGCGTCTTCAACGACATTGGCAATGTCTTTTATTGAGGCGTTTTCAAAAACAGCGTAATCTTTGTAATTTACAAAATATTCTTTTCCGCCGGCAAGGAGCCAAAATCCAAAGGGGGAAATGTTTGTTACTTCGGCGGCTGTATCAATCTTTTCTAAAGTGTTTGTTCCAAGCATCAATCAAGTCCTCCTTGCGGGCGATTGTGGTCTTTACTATTTCGTTCAATTCGTTGTCAGACAAATTTATCATTTTTGCAACGGAAATCTCGGGTTCCAGCCAAATTTTTGCTTCGCCGTTGGGTGTTGAAACATGAACATGCATTCGCGTTTCTTCCTTAGAGAAAAAATAATACCTTCTGCTTCCATCTACAAAAACTGTTGGCATATTGATTTATTATAGCGCATTTTTAAGATTTTGCGCAATTTTCGCAAATAAAAAAAGCCGCCCGCAACAGCGGGCGGCCATTCTTAGTTAACCTAAAATCCTAGTCGATGGACCGGTCAAGGCGCTACTCAATCGCTCTCATGTCCGCGACGTCCTTGTTGTAGTCAACGCCTTCAACGTCAAAGCCGTTTGTCACCAAGAAGTCGTGCTTGTAGCCGTCGATATCGCACCACTGGCGCACGTTGTCGTCGTTGACGGCGGCCATCGCTTCTTGCGCCTTGGCCTGAACGTCCTCGCGGAGTTCCCAGTCGTCGATGCGACCGGTCCAGGCGCGCTACTCAATCGCTCTCATGTCCGCGACGTCCTTGTTGTAATCCACGCCTTCAACGTCAAAGCCGTTTGTCACCAAGAAGTCGTGCTTGTAGCCATCGATGTCGCACCACTGGCGGACGTTGTCGTCGTTGACGGCGGCCATCGCTTCCTGCGCCTTGGCCTGAACGTCGTCGCGGAGCTCCCAGTCGTCGATGCGGATGCGGTGCTCGCTGTCAACAGGAACTTCGCCCATCGAGCCGTCGGCGTTTTTGTAAAGGCGCTCGCAGAACAAGCGTTCCATCTGCTCAATGCAGCCTTCGTGAATGCCCATTTTTTTCATAACCTTGAACAAAATGGCAAGGTAAAGAGAAATGATCGGGATGACCGCGCTTGAGCGGGTTACCAAGCCCTTGTTCTCAGAAACGTAAGCGGAACCGCCCACGCTCTTCTTGAGCTGTTCGTTCAAATTGAGCGCCGTTTTCTCCAAATGCTTTTTGGCTTGTCCAATCGTTCCGTCGCGGTAAATCGCGTGGCTCAATTCAGGTCCGATGTAAGAATAGGCGAGCGTGCAAAAGCCCTGGGCCAAAACGCCGGCCTTTTCCAAAGCGTCAATCCAAAGCTGCCAGTCTTCGCCGCCCATTACCTTTACGGTCGTTTCAATTTCCGCGTCATTGGCAGGGTCGGCGCTCATCTCTGTGAGCTTTTCGTTGATGATATCCAAGCACTTTCCGCCGTATGTTTTTCCAATCGGCTTGATTACCGAGCGATACATTACGTGGGTGCCTGTTTCGGGGTCAATCTTGTCGGGGTCGTTGCGCACCGGGCTGGCCAATGAGTAAACCAGCAAGTCGATCTTTCCGCCCATCTTCTTTATTTCTTCGATGACGGAAGCGCGCATTTCGTTTGAGTAGGCGTCGCCGTTCAATGTGACAGACTTGAGGCCCGCGGCTTTGGCGGCCTTGTCAAAGGCGGCGTTGTTGTACCAACCCGGAGTTCCGCCCTTAGTCTCTGTGGCTTCTTTTTCAAATGAAACGCCAATCGTGTCGGCGCCCCATTCAAAGGCGGCCGTGATGCGGCTGGCCAATCCGTAGCCTGTTGAGCAGCCCAAGACCAAAACTGTCTTTGGTCCCTTTCCGCCTTCGGCCGCGGCCTTAACTCCGCGCTTGGCTTTTTGCGCCTTTACGTAGGCGATCTCGCGCTCAACTTCTTTGGCGCATCCAATCGGGTGCGCGTTGATGCAAATGTTGCTTCTGATTTTGGGTGTGATTACCATATTCTAAACTCCTTATGTGTCATGCCGCGCGGGCATTTTTAGTCTTCGAATTTTTTGAAAACAACGCAGCCGTTGTGGCCGCCAAAGCCAAGCGACGCGCTGGCCGCCGCTGTGATTGTTCCAGTCTGTCCCTTGTTGGGAACGTAGTCCAAGTCGCAGCCGCCTTCGATGTCAGGCTCGTCAAGGTTGATTGTCGGCGGGAAAAAGCCGTCGTTAATCGCCTTGATGCAGAACAAGGCTTCGATGGCGCCGGCCGCTCCGATCATGTGGCCGGTCATGCTTTTGGTTGAAGAAATCTTAAGCTTTTTGGCGTGCTCGCCAAAGGCCAACTTTACCATTTTTGTCTCGCCGGAATCGTTGGCGTGCGTTCCCGTTCCGTGAGCGTTGTAATACTGAACGTCTTCCGGCTTGAGGCCAGCGTCTTCCAAAGCGCGGGTGATCGCCTTGGCGCCGCCCGTTCCGTCCGGAAGGGGAGCGGTGATGTGGTAAGCGTCAGAAGAAGCGCCGTATCCGGCAAACTCGGCGTAAATCTTTGCGCCGCGCTTTTTGGCGTGCTCCAACTCTTCCAAAATCAAAACGGCGCTTCCCTCGCCCATTACAAAGCCTCCGCGGTTTTTGTCAAAGGGGCGGCTTGCCTTGTGGGGCTGGTCGTTAAAGTTTGTGGCCAAAGCCTTGAGCACCATAAAGTTTCCGATTCCAAAGCCCGTGATTGTCGCTTCCGTTCCGCCCGCCACGCAAACGTCAACGCGGCCGCTTCTAACCATATCAAGGGCGTTTCCCAAAGCGTCTGTGCCGCTGGAACAAGCCGTGGCAAGCGTCCAAGCCGGGCCTTCGATTCCAAAAAGCATGCTGACATTGGCGGCCGCTTCGTTGGGAATGAATTCCGGAGCGCTAAGAGGCGGAATGCGGTTCACGCCGGCGGCGGGGTCAAAGTATTTCTTAAAGGCAGCCTCGATGATGTCATAGCCGCCGATTCCGTTTCCTACCATTACGCCGCACTTTTCGCCGACAAGTTTTTCCTTGTCGTAGCCGGCGTCTTTAAGGGCCTGGGCGCTGGCGGCGACCAAAAATTGGGTAAAGCGCGCCATTTTGCGGCATTCTTTTGGGTCTACGCCGCTTTGGGCGATGTCAAAATTCTTGACCTCCGCGGCCACCTGAACCTTGTAGTCGGAGGCGTCGAACAAAGTGATTTTTTCAATGCCGCTTTTTCCAGCCTTGATTCCTTCCCAAGTGTCCTGAACGTTGTTTCCAAGCGGAGTCACCGCTCCAAGACCTGTCACAACCACGCGTCTTTGCGCCATATCGTTCCCCATAAAAATAAGATTATTTATTTTAGACAAAATTTCGATTTTTGTCAACTTAAACCTTTTGATTGAAAAAAACAAATTCCTATGATATAATCGTAAGGATGAAAATGTTATACGCTGTGATTCTTGCAGTGATGGAAATGTCAATCATTTTCACTGTCAACAGAATCATGAACAAGGCAAACAGACGCACTCCTTTGGCAAAAAAAGCCCGCGACATGCTTATTGCGGCATTTTTTACAGTTTTGCCAAACATTATTCTTTCCCTCATTTCCACGGAATGGGTAAAAGTTGACAAAGCATCTGTCATCCTATTCGACTGGTATTTTATTGCGATAGACATCACGCTGTTCTTGCTGCTTTATTTTAACGTTGAGTATTCGTATCCCAACAGCATCGCTTCTCAAAATTTCATTACGGCCTTGTTTTTCTTTTTCAGGAACGACATAAGGAACATAACAAAGCGCGACAAGCAAAAAACCTCTTGGTTTGAAAAAGGAATGATCATCCTTTTCTTCTTTATCGTCGCCGACATTTGCAATTTGATAAGCAACATTTGGACTGGAAAGGTCTTTATCTCGGAACGCTTTTATTATAACGGCGGAATATTCTTGCCGGACGTATATTTTAGAACGACAACCGCTCTGACTTACGACTTGCATTTGACACTATGCTACTTGATGGTTGTCTTGAACATTGTATGTCTTTTGGCAAAATCCGTCACATCGGCAAGCATTTACAAAGTAAAGTACTTGATGTCCATCCTTCAGATTTCATTGATCGTTGTCATCAACGGCTTTTACATTTTGTTCTCGCTTCCGGTTGACTTTTCCGTTCTTTTGTACGGCTTTGTCTGCGTGTCAATGAGCTACTTTGCCTTCTCCTACATTCCATCGCTTTTGCAGCAAGTGACGCTAAAGCGATTGATGCAGGACATGAACAACGGAATCGCAGTATTGGACACAGACGACCAGTGCATTTACGCAAACGACTACATCAGAAACATTTACCGCATCGGAAAAAATCAAAACCCGTCAGAAGTCATCACTCCAATCGTCCATAGAATTTCCAACGGCACGCCGATCAGCGCCATGGAGCCAAAGGAAGAAACCATCCATCGCATCGAAAACGGAAAAGAAATTTTCTACAAGATGAACTTTTCGCGCATCGAAACAAAAGACAAGCGCTACATCGGAAGCTATTTGATGATGGTGGACACTACAGAAGAGAACAACCGCGAAAAGTTGGAACGCTTTCGCAGCACGCACGATTCATTGACCGGCCTTTACAACAAGCATTACTTTTACGAAAAAGTGGCCGACATGCTTGAATCCAATCCCGACGAAAAATATTTTATCGTTTGCTGCGACGTAGGAAAGTTCAAGCTGATCAACGAGTTTAACGGAATCGCGGTCGGCGACAAAATTCTAAAATCCTTTGCCGAAGCGCTTAAAGAAAAAACAGTTGTCGGAGAAATCTACGGAAGAATCGACAACGACCGCTTTGCCATTTTGATTCCCAAAGACCGCTTGAACTTGCAAATCTTCATTGACGAAACGCAGCGCATTTTCAAAGAAACCGTCAACCTTTCTATTTTGCCAACCTGCTACTTTGGCGTTTACGAAATCGAAGACATCGACATGCGCGTTTCGTTTATGTGCGACCGCGCCTTTATCGCCATCGACACAATCAAGGGCCAGTACGGAAAGCAAGTGGCTTGGTACGACTCAAAATTGCGCGACAGCGCCTTGCGCGAGCAGGAATTGGTCTACCAATTGCCCGAAGCGATTTCTACCGGCCAGATAAAAATTTACTTGCAGCCCCAATCTACAATCGAAGGAAAGGCTGTAGGCGCGGAAGCCTTGGTTCGTTGGGAACACCCAGACGAAGGAGTCGTTTCGCCGTCGGAATTCATCCCGATTTTTGAAAAGAACGGAATGATCACCAAGATTGACCGATACGTTTGGCGCCTTGTATTCCAAAAGCTTTTTGAATGGAAAACCGCCGGCCGCGACGACTTTTACATTTCGGTAAACATTTCGCCAAAAGACTTTTATCTTATGAGCATCATAAACGAGTTCAACGAATTGCTCAAAGAGTTTGACATCGATCCAAAGAACTTGCACATCGAGTTGAGCGAAGACGTAATGATGGTTGACTTGGAACGCCAGATCCGCTTGATCGAACAGCTGCACAAAATCGGCTTTACGATCGAAATCGGCGACTTTGGCGCGGGCAACACTTCGCTTAAAATTTTGCGCGAATGCAACATCGACATTCTTAAGGTTGACATCGGCTTTATGCAAAACACAAATTCGCCGCGCAACGCCCATATCATTATGAAGGAATTGATCACAATGGCCAAAAACCTTGGCATAAAAATTCTTGCCAAAGGAATCGAAGCCAAAGACCAAATGGACTTGCTTCACGAAGAAGGCTGCGATCTTTTCCAAGGCTACTACTTTTCAAAGCCGATCGACACAAAATCGTTTGAGCGAATTTACTTGTAACAGGCGCCCTTATGAAAAAAATCTTATTCGTATGCCACGGAAACATCTGCCGTTCGCCAATGGCGGAATTTGTAATGAAACATTTAGTCAAAAAGGCCGGGCTTGAAAAAAAAATTTACATTGACTCAGCCGCGACAAGCACGGAAGAAATCGGCAACGGCCCCCATTACGGAACGCGAACAAAACTTGCCCAAGAAGGAATTCCTTGCGGAGACCACCGCGCGCGGCAATTGGTTTACGCCGATGGAATTGATTACGATTTGATTATTGGAATGGATCAAGAAAATCTTTTTTATATGAAAAAAATCCTAGGTCCTGGAGCGGCTCCTAAAATTCATTTGCTCTTGGAATGGGCCGGATTAAAGCGCGACATAGCCGACCCTTGGTACACCGGAAACTTTGACCAAACATACCTAGACATCGACCTTGGCTGCCGCGCGCTTTTAAAGGCGCTTTCCAACAACTAGCGGCGCTTAAATAAAAGCAAAAGCAACAAAGCGAATTTCAATTGCTCCCCCTCATATGAACGGAACGGCTCCACTCGTTGTAATACTTAATGTACGCGTCGCGATATTTTTGAGTGTTGTTTGAAAAAGTAACTTCGCCGTTTGTGGTGGCCCAACAAATTTCAAAGGAATCTTTGTCTACGTCAAGCGGAACCAAGCTAGTGATTCTGGCGGAACTTTTGTCGTAATCATAATCCGTTCCTTCGACAGATTTTTTTCCGTCAAAGAAAACGCCAGGCTCTCCCCTGCTCTTGTCGATTCCCGCAAGGACAAAAACTCCCGGATAGGCGGCCTCTCCTACGATATGAAAAGCCAAGTCGTTGATCTTAAAAGGAACGTTCTTTGGCAAAAAAACCTTAAGCTCGGTCGAATCCGAATCGTATTTGTATTCGTTTTCGGCAAGCGGATATCGGACGCGCGAAATCGGGTGAATCGCCGTAACTTCCTTGATGGAATTAAAAGTCAAAATCGTGGAAATCTTTCCGTCGGCCTTGTTGACCGTTGTGTTTACGTAAGTGATTATTGGTTCTTTTGGCGGAACGATAGCCGTCTCATCGACTTCTTGCTGGCTGCTTTTGCAAGAAAAAAGCGCAAAGGCGGTAAAAAGGAACGCAACAAAAGCCGCGCTTCGGAACGAATGAATCAAAGTCAATTTAAAAAAAACGTCTTTTCTCATAGATTTATTTTCGGCAAAATGATAATCTTTGTTTATGAAAACTTTTTTGGCAAAAGACCTTGCCGCAAGCCCAGAAAACTCGCGGATAAAAATTATGGGCCGAACCGCGCAAAGCGAAGACGGCGTGGACTTTTTTTGGTCCGCGAGCGGCTTTGAAGCAAACGCAAACGGCTCGGAACTGTGGGCGCAAATCCAGTCGGACTACGACAAATTTGAAGTGTGGATTAGCGTTTGGCTGAACGGCGTCCAAACCGCCCGCCTCATGCTCAACAAGGGAACGAATGACGTTTGCCTTTACAGAAACTTGCCTTCAGCTAATGTAAAAAACGTCCGCGTGTACAAGGAAACCCAAGCGATGGGCGACGACGCCAAACACCGCTTCCTTCTAAAAAGCCTTTCGACAGACGGCGACCTCCTTCCTGTAACGCCCCAGCCGCTACGGATAGAATTTATCGGCGACAGCATCACTAGCGGCGAAGGAACTGTCGGCGCCAAAGGAGAAACGGACTGGACAAGCATTTTCTTTGGAGCGACAAAAACTTGGGCCTTCAAGCTCGCTAGCTCTTTAGGCGCCGACTTTAACGTCATCAGCCAAAGCGGCTGGGGCGTGGTTTGCGGTTATGACGGCAATCTGGATCACGCCCTTCCAAAATATTACGGTGAAGTTTGCTCGGTGGCCAACCGATTTGGCGGCGAGCGTAAATGGGACTTTAAAAACTTTGAGCCGGATTGGGTAATCGTAAACTTAGGAACCAACGACCAAAATCCGTGCCAGAGCCGCCCGGACATAGCGGAGATTTTTGAAGCGGGCGTTATTTCGTTCCTGACAAAAATCCGCGCAAACAATCCCAAGGCAAAAATCGTTTGGTGTTACGGAATGATCGGCCACATTTTGGCGGAGCGGCTGCAAAAGGCCGTTGACGCTTACAAGGCCCAAAGCGGCGACAAAGACGTTCAATACATTTTGCTTCCGGAAATCGATATGGAAAAAACGGGCGCGCTTAGCCACCCGACAGAGATTCAGCAGCAAGAAGCCGCCGATTATTTAAGATCACAAATCGTAGGTCTTTAAAATATTTTGCGCGGTAATCGCGCGGCTTTGGCGCATGTCCATCGACTGCTTTTCGATGTAACGGTGCGCCTGCTGCTCGGTCATTTCCAGCCGCTGGATCAACACAAGCTTGGCGCGGTCAACCAAGCGGATTTCTGAAATTTTTTCCTGCAGTTTTTTGTTTTCGTCTTCCAACACGCTGATGCGGTTTCTGGCGGCAGTCAAAAGTTTTACGGCTTGGTAAAAGAATTCCGGGGAAGCGGGCTTTGGCATTACAAAGATTCCCATGTCCTCGACGTTGGCGTTTACGTCCGCCAAGATTTCGTTTTCTACAATAAGAATTATGCCCGCGTTCGTTTGTTCCGCGGCGTGCAAAGCCAAGTCGTCTCCCAACTCGTCGGGTAGCGGAGCGTCGATTACAATCAAATCATATTCAGCGTTAATCAATTCTTGCCTGGCTTGGTTTCCGCCCTGCATCGTAGAGATGCGCGAAAATTTTTCCGAGCCAAGCATAAGCGAGAGAACTTCAAAAGTTGCGCTTGTGTTAGAAACGATTAATACGCTGTCCATTTGTTAAAGGCCAAAAGCTTTTAAAGTCACTTGCGGAAGAATCGATTTGATAAAATCGCTTTTCTTTGCCGCTTTTATGGCGCTGTCAAGATCTTTGGGCAACAACGCAAGATGGTTTTTCTTTGCGTCCTCGTTTGAAATCTTGTACAAGTCGTAGTTTATTTCGTCTTGCAGCTTTAACTTTCTTTGAATCCCGTCAAGGCCGGCCTTTAGTATCAAAGTCAAAACCAAGTACTGGTTGCACATCGGGTCCGGCGAGCGCAATTCAATTCTGCGGAATTCTTCTTTTGCGGCAGGAACTCTGATGAACTGGCTTCTGTTTTGTCGGCTCCAAGAAACGTATTTGGGCGCCTCAAACTTTCCAAGACGTTCGTAAGACTCTTTTACCGGATTTGTAAAAAGGCTGATTTCTTGCGCTCGTTCCATAATGCCGGCCATAAAAGACTTGGCTTCGTCGCTCAAGGGGTCGGCGGCAAAAATATTTTTTCCGTCTTTAAAGACCGAAACGTTTATGTGCAAGCCGTTGCCCGGTCCGCTTGCGGCGGTGACTGGACTAAAGTCTGCGTAAAGGCCGTTAGAGTTGGCCACGGTGCTTACGACAGTCTTAAAGGTGGACAAGTTGTCCGCCGTGTTAAGATAGTCCGAATACTTAAAGTCAACTTCTTGCTGGCCGGGGCCGGATTCGTGGTGCGAAGTTTCGGGAAGGATTCCCATTTGCTCAAGGTAAAGGCAGATTTGGCGGCGAACGTTCTCGCCCTTGTCCAAGGGAGCCAAGTCGCAGTAACCGGCGTGGTCAAGCGGAACGTCTGTGCGCTCGCCTTTTTCGTCAAGCTTAAAAAGATAGAACTCGCATTCCGTTCCAGCCTTAAGCTCGTAGCCTGATTTTTTCGCCTCTTCTATGCTTTGCGATAAAAGCGTTCTCATGTCGCCTTCAAAGGGCTTTCCGTCGGGATAGCAAATGTTGCAAAAAAATCTGACGACTTTTCCCTGTTGGGGACGCCAAGGCAAAACGGAAAGCGTTGAAGGATCAGGAATCAAGAACAAGTCGCTTTCTGTTACGTTCAAAAAACCCGGAACGGAACTTGCGTCAAAAGAAATGCCAGAGTCAAAGGCCCGCTCCAATTCGTGCGGTTGGATCGAAATGCTTTTGGTGTTTCCAAAAACGTCCGAAAAAAACAGCTTGATGAACTTTACGCCGTTTTCGGAAATGTACTCCAAGACTTCTTTTTTTGTATACATTTTTTTCTCCTATTGAACAATCATTCAACTGTAACTGACTTGGCCAAATTGCGCGGCTTGTCGGGATCGTTTCCGCGAAGCACGGCGCAGTAGTAAGCAAATAGTTGCGCGGGCACTACAGCCAAAATCGCCGCGAGCGTAGAAGAGCAATCCGGGATTTTAAAAATCGCGTCGGCCTTTTTGTCAAAAGCCTTTCCCCCGTCTTGCGTGATTGCAAGGACTGTCGCCGCGCGGCTTTTTATTTCTTCCATGTTGGAGCCGATTTTTTCGTAAAGCGCGGGCTCAGTCGCGATGGCAACGACCAACGTTTTTTGATCCAAAAGCGCGATTGGTCCGTGCTTTAATTCGCCGGCGGCAAAGGCTTCGCTGTGCATGTAGCTTACTTCCTTTAGCTTGAGCGCCGCTTCCAAAGACGAGGCCGAATCAAATTGGCGGCCGATGTAAAAGATTTTGTTTTTGTTGAACTGTTCGCTTGCAAATTTTTGAATCGTATCTTGGTTGTCCAAAATTTCCTGAACCTTGCTTGGAATGGATTCCAACTCGTCAAGCAGGGCCGTCGTTTCTTCTTGAGACAAAACGCCGCGAAGCTTTCCGGCTTTTATGGCAAGCAAAAAGAGGCAAGCCAATTGCGTCGTGTAGGCCTTTGTGGAGGCGACTGCGATTTCGGGTCCGGCCATCGTGTAAATTACGTCGTCGGCTTCGCGGCTTACAGTTGAGCCTACGACATTTGTTATGGCGACAACTTTAAGGCCCTGCTCTTTTGCCAAGCGCATGGCGCTAAGAGTGTCAGCCGTTTCGCCGGATTGGCTGATTACGATAAAGATGTCGTCCTTGTCCAAAATGGGATTGCGGTAACGGAACTCCGAGGCAACGTCAATGTCAACCTTGAGCCGCGCGATTTTTTCAAAAGCGTACTTGGCGACGACGCCGGCATGGTAGGCAGTTCCGCATGCGGTGATTACAACGCGGCGAGCCTTTCTCCAAGCGTCGTCCATTTTGTTTTCTTCAAAGTAAACGTCAGTGGCTTTTCCCGTTCCGTCTTTAATGATGCGGTTTCGCATTGTGTCCAAAAGCGCTTTGGGTTGCTCCCAAATTTCTTTTAGCATAAAGTGCGGGTAGCCGCCCTTTTCAGCGGCGTCCATGTCCCAGTCGATGTGGCTGGGCTCTTTTATGATTTTTTCGCCTTCATAGTTGAACAAGTCAACATGGTCGGTGTACAAAACGGCGATTTCCTTTTCGCCAAGATACAAAACGTCGCGGGTGTGCTTTAACAAAGCGGGAACGTCAGAGGCGATGAAATTTTCGCCTTTGCCCAAGCCTACGACAAGCGGGCTTTCCTTGCGCGCGCAAATTATTCTGTCGGGATAATCTTTGCAAATTATTCCCAAAGCGTAAGAGCCGACAATCAAGTGAAGCGCCTTTGTCGCCGCCTTAAAAATGTCTTTTTCTTCTTTGTATAATTTGCTTATCAAGTTAACGGCGACTTCGGTGTCGGTCTTGCTTTTAAAGACCACGCCTTCTGCTTGGAGCTTTGCTTTTAGCTCCGCGTAGTTTTCTATGATTCCATTGTGAACGATAGAAATAGCGCCGTCTTCGCTTGTGTGCGGGTGAGCGTTAACGTCGCTTGGCTCGCCGTGGGTGGCCCATCTAGTGTGGCCGATTCCGACCGAGCCTTTAATCGTTTCGCCGGCGATGCGCTTTTCCAATTCCTTTAGCGCGCCCTTGGCCTTGCGGACCAAAATATTTTCGCCGTCAAGGACAGCGATTCCAGCGGAGTCGTATCCGCGATATTCCAATTTTTTTAGCGAATCAATCAAAATGGGAGTGGCAAGCTTGTTGCCAACATAACCTACAATTCCGCACATGCTTTTTTCCTCGCGCGCTTAAAAAGGTTGAGCCTAGGTAATCTACGGCGCACACGCCATCCGCATACCGTTGCTGCCTTCCGGCTCTGGCGGGGTTTTGCAGCGACGCGTCGCATAGCACCTAGGCTCGCCTTAATAATATAGAATATTTTTTGCCTTGTCAACGGTGGCCCGTTCCTGCGGGCGCCGCCTACCTTGTAAGCTTTCTGTACACGGTTCTCTTGGGAACGCCAGCGTCCTCGCCAAACTCCTTCTTTTTCCATTCGGCGTATTCTGACCAGTTGCCCTCAAACCAGCGGACTTCGCTGTTGTTTTCAAAGGCCAAGATGTGCGTGCAAATGCGGTCCAAGAACCAGCGGTCATGGCTTACGACAAGCGCGCAGCCGGCAAAGTCTTCAAGGGCTTCTTCCAAGGCGCGCACAGTCTGCACGTCAAGGTCGTTGGTCGGTTCGTCCAGTAGGAGAACGTTTCCGCTTTCCTTGAGCATCATTCCAAGGTTAAGGCGGTTCTTTTCTCCGCCGGAAAGAACGCCGACCTTTTTGTTTTGGTCCGCTCCGGCAAAGTTGAACCAAGCGCAGTAAGCGTGGCCGTTGACTTCGCGAACGCCTCCTTCAAGGGGTCGGCCCTTTTCGTCAACCGCTCCAAGCTTTACCATGTCCAAGCCGTCGGTGAGGGTGTCGTAAACCGTTTTATTTTCGTCAAGCTTTGAACGCATCTGGTCAACGTAAACCAGCTTTACGGTTTGGCCAACCTTAAGCTCGCCGCTGTCGGGCTTTTCGATGCCCGCGATCATTTTGAACAAGGTTGTCTTTCCAGCGCCGTTGGGACCTACGATTCCGACAACCGCTCCGGCGGGAATGTGGAAGTCAAGGTTTTCAAAAAGCAATTTTTCGCCAAAAGATTTTGTAAGGCCAACAGCGTCGATTACCTGGCCGCCCAAGCGCGGACCGGCCGGGATGGAAATCTGGGTGTCCTTGAGTTTTGTCTTTCCTTCTTGGCGCAGCAATTCCTCGTAGCGGGTGATATGCTCCTTGTGCTTGGCTTGGCGGCCTTTGGCTCCCATGTGAATCCATTCCAACTCGCGCTGCATTTCCTTGCGCCTCTGGCTTTCGCCCTTTTCTTCTTGAGCCAAGCGGGCTTCCTTTTGTTCAAGCCATGACGAGTAATTTCCTTTGAAGGGATATCCTTCGCCTCGGTCAAGTTCCAAAATCCAGCCGGCCACGTCGTCCAAAAAGTAGCGGTCGTGGGTGATGGCGATTACTGTTCCGGGATAAGTGTGAAGGTGGTTTTCAAGCCAGGCGACGGTCTCGGCGTCAAGGTGGTTGGTAGGCTCGTCAAGCAAGAGAATGTCGGGCTTTTGCAAAAGCAAGCGGCAAAGCGCGACGCGGCGCCTTTCTCCTCCGCTAAGAACGTCAACGACTTGGTCGGCCGGCGGACAGCGCAAGGCTTCCATCGCAAGCTCCAAGTTTGCGTCCAAGTTCCACGCGTCAGCCGCGTCAAGTTTTTCCTGCAGTTCCGCCTGTCGCGCGCCCAGCTTGTCGTAGTCCGCGTCGGGGTCGCCAAAGGCTTCGTTGACTTTGTCAAATTCCTCAAGCAAATCGGTGATGGGCTTAACGCCTTCCTTTACAATTTCAAGAACGGTTTTTCCCGCCGCAAGTTCCGGCTCCTGCTCCAAATAGCCAATCGTGTAACCGGGAGCCAGCGTCGTCTCGCCCGTAAAGTCCTTGTCCACTCCCGCCAAAATCTTAAAGAGCGAAGACTTACCCGAACCATTGGGTCCAATCACGCCAATCTTAGCGCCATAGTAATAAGAAATGCTCACGTCCTTAAGAACGACCTTCGTTCCATAAGCGCGCGAAACCCTGTCCATCGTGTAAATTATTTTTTTATCGTCAACTGTCTTAGCCATGAGTTAATTGTAACGGAAATGAGAAGGGCGTTCAAGTGTTGAGAAGCTACTTGTCTTCTCGACTAGCGCTCATCTTGGCGGGGGAGCGGCTTATAAAGTCCTCAAAGCTTTGGAGT
>JAEEGH010002240.1_pt1 | contig 52498 bp, 37 predicted proteins | sample 9134181 | NCBI WGS metagenome assembly JAEEGH01 (sample SAMN16246544, study PRJNA631951) | gut metagenome | biome: gut microbiome; feature: rumen; material: DP-attached | host: Bos | place: Iran: Karaj | collected 2018-10 | reverse complement strand
TTCGAAGAGGAAGTCGACGAGGTCGATCTTACGGCGCTTCTGGTCGGGAGTGGCCCGCAGTTCCAGCAGTGGACTGACGGTGATGTCCAGATCATACTTGCGACGGGCTTCCGTAGCTACGTTGTACCATCGGGTGTAGGCCCTCAGGTCGGGGTCGGTATCGGGAAAGAGTACGATGCGGTGGTGGCGCAGCGGGAAGAGCTTGTCTGCAGTCAGCTCGAACAGGCCACCCGCCGCCATCCATACGTAGTCGGGCTTCACCTCGGACATGATCACCGCGGTCTTCTCTGCTTCCACCACGGCAATTGTTTTATCTGTGGTCGTTAAAAGGTGCAGGCCGAAGAGGCAGTGGTACGATTCGGGCATCCATGGTGCCATGTCGGGAAACTGCTGTAGGAAGCGGCACTTCAGCAGGCTGCTGACCCACTGCGGATGGCGTTCGTGGTCGCGGTGACAGTCCGGACGGTAGTACATGATCTTGCCGTCGTAGATGGTGTCCCGAGGTCCTGTCTGCCAGAATATGACGCCGCCGTCGCGGCTCTTGCCCAGCCGGTAGCGACTGGCGGCATGCTGCATCTGTGCCTCCGTCAGGTAGCCGTTAGCCACCAGCGCCCTGCAGAACTCGCTGTCGGCAGACAGGCGTCGTTGCCACATGGGCTGACAGTTACGTGCCCTGTTGAGTCCCAACTTATGCGTGAGTGCCTTGAACGTATACTGGAAAACCTCTTCCATCTTCATAGGAAAAACCGTTTTATCCGTTGTTATCAGTAGCGGGGGATTTAAGAGCCTCCCCCCTCATATCTATGTCCCCCTTATAGGGGGACTGATATTGAGGGGATGCGAGGCTCCTTAAAAGGGGACAGGCTCGTAGAACGTCAAGCGCCCCTCCTGCGTCTGTTCAATGAGTTTCCTGTCCATGGCTTCATGCAGGATGGTGTTATACGCATTCGGGTTCTGAATATTCGTCAGCGACATCACACGCTCGCGGAGGATTTTTGCCTGCACCCTTAGTTCACCGTTCATGGCATCACGGACGATATGCTCCACATCGAAATGCCAGCCCTTCTTGTCGTCACTACTCTTCACGATATAGTCAGGATTCAGCGGCGGCAGGTGCTCCTTCTGTTGCCTCTCTCCTCCTTGGGAGGTGTCGGGGGAGGTCGTCACTACGGGCAGGCCGTCATCGCCCACCTCGAAGTACATCGTCCGCTCGATGTCGTACTTGCGCGTCAGCGTCTGCTCCAACGAGAAGATACGCTGCGGTAGCAGTTTCTCGCAGCTGTACACCTCAAAGGCCTTGTTCATCAGTTCCGTACCAATCCATCCGCGCAGGTTGTGGTCCTCGCCGCTCTTGTTCTGGTGGAGCACACACACGATGCAGCAGTCGTGTTCCGTGGCCAGATGCATCAGTTCCTCCATCACCTCCTGTGCCAGTACGCCGTCGTTGATGTCGTTCACCAGGTCGCGGATGCCATCGACAATCACCAGGTCGGGCTTGCATCTCGTCACAGCCTCGCGCAACAGGTCACGCCGTTCCTTCCACGCCACACCCCGCACGTTGAAGATATCAAACAGCTGCACATCCCCGTCAACCATTCTCATCACCCTGTTCTTCAGGATGTCCTGTGTCGATTCGTCGCTCTGCTCCGTGTCGTACCACAGCACCCTGAGCGGCTCATCACCAATTCTCTGGAATGCCAGCACGTCGCGACTCTGACAACACGCCATCAGCATACTCGTGACAAACGTCTTTCCCGACTTCGCCTTACCCGTTATCGCTGCCAGTTCACGCTTCGGAAAACAGGGCTTGCCGAACAAATGGAATAAGAATTCCATCGGCTTCAACTGCTTCTCCGGCGTAATCCTCAACTGTTCCAGCAACAGCATCTTCGGACTCAGCGCCGTCTCCTCGCCCGCATGCTCCAGTTCTGCATCCAACTGGCACATCACATTCTTATTCATAACTTCATTTTGCTTGTTAAACTTTTACGCCACGAAGTTATACAAAACAAAAGACTCTGACAAAAATCGTCGGAGCCTTAGAAGCGTTATTAGAACATTTAGAATGTTTTTTAGAGCGTTCAGAAGTCAATTTAGAAGGTCGATGAGCCGCTGGGCCAACCGTTGCATCTGCTCCGTTGCACCGTCCTCTTTCCATCTGTCGATGCTGCCAGACAACTTTCCGCTGACGATGGGCTTCTGGATGCTGTCGTAAGTACAGGGGAATGCCAGGGTCTTTTGCCAAGGCCACTCCTGCACCTCACGCACGAACTGGCGGATGCTGCCCGTGAAGCCCTCCATCTGATAGATGCGGTAGGCCACGGCCCATGCCGTGCTGGCCCACCAGTAGCCTTCTTCCATCGTCCGCTCCAGTGCCTTTGCCATCACCTCAGGCTGAATGATGCTCTTGCCTGTCCGTCGGACATGTTGGAAACTGATGGCCCCTTCCTTGTCCATCGAGAAGTTCACGGTGTCCACGTGGTCGTTATGCTGCCCGACAGGGCCGTTGAAACTGTTGAAATTGATAAATATTGGCGCATTGCCGCGCTGACCATTGCCCAAACTCTCACACAGGAGAGCCAATAATGATTCTTCTTCATTGCTCATAATTGCTTGAATATTAAATGGGGAATAAATATAGTAGACTAAAAAATGGGCGTGGGACAATAACTGTAGTCCTTCTCGTCTCTGGGTATAGCCGTACCTCGTACACAGATGGATACTGCTAAAGCCCACACCCAATATGCGGATGTGAGCCAACAGCAGTCTTTCTGTGTACATTTTATTGGCTATTTTAGAGACGTACGGAAAGCTGTTTTGCTCTATCTACTATATATTCAGTTTGCAAAGATACTCCAAATCTTCGAGAAGCCCAAACCTTTGCTGAATATTTTAAGGACTCATAACGTTTCTATTTATTTTTAGTTTGACATTCTTGTTTTATTGTTGAAATGTTACTTTAAATCAATGCTTTCAATTAAGAAATCCTTTGTCTCAATGTCTTTTCTCACTAAGAACACTTTCTCCGAGTTAGGTGCCGCGGCAATGCCAATATAAATGTGATTTAATTGTATGGTTTTAATTGGGTTGCCGTTCCAGTCGTAAATGAGCAGTTTGTTTCCGCCAAACAAGTCTGGATGAGGGAACTCTTTGCGTGTCTTTCCCCAATAAAGTGCCACACAATACTTGGAGTTGCCCGTGACATCTATGAAGCTATAGATGTTGTCGGGTGACACCCTGCTGCCATTATATGCAGGGAGGAGATTACCTTTCTTCTTGATTAGAGTTGGGTTGTTCAAGTCTTTCATATCGTAGAATGTGATAAATTCACCAGAAAGTGCAGCAGCAACCATTTTCATTTTCGACGGTTCATAATGGATATACCACGAGCATTGATTTGCTTTATCCTTGTCTGTTAATTTGTTATCGAAGTCATCGTATGGATAAACTCCGAATAATTTAATGATTGAATTGCTGGTATTATCTAATATGGCAAAAGGAGAATCTGGGAATGCACCTGTAGCTAGACTCCTATCCTCACTAATCTTGTATACTTTCAGAAGATTAGGATGTACTTTCGTGAAACTTATTGACCGTGCAATGTGGTCTGGGGCGTCAGCCTTGACAAAGGAAAGGGCACGCTTGTTGATGTCCCAAAAGTAGAATTCATCCCCATGAGATTTGAATGTCGTCATCATACTAACATCATCAGGCCCCATACCTTTCTGAAGGTAATGTCCGATAAAAGCCTCCTTGCTATAATCATAGAGCGACAGGAACGTTGGCTTGAATATATCTGAGAGTGCAATCACATGGCTTGAGCAGGCAATCATGATAGGATTCAGTATTTCACGTTTAGGGAAATGGACAACTTTCGCCTTTTGGTTGATGTTATCGTGAAATTCTATAAATACTTGACCTTGGCAGATTGCCATGCTGGGAATTAAAAACGGGATGATAAATGAGATAATGGTTCTTTTCATGTCGCAATTATGTTATCGTGTATAAGAAATGGTAAATAGTAGTTCTCTCCCTCGGAGGGCATATCTGTATGAATAGGTGTTTACGGTGCTATATTCTGTATAAGCATATTGCCGTTGATTGAATATGTTGTTCAAATTCAGGCCGCATCTAAATGCTTTCTTTCGGAAAGAAAGGCCGCAGTCAAATAACACGACGGTCTTGGACATGTCATCGTTGATATCCCTTACGGCAATATCGGCTCCAAAATGGATAAGAAACATTTTCCAAGGAGACAGAATGGTCTTTAGGTGGTGATCTTGCTGCCAGAGGCTTCGACTGACATCAAGAAATTTCGATGCTGATCTGCGGATTTGTCCTTCGTAAGTGAACTCCACGAAGTCTAATGGTTTGGAAATGACAGATGGCATCATCGTGATACTCTCGCTGGTTGCACCAATAAGCAATGAGTTTTGCATGATTTTCTGATAGTTCCAGGAATATTGTAGGGTTAGTGATAGTTTAGTGCCAATAGACTGAAATCGTTTTACGGCACTGACTGATGATGTGAACCTGTCTGCACTATGCATCTGAGGAATGTCAGCATAAACTATCATATCGTCAGTGACGAATTGTGAGGCGATATTATTAGACTTTGTGTTTCGGTATGTTAAGTCCATGTTGAAGAACCATTGGCTAATGGGGAACTTGTAGTCGAAACGCAATTTTGCCGTAAAGACCTTTTTGTCCGACAGCGCTCCTAAAGACACACGCTCCATGAGTATGTCGGTTCGTATAGGAGTGGAAAGGAAATCGTGGATGTCACCGAAGGAACGTTTGTAGTTGGCTTTTGTTGTGATAGTTGCACCTGGCGTGACCTTATAGATGATGTCAGCCTCAGGGCAAAGGGATAGTTTGAAGCACGAGATATCCATATTGCTGTTACGTTCATAATTGCAGATATAGTCAGCATGAGCGGCTAAGGTTGTACGGATATTCAGTCGGGGTGTCGTGTATTCATATTGAGGTGAGAATGAGAATCTGAAATTATCGAAGGCACTGTTGTTGCCAATGGTTGCCAGACTGTCCTCGGACAACATCGTGCGTATGTGTTGCCGCTTGTATTGTATCGTCAGCGGGAGATACAGGCGGGTATGCTGCTTGACATAAACGCCCGATAGTTTCTCTATAACAGAGAAGTCTAACGACTTCATCCATTGCGAGACCTTTTGATAGCCATATTGGATATCCAACTGAGCATCGGGCGAAACGGACAACTGCATGACATTGGAGGTATTGATGTTCCAACGCCCACGCCGCCAGTTGGCAATCAACTCATTAGAGACATTGTAGGCATCAAGGCTTTGGCCCTGCCGAGAGGTTAAGGTGCTTCGCAAAGTAGGCAATTCCGCAGTTCTGAACGATGCGCTTGACGAGAAGGCATTGACAATATAGGCATTTGGTGAATTGTTCTTGTACTCCAGCGAGAATGACGGAGTTTTCTTAGAGACAGAATAATTTTTCTCTTGTTCTATGACGATGGTCGTATCGACAGCAAAGAATGATTGCGTATCACCGTATGAGTGCTGCCTATGAGAATACGCATACCCAATATTCATTTTTAAGGTTTTATTATCCGACAACTTCAGACTACTATTCAAAGAATAGTGCTGGTCTTGCGGATAAGAATATCTGTCAGTGGCTAGCGGAGGTGTTGAAGCGGAGATATTGCCCAGAATGTCCTCTGAGAGCGAGTGCTGCTTCGTGGAAGCAAAATGATCAATTCCCTCACGCTCAGCAAAAGCCGATTCATTGCCTACTTTGACGGTTGCAATAGTTAGGAACTTCTTGGTGAACAACATTCCTGCACCGCCAAACTGATAGAGTGCTTTCTCCTTTGACAGGCCAAACGTCCCCTCAATCGTACCCACTGGTTTGAGTTTCGCCTTCTTGCTCAGTTTGATATTCAGTGCAACGTCGTCAGAGAAAATATCCTTGTTCATCTTCACAGGCTGATGATGGTTGTACACTTGCACGGAATTGACGTACTCTGCGGGTATGTTGTTGGTGGCAATGTTATACTTGCCACTCAGCAAATCCACATCTTCTATATAGAATTTGGAAATCTCCTTTCCCATGTACTGGATGCTACCATTGCTGGCAACTTCTATTCCAGGCAGTCTTTTTAGAACGTCATTAAGAGTGTAATCCGATGCTGTGGTGAACGATGCCACATGATACGATAGTGTATCACCACGCTGTGATATGGGTGATACCTTGACAACCACTTCTTGCAGAACCTGCGATGTCTCATGCAAAACGAAGTTGCATATCTGTGTCTTATATGCTATGTCTCTTGTTTCTTTTTCATATCCCAAATGTTCGGCCGATAGGCATAAAGGTTTGTCACTTGGGGGAATCCTAACCGTATATTTGCCTGCACTATTCGTCACGGTATAGGCTAACATCTTGTTATCGGCTATGGCCTTGATGATGACACCTTTCATTGGGCCATCCCCATCCGTCACCATACCGCCCACAACAACCTGAGCTGCAGATTTGCAGGCATATATGGCGAATAGTACAATGATAAGAAATATACGATGAGTCATAATCAATGGGAATTTATTGTAATTCCAAGGGTATGTATCCATTTGGGTGAATGCGTAGTTGTTGCCCGTCTATGAATATAGAGCCCTTTCCACCTCCATGCTTGTCTATCCTCACATGGCCAATGGACTCAACGGGTATATTGCCCATAGGGTTCTTTTCAAAAATATTCTTCGTTTTGACAAACTTCTCCCGAGTTGTTTTGAGGTGGTTCTTGGTATTGGGGGCTTGTATGTCTATGTTGCCTCTACGGAATGCAATGGCTTCGAAAGTATGTATACCCTCGGTATCCTTGGCTTTCATGACAAGTCCTGGGAGTCCACAGAGTTTCCATGGTCCATATACGACAGGAATCTGCGACGTGTACCATACCGTCCATAACCGACCGCCATATTCGCCTGTTGCCTTTCCACAAGAGTATCCGCAAATCGTATCTGTTCCTTCTGCCATAGTCCAGACAATCGTGTTGGCATCTTCAGTATAGTAATAGCGTTCTGGTGTAATGGTGCCACAAACTGTATATTTCCCGTCAGGGATGTTTTGCCAGACGGTCTGGTCAAAAAAATATTCATTCCTCACCATCTGTTTCTGATAGTGTTCGTTTTCTTCGTCTGTGCCACCGACAAGCAACACAGAATCAACGAGGTATGCCGAATAGTCGCTGAACATGGCGGCAGTGTCATTCAGCATCAATATGGTGGAATACACCTCGCCAGGATTACCGTTATTCACTTTGTATTCATAGATACATTCGTACTTGGTAGCCTCATTATTTTGGGCGTGTAAAATCTGGGACGAGGCCAGAAGCCCCGTCAATAAGAAGACGATTCTTTTCATGCTTATGCTATGTTATCTAATGAGTTCTATGAGTATGATGCCGTTGCCGGCCTGTTGGCCGTATTGCTGTTTATATTTGTTGATGTTTTTAGAATCTTTCAATACCGTCACGGCTTTTATCTGCTCTGGCGGTATGTGGTCAAAACGATCTGCCTGTTGACCGTCAATAAGGATAAGAGGGCCAGAAACAGAACGGGATGGAGTGACGGCAAACAATGCGAGACTAAGCATTACCATTGGTAGAAGTATCCAGATGCGCCAGTTCTGATGAGCCTGCACTTTCGTCATTGCCTTGAAGCGGTAAGAGAGCGGGTGTCTCGACATGCAGTTTACCACATCGAGATTGACACCAAAGAGATATTTGAGTAAGGTCGCCTGATAGTCATTCAGTTTAAAACCGTTACTGAGTGCTTCTCTGTCGGCCTCCATTTCCTGTACCTCGGTCAGCCATCGGGTGGCAATCCAGATAAAGGGATTGAACCAAAACACAGTCTTTGCCACCTCCATCAGTATTCGTTCTTTGGAATGACCGTGGAGAATATGCGCACATTCATGAGCAAGGATGTGACTACGCTCAGCGTCGTTAGCAATGGGTGGCAGGTAAATGGTGTGCCAAAACGAAAATGGAGATTTTACAGCCTTGCTAATAACTGTACTCTGGCCGCCTTCCTTCGTTTCCTTCCCATATCTGTGAAGTTTTTTCAGCCTATATAGTTGTGAAAACGCAGAGGTTGCCATTGCAAGTACACCGAGCAGATATATTGTGCAGCCAATATAGAGCAAAGCATTACTTCCCGTATATTCGGCTTGCGTGTTGATGGCTCCATACGTTGTCTGAATGCTTTTGGGCAGATTATTTGTTGCAATAGGAATCTGCAACAATGGAATCATACACGATACCGCAACAGACAGTATGAGGAAACGACGCCTTATAAGGTAGGACGTCACACGATCTATCATCAACTGGTAAACTATCAGAAAAAGACCGCTGCAAATCAGGCTTTCTATGATATACAGAACAGGTGACTTCATTTGCTTTCTTCTTTTATAGTCTTGATAATCTCTTCCAGTTCGCTGATGCTGACAGACTTGGTGTCATTGAAGAAACTGAGCATCTGATGAATGGAACCACCAAAGAAGTTATGTATCACATTGTCCATGAACCCCTTCGTGTATTCCTTCTTCCGCACCAACGGAAAATACTGGTAGGTCGTTCCAAAAGCTTTATGACTTACAAAGCCTTTTTTCTCCAGCACCCGCACCACCGTGGAAACCGTATTGTAGGCTGGCTTTGGTTCGGGCATCTCGTCAAGAACCTCGCGGACGAGTGCCTTTTTCTTCTCCCAGAGAATCTGCATCACCTCCAATTCGGCATGCGTCAACTCTCTCATTTCTTTCTTTGCCATAATATTCTTGTAGTGGGATTTGTCAACTACGGCGCAAAGATACTAACTATATTTGTAGTTTACAAATTATCAATATAGTTTTTATATTAGTTTAACTAAACGATAAAATTCTATCCGTGTAACACCATGCCCTGTAATTCATAATAGCCATTTTTCAATGCTGATAGATCGGGGGACTCTGATCTGTTACTACTCTTTGAATAATCCCGTAACTGATGCCCGTTATTCGGGCCAGTTGACTGAATCCTGCTCCCTGATTGAGTATATGTTTATCGCTCTCGCCGTGCTGATGGCAGCGTGTGAGAAGCCTATCCTCGACGAAGAGGATGCAGTCACGAGAAAAGAGGCGAATGTCATCCTACACATGACGCAGTATGAGCAGGAGGCGTTTGGCAATAGTGGAAATCGTGCGGCTACCCGTGCCACCACTGACATCACGGAACTATGCTCGCGTCTGAACATTGCCATCTTCGATGATGGGGGCACGAAGGTCAAGACCGTGGCGCAGAAAGAGGGCGACGCGTCGTTTGGCACTGTTGCCCTGACGCTTGCTGCCGGAACGTACCAGTTTGTGGTCATTGCCCACAACGGCGAAGGTTCGGCCACGATTACCTCGACGGAAAAGGTGACATTCCCCAACAACAAAGTGACCGACACCTTCTATTACTATGGTGACCTGGTTGTGACCTCCGAGGTGCAGTCCTACGACCTCACGCTGACCCGTGCCGTCGCTATGTTCCGCATGGTGTTGACCGACGAGGAAATCCCGTCCTCCGTAGCAAAATTCAAGTTCTACTACACGGGCGGTTCTTCCACGTTCTCGCCATCGGCAGGCTATGGCTGCGTCAATTCAAAACAGACGGAAATCCGCACGGTTGCTGACGGTGTGACCACTTTCGACATCTTCACCCTGCCTCATACCGAGGAAGATGTATTGACGAAGCTCACCGTCACTGCCCTCGATGCCAACGACAACACCGTGAAGGAGCGCGTCTTCGAGAACATTCCTGTCACCCGCAACCAGATTACCCGCTACACAGGCAGTTTTTCGGTAGCGGCGGCAGCGGCCAGACCTCCGACGGCACCTTCCGCCTCACCGCCGATCCAGATTGGGACAGCGTAAACGGCTATACGTTCTAACGCATCCTAATCCTCTATCAACTTCGAGAGCCGAGGCCCACCGCCCCGGCTCTCGTTGCTAAAAAATGTTCTGTTGGAAATACTGTGATATACTATGTGGGGAACGCGGGAACAAGAGCCTAAATGACTGCATTACAATGATTTGTCATGTTCCCACCTTGGGAACGAGCAATAAATAAAGTAAGCATCATCCCTTTCTTATGTACCTTGTCGTTCCATTCTGTTCCCAGACTGGGAACAAGATAACTCGCTGACAGTAAGGTTGGTAACATTGTTCCCTATTGTTCCCCACTATATATCCAATGATGTCTGCACTGCATCGCTTTCATCTTCCACAGGCATTCGTTCAAGATCAATGTCATACATCTCCTTGACCTTTTCGTAGTCGAAGCAGTAGGCCCATTCCGAGAACTCCTTTTGCTTGAATGTCTTGTCACCATTAGGCTTGCTCAGATCGGGTACCGGATAGCCATTCTTGTCGAACTCTTTGAACCTGTACTTCTTGTCGCCCAGGTAATAGCTGGTGTTCTTCATATAGAACTCCAAGGACTCCTTCGGGATGAAGTTGTAACCAATCTTGCGGCATGTCTCTTGATACCGCTCTATCATACCGGCCTTACGGATAAGTAGAATAGAGTGCGGCTCGTCCCATGCATACTCCTTGCCATTCCGACAAGTCACGTTCTTTGTAAGGGCTATGCGGAAATGGCCATCGGCAATGATTTTCTTGTCGGACAAGAGGTATTGCAGCACATTCCAGAAAGATGCCAGCTCGTCGCTGGTCTTGCAGGAAATGGCCTGACGCTTCACGGCATCCATGACAAAACGGCTAATGCTGGCGTAGTCGATATTGACATCCAACTCGTCTTTCAACACCTTATAGGCAGCAAGAGGCACGGCCCAGTTCCTGGCAATGCGGGTGTGCTCCGTAGAATCTCCCACTTCCTTGAGTATTTCCTTGCTGACCTCGTCGAATGTACGCTCGTATTCCCGCTCCATCTTGTCGCGATGACTCATTATCTCCATGGTTAGATGTGTCAAGCCGCTCCTCCTCAGACCTGCAATTTTGTCAAACTCTTCCGTCTCTTCCGCACTGAACTTTGACTTTGAGAACGTGAGAAATATCGTCCGTGAGAACAATGCGGGGTCTTTCGTCGGCATCTCCTGACCAGTAATGATCACACCAGAATCCACTGCCGTCATCTCCTTCTGACCATCCTTGTTCATGGACATGCGGGTACGGCCTATCAAGTCCCAAATGCCCTTCAGAAATTCTATTTTGCTGTCATCAAGAGCGTTCTTGTATTCGTTGAATACGACTACGGCGTTGGCGGCAGCCGCTACTTCGTCAGACATTGCCGCCACCGTGGCATTATCTATGTTGATGGACTTCTTCTTGGTGAAGAATGCCGCTATCATTTCTGCCAGCGCAGTTTTGCCCGTCCCCATTGGTCCGAAGAGATCAAGGATGGGAAACCAACCAGGAGCTGTCGCATAGGCCACAATATCGTGGAATAATGATGCAACGAGAAACATGAAGGCAATTTGTCCATTGGCACCGAATACCTTGAACATCTGGTCGGTTACTTCACGAAGCGTGACCGATGAGCCTTCCTGGTGGACGAAGTTATGCTCGAAGAGGAACATCTTCCGGTCGTGGCGGTAGATGAGCGAGTGGGAAGGCAGATAGAAATTGCCCACATCTTGCAGCTTGACGATGCCGTATTGGTCGGCCTCATGCCACTGCTCGCCATCGAAGATGCCGTTGCCGAAAGCGAAGAAACCTTGCTGCTGCCAGCCGAGTTGCTTGATAAGGATTGCCGTGTCCATATTGGCGAAGAGGAAACCCTTCACCTTCTTTAAGTCGCTCTTGCCACCTGACCATACATAGTTGCCTATCTCGCCCACCTTAGCTTCAAACTTGTCGTTCGACACCAATTCCTCGGAGCGCAGCTCAATGATGTTCTTCACATGCTGGGTGTTCTCGATAGTAAAGATACGTCTTGACAGTGTAGGGTCTTGGACATGAAACATCGGTGTGAGAATGAAGTTCGACAGCGGTCTGATGCCATTCTCGTCCTCTATTAAGTACTGACAATCCCTGATAGTAAAGCCGAACTCCCTGCTGTCGGCAGTGTTCGTGACAATTGGATTCCTACGCTTATCTGTTTTTGCATTGACCTTCGATTGCTTCATGGCATTGTTCCACGGCTTCTTCTGTCCACCGGTATGCTTCTTCAATTGGTCGATATAAAAATCGACTTTGGTAGAATTGCCTATGCCTGTTAATATGTTGACCACAGTATGCAAGGCAATTGTCTGGTCATCAACAGAAGTGCTGGAAGCAAATAGCTTTTCGGCATACCATAGTATAAAGTCCTGCTCAGGTGTGTTGTCAAAGAGCTCCTTGCTTTGAAAGTAAGAATCAGCATCGCGCTTACCATCACCAGCAGGAATCTCCTTGACGTACACAGCCAGTCCATTCTTGAAAGCCAATCTCCCAGCATCGGTAACAACCTTGATGCCGTGAGGTAGTCTCTCGCCAGGCTTGATAACATCTGAGTCGGGGATGAAGCATACTTTGGTAACAGCCTTGCCCAATGTCTGAAAATGCTTTTCATTCCATGCAGACCCCAGACAAGCCACAGTATTCGTCACGTCGATAGACTGCAAACGCATACAGTCTGGAGCACCCTCTACCAGATAGGCTGTCTGGGTACGAATGATCTCCTTCCATGCTGCATCTATGCCAAACAGCACTTCGCCTTTATGGAAGATGTCGCTGTCTGCATTATTCAGATACTTAGGATTGCTGCCATCGAAGTTCCGACACGTGAAGCCGATGATCCTTCCGAAGCGGTCGCGGATACTGATGGTGATACGCTCGCGGAACAGGTCGTTGCCGTTTCGGTCGCATAGTCCCAGTTCTTTCAGCATGTCCTGGGTGATGCCCAGTTTGTCGAGGTTCCGTGAGTAGCCCGGCGCATAACCAATTCGGATAAGGTCGCAATATTCTTTGTCCCAACGGTCATAGGCATACTGCTGAGCCTTCTCGCTCTTCATGAACTCTTTATGATAGTAGTCCTCGACTATAGCCATGTTGGCGAAAAGACTGTCTCGCTTCTTCATCAGTACTTCTTGCTCTTTAGTCAGTTCGCACTCCTGAATGTCTATGCTGTACTTCTTTGCCAGCCATCGCAATGCCTCCGGGTAGGTCATCTTTTCATGCTTCATCAGGAAGGTAACGGCATTGCCGCCCTCGCCACAAGTAAAACACTTGAAGATTTGGCGTGACGGTGAAACCGACAGTGATGGAGTGTGGTCTTGATGGAAGGGACATAATCCCTTGTAGTTCACCCCAGACTTCTTCAGATCAACGAACTCACCGACAACCTCAACGATGTCTGCTGCATCGTAGATTTTTTCGATGATGTCTTGCTTAATATAGCTCATATCCTCTGAATATGTTTATTTCTGGGTCAAACTCATGATGTCCTCACGACGATAGTAAATACGCTTACCGACCTTCACGGGAGTAAGGTAACCAGACTTCTGCCACTTCCACAGCGTGGTATGACTCACATTGAACCCCAGCATGGCATCCTTCTTAGAGATAAGAGAACCGTTGCTGTCGGGGAACAGATTGTTAGTTACACTTTCTGATGCTGGGTGTTCCTCCAATGCTGCAAGTTGCATGGCCTTAGCAAAGGCTAACACCCCAGCATCCGTAAAAGTAAAGGATACATGACCTGTGCTTCTATGCACCTCCGAAACCAACTGGCTTGCCAGTAGCTTCTGCTCGAAATTGACATCCATGCAGTTCGCATTTGGTGTCTCATTTTGACGATTTTGATAATTATTCATATCTTTTTTATTTAAATATTTTGTTATGTTATCAATTTTTTGTAATTTTGCAGCCGATGATAATGATTTGAGCACCCGCCGCCACGGAACTATTTCCGCTTATCGAGTGCAAAGATAATCATATCTATTGAAATATCAAGCAAAATGATAATAGAAATTATCAACATTAGTAATTTTTAACAAAAAATGGACAACAAAAAGGTGACTTTAGCTGATTTTCATGTCGGGAACCTTATTATCAGTTATCTGAAAAGGAACAATATTCCCCAGGCACATCTGGCAAGAGAACTCGGTATGGCTACCCCTAATGTTAATAGGTTGCTCAAACGTGAAAGTATGGACACCAATTTAATATTGGAAATAAGCGAAAAGCTAAAGCACAACTTTTTTGCAGACATTTCCGGTGACACAGAGGAGGGAAAAGATTATGTTCTGATTCATGCGCAGGTTGGCAACAGCATTGAGTCAAGGTTGAAAGAGTTAAAGATGACCCAGACGCAGTTTGCCGCCATTTTTGAAGTAACCCCTGCAGAGGTAAGTCGGCTTATCAAGAAAGACTCCTTTGATGCCCAAAAACTTTTGAAGATTTCCCGCCTGCTTAATTATAATTTCTTTCAGGACTTCTATGAATACTCCTCTCATACAGAAAATAGAAGTATTGATGGATGGGCATCCATTATGAAGCGTAACGAAGAACTTGTTGCAGAGAATGCCCGACTAAGAGACTACCTGAAAGACGTTTATTCCAAGATGCAGAAATTCAAGGAGGACAATGGAGTTTCTATTGAAAACTGGGATAGCCTGGTTAAGAAAGAAGGAGTAGACGTAATGAACATGGCGTCATTCTTCTTTTTGGATGCTAATATTAAAAAGTTTTTGGATGAATCAGATCAGACTGACTCATCCAAAAAAACAGATAAGGACTAACAGAACCTTTAGCCTATAAGGTCTATGACATTCTTAAGAGTCTCGTCCTCAATGTTTCGGTATCGCTTAAACGCTTTAGAACCTTCTACATGACCGGACATCTTTCCGATAAGGTTTGGATCGGTGACCTTGAAATAGGCATTACCTATGAAAGTACGACGGGCCAGATGGCTTGATGCAATTTCGTTGATGGGATGTATTTCATACTCGCGGGTCTGAGGATTGCGTACTTCCACATTCCTGGTTATCCCTACCATGGTAAAGATGGCTTTGATAGCGTCATTGTATTTTTGGGGCGTTATAAATGGAAACAACCTTCCCTCCTCGTCGAGTCCCGCGTACTTCTTGACAAGCTCTTGAGCCTTGGGGTGAAGGGGAACACGGGCTTGCATGGCCTCCTTACCCTCCTTTGTCTTATGCGGTGTATATGTCAGTACCCCGTTTTCTATATGTTGCGGAGTCAGTTTTATCAAGTCGCCAACACGGCAACCAATGAAACATTGAAAAATGAAAACGTCGCGGCATGTAATAATGGTCTGGATAGGCATCCTACAGTCTTTACGAAACTGTTCGTCCATCTCCGGCCACTTCTTTTCAAGGTCAAAGTCTGCAATCTTGTTCCTTTCTTCTATAGTAATATAAATAGGTGTACCCACAATGGCGGTGCCAATCTTAAATCCATCAAAGGGGCGATTGGTGGTGAAGCCCTCTTCTACGGAGAAGCGAAAAATGGATTTAAGTCTGGAAAGCATCTTGATGACGGTGTTCTCGCCACGAGACTCCACTTTGTTGCGTCTTTTCTTAAGGGATGCGGGGTAATCTTCTATCAGTTTTGCAAAGAGGTTGGGGTACTGGTCAGAAAGGGCTTTCTCATGACGCAAATAGTCGGCCAGATTTTCAATGTCGTTACGGGTAACTGTATCAATCGAGAACGTAAACGTCTTTTTCGCAGGTTCTGTAGCCCTGACAAATCCTTCATATCTGGCAATGGTACGTGCCAGAACATAAAAGTCTTTGTAATGCGATGGAGCTAACTGACGGCGATTAATGTATAGTTCAACGAGTTCGGGAAATGATTTGCTTGTCTCGCTTTTTGCAGCATACTTTTCTGGATGGTTGAACATGTCTACCACTTCTTTTAGCCAGTCGCTTGTCATATTGCTTTTATCTGCTGTCCCATAGCAATCAAGAATGTGGTTCTTCAGTCTTTCCAAACGCTCAGCCTGCTCACGGTGGAATTTAAACTCTGGAGTCTCTAACCGCTGCTTAAAAACAATAGTACCGCTTTTGCGTAACGCATATCTATGCTTTTCCGCTTTCTCAACAGAGGCGGTTATGATGTTGCCAGGAATCTTAACACCAGCCTTTTCTGTTTTCTCCCGGTTTATATAATACTCGAAATACTCTGGGCTAACAAATACCTCACTCTTGGCGTAGAGGTCAAATGTATTACCTTGGAAGAACCGTATCATAATCTCGCTCCTTCCTGTCACCTTCTGTATCTTACTTGATATTCGTAGTTCTACCTGTGCCATAACTGGTGACAATTAAGCTTCCTCATCAATGACGTTTCCAAATTTGGCCTTTGCCACTTCCAGTGACTTTTGGATCTGCTGCATCAGAACATGACGCGGGGGCAGTTCAGTCAGGTATTGTGCCACCTTGATTCCTGCTTTGTCAAGCTGCAGCAGTTCTATTTGCTCTTCACTGCCTTCTGTACATAGCAGCAGGCCCAGAGGAGTTTCTTCGCCTGGTTCCATTTCATTTTGTTCCAACCACCGAAGGTAAAGTTCCATTTGCCCTTTGTACTGTGCCTTGAAGCGGTCTAATTTCAGGTCAATGGCAATTAGGCGGTGTAGGCGGCGGTGAAAAAACAGCAGATCGAGATAGAAGTCCTCTCCGTCAATGATCATCCGCTTCTGCCTGGCAACGAAACAGAATCCATTCCCCAGTTCTATAATAAACTGCTCCAAATGGGCGATAAGACTATCTTCCAGACTCTTTTCGCTATACATGCCTTTCAATCCGGTGAACTCCAGAAAGTAGGGGCTCTTAAATACCAAGTCTGGTGATATCACATTATCGTCGCGCAAGCTCGATAACTCCTTCTTGATAAATTCGTCAGGCTTGCCACTGATGGCAGTACGCTCATAAAGCATACCATCTATTTCCTTACGTAAGCGATTTCTTCCCCATCTTCCAGATACTGCCATAGTGATATAGAATTCGCGTTGAAGATCATCCTTGAGCGGAAGAACCTCAATAAAATGAGACCATGATAATTGTCGCGCAGCCTGCGCAACAATTTGTTCGTCAGCGAAAAGATTCGCAAACTGCATCATTCTTCTGATACTTTTGTCATCAAATCCTTTCTTTCCGTACTCCTTTTGCAATTGTCGCGCCACTTGCGCGACAATCTGCTTTCCATACTCCGCACGCTGGCTCCCAAGTACATCTCTGTTAATGCGCTCACCAATATGCCAGTACATCATAGTCAGCTCGTAGTTAGCTGTAGCAGCTACATGACCACGAGCCTGATTGATTATCTGGCGGAGGTCTTCCATCAATGACTGTGTGTCTTGTGGGGATGCAAATTTTTCGATTTCTTCCATATGAAATATCGATTTATATTTGTTGTTCTCAACTTAATTGTGTACCTTTGCGGCAAATATAAAAAGCGAACTTTAAAATATTGACACATTGGATTCTGGCTACAAAGGTAAGAATAATGCCACGGGAATACAAATATTTTTCCCGTAATTTTCCCGTGATAACGGGAGTTTAACGTTCTTTAAGGTTATTAATGTTGCTGATGTGTTTGCGTAAGTTATTGAAAATCAGTACAAAGTATGCAACTTAAATCATCTTTAATTTCCTTTAATCATCATTTTGATAGTCCAGTAATCCCGACCAAAAGCTAAGGAGTTGAAAACCAAAGGGTTTTAGCTCCTTTTCTTTTTTATCTTTTCGTTCTTTTATTCCGTTGGGTGATGTGCTGGCTGACGCGAAAAACAACAAAAAATGTCAAAATACTCATGAAGATAATGTAATCTGAGGAATTATTCGTACCTTTGCATCATGATGAGCAAAAATCTATATATCATCAGCGGTTGTAATGGAGAGAAAACAGAGATTATCATAGAAACAACATACAATAAAATAGCCGAATATGTCAAATAAGGAATTCTCAGAGAAGCTAAAGTCAGGCATCGAACTGGCAGGGAAACGTATGCTAAAGGAAAAGGCTATGCGTGGGGAGGATATTATTGTCTCTGCTGACGGTAAGACCATTCAGCGCATCCCAGCAAGTCAGGTCATAGCAAGTAATCAAATTCATTAACAACAATAGAGATAGTTAACACAATGTTTAATCATTCGGTCGACTAAAGTCAACCCACAAGTCAACCAATGGAATAGAACGGGATAAAGAAGTCTGGTTTTCAGTCTCTTAAAGTTGGTAGCGCACACGTCTGGGGGGCGCGAGGTCGCTGGTTCGAGTCCATCGAGATAAAAAACAGTTTCCGGAACTTTTTTACACAAAATTTCATAATAAGCAGCGCGCGGCAACGCGTTGCCGCGCAAGACACACACAGTGCAAGAAATTGCAAGTCTTGGCAATAATTGCAGGAAAGCCACGTGATTTCTTCTGGTTTTCTAAGTGATTTCCTGAACTTTTCCACGCGATTTCCTGAACTTTTCTACGAGATTTCTGGCGCTTTCCTACGCGATTTTTGCAGCAAAAGCACTTCAGCGTGTCCAACCGCGTACGTCTTTAACATTTGGAACTTTTTGAAAATAATTGGCGGAAACCCTTGCATTGCATTGTTATTTTTCGTACCTTTGCCACATGAATTATGAACGTAAAGAAAGTATGACGATGAAAAAACTCCTTATCTCTTTGCTTGTCCTGCTGGTGGCAGGGTGGGGCAGCGCTTACGGCGAGGACGGCAGCCGCCTGTGGCTCCGCCTGGACGCAGTTGGCACCGCACCGTCGGTGACTGGTGTGAAGTGTACTGCTATGACTGAGTTGCAAACCTACTGGCAGGGTGGTCCTGTGGTGCTGAAACGACAGAAGGGACTGGCCAAGGATGGCTATACCATCAAGAGCCAGGGCGGTAAGACGGTGATCTGTGCTGCCAACGACGCGGGGCTGCTCTACGGCGCCTACCACCTGCTGCGCCTGCAACAAAGTTCGAAGGGAAAGGGGTTGGACGCTCAGCAGCTGGCAAACCTTGACGTCAAGGAGACGCCTTTCTACGACCTGCGCATCCTGAACCACTGGGACAACCCGAATGGTACTGTGGAGCGCGGCTTTGCAGGGAAGAGCATTTTCTGGGGCGACAAGGACGTGAATAGCGAGGAGTTTGCTGCTAATATGAAGATGTACGGGCGCGCCAATGCCTCGATAGGCATCAACGGCACCGTGCTGAACAACGTTAACGCGAAACCCGAGGCGCTGTCTTCGGAGAGTCTGAAAAAGACTAAGGCGATTGCCGACCTGCTCAGACCTTACGGCATCCGCGTCTATCTCTCCATCAACTTCGCCTCGCCTATCAAGGTGGGTGGACTGAAGACTGCCGACCCCCTCGATGCTGAGGTGAAGGCCTGGTGGAAGGACAAGGTGAACGAGATATATAAGCTGATTCCTGATTTCGGCGGTTTCTTAGTGAAGGCCAACTCCGAGGGTGAACCTGGTCCTCAGGACTTCGGCCGCACCCATGCCGACGGTGCCAACATGCTGGGCGACGTGCTGAAGCCACACAAGGGCATCGTCATGTGGCGCGCCTTCGTCTATGCACCCCAGAGCCCTGACCGTGCCAATCAGGCTTACCTCGAGTTTATGCCTCTGGACGGACAGTTCCGCGATAACGTCATCATCCAGATCAAGAACGGTCCCGTCGATTTCCAGCCTCGCGAACCCTACAGCCCGCTGTTCACCGCCATGCAAAAGACGCCGATGATGGTTGAGTTCCAGATTACCCAGGAGTATCTTGGTGCCGCCAACCACCTGGCCTACCTCGCACCCATGTGGCAGGAGTTCTTCTCGTTCGTCAAGCCTGCCAGTCTGAAGGCTATGGCTGGTGTGGCAAACATCGGCGACGACACCAACTGGTGTGGCCACCACTTCGCGCAGGCCAACTGGTATGCCTTCGGACGACTGGCCTGGAACCCTGCGCTGACGTCAGAGCAGATTGCCGACGAGTGGCTTGCGCAGACCTTTGATGTCAATGAAGGATTGGCAAAAATGATGCTCGACTCCCGCGAGGCCGTCGTCAGCTACATGATGCCGTTGGGCATCCACCACATCTTTGCTGGCACCCACCACTACGGCCCAGAGCCCTGGTACGCTCCTCGCGGCGTGAGAGCCGACTGGACACCGCCCTACTACCACAAGGCTGATAGCGTCGGACTTGGTTTCGACCGCACGCTGAGCGGCAGCGCCAACGTCAAGCAGTATCCTGAGGCGCTCTGCCGACAGTATAACGACATCAATACCTGTCCTGAGAACCTGCTGGCTTGGTTCCACCACGTGCCCTGGGACTTCAAGATGAAGAGCGGCCGCACCTTCTGGGATGAGCTCTGCCACAAATACGACGAGGGCGTCCACCAGGCGCGTCACTTCCTTGCCGTCTGGGACGCCATGCAGCCCTACGTTGACCAGCAGCGTTTCCAGGAAGTGCAGCACAAGCTGCGCATCCAGGCCTGTGACGCAGAGTGGTGGCGCGATGCCTGCCTCCTCTATTTCCAGACGTTCTCGAAGCGCCCCATTCCGCAGGACATCGAGCATCCCGTCCACAACCTCGACGAGATGATGCAGTTCCGCATCCCCATCACGATGTATGAGAACCCTGCCTGCGGCTATACCAAGTAAACTCGAAAAGTACACCTTTAAACAAAGAAAATGCCCTGTAGATAGGCATCTACAGGGCTTTCTTCGTAGCGGGAGGGGGACCCGAACCCTCGACCTCCGGATTATGAATCCGACGCTCTAACCAGCTGAGCTACCCCGCCAACGTTGCTCGTAAGCGGGTGCAAAGGTAACACTTTTTTTCATTCCTCCAAAATTTTTCGGAAAAAACTTTCATAATCTGAGTTTTTTTTGTAACTTTGCCGCATAAAACGAGCAGAATGCTGCTCCTGACGAACCCAAATTACACGTCTTACTATGCAGAAACTGACAATAGAATACCCGCTGTCGACGCGTTCGCCAAAGATTGTCTGGGACATGATCAGCAACGCCGCAGGCTTGCAAAAATGGTTGGCCGACACGGTTACGGAAGAAGATGACGTTATGACTTTTACCTGGGGTCAGCCCTGGACCGACCGCGACACGAAACAGTCGCGCGTGTTGGAGAAGATGAAATATGAATATATAAGGTTGCTCTGGGACTATCATGAGGATACGCCCGAGGCCATCTGGGAGATGTGCATCGAGAAGAGCGACCAGACTGGCGAGCTGTCGCTGCGTATCACCGACTATGCTGCCGACGACGAAGAGGCCGAGGACCTGCGTGGCATCTGGGATGACAACTTCGAGCGTCTGCATCGTGTCAGCGGATTGTAACATGTTTCGCATCAAGAAATTAGACATATTTATTGCCAAACAGTTTGCTTTGCTGTTCTTGGCAACGTTCTTCATTTGCCAGTTTGTGCTGATGATGCAGTTCCTGTGGCGTTATGTGGACGACCTCATAGGAAAGGGACTGTCGTTGGAGGTCATGGCGCAGTTCTTCTGGTATATGGGACTGATGCTTATGCCGCAGGCTTTCCCGCTGGCCATCCTGCTGTCGTCGCTCATCGCCTTCGGAAACCTGGGCGAGAGTTCGGAGCTGACGGCCATCAAGGCTGCCGGCATCTCGCTGATGCAGGCCTTCCGCTCGCTCATCGTCATCGTCATCGCCATCGCCTGCATGTCGTTCTTCTTTCAGGAAGTCATCGGCCCTAAAGCCTTCGTCTCGTTCCGCCAGCTGCTCATCTCGATGAAGCAGAAGAATCCTGAGGTGGAAATCCCTGAGGGCATCTTCTATGACGGCATACCAGGCTCGAACCTCTATGTGCAGCAGAAGAACCTGGACACGGGTATGCTCTACGGTATCATGATCTACCGCATCAATGGCAGCTACGAGGATGCCGCCATCATCCTGGCCGACTCTGGCCACATCCGTGCTACTGAGGAGAAGAAACACCTGTTGCTGACGCTCTACAGCGGCGAATGGTTCGAGAACATGCGCCAGTCTGGCATGGGTGTCAATGCCAGCGTTCCATACCGTCGCGAGACGTTCTCGACGAAGCGCATCGTGCTTGACTTCGACGGCGACTTCAACATGGTGGAGATGGGCGGCATCTCGATGGACGCCCGTGCGAAGGGCATGGGGAAGATTCTGCACGACCTGGACTCCATCCGCGAGTTCAACGACTCTGTAGGCCGCCGTTTCTACCACGACGCCTCGTTGACTTATCTCTACATTCCTACGCTGGAGAAGAAGGACTCGCTGCGAGCCGTCAAGGCGGTCATGAAGAGTAATAAGATTGACATCGATTCCCTGTTCCAGAAACTCTCGACCAGCGAGAAGCAGAAGGTCATCAGCGAAGCTGCCGAGGGCGCTTTGAGGGCGATGAACGACATGGATTTCAAGGCCGACTACTCGGACGCCCTGAACCGCGAAGACCGCAGCCACCAGATGGAGGCCATCAACAAGGTGACGCTGTCGCTGTCCTGTCTCATTTTCTTCTTCATCGGCGCACCCCTCGGAGCCATCATCCGCAAGGGTGGACTGGGTATTCCCGTCATCATCTCCGTCCTGGTGTTCATTATCTTCTACATCCTTGACAACACGGGCATGAAGATGGCCCGCGACGACAACTGGACGGTATGGTTCGGCAAGTTGCTTGGCACCGCAGTGCTTTCGCCCATCGCCATCTTCTTCACCTACAAGGCCAACAACGACTCAGTGGTGTTCAACATCGACCTGTACAAGCAGATACTCTCGCGCATGCTGGGACTGCGCTCGAAGCGCAACATTACACGCAAGGAAGTCATCATCGATGACCCGAAGTACTTGATGGATGCAGATATGCTGAAGAGTATCAGCATCGAAATCGATCGTTATGGCGAAGACCACCACCTGTTGCGCTGGCCCAACCCGATCAAGGTGTTCTTCCGTCCTGGCGACGACCACGAGATAGAGCATATCAACAATGTGCTTGAGTCAGCCATTGAAGACCTCTCGTACTCGAAGGACAAGTATTTGCTGATGAAACTGAACCAGTTCCCCATCATTGCAACCCATGCCCACACACGCCCCTTCAAACAAAAGTGGCTGAATGCCATTACGGGTATCTTCCTGCCTACGGGCATCTTCTTCTATTTCCGCATGATTCGCTTCCGCATCCGTCTGTATAGAGACCTGCAGCATATCATTCGCGTCAACAAGAAACTCATCCCACGTCTCATCGAGTTGGCCGACCTCAGGTCAGAGGGAGACATTACGGTCATCGACAATCCCTAATATATATAATAAGGTGTAAATATGGAACAACTGAAACTGAACACGATAGACGAGGCTCTTGACGACTTCCGTGAGGGCAAGTTTGTCATTGTGGTCGATGATGAAGACCGCGAGAACGAAGGTGACCTCATTTGTGCCGCCGAGAAAATCACACCAGAGATGGTAAACTTCATGCTGAAGAACGCCCGCGGCGTGCTCTGCGCACCTGTCACCATCAGCCGCGCAGCAGAACTCCAACTTGACCATCAGGTGCAGGACAATACGTCGCTGTTAGGAACTCCCTTCACCGTTACCGTCGATAAGATAGAGGGCTGCTCGACAGGCGTCTCAGCTCATGACCGTGCGGCTACCATACGGGCCTTGGGCGACCCTGCCTCGACGGCGAAAACCTTCGGACGCCCAGGACACATCAGCCCGCTCTACGCCCAGGACAACGGCGTGCTGCGCCGCTCAGGACATACTGAGGCCGCCATTGACCTCTGCAAACTCTGCGGACTATATCCTGCTGGAGCACTGATCGAGATTATGAACGACGACGGCACAATGGCCCGTATGCCCCAGCTCATGGCCTTTGCCCAGGAACACGATCTGAAAATCATCACCATCAAGGACCTCATAGCCTACCGTCTGCGCAAGGAAAGCATCGTCGAGAAAGGCGAGGAGGTGGATATGCCCACCGACTACGGCCACTTCCGACTCATTCCCTTCCGCCAGAAGAGCAACGGACTGGAACACCTGGCGCTCATCAAGGGCACGTGGCGCGACGACGATGCCGTGCTGGTGCGCGTACACTCTTCATGCATGACGGGCGACATCCTCGGCTCGAAGCGCTGCGACTGTGGCGAACAGCTGCACAAGGCTATGCAGATGATTGAACAAGAGGGTAGGGGAGTCATCGTCTATATGCAGCAGGAAGGTCGCGGCATCGGACTGATGAACAAGATTGCCGCGTACAAGTTGCAGGAAGAGGGGTTGGACACCGTCGAAGCCAATGTACACTTAGGCTTCAAGCCTGACGAGCGCGACTATGGCTGTGGCGCACAGATACTGCGAATGTTAGGCGTCCAGAAGATGCGCCTCATGACCAACAATCCCGTGAAGCGCGTAGGCCTGGAGGGCTACGGCTTGGAAATCGTCGAGAACGTCCCCATCGAAATCACGCCTAACGAGTATAACTTGCGCTACCTTCAGACGAAGAAAGACCGCATGGGCCACACGCTCCACCTGAAGTAAAGTGTGGGTAATATGCTTGCTGAAAATGCGAAGAGCAAAGTTACTCGGCTGGCTGAAAATGTGAAAAAGAGATAAAAAAGAAGTGCGAAAGCAAAATCTTCACGCTTCACGCTTCACTTTTTGCTTAAAAATGCGTACTTTTGCAGCTAATTTCATACATTAAGCAATAATATGGCACAATTATCTGACCGTTTGCAACGTCTGGCACCGTCCGCAACACTGGCGATGTCGCAGAAGAGCTCTGAAATGAAAGCCCAGGGAATCGACGTCATCAACATGAGCGTCGGAGAACCCGACTTTAATACTCCTGACCACATCAAGACAGCCGCTAAGCTCGCCATTGATGAGAACTACTCGAAGTACTCGCCCGTTCCTGGCTATCCAGACCTGAGGCAGGCCATCGCCCGCAAACTGGAACGTGAAAACCAGCTGCACTACTCGCCCGCCGAGATACTGGTTTCGAACGGTGCCAAGCAAAGCGTATGCAATACCGTGATGGCGCTGGTGAACCCTGGTGACGAAGTCATCATACCAGCTCCCTATTGGGTCAGCTATCCCCAGATGGTGCTGCTGGCTGGAGGCAAGCCCGTCATAGTGGAAGCCGGCTTTGAGCAGAACTTCAAGATGACAGCCGAACAACTCGAGGCAGCCATCACACCTAAAACCCGCCTGCTCATCCTTTGCTCACCCAGCAATCCTACAGGTAGCGTCTATAATAAGGAAGAGCTGAAAGCCCTTGCCGACGTCATACTGAGTCACGGCGACCTCTTCGTGCTGGCCGACGAAATCTATGAACATATCAACTACGTGGGACGTCACGAGTCCATCGCCCAGTTCCCTGGCATGAAGGAACGTGCCATCATCGTCAACGGCGTCAGCAAGGCCTACGCGATGACTGGCTGGCGCATAGGATACATCGCGGCTCCCGAATGGATTGTCAAAGGCTGCAACAAACTGCAGGGACAGTACACCAGCGGACCGTGCTCAGTCAGCCAGAAAGCAGCGGAGTTTGCATACACCTCCAGTCAGGAGTGTGTCGAGGAGATGCGGCAGGCCTTTGAGCGCCGTCGCGACCTCATCGTCAAACTGGCAAAAGACATCCCCGGGTTGGAGGTTAACGTCCCAGAAGGTGCCTTCTACCTCTTCCCCAAGTGCAGCAGTTTCTACGGCAAGCAGACTCCTGGCGGCAGAACCGTCAATAACAGTACAGATTTAGCCATGCTGTTGCTCGAGGAGGGACACGTCGCAACCGTTGGCGGCGATGCCTTTGGAGACCCCAATTGTTTCCGCATGAGTTATGCCACAAGCGACGAAAACATTGTCGAAGCGATGCGTCGTATTAAGCAAACTTTGGCCACATTGAAGTAAAAATTGAGAAATATCAAGTTAAAAGTTCTTAATTCGGCTGAAAGTACATCCGAAATACTTATCTTTGCGGAATATTAGCAGAAATCATAATATCATTTTATTTAATAACTAAAAAATTTAAATCTTAATTTATGGCAACAACAACAAAGGCTGCAGCCCCAGCCAAAAAGAATTCGGGCTTCCAGGGTGTAAAAGCTGCATGGATTATCCTCGTTATTTGCGCTATCGCAGGTTACAGTGTATGGTACTTCATTATGGGTAACCCCGACAACTTCGTTGGTGGCGACCGTAGCGGCCATCCCGCAAACCTCCTGGGTACAGTGTATAAGGGCGGTTTCGTCGTAGGTCTGATCCTCACTCTGCTCTTCACCGTTATCTGCCTCGGTATCGAGCGCTTCTTCGCTATCAAGAGTGCTTCTGGTAAGATGAACCTCGCTAAGTTCACCGCTGAGGTAAAGAATGCCATCAAGGCTCAGGACTTCGCAAAGGCTAAGGATCTGTGCAACAAGATGCAGGGCTCTGTAGCCAACGTCGTGCTCGCTTCTATCAACATGTACCAGAACGTTGAGACTGACAACACTCTGAAGAAGGCTGCTAAGATCGCTAAGATCTCTCAGGCTCACGAGGAGGCTACTCAGCTCGAGATGCCTACCCTCCAGATGAACATGCCTATGGTTGCTACCATCGTTTCTCTGGGTACCCTGACCGCTCTGTTCGGTACTGTGCTCGGTATGATCGGATCGTTCCAGGCTCTGTCTGCTGGTGGTGGTGCTGACTCAATGGCTCTTTCTGCCGGTATTTCTGAGGCTCTTGTGAACACAGCTTCTGGTATTTTGACCTCTTGGGTTGCTACAGTTGTTTACAACTTCTTCTCAAACAAGATCGATAAGCTGACTTACGCCCTCGACGAGATTGGTTTCACCATCGCTGCTACATACGATTCTAACCACAACGAGGCTTAATTTTTAGTTCCATTTAAAACTCAATAAATCAGTTTTAGTATGGCTAAAATTAAGATACAGAAAAAAGACATCTGGATTGACATGACGCCCATGTCAGACGTGATGACGCTGCTTCTGTGCTTCTTTATGTTGACATCAACATTCTTGACGCCAGAACCAGTACAAGTCAACACGCCTAACTCGGTGTCGGAGGTCAAGATTCCCGAGCAAGATGTCCTTAACATTCTGGTGACACCAGAAGGAAAGGTCTTCTTGGGAACCGAAAACAAGAACAACATGCAGGCAATGTTGGACGCGATGACCAGCAAATTCAACGTCTCGCTCAACGCCACCCAGATTAAGCACTTCCGTGAGGATGCCATGGTCGGAGCCAGCATGTCGCAGCTTGCAGCGTACCTCAGCCTCGATCAGGAGAAAATGACAGAGGCCATCCAGAAGCTCGGACTCCCGCTTGACAGTATCAGCGGAGGCAAGAGCGAGTTCCAAGAGTGGGTTTCAGAAGCCCGCAATGCGAATCCTGACATCCGACTCGCCATCAAGTGCGACTCGAAGACTCCTTATTCTTCAATTAAGAAGTTGATGTCAGAGCTTCAGGACATGAACGAGAACCGTTTCCAGCTCATCACGAACCTCGATGTTAAACGTTTAAACGATTAGTAGTATTATGGCAAAAAAGAATCTATCCAAGCAGAAGAAAATGGATACCCGCGTGAACTTCACGCCGATGGTAGACATGATGATGCTTCTTATCACTTTCTTCATGCTGTGTACTACGCTGGCCAAGCCGCAGGCTATGCAGCTGACCATGCCGTCGAACGAAGACACGAAACAGCTGAACGAGGATCAGAAGCAGGTAACGAAAGCTTCTCACACCATCACCCTTTATCTGGGTTCTGACGACAAGGTATGGTACATAGCTGGTCTGCCCAACTATGACGACCCCTCTTGCGTTAAGCCTACCACATACGGTAAGGATGGTATCGAGAAGGTTCTCAATGAGCATACGACAGAGGAAGGCGTCAACCCCGTGGCAAAGATCAAGATTGCCAAGAAGGAGCTGGATGCCCAGAGGAATGCCTATAATTCCAAGATGACTGACGAACAGTATCAGGAGGCCCTGAAGAAGCTGAGGAAGGGTGAACTGCCCAACGGCGAGAAGGTTCCTGCACTGACCGTCATCATACGTCCGCTGAACACCGCAACCTATGCAAACATGGTTGCTGCTCTTGACGAGATGCTGATTAGCAATATTGATAAGTACGTCATTGACAATGTCGACAAGATGAGCGACGACGATAAGGCGCTCATCGAGAAGGCAGGTGTAAAATGATTAACCCCTAAAAATGTAGAAGAACTATGGCAAAAATAGATCTTATTGACAATGGCTGGGTCGACCTCGTATTCGAAGGTAAGAACCAAGCATACGGAGCTTATCAATTGCGCAAGAACACTGGTATCCGTAATCTGAAGGCACTGGCTGTCATGTTTGCAGCCTTTATCATCATCGCTGCCGTGGTATATGCAAAAGTCTCCATTGAGAACTATATCGCTTCTCAGAACGCAGCTATCGAGACTGACGTGGAGCTGCAGAGCCTGGCAGAGAAGAAGGAAATCAAGCAAGAGAAGCCTGATGAGCCCGAGATTGAGAAAATCGAAGTAGAGCGCGTTAAGAGCTCTGTAGCATTCACAGTTCCTGAGATTAAGAAGGACAACGAGGTGAAGGAAGACCAGGAGATGAAGTCTCAGGACGATCTCGCTGAAACCAACACCGCCATCGGTGCCTTTACTGTTGAAGGTAATGACGAAACCGCCGAGGTGAAGCACGTCGAAGAGAAGATTGCTGAGCCGGAGCCCGTAAAGGAAGAGGAGACCAAGGTGTTCGACGTCGTCGAGCAGATGCCTTCGTTCCCTGGTGGACAGAGCGCCCTGCTGCAGTATCTGAGCAGCAACATCAAGTACCCGGTAGTAGCCGAGGAGAATGGTGTGCAGGGTCGTGTCATCGTTACCTTCGTGGTTGAGAAAGACGGTTCGATTACCGACGTTCGCGTCGTGAAGTCTGTTGACCCGTCACTCGACAAGGAAGCCCAGCGCGTGGTGAAGAGCATGCCGAAGTGGATTCCCGGTAAGCAGAATGGTTCTGCTGTCCGTGTGAAGTACACTGTGCCTGTGACCTTCCGTCTTCAGTAATTGATAGGACATGAACAGAAACATATCCACTATCATTGGATTAACACTAACTTTAGGCTTGCTCCTCGCTTGTGGGAGCAAGCCTAATCCTGAATTGGAAGAAGCTTATCAGAAAGCGGCAGAGGCATTTGTCGCAGACGAGAGCTTCTATCCCATTCTCGACGAAGAACTTTTCTACTTCAACAGTCAGCGCATTGACACGATTGGTGTTGAGTACATGAACGAGCAGGATGCCGTCAAGCGGCTCATGAAACTCGAGACGTGGCTCGCCTTCACCACCAGGCGCCTGACAGCGAAGGAGATGAAGAGCCTGAAGGACCGTCAGTACCTGCCCCGCGAGATACCTATTGCCTACGACGGTCTGGCCATCATCGTCAACAACGCCAATCCCGACAGCTGCATTACCGTTAAGGATTTTGCTCGTATCCTTCGTGGAGAGGCTACCAAGTGGGGCGACATCTATCCTAAGTCGCAGTTAGGCGACATCGACGTCGTGTTCGACAATCCCCTGTCGAGTACTGTACGCTGGTGCGTCGACTCCATCCTCGGAGGTAAGGAGTTCACCAACCCTCATGTGGGAGCCGTCAAGACCAGTGCCGCCGTTATCGACTATGTGGAGAACCACAAGAATGCCTTAGGCATCATTGGTTCCAACTGGTTGAACGACAAGCGCGACACCACCAACGTCACATTCAAGAAGAATATCACCGTGATGGGCGTCAGCCGTCTGGACTCTGCTACCAAAGTCAACAGCTGGAAGCCCTATCAGTATTACCTATATAATGGTAACTATCCCCTGATCCGTACCATCTATGCGTTGCTGAACGACACGAGGAACGGACAGCCTACGGCATTTGCGCACTACTGCCAACTGCCTAAGGGGCAGCTTATTATCCTCCGCTCAGGTCTGTTGCCGAGAACGGCAAACATGAACGTGCGCGAGGTTATTGTCAACAAAGAATAAACTTTTCCGGTCTCCGGACGTCATATCATTGAAGTTTGAAATCTGTAGATTCAAGTCAGAAAATAGAAAACATTAATAAAACGAGAATAGTTAACACGAAGTATAACCCGAAAAAACTTTGAATTATGAAAGCAATCAAATATTTATTCATCGCTGCGCTGACCTTTGGTTACAGCGCCACAGTCATGGCACAGGACGGCTCTAAGGCCGACGTTGATGCCGTTAAGAAAATCATTAGTAGCAAACCCGCTGATCTGGACAAGCAGATGAAGCCCTTCTACAAGGCCAACAAGAAGAACGCCGAGAACCTGCTGGCTTTCGGTCGCGCCTTCTTTGAAGCCAAGGATACGGCAAACGCCAAGGTGTATGCCAACCATGCCCTGCAGGCTACCAAGAACAAGTACGCTCCTGCCTTCATCCTGCTTGGTGACATCGAGGCCCTCGGCGACCGCGGTGGTGAGGCTGCTACACTGTACGACCAGGCTATCTATGCCGATCCGAAACTGGTAGAGGCTTACTACAAGTATGCTCTGGTGTATCGTAAGATTGATCCGCAGGGTACCGCTGCCAAGCTCGACCAGCTGAAAGTTCAGCGTCCTGACGTCAGCGTTGACGCCATCAAGGGTCATATCTTCATGATCTCTGGCGACCGCAAGTCTGCCTACGAGGCTTACAAACTGGTTCCCGTCAACAAGATCGACCCCAGCTACCTGAACGAGTTTGCCCGCGCCAGCTACTTCGGCGGTCACTTCGACGATGCACTGGCAGCCTGTGAGGAGGGTCTGAAGCACAATCCAGGCAACCCCACGTTCACTCGTCTGGCTATGTTCAGCAACTACGAGATGAAGAACTACGATGCCGCCAAGAACTATCTGAAGATGTACTTCAACGAGATCAAGGACGTTGAGTTCTCTGAGTATGACCACTACTATGCAGCCCTCATCCACGAGGCTCTGGGCGACAAGGACAATGCCAAGTCTTCTTACCACAAGGCTCTCAGCCTGGTCAGCGACTCTTCGATGATTAAGCGCTGGGACATCCTGAAGACCCTCTCTGAGTCACACCTGAAGGACAACGACTTCGAGAATGCCATCAAGTACTATCAGGAGTTCCTGGACACCAAGCCTGGTAAGAAAGTTGACGACGATGAGGCTTTGGCAGGCATCTATGTGAAGTGGGCCGAGAATACTGAGGAGGCACGTCGTCCTGAAGTCATCGGCAAGGCTATTGGAGTGTTCAACAAGATGTCTGAGACATACCCTGTTCAGAAGGCATACTGCACTTACAAAATCGCTGAGCTGAAGAACAAGTGGTTAGACAACAACATGGAGAAGCGCGTAGCCAAGGCCGACTACCAGCAAGTCGTTGAGCTGCTTTCTGCCAAGGCTGACCGTTCCAAGAGCGAGAACACCATGCTGAAGTACAGCTTGCACTACCTCATGTTCGGCTCTTATCTGGACAAGAAGATTGCCGATGCTAAGTCGTATGCTGAGAAGATTCTGGCTATCGACCCAGAATACAAGCCGGCACAGGAAATCCAGAACTTGAAGTAATCCGCAAATCCTGGGGACGGTTTTCCTGATTGAAGCGAAGCGGGAGATCAGGAGAGTCCCCGTGATGACGAGATAATTAGTGAATAGTGCGAGACCTCTTGGCCTCGCACTTTTTTTGTTTCACAACGTGTGTCAACCTCTGCGTGGTGCATTACCCAACTCGCTGATTATCAGCCGACTTTCTTCCTGATTCTGTGTCAATACACCACGACCTCTTGACAAAGCGTTTTTTATGTTGTACCTTTGCACTATCAAACTTAAAAACGTAACGATTATGACAAGAGGTAAATCCATTCTTAGTGAGCTGAAGACCATCCGTAAGCAGGTGGCCGTAGTAGCGATTCTTGCAGCATTTGCTGCTTTCACGAGTTGTAGTCCTATGTACGACGAGCTGACTCCCAATGAAGTTAAGCCCCAGACCCGTATCTTTGTATGCTGTCCCGAAGAGATGCCGAAGTTTCCTGGTGGTCATACGAAACTGATGGAATTTCTATCCGAGAACGTACGCTGGCCCAAGGATTTGGAGGACAGCTGCATCCAAGGCAGGGTGGTAGTTTCCTTCGTCATCGAACGGGACGGCAGCATTACGGAGGTGAAAGTTTCAAAGAGCGTCGATCCTCTTTTGGATGCCGAAGCCGTCCGCGTCGTTAAGCTAATGCCCAAATGGATGCCAGGCAAACTAAACGGCGAGGCAAAAAGAACGAAGTATTATATCCCCGTCAACTTCCGCTTGCAATGACAATATGGAACAATATGAAAACAACACTCATCCCCGACTTCAGACAACCTGAAGCCGGGGATGAGTGCTTATGGGGAAAGTTAAATAGAATAATTATCGTATTTAACTGGCTCGGAAACGACATAATACTCATGAGCAGCTATAGTAGTGCGCTTGTAGTCTGGATTGGTTTCATACTCAACTGTCTTTTCCTTCTTGTTGTTTGCATAAAATTCAAATTTGACTTTCAAAACCTTGGCGGAAGTGTTTTGCCTTACTATAACAATACCACCATGAAGTTCGTAGCAGCCATCCTTCGACTCTAAAGAATAATTGCGGAAGCCAGATGGCTGAAAGTCGAGGAAGTACTGAGTATAACCGCCTCCCTTGGCCAGGTCGCGAATCTCCACGAGACTGCCATTCTTGTCCACAGCCGAATAATTCAGTTCGTGGATGGCCCAGTTGTTTGTGTCGCCCGAGAAAGAAATATCCACACGGTGAACGGCTTCTTTGGCGCTCGCACTCCCGCTCCCACTCCCGTTTTTGTCATTCGTTACTTGTTCCTCATCATCGTCATCGTCGCCGCCACATGAGGTGGAAAGAGGCAGCGCAAAAGCCAGCATCAGCAGCAGGCTCCAAAACTGTATTTTTTTCATTGTCATAATGTGCCTACTCTGTTTTAGCGATTTTCGGCAGCCTCGCATGATTATTCTTTCAATTACTTGCTTACAAACTTGCGTCCTTTCTGGATGTAGACCCCTTTCGTGTCAGTGTTCTGCACCTGCTGACCTTCTAAGTTATATAGAGGAACGTTGCCTTGTGTACCGTTATCGATTCCTAGAACTGAGGCAGGATTTGTAATAGTGATACTCGTTTCTACCAACTCGGTGTCGTGCGATACCGCATCAACATCGGAAATGGCTATCTCCTTCAGGAGCAGGGGATACGTTCCTGCTGTCATATCTGCAGAAATGATGATTGTTACTTCAGCTACCTCGCCATCATTTCCGTTGATGACAGATCCGTTGGTGGAAGCGGCAAAGACACGTAGTGAACCATTTGCCTGAATAGCGGACTCGAAGGTGTTCGTCTTACGTGCAGTAGTTCGCTTCGTGCTCAGATATGCTTCAGGGAAACCGTCAGCGTCGAGTTTGAAACTGATTCCCTCTGGCAGATAGAGGTCGAAGCCGAAGCCCTCAGCCTGCACCTTGTTCTTCATTTTCACTGAGAGCGTCACCTCTGTGCCAGCCTCAGCTGTTACAGGCTCAATGTAAATCACGTTGTCAAGAGTGCTGATGTCTGTGTTACCAGCCTTTACACTAATGGATGTGCCCATGAAGAGAGCCATCGCTAACAATAAAGTCTTTTTCATATTTTTGTTTTGTTATTAAGTTATTATTTCAGATTGTCAAACTGTGGTCCCATTCTATAAAGAAGCTTTTGGAGTTGTGGTGCACTCTCAGGTCGGACTACTGACCCATATAATATAAGGTGTGCAACAGCCGTATAGTCTGCCACGTTCACTTTACCATCACCATTGGCATCGGCTGCCTTCTCGTTAAAGTTGGCAGGAGGGTCCTCCATAATATAATGTGCTATAGCGGTATAGTCGGCTACTGTTACTCTCCCATCTCCATTGGCATCGCCCAAAACGACATCAATGTCTCCAGGATATACTCCTTCTACGATTTCCTTGAATTCATTCCAGAATTCAGCAGAAGCATAGGCAGCCTTACAGCCCTCAGGAACATAGAGCGTTGCGTTATTATGATTTGAGAAAGTCATTTCCGTGATGGGCAGTGGATTAGGAACTTTAATAGTGACGGCTGTTAAGTTATCACATTTACGAAATGCATAATTGTCAATTGAAGACACCTTGCTTGGTATGACGATAGACAACAAGTTTGTACAGCCATAGAAAGAGCCATAACCAATTTTAGTAAGAGTTTCGGGAAGTGATACCGATGCTAATTCAGTACACCCATCGAAAACATACCAGCCCAAAGAAGTGACATTCTCTTGCAAAATTGCCGATTTGAGTTTTTTGCATCCCATAAAAACGCCATCGTTAAGAGAAGTCACACTCTTCGGAATGGATATAGACGACAGGCTTTCACAATTTCTAAAAGCGTAATCAGCTAATGACACGAGACTCTCAGAAAGAGTCACAGAAGATAAGTTGGTACAGTCCCTAAAAGCAGACTCGTCTATTGATGTGACACTGTTTGGAATGGATATTGTGGTCAAGTTAAGACATTCCGCAAAAGCATGGTTACCAATAGTCTTTACCGAATTGGGAATACTTATTGTTGTGAGTTCTCGACATCCATAGAAAGCGTTATTGGCTATTGCTTCTATACCATCGGGAATAATGCTGGTCTTACATCCTGCCTTGAAAGTGTTCGTCGCTGTTTCTATGACGGCATTGCAATAGTTACGGGAATCGTAAACAGTATTGCCACTCTCAACGCGAACAGAGACAAGGTTGTTGCAGCCATGAAAAGATGCGTTGAACTTTGTCACAGACGCAGGAATCACCAATGACGTCAGACTTGAACAGTCATTAAAGACGCCCGAATTAATAGTCTTTACACCATCAGGTATGATGATTTGGGACAAACTGCGACATCCGTTGAACAAGGAACTTGGCAGGGACGTTATTCCACTCGGGAGAGAAACAGAAGTCAAGTTTATACAGCCTTGGAAAACAGAATTTTTGATGGACGTAATATTATCTGGAATGACTATGGAAGTCAATCCAGTACAATTCTCAAATGCATTTTTGCCTAAGGTAGTAATATCATTGGGAATGACAGTATTTCGACACCCTGTAACCAGCGTACTGCGATTAGTTTCGATGAGCGCATTACAGTTATTACGTGAATCATACTTGGTATTCTCTGAATGGACGGTAATCGACTGCAAACTACTACACCCCGTAAATGCGTCATTACCAATGCTGGTCAGATTTTGTGGGATATAAAGGGATGTTATTCCAGTACATCCATGAAAAGCATCTTCATCCACAGTATGAAGTTTCTCAGGGAATTCTATTGATGTCAAGCCTGTACAATCTCTGAATGCATTAAAAAAAATCCAGGTCAGCTTACTTGGAAATGTTATTGATGTTAAGCCTGTACATCCAGAGAAAGCAGACGGACCAATGTGGTAAACATCACTTGGTATCACCGTATTTTTACATCCGGTAACAATCTCATCACTTTCTGTGTTGATAATTGCGTTACAATTGTTTCGGGAATCGTACACAGTATTGCCTGACTCTACCTTAATGGAGGATAAGGCTGTGCAACGTATAAAAACATTCCTGTATATCGACTTTACGCTACTGGGGATAGTGATAGAGGTAAGACTGGTACACTCTGTAAAGGCACTAGAATTTATCGTCGTCAAGGAGTTCGGCAATGTTATGGATGTAAGCCCGGTGCAACCATAAAAAGCTTCAGTATCAATAGTCTTTATGGTATTGGGAAGAGTGACAGAGACTAACTCCGTACAACCGTCAAATGCTCCACGACCTATAGATGTTACCGAATAGTTCACACCTTGATATGCTACACTTGGCGGTATCACAACATTCCCAGTATAGTCCGGCGAAGAATTTGCCACTTGTGCTACTGTTGTTCCGTCTTCTTCTATCAGGTTATAGGCAATACCATCAACTATAAAATCGAACGCGTAGAGTTGGCCAGCCCCCATGACGAGGCAAGCCAACACGACTATTCTTTGATAGATACTCATAACTCAATTAGTTACTTTTGACGATTGAATTGCGGTCCCATCCTGTACAACTCTCTCGCATAGCGGGGAGCTGAGTTGGGACGGTTGATAGAACCATAGAGGATGATGTGAGCCACTGCCGTATAGTCTGCCACGTTAATCTTGCCGTCTCCATTGGCATCGGCAGCTTCGGCATTGAAGTTGTTAGGCGTATTCCCTAAGATGTGGTGTGCAATGGCGGTATAGTCGGCCACGGTGACCTTGCCGTCGTTGTTGGCATCGCCTACGACAAAGGCTTTCACGGCAAGTGTCGACTTGACCTGATCCACGTCATGGCTGACTGAAGCCACGTCTGAGATGGACACATTCCTCAAGAATACTGGATATTCGCCTTCCTCAACATTGTTGGCAATGTCAATCTTTACCGTACACACCTCACCATCGTTTCCGCTGATGACAGAGCCATTGGTGGATGCGGCAAACACGCGCAGTGAGCCGTCACTGCGGAAGGCGGCCTCAAAGGTATTCGTCTTCCTGTCGGTAGTGCGCGCTGTGCTCAGATATGCCTCTGGGAATCCGTCGGCATCCTTGGCCACCGTCACGCCCGTCGGCAAGTAGAGGTCGAAGCCGAAGCCTTCAGCCTGGACGGCATTCTTCATGTTGACAGACAGTGTCACGGAAGTACCGGCAGCAGCCTCCGTCCGATTGATATAAAGGATGTTGTCGTACTTGGTGATGTCCGTATCTTCAGTATCTGAGGTACTCTTGATGAAATGAGCCGTAAAGCTCAGGTCACTATTCACCGTTACGGTACGTGGATTCTCTGTCTTGCCATCATTCCATTTTGAGAACTTATAGTTATTGTTGGCAATGGCGTTGAGTTCCACGTTGCTGCCTTTGGCGTACGTGCCGCCACCGGTTACGGTACCGCTGCCTTCCGGCGTTACTGCTACGGTGACGGTAAAGGTTTGTGACGTGACGCCAGTTACCTTCTTGCTTGTGCGGTTGCCCAAGACATCATAAGTATAGCTGACGGTCGCTCCGTTATCATAGACCACCTTCGTCAAACGGTTCAAGTTGTCGTAGGTATAGGTCTGGGCAAATGTCTGCAAGGTTGCAAACAGAAATGCCAGAGTATATATGATTCTATGTCTCATGTTCATTCTTTTATATATTCTTATTCTATCCTTTTCAACCCATTCGGTAACAGAAAACTTTATAATACTCTTAATAATCCATTATTTTTTGCAGTTTTATAAGCATTACTACTTTGCTTTCTTCCATTATTCCAACTTTTAATATACCCCCTAATTGTCCAATCGATAGATTTTGAAGCATCTTCAGGTGGGCTGTTTTTGGATTGAGTTTTACTCACAACAAGTTGATTGTTGTTCACTTTCACAGTTAGTTCTTTCCCTTTTTGAGGAATTGCACCAGACTGGTGCTGAGCAATAAGTTGTTTCGTCTTTTGATCTAATTCTGCTTTTTGGGCCAATCTGTTTTCCTTCATAAGAATCTCTTTACGATTGGTAGCATATTGTATTAGTTCTTCTCTAGTTTCGTTATAAAAAGTTCCCTCAATCCACTCAACATCTTGTTCAAACAAAGCATTTGCTACACTCTCTGTAACTCCGTAATATCTTTCTGCAGATCGACGGGATTCAAAAATATCAATTGTTCCCTGTGGAAGTGTCCCCTCCGGATCTATTCCCATTATAGGATTATTATCCGCATAGGGATAGAGGTTCGTACTCCAGATGGGGTCTTCGGAGAGGAAGCGGCCGATGGTGGGGTCATAGTGGCGGGCACGCATGTAGTACTGGTGGTCGGTGAGGTACATCACACCGTACTTGCCGACATACTGGAAGGGATTGTAGTCGGCCTCTTCCTTCTGAGTCACCTTTCCGAACTCGTCGTACTGGTACTTATGGGTTACCTTGCCGCTCTCATCAACAATGGCAACAACCGAACCGCGAACATCGGTGACATAATAACTCACCTTGCCATTCACCACCCGTGCTTCCAGACCGTTGCCATAGATATACTCGGCACCGCTCTTCGAGTCAGAGAGTACATTGCCAATGCCCAACGGGTCAGTAGTGAATGTGATGTTGCCGTAAGAAGCAATCAGTCCAAGGGGATCATACGTCAGTGACGTAGTACCGGCCTTTGTCAGTCGGTCACTCTCGTCCCACTGGTACGATTCGCCACCACGCTTGGTGGTGTTGCCATTTTCGTCGAAGCTGAAACTGGTGTCGCCAGCTTTCGTTATGCGGTTTCCGCTATTGTAGCTATAGCTGACATCCTCGTTGGTCAGACCGATGTCCTCGTAAGGTTCCTTGGTGGTCTGCTTCGTGATGTTGCCAGCCTTGTCGAGCTGATACTCATAGCTGGCTACCACAGTACCGTTCACCTTTGTAATCTTACTGGTCAGTCGGCCTACGGCATCATAGCCGAAAGTGGTCGTCATGCCGTTAGGATACGTCACCTTCTCAAGTTGACTATCCTTGCGATAGGTATAGCTGATAGTCTTACCGTTGAACTTCACCGATGTCAGACGGTTCAGCTGGTCATAGCCGTATGTCGTATTGTTGATACTGGTGCAGTTACCGTTCTTGTCATAGCTATAGCTGTTGCTGTGTCCGTCGCAGCTGGTTCCTGTAATGCGGTTGAAGCCGTCGTAGGAGAATGTCATTGTCTTGCCGTTGCCAGACAACGACTGCAAACGCAGCTTGCTGTCGTAGCTGTACGAGTTGACACCGTCATTGGTCACGCGACCCAGGTCGTCGTAGCTATAGCTGAGCGTCGTCCCGTCAGGCTTGGTAAACGTACTGAGCGACCCGTCATCGTTATAGCTGTAACGCTTTGTGGCTCCTGCGAACGACACGGATGTCAGCCAGTCGGTCACGTTGTCATACGACATGGACGTCACACCGCCCTTGGCATTGGTAATGCCAGTCAGGTTGTCGTTCTTGTCGTAGGCAAAACTTGTGGTGTGTGAAGCCGCGTCGGTCTCACTCGTCAGGTTGTCGTTGTCATCATAGACAAACGACGTAGTACGGCCAAGGGCGTCAGTCGAGCTGGTCAGTCGGCTTGCCTTGTCGTAAGAGGCACTGCTCGACAGGCTCAGTGTCGGCAGGGTCGTCCTGGTCAGATTGCCATAGCTGTTATACTCGAACTCAGTGTTCACGCCCATGGGGTTGGTTACCTTCGTTGGCAGGCCCTTCGAGTTAACCGTCAGGCTCGTTGAGACACCCTCCGGAGCAGAGACACCAGTCAGGTTACCCTTACTGTCATAGCTATAGGTGGTCTTATAACCCTTGGGATCGGTGGCGCTTGTCAGGTTGTTCATCGAGTCATACTCATAGTAGGACGTCAGCGTGCCGTCACCAGTTACCGAGACACTCTTCACATTGCCGTTGTCATCGTAGGTAATGTTGCTGATGTTCGTACTGTTGGTGGAAATGCTCTTAGGCAGGTGACATCTGCTGGCATCGGTATAGTAGGTACTGTTGACGCTCAACGACTTCGGTCCGCTGATGCTTGTCGCCCTGTTGTTGCCGTTAAACTGGTAGTTGTAAGTCGATGTCTGAGAGCCGTTGCGGGTAACCTTCACTTGTGACGAGGTTGACACCGAACTGCTGCCATAGGACGGAGTCACGTCAACCGTCGTCTTAGTGGTGCCGTTCTCCGTCTTGGTCAGACGGCGGTTGGCATCGTACTGGTTCTTGATATAGTTGCCCTTGGGCAGCTGGACCTGGGTCAACAGCTTGGACAAACCGACATTCGAGGCATCGCCATAGCTATAATTAGTCGTCTGTCCCTTGGCATCGGTAAAGGAACTCAACTGGTAGTGTCCGGAAGTAGTGTTGTATGTGTACGAGAACTTAATGCTACGTCCCAACGGGTCACTGATACTGCTTACAAGATTTGTGCCAGAACGGTAGCTGAAGGAAAGGCTGCGATTACCGTCGCTGACAGTCTTGATCCGCTTAGAACCATTCTCGCCCGTTTCGTAACTAAGAGTCATCGTATTACCATTACGGTCGGTGATGCTCGTGAGGTAAAGCACTACAGCACCACTACTGCTCAAGTGGTTGAAACGATAGTAAATCTGGTCCTTCGTCTTGACGACATAGTCGCTACCTTCATTGTAAAGCTTGTCATAGACACCGTATGACTCAGGCACCAGTTCTGAACCATTCGACTTGTAGATGTCAATGCTGCCACCTCCCCAGTGTACGACAGCCCGCAAGTCATTACCTGACCCCACAACAGTAATGAACGTATGGTAGTTATGGCTCCATCCGTCACCGAGAGGTTGGTAGGTTTCCATAACACCGTTGACCTCTTTTACGCCATAGAATGCCTCAGGCAACGTGGTATTATAAGAATTGTACGTGTGCGCGAAGCTCAAGGGTACTGTTCCACTGAGTGCAAAGCTCGTCTTCGTATAGTGCTGGAAGTTTCCCATTTGCAGCCCCAGTCCTAAGGCAATGGTCTGCTGAGTGGTGTTCAGCGGCTGGAAGTAGTCGGTCGCCTTCGGGTTAGGATCGGAAATAGTTCCTGCATCCACTTTCTGCATGATGTTGGCAAGCATTACGAACGCCTCGCCTCGCAGACAGTTGTCATAAGGACGGAACTTAGAGTTTGCCGTTGTGATGATGCCGAGGCTTGCAGCTCTCCGGATATAGCCCATCATCCTCGGGTTCTTGCTGGCCAGCGTCACCACGTCAGCATCGCTGGCAAACGGATTACCCGTGCCGCTGACGTCTGGCTGGATGTTAAAGGTCTCCATCAATACCTTCAGGACATGCAATCGTGTGATATACTCTTCTGGGGCAAACTTCAGTCTGTCGCGGTCGAAGGGTGTCACACCATCGCCATATTCCAAGTAGAGCAGTGCACGAGCAGCCTGATAATAATAGGTGGACTTGTCTGTAAGGTCGCTATAAACTGTCGGGAAGTTATCGGAGGGAACCGTTGAAGGAACAGAGCGGTTCTTGATAGAATAGACGCCTCGGAAACCTATCTTGGCCAAGTGCGCACGAGTCAGGTTCTTCTCTGCCTGCATATTACCATTAGCATCGACGCCACTAAGGACGCCTAAGCCGTAGAGGTAGCACGTTGCGTTATAGTAGTCATTCGTGCTCGGCAGGTCAGGGAATGTACAGCTACCAGTTGGTGTGGCTTTGGTTTTAAATGTCCATAAAGCACTGCTCTCGGTCTCATTTCCATCAGTAACAATGACTTTCCAGAAATAGTTCTGATCCGCTTCAAGTCCTTCATAGCTCACAGAAGTGCTGGTGGTTGTCTTGTACTGTTTTAAATCTACGGATGAAGTTCCAAGCCATACCGCATAGGTGACACCACTATTGTTGTTTCCACTCCATGAGAATGTTCCTGTAGTCTCTATGTCTGTCGAATAGTCTGCAGGTGACGGATTAGTTGGCTTGGAAAGATTGCTCTTAGTCTTAAAATTCCAAGTCTGGCCTGTCGAGGACTGCTGACCGTCAGAAGCTACGACATACCAGTAATATCTCGTTGCCGGCTCTAACGAATAAGAACATGACCGACTATAGACGGTCTTGTATAGACTCATGTTAGAAGTAGATGTCCCCAAATATACCTTATATGTTATGTCATCACCATCGGGATCGCTACAGCTCCATGAAAGTGTACCACTCACAGGTTGATCGGTCGATGCCACACTAGGGCTGGGGTTGGAGGGAACTGACGGGGGATTGTTTGGCGCAGGTTGAGTGTCAAACGTATATAAGTCACCTTTGGATGTACCGCCTGAGTTCTCTGCCCACAATTGGACATAATAATGACTGTTGGAACTAAGATCAGAAACAGTCATGGATACACTGGTTTCGCCAGATGAAGAAGAAAGGGTCTTAGAAGACGTCTTTTGATTCATAGAGCTACTTGTACCATACTTGAAATAATATGTGGTACTGCTTCCATTTGGATTGACCCTTCCAGAGAACTTTGCAGAATTTGATGTGATGTTAGTTGGCTCATATGTCTGAACAGTAGGAGGCAATTGGGTTTTAGTACCTGTAATGGATATTTTTCCGCCATACTGTTTGTAAACTTGATCACTCGTTATGAGAAAAACGCTGAACGTACGAGTACCAGTGAAATCACTATAGCCAGTGACCTTGGCTGTAAGATAAGATGTGGTGGAATTAGAAATACTAAAAGAAGTCGGATAGACATCACCATAATAGTTGTCAAGGATAAACACTTTACCCGAATTACCGTTTCTAAAGTAGCCACTTGTTTTGGCAACTCTAAAGGTGATTGTACTCGAAGTATGAGAGTAAACCGTTGCCTTGATTTCGCCATTAGTGTAGCTAGTAGTTCCACCAGCTAAGCTACCATTGTTATAGTTGATAGCAGGCTGACTTGATGTTCCAGACCCCGTACTGGTATACGACCCCATAGCGGGCATATAGGAATAAGTATATGTCTGAGCATACATCTGGGAGGATAACATCAAAAACGCAAATGATAATAGGCCCAAAAGCTGTCTAGGATAGCTGTAATAAGGGCTAAACATTAGTTGTTTTTGTTTCTTCATATTATTAGTAATTTAATCTGTATTAAAGATAAGTAAAATAAACGATTGATTATTGCTGTCCGATTTTTGCCGGACAGCAATAATTACGTATCAATGTCAGAGGTCTAATCGTAATCCAACGAACCAAGACAATTCACCACTTTTCCAATCCCTTGACTCCAATACATTATGCTTAAGTTCTTTTCCTCCCAAAATCATAGGAGCCCATTCTATACCACCTTGAATTCGCAATGGATACCAAATGTTCAGATTGGCTTTTAAACCTACAGGGATGCGCAGGCCACCGTTTACCCATGCTTTTGATTTGTCTATCTCAGAATAGGTCTTTCTTTTCCAGTCTATGACTTCTTTGTATGAGGCAAACCACACTTCTCCCTGAATAAGGAAATAGGGACCAATGTCAAACCCTGTTATTGGTGTTCTAAACATGTAGGAACCACCTAATCCAAATTTGCCGTACTTCGGGGAATTAATCAGACTGTCTTTATTTTCGCCGACGAGATAACGAGTGTCCTTGTCATCTTTTTTTAGCCAACCACCACGTAATTCAAAATCATACGTGACGTATATGGCTCCATAATCAACGGCGGTGATACCCAGTATATAACGCAATTCGGAAGTATAACTTTGGTTTTGCCATAAAAGGGTGTTAGAAATACGACTAGATGGAGAAAGTACGGCTAAATCACCTTTCTTTGGGTCACCTTTTTGGCCAGCAATAGGATATAGTCTAAAATTATCTTTGGACATGAGACGTCCCACGGCCTTTCCTATCTCTTTTGACTTGTATTCACCGTTTTTGTCTTGTTCTTGTCTGTAGACCCTGATTCTTTCGCCGTCTTGGACTACAATGTTTTCAAAAACGGCACTATATGGGTTTTTACTGACAATTTGACCATGAACAGCTAAGAATGGCACTTTCTTGCTAATGTCTTTGAGAACAGGATCGTCATGAATGTTATATGCTTCGCCTCCTATAAACCCAGATAATTTCTGTTTTGTTTTGCTGGCATGTGCTTTTCCTGATGCGACGTAGCTGATTCCAACAGGTATCTTATCGTATGCTTGAAGGTTATTCCAATTTCTATTCACCTCGTCCCATGTTTTTTGGTCAATGTCAACGTGAAATACAATCCAGGATTTAGCACTCAAGTAGCCGTTGTTGTCTTTTATTATGTGAGTGATTAGGATGTAGTTACTCTCCAGTATGGGAAGTATATCTTCCTTTAGAACGTTTTCTTGAGAAATAACTGCATGCCTGGCTCTTTCTCTGTCAGAGAGTTGGACGTTTTTCCAGGCTCGTTGATTCAATAATTCTTCAGAGAGTTGTCCCTTGTCTCGTTCAAAAAGCAAATCAAGCGTTCTCTTCCCAAAGTTTTTTTCTTCAAGCTTCCTCTTCGTGGCTGTAGGATTAAAAGTTCCGTCTTGGTTAATGACACAAGGGATTCCATCGTCGCCTATGTAATTGTTGAAGAACTTACTGGTCTTAATAGATTCCTTATAAATGTCATCGTTGGTTGTCAAACCTACTATATAACATTTGGCATTGTAGAAACTCGGTTGTGCATTCATAACCACAACATGGAAGACCAGAATAAATAAAATAGAAATAGTTTTTTTCATACGAATAATAATAGATTAGTTATTATTAATTACCACCAATGATTAATAGTGTATTTTACTATTGGACGGCTTGCCCGCGCTGCTTCCACTTGGGCAATTCCTAAGATTGTTGCAACTTTTTGATCTCGGTCGCTCTCAATTCTGGCTTTTTCACGCTCATTATACCCTTCAATTCGTGACATTTGGCGCTCATGCCATTGCTTGCTTTCTTGCATGAGCAATCGCCATTGCTGGTCGCTAATTTTACCTAAACGAGTTGCCATCTGATTGGAAAGCTGTTGCATCTTGTTACTTATCGTCGCTGAGGGGTAGCTGATTTGTGCTAAATACCTTCGGGCAACTGATGCACCATTCTCATCAGGATTTGCACCCCAAGCAGCTTGGGCTTTTCCCAACAATTCCTGATTATAATTCTCAACGGCTCTCATACCATACTGAGCGATAAGCTCCTGAGCTTGTTCGTAGGCGTTGCTTGTAGAAGGAATGGCCAATAACTTTATTACTGCCTGATTATGCTTGCCTGCAACCGCCAAGGCTTTCGCCGATGCCATAATATCCTTACTTGCACTATTATAGTAAGTTACTATACGCTGTTTTCCACGCTCAACAAAAGCTTGTAAATCTGAGTTGTTAACCGACAATTTCCGAAGTGCAGAAAGATAGGCCTGCGTATCGCTGTTTCCTATACCCCGTAATTCTGTTTCCCAAGAAGAATATAGGGTTCCATCATGACCATCACCAATATAAAGAGTGACGCTCAGTCGCAGAGCGGTTTTTTGAGGAATTGTTGCAGTCTGCTGTTTGTCGTTAGCGAGGAGCCTGGCTGTTATGATAAAGCGGTCGTCAAAACCAGCACCAGACATTCCGCCAATCGTCGCAATTTGTTGTAGCTTGTTAGTCAATAGGGCATCAACCTGACTACCATAGCTTTTTGATATATATGGTATCAAGGCTATTTTACCAACTGCTGGGAGCGAATTGGTCTGAGCAGGCATAGAAACTGCAACGACTACAGTAATTAATAAAAAAAGAAAACGTCGAATCATGGGTCACCTCCTTCCTAGAACTACATAAACTTTTCCTATTCCGATAGGTGTCGTACTCACTGAAATGCCCAAATTGGCTAAATCCTTGCTAATACTTCTGATAAAACCTTCTGCATTAATGGCACGTTGTCTACCGCCAAAACCACTTTTTCCAAACAGGGGGAAATGTACTTGCTCAAAAGACAGTCGCACTCTGCTTTTTCCTCCTTGGGTAAATGACTGGCTAACCGCATGCTCAGAAATCCAATATTCAATAAACTCTGCCAACTCGCCACTTTCCCCATTCACATTAACTTCTGATTCAAAATTCAACGGACAATCACTTGCTATTTTAAAAACAAAGGTTCCTTCCCGGCCATTCTTTACCGTATTCTGAAAACTCTGCAAAAGTTGATAGGAGAAACTATCCATAAAACCAGAAACAGCTTCGTCCACAAGCGTTGAGAAAGATGCTCCAGATGCCGAACTACGCCCTATGTTACCCGTAATCTGTTTGAGTGTTGCTGCATCGACACCAGTTACGCGAAATTCTATTTGTGAGCGCGGCCCTACATTCTGACGATTGAAGGCAATATTAACCATAATGTCAGCGTTAGCCACACGAAGTAACTGGTCCAGGTCATCCTCTATCATTTCACCATCACCCTTTGAACGCAAAGCAATATCCAATGCACCTTCGTTGTTTATAGCATCAAGTGTGGCACTAAGCAATTTCAATGGATAACCTCGTTCTGCCATGATGGCACCCATACGGGTCACAGCGTTCAACACATCATTGTTAAGTAATGCTTTTTCATAGTCAACAGTCTTTCCATCTTTCGTGTAGCCCTTTTGTATACACCAAGCCTTTTCAGGAACAACCATGACTATTGGTTTCTGAGCAGTTTGTGCTATAGCAGCAAATGAATAAACTACAGAAACAATTAGTAAAAATAATCTTCTTTCCATAGGCAAAATAATTTATTTATTATCATCCCATACGTCATTAAAACTCTGGATAATTCCGTCCTTTTCTAATCTTTGGCGTAGCTGCTTGACTTTTAGCTTAACATATATGCCAACCTTGCGCCCACCTTTTATTCCCACATTGTTCTCACCTGTAGGATAACGTGAATTGGTATTTTCAACATACATCAAAAAATCGCCATTCTTGAAAAAGTTGTCAAAGTATTCCTTATGAGCCACATAGTCATCAACTCCGTTTGGGCATAATGGCGGCACTTCACTGGCATTATGTCCTGTTGTACTTGTGACTGCCCCAATCCCCTGAAAGATGCAGCACGCAACGGCGTCCTGTAAAGCCCTTTCAATAGCTTTGTCTGCATTTCCTGCAATGCCCCAGGATTTTACTAAACGAGAGCCATCTTGAGCTACACGTTCCTGTTGAACATTGTATGGATGTTTCATGTCGAAAGGATACTTCTTGCCTTCCGATGCTATCGTCAAAGATAGCATACAGAAGATGAACAATAATTTTTTCATATTTATTTCTGTCTTATTCCTCCCCTGCAAGGGTTAGTGTTAGTTGTTGCGCACTGGGCGAACTGAATGTCCGTAGTAGCGCAAGTAGGTGCTCAAGGTTAATTTTCCGGAAGTTGCCAAGACGAAGAAACGGGCGCGGGACTGCTGCGACATGAGGAGTGTCGATGACCAGTAGTTGCCTATTTCACCCACATCGAAAGAATTTCCACCAAAGCGTTTGCCAGCGGAGGGAAGGAATATGGTGCCGCCGTTAGGACCAGTGAATTTCATACCCATCACGCCGTTCTGAATAGTCCGGACAGAAGTGCATTTTTCCTTCAGTTCATTGACCTGTTTTAACGAAGGCATACGCCAAGGAGCGCCCCAATTGGCAGTGGCGGCATCGTAATCGGTACCGGCAATGTCAGATCCAATGTTAGTGACTTTTGTCGCTGAACTTCCGTGTGCATACGTTTCCCATTTATAATCCTTTTTCTGTTGTGTTTCACCCCAGGCAAAATAATTGCCATAATCCTCCGGTTTCTGGGCTCCTACGTTGCAACATGCCCATTTGGTACCACTTGGCAGTCCGAGGTCTATCATGTGCGGGTGGTTGTTGTCCGAGCATGAAGTTAATTGAGCTGATGCTTGCAATTTTGTGGTCAATGATGCATTTCTGTAAACAGGCCGAATGGAATGCCCCCACATTCGCTCTGTATAAGATGTCCTTACTGCATCACGAGAAGATCTCCAAGTTCTTAATCGGTAAGCGTTACCAGGATACTTCTTATGGGGAGTTGATGTCCAGACGTATACTTCATCTTTATTTGTCTGAAGGTGATCAGAATAAAGACCTGCCGCTGGAATGATAATAAAGTTGTCGTTACTTCCTTTAAACTTTATACCTTTCAAAACATTATTCTGTCTAATCGGATATATTCTACAATGGTTTATGAGTTCATCACACTGTTCAATCGTAGGCATTTGCCAAGAATCGCCCCAGTTCACAGTAGCAGCATCGTAACGAGTTCCTGCAATATCTGTTTCGATATCCAATAGTTGTTTGGAGTAATTATTAAATGAGTGGTTCTTTTTCGACTTTGTCTCACCCCAAGCGAAGTGTCCTCCACAATCCTCCGGATTCTTGGCTCCTAAGTTGCAACAGGCCCATTTCGTACCACTTGGTAGTCCGAGGTCTATCATGTGCGGATGGTTGTTGTCTGGGCATGAAGTGGATTGGGCTGATGCAGATAATGCCATGCTCAATGATGCAAATAAAAATGCAATCATTCTTGATAATGAATTCCTTTTCATAGGTTAGTATTGTTTTGTAAATGAATAGCATGTCTTGCGCCTCCCCTGCAAGACGGATTCTTAGTTGTTTTAGGTTATCCATAAGTACGAAAAAAGCGTGAGAGTCTGTACTTCGTTACCCGTCCCGCTAATCTAGGCTCTCGCATTGCCCTTCCCGTAGAACGAGCAACACCAGAAGCCCACGCCGAATATGAATATACTGAACCTAAGCCTTATATATATAAATAAGGTATAGGGGCATAAACATACCCACTGAGCATCTACCGTTGCCTTGTTCTTTGACGGGATTTTGAACTTTGCGAGATTCAGATCAGCCAAAGACAAGACGCTATGTAAACGCCTTTCCATAAATATGTATCCCGCCCTGCACTACTGTCCGCAGACACGCAGTTTCGGCTTGGACGCTACAAAGATAAAACAAATTCCTCAAACCGCCAAACGAATTGTTTTTTTTTTATATTTGCAATCAAATTTTGGGATTCTTGTGTTCCTTTCTTTCACATTTCTTTCAAAGTTCGTTCAATGCAGAGTTCGTTTAATAGGAGTAGGATGGAAGCAATATATTAATGTTCACGTATATACGCGCGAAAGCCATTTTTTGCCAAATTGCCTACACTAATGGTTAAGTTGTTGAATACCAATAAGAAATATGGTGTAGGCAACTTTGTGCTGTGTAGGCAAATTTGCCAAATACTATGCAAAAACATTTATTTTCTTAAAGGAATGATTGGTTTTCCTCGTGATTTTAGCTTGCTCCAGGGGGTGGAGGAATCGATTATTCACGTGATTTCTTTTTGCTCCAAGGGGTGGAGGGAATGCTTTTCTTCGTGATTTCAGCTTGTCCCATGGGGTGGGACGATAGGTTTTCCTTATGATGTCTGATGCTTCTTTATGTTATTTTTACCTCCTTTTTATGGCTTTTGCCTACACTTGCCTACACTAATGCATTTTGCCTACACTAAGTTTTCCGCTGACTGTCAGTAAGTTAACCGTTAGTGTAGGCAATTTGGCAAAAATTAACCTTGTTTTTTCAGTTTGTTGTCAAGCTCTTGCGTGGATGTTCTGGCCTGTACTATCCCACACCTGAAAGTTTTTCTACTTGGGTGTGGGATAGGTAAGATGTTTTCTGCGTTTAACAAACAGTGCCGGTTTTTTTTCTTTTTATCCTTTTTCTCTTTTTCTCTTATGACAGACTGATGAGGCATAAGTACCTCAAAAGACTTCAAAATGCGTCCTTTTAAGAAAATTTCTTCCGTATCGGAGCATAATTACAATATTTATTTGTACCTTTGCACCGAATGTTCAACTTAAATACGTATTTATTATGGCACTACTAATCGCAGAAACACCAGTACGGATTTTCTTGCAAACTTGCAAGGAGGTCCGATTGCTTTTTGCCCATACATATTTGTGACCATCCACTGCTGATAATGATAATAATAACAATAACAAACTAAACGACAATAAATATGAGAAAAAAGACTAAGAACAGGCACGGAGGCTTCGGGCTACAAGTGCTATTGCTCATGCTCGCCCTGCTCATCGGGGGCAGCCCGCAGGCATGGGCGCGCGATAAGCATTTTACCTGGGACCACACCAACGTCAGTGACGACGGCGGCGGTGTCTATCGGTTCAGAGGTGAGGGAACCGACGTATTAGACTACGTATTTGACAACGGAGTAAGAAAATGGAAACCAGAAAACCATGGCTACTTTAAGACGCAGCAGCACTTCGATGCCGACAAAAACCAGTTCTGGTGGAATTTTGAAGTCCAGGTGGATTATTTCGGCAGTTACACTCACGGTGTTGGTATCCCTCTTGACATATATAGTCAGAAATATACAGGTGTGATCTATGTGGTTACGGCCGACGATGTGCCCCACCAGATTGCCACATGGAGTAAAGCACAATATGAACCTACCTACACCCCATACACTAACACGAATGAGAAGTGGGGCACAGTTCATGTCTCGAATGTGCATAATCCGTATTCTCACGGCGCGGGCTATGTAACGATAGACTACACCCCTTCGGACAAGGCCATCGAGGATGGCGTGAAGCGTATCGTGATGAGACAGGACATCTATGCAAATGGCCACCGCTACTCTATAGGTGGAAATCATGATATAACCGGCTGGGTGCAGTACGAGAAAGACCTCACCTTCTCCGGCATTGCTGCGGACAAGCCGATGCCCGAGCTCACCGTGGAGTGGAACGACAACGGGCAGCTGAGCGCCAAGGCCACCGGCGTGCCCGACAAGCGCAAGGACGACCAATGGCAAGACCAGCGCTACACGGTGAAGACCTTCTACTACACGGGCACTGGGCAGAGCTACGAGCGCACCTTCGGCACCAAGGACAAGGCGGCTGACTGCGCCGACGGCAACAACGGCAAGATGGACATGAGCTTCTCCTTCCTGCCGCCGGCACTGGCCGACAGGGTCTATACCGTGCCGACCTACATCAAATACTCGGGCGGCATGACCGTGAATCCGGCCAGCCCTACCATCAAGAAGTTCATCGACCTGATCCAGCCCGAGGCCGGCGTCGTGGAGATCCAGCCCTTCACCCGCCCCATCAAGGTATGGGTGGAGCACGACCAGTGGAAGAAGAAGAACGTCATACAGTGGGACCGCCAGAAGAAGGAGGCAGGCCACAACGGTTCGCGCCAGACCAGCGTCGAATGTAGCACGAATGGCAAGTGGTACGTCATCCGTTACGCGAAAGGCGGCTCCGCCACCGACTATACGCTGGTGAATACGCTCAATGGCAACGCCACGACGCTGGAGGTGACCGACGACCAGATTGACTACGACAAGAGCTACGTCTATCGCGTCATCTTCCTGCCCTCGCTGTTGGAGAGCAAGTGCAAGGACCGGCTGGCCAGCCTGCCCGGCAGCCAGAGCGCGGGCGACTACAACCTGTGGAAGGAGGCGGAGATCAGCACCAACTTCACCGCACAGGTGAAGTTGAGCCACGACAAGACATATAGCGACGGCGTGCGCCTGGTGTGGGAGTACGACATCCAGGCTACCGGACTGGAGTGGAGCATCGACTACCGCGGTGCCGACTCCAAGGACGGCACGTGGCTCACCAAGTCGGAAACCATCGCCATCGACCCCAAGAAGACCACCGCCGAGGTGGTGTATGACGGCTCGGTGTGCGAGCGGATAGACTACCGCATACGCACGACGGTGAACGGCCGCGAGGTATGCTCCAACATCCTCAGCGCCAACCTGCCCGCCGGCAGCTATATCAGCCAGGTGAAGGCCACCACCGGCACCGAGGAGAGCACCGTCGTGGTGAAGTGGAAGGTGGTGCGCCCGGACAAGAGCCACGACATCTACTACCGTGTGCGCCGCCGCATCGTGGGTGAGGATGATACCAAGTGGGTGACGCTCACCGACGAGATACACGGCACCGCCTCAGACTATGAATACATCGACACGCGACCCCTGGCCGGCACCTACTACGAATACTGCGTGGAGGCCTTCGGCGCCCTGTGCGACGAGCAGACGCGGCAGAGCGACAGCGAGGTGGCACCGGGCTTCTCGCAGGCCCGCGGCACCATCACCGGCCACATCTCCTTCGGCTCGGGCACGGCGGTGCAGGGCGTGCGCGTGGATTTGGTGAAGACATCGAGCGACGATGAAACCAGTGCATCGCAATACCTCTCGCGCGCCATCAGCGGCGACGGCCAGGGCCTGCACTGGACGGCCGACTCGGCACGCTATGTGCATACGCTCAACGGCAGCAGCCCCCTCACCCTGCAGCTGTGGGCCAAGCCGAAGAGCATCGCCACCGGCGGCCAAGACCTGCATCAGTTGCTGTCGCTGGCGGGCACCCTGGAGTTAGGCGTGAAGAGCGGCAGCGACGGCAGCTACCACCTCTATGCCATCGACCGCTCACAGGGCGGCACGACGCGCAAGGAGTTCCCGCGGCTGGTGTTCGACCCGCTCGACTTCACCCACATCACCGCCGTCTATGACAAGATGAAGTGGAAGTTCTACGTGGGCAGCGACAGCCTGCTGACCGACTCCATGACCGTGGCCGCACAGGGGTGGAACGCCGTCGCGGCCAGCCACGGCGCCAACGCCGCCACGCCGACCCTGAGCTTCGGCGGCGACAACCGCGTCAGCGGCAGCAATGCCTACGATGGCTACGTCGATGACGTCCGCCTGTGGCTGCGCGCCCTCACCCGGCAGGAGATAGAGGGCAACTACACCCGCATCCTGGGCGGCACGGAGAAGGGGCTGACGCTCTACTGGCCCCTCGACGAGGGCGAGGCGGTGAACAAATATGCCTTCGACATTGCCCGCCAGGACGGTATCTATCAGGAGAACCACCCCGTAGTGGGTGCCAACGTCAATCCGAAGACGGAAACACCGTCGCTGCTGAAGCTCTACGGCGTGACCGACAGCGAGGGCGACTACATCATCCGCGGCATACCCTTCCAGCAGGGCGGCACCAACTACAAGATTGTGCCCA
>JAEEGH010002238.1_pt1 | contig 52519 bp, 46 predicted proteins | sample 9134181 | NCBI WGS metagenome assembly JAEEGH01 (sample SAMN16246544, study PRJNA631951) | gut metagenome | biome: gut microbiome; feature: rumen; material: DP-attached | host: Bos | place: Iran: Karaj | collected 2018-10 | reverse complement strand
CGGCGTACCCCAGATGGTTCATGCAGAGTTCAAAACGGGTAAGGTTGAACATGGGGGTAAGCTTCTTTTCCGATTCCGGCAACTCCACCAACGCGAACTGCTGTACCCTGAGCCACTCAAGAGCCGCCTCGTAGGTTTCGTTTTTTCCGAGGCCATTATGCATATAGTACGCACGCTTCCGGAATTCCAAAAATTCATCCACGTTCTCTTCAGAAAGCATCTTCCGCGTTTTTTCGTCCAACCCATCCACAAGCGCATCGATCTGGGCAATGGCATCGAATACCGCCGACGGTTCTTGAAGCGGAAGGCTCGAATTCACCTGGACTAGATAGTAATAGCCGGTGTCATCCGTCGCCTTGGAGTATTGCGAGAATTCAGGTGCACGGGCGCCCGCACGTTCCATGAAGATGTAACCGTCCACCTCCAATCTCGCTGCCAACGCCTTGGCGATTTCCGCCGACGCGACAACACAAACAAGGCAATCGCCGTGTTCACCTTCGACAAGCCTGCAAGGGAAGAAGGCTTCCTGCATTTCAATCTCTTGCGGGAACTTTCCCTTCTTGACGGTAAATATCGCCATGTTCAACCCGTTGCTTGAAACAGGCGCACCGCCCGCCTGGCCATAGTCTGGCAAGGTCATCTTGCGCGATTCGCAGAGCAGGCGCGTCATAGCATCCAGCTCACGGTGCATCTCCCTCCGGTCCCTGCGTTTCCCGGCCCCCTGCAACTGGTCGATTGCGAAGTGCAGCTTGCGGATATTCCACGGTTTGATTTTGCATTGTTCCATTTTTATTCTCCTTTTCCCATTTCGCCAATGATGCGTTTCGCTATTTGCGCAGCAAGCCCTTTGGTCATTGAATTGTGATTTTCGAAAACATCCAGCTTTGCCAATACGGATTCATCATCGTTTCCATGGCGCGCACCATCAGCGGCCTCGTGGATATCAATTTCTCGGCAAAAGAACTTGCCCAACCGAGTCACCGCCTCTTCAAAATCAGGCTCATTGTTCAGGTTTACGGCAACGATTTTTTCATCATCCTGCCAGATGCCATACCGCAAAAACAACAGCGTAGCGCGCAGGTCACTATTCCACTCCGTGCAATACATTTTCGGAACAAAACCGATTCTCCTGAATTCGTTGGATTGTACGTAATCCCTGATTTCATGGTACACGCCATCGACATTGCTCACGATTTTGCAGTTCTTCGAGAAGCAGGCGTGTTCATACTTTGTAAACGAAGTACGGTCCAACAGTTGTTTTTCGCAGGAGCACCCAGCAGATTGTGCCGCGCGGTTTTTGTACAAGAAAAATTTTCCTTTGTTCAAGTCGTAGACCAGGGCCATCTTGTGGCGGTTTTCGCTGCACAGGATTCTCACGACCTCGTACAATTCCTTCGAAGATAATCCGCACACGCGAAGCGCAGTTGATGTCGCATCAAACTTTTCCCCACTTTCGCGATCAATATAACTCCCGGTAAAGAAGGAATTCTTGCCATGTCGATCGGTCACTTCAAAATCCAAGGTCACGTGAGCGTGGCCGCACCTGAGCCTCTGCCAAAGGGACCTCCTGTCAAGCATCTTCCTGTTCGCCTGGACCACAAGCTCGAAAAGCCTCTGTTCCGAAAGCGATATCAGTGGAACTTGAGAAATCTCCGCCGGAAACAACATGAACCCTCCGCGAAGCCCCTTCCTGTAATCTTCGAAGGGCATGCCGTCGGTATTGAACTTTTTCTCATTCTCGGCGCAAGCATGCATATACATGCCATCGGAATAGCAGACCCCGTCGCGAAAGGGTGTCCCATCCGGATGGAAATAACGAATTTCCTCCATTATCCCTTGCGGCGACGTCAAGTCGATATCAAGTCTCGCCATAAAAGACCTCCTGTCAAAGGCATTGAGTTTGCGCAGCAAGGCCGCCTTGCCCTCTGCATTATATTATCGCTAATTTATGCATAAATGTAAATATACGCATAAATCTAAAAGCAATATACAAACCCCATGCGACAAATACTGTCTTGATTTTGTCGTTTTTAGGTAAATTTTAGGGAATTTTCGCCTTTTACATGGCTATTTACGGCAAAAATTCGCCCAAGTATTTATCTTTCAGCACGTCGTCGTGCGAGTCGATAATCCGCTTGAGTTCGGGAATTACGGATTCCACGGAACTCCCGTTCTTCAACGATTCGCCGACAGCAAGCAACGCCTCGTCGCGGGTCGTTTTGTAGAGCAGGTCAATGAGTTCCTGGGTGCTGGAAGTATCGAGCGCGAGGTCGTCGGGATGATCCAGGGCGGAGGTTTCGTACAGCGATTCCAGCCCCTCGACAGAGCACCCGGACGAATTGTCGTTGAGCCAAAGATTGAAGTAGCGACAGACTTCCTTGCCGTCCTTGTTCTTGCAGTAGAATTCGCGCCGCCAGTATGTGACAACCACTTCCATCTCGTTGCCGCACTGCGGGCAGGTACCGCTGTCCGGAATCGTGGAGCGAACCTTGACAAAATTCAGGCGCAAGTCACCCGCAACCTCGTCGAAATCCGGATTGAGAGTAGTCTCCTTCCCGCATTCGCAACACGAGACATTGACATCCTCGGAAAAGAACCAAATTCTATCGCTAGACATACTGCAACTCCTTTGCTTGCGTTTGTATGGCTACAATATAGATTCAGCATGCGACAAATGATGACGGGAAAAGAGCTTTTCAACAAGCCTTGTCACGCAAGAAATTTCGTTATACTTTTAACGAATCTATCTTCCTCAGCAGCGACCTCAGTCCCATCTTTCGGATACTTATATATACCATCAATAGTAAATTTATTTTTTGATTCTTTCAACCCATATAACGTTGACACACGTTCTGCTTTTTTACTATCGTCATCAGATTTTGCATCATCGTATTTGACTCTATCATAAAAAATATTTGAAAGCGGATAAATCAGTCCACATTTCACATTTTCTACGCCTTTTTCCCTATAATAGCCAGCGTAGGAATGTATCTGAAAAAGATCTTCTCTGTCTACATCGCTATAAGTACCATCCATTTTCTTAAACTTAGCGTCTAATACAGCCATACAACTTCCGTCTTTTTTTTGCAGCACAAAGTCTGGACGATTTTCTCGTTCAAAAAAACAACCTGAATACAACTCCAATGACTGTTGCGGTACAACACTCCAACCATCAACCCGTCTCAATACATCCTCCAAATAGACTTCCCAAAGTGACGACACATCCAATAAATACCCTGTCATCTTAGCATCGTCCTTCGCGTCAGGCAGAATCGTATTGTGCTTTATCACAATTTCTGCAAATTTCAAAGTCTGCTTAAAATCTGCAAACATAGGATTACTGAGCACTCGATGCATCTGCGCATTTAGAATAGTCTGTTGCGAAGGAAGTCGTCCAGAATAAGCAGCACTCAACTCATTCTTAATCAAATTCAGCCTTTTGAAGTTTCGTTCTATTTCGCTTCGGCACATTTTTAGCGCAGTATAAAGAACATCAACAATGCACTGTACATAAAGCCTTTCGTTTTTTTGCGACGAGATTCTCCCCGTAAATGGAATATCTTTTTTTATGAAATTTTGGACATCTAAGCCACCATGAACTTTTAAATCATGATACTTGTGCTTTGAATATTCTTGTGGAAGTCCCAAGACAGAAACTCGCTGCAAGGAACTTAAGAAAAGATATTCAATTAGTGGGAAAATGTTATTCTTCGCCCTCCCCTTTTCTTCATTTTTGTCAATGTAGATATGGTTCGCGTAATTGAGCATTTGTTCAAATAAGGCATCACTACAATCTGGTTTGATATAGAACGTTAGTCCCTTTTTTGCTTTTTTGGCATCTTTTATGGTTATTAAACCGACATAAAGGCCTGTTCGAACTATGTACTTATATTCTTGCTTTTCAGAATTTATGTCTTCACGAAAGCATTCTTCATTTTCCATTTTTTCCACAGCAAGAACAACCCTCTTTTTCATCTCTTTATTCGTCATTTTTTGAGAATTGAATGAGATAATGGAGACTTCTTTATGAGTTGTTTTGATATCAAACAGAGACACGTTGAACGATGTCAAAAGCGATTTTAAAATTCTGATGTTATTTTCATTTGTTTCAAATTCATCCGTATTATAATTTTGATTTGTATGAGCAGAAACCACACCAATATCGGCTCTATTCTTGGGTTCCAATGTAATTCTTTTTTTCCTAGGCATCAATCAAATACTTCTCTGACAGATTCACTTCATAACCAACAATCATTTTTTCACTTTCTACTTATATCTCTTATTTTGAAACACCTTTATCTCCTACAAATTTTTTTCTCGCACCTTCTACTTTTTCATCTAACACTTTCTCATCCGAGTAAAAACTGCGTAAATACTCGCTCAAGGTCGGCAATAGAAAACTGTTGAACAATTCTTTTTTGTGATAATCTTTTATTTCACTTTCTGCACATATAGAATTTATTTTTAAGAAATTAGAATGTCCAAATTGATAAGAATTCCCTAAAGACAAGTCCTTTGATATATACGTATTCAAATCACGACAGGACGCACAATATTCATCAACATTTTTGTATTTTCCGCACACTTTTTCTATAACATTATAATCGCAATCCATCCGAACCCATTTAAATCTACGACGCAGCGCCAAATCAAAAGTATCTATACTTTTATCAACATCATTCATCATCCCAATAAAACGTATGTTTTTCGGAATTCCAAATTTACCAGGTTCGGTCAAATCGTAACAAACCTTCTCCTTCTTATCATTTTCAAAGTTTTTTTCTAATTCTGAATAAGGCGTATCAATTAAATGACGTTCATCATTTGCATAATCACGATAATCAGCCTCTAGTAGCGACAATGTTTCTCCAAACACAGACGAAAGATTTGCGCGATTAATTTCATCTGCAACAAAATAATATGTATGATCAAGGTCTTTTAACGCCTCTTTACAAAATGATTTGAATACGCCATTCATCAACTCCAACCTAATTCCATTGTCTACTATTCCGGTTGGTTTAACACCTTCGATAAAATCCTCATAAGAATATGTTGGATGAAATTGGACCTTTCTATAGCGTCTTTCATCGCCTAGGCATATAAATTGAATCGACGTTTCAATCGTATAGGTTTTTCCAGTTCCTGGAGGACCGTAAAAAATAACATTCGGATTTTTTTCTGACGTATAATTATCTAACGCAGCGAGTTTCCACGCAAACTTAGACATTAAATGAAAATCTTTTTCTTCAACTTCATTTAAATCTTTTCCCAAAATACGAGCCATAGCCATCATTATAGCTTTACTTTTTTCAAGAAAGCTATAATCATTCCCATAATCTTTTTTATAAAAAATGGTCATCAATTTATTCACAGCATCATCTTGGTAAAAAAATCCCAAGGGATTATTTCCATTATAAGGATTCTGCAAAACAACAATTTTTCTTAAAATCTGATTAGATTGATATCGCTTATAATCATCATCGTTTTTTTCTAACTTGATAATTTCATCAAAATTTTCAGCACAAACTAATCTATTTATTAGTGATAATATCCATTCATATTGTTCGTTTGCTTCTTTTTCTGTCGCATTAACATTTATTTTCTTTTCTTTATCAATTATCGTATAGGAATTTGGAGAAAATTTGAGATTTCCATTATCATCCTTAGCGTTTTCATCATTCTTCTTTACCATAAAACGATTTGCATTACCCGGTTTTATACCGCCAAACGCCCCCGATCGACGTTCTAAAAAGTCACAAAGATATTCTCCTTTTATGCTTGTATATTCATCAAGTTTAAGCGTCTTATTTTTAATTTTTTCACTATACTGCCCCCATTGAGTCAAAGCGTCTTTTCGCTCTTTTTCCAAAGAACTAAAACAGTCATTTTGACAGTTTTTTTCATATTTTGCATAAAGTCTTTTTATATTTTCTTGCTCTTTTTCATTCAAGCGAAGATTATTTTCTAGTTCACTCATCTTTCATTTTCCTTTGCGCTTTGCGCGTTTAAATTTATCCTTAGCCGTTCACGGCGTTGTTAAAATATTCCCAGATTAGCACCATCGACATGGTGTCGAGTTCGCAGTACTTGAGCAGGCCTTTGCGGAGGGCGTTGTACTTGACGGCATCCTTAGACGGGTTCGCCGCTGTTATGGCTTTTTCCCAATCCACGCTCGGGTCGAGCGCCTGGAAGCTGCGGAACAGTACCAGCGGCAGGCCACCGTTATTGATTTGCGTGTTGTCTTCGGCGTCCATCTCGTCGGCAGATGCGCTTTGCACGTATTGCTCCAGTTCCTCCTTGCTCCAGAGGCCCTGCGCCGCGATTTCCCCGATGAGTTCGTCCTGGATTTCTTTAAGCTGCGGTAATGCCTTGTACGGGTTCTGGACTTCGCCGGATTCGTTCTTGACAATCAGGGTAAGCGGGGATTCCGCCGTATAGTTGCAGCTCTTGATTTCGCTACCGTATATGGGCTTGCCGTATTTCTCTTGCAGGTATGTTCCGCTGTTGAGCACGGCGGGCAGCACCTGCTTGATAGAGTTTGAGCCCTTCATAATCGGGTGCCAGTAGAACCGCTTGACGATTTCGCAGAGGTCGATCATGTCGCGTTCGCCTTCGTGTTCGTAATGGCCGTCTTTTTTCTTCTTGCCCCGATGCGTAATACTTTCGATAAACTCAATCAGTTCGGCTTTGTCAGGTTCCTTTGACGCAATAAGTTGTTCGCGAATCGCATTCAATATGGTATTTTCGTGATGCGAATAGCGGAATACCGAACTTTTGTCTTTCCCCAGTTGGTCTCTCAACTCACGGACAAAGTCAAAGTTCGGGAAATATCCAGGGCGGGTTTCTAGGAACTGTCCCTTATGTTCAATTCTTCCGTCCTCATAAATTACGTGGTGCGAAAACTGGAACGCAACCTGTTCATAAGGCCGCTGTTTTTCAAAGTAGGGCAAAGCGGAGTTCGTCGTCTCAAAGTCAATCATGTGGAGCGGGAACTTCCACATCGCCATCTCGGCGCGGAGTTCATCCCTCAGGATAACGGGTTCCTTGCGACCACTATTCGTTCCGTCAATCTGGACCCACTTGCGTTCATTGATAGTCCAACCTGCCCCCGTTCCGTCATTTTTGCGGGGATACACCGCTTCCGTAATATCCTTTATAAAATAAATCCCACTACGAATCCAGTCATCTCTCTTTATGCCGGTTCCGCTCAATTCCTTAAGCAACGGTTTCTCAAAATCTCCGTCCTTGAATCCAGCTACTTTGCGCCAGCATTCCTCGTAACCGCTTTTCAAGCCCTTCGCCTTGCCATCTTCCGAAAGCTGGAACGGGCAGTTAAAGCATTTGCTGCCCAGAAGGCAAAAATGCCTTTCGTTATTCACGAACCACTTTGATTTCTCTTCAATAAACGGGACGAATGGCATGCCGAGAATATCCATCTGTTCGGCCGTTTCGCCTTCGATAATCAGCCTGCATTCGTCATCAACATAGAATGGTGTCAGGACGTGCTCGTGCGGATTCTTCAATATATCAATGGCCTCGGGTGCGACTTCGGCATGGGCGCGCTTTTCGCCATCGCTCCCCACGCTCTTCTTGATGCGGAAAAGGCTGTTCAGTCGCGGGATACTATTCACCTTGCTCTTGTCCGCCATCATCAGGTAGGCGCGCACCGTGAACTTCTTTTCCGGATAATCCGTCTTCAGTGCATTCTCGACAACCCACTTCTGGAAGGCTACATCGTAGAGGTAGTCGCGAATTCCTGAATCCACGACATTCTTTCCGGCATTGGCCCCTCTAGTCGGCGTATTCACAAATGGATTATTCGGGTCCCAACTTTTCGCCTTTACCTCTATCAGGTCAATAAAATTGCCCTTCTTTTTGACCACGTCGGCACGGACAAAGCAGTCGCCGAAACGGAACGCGGCTTCTGCAATGTTCACGTTTTCCTGTTCAAAGAGTTCGCGGGTGCGCTTAAGGGGCTCGTCGTAGCCAAAACAACCTTCCAGATCGTTCTCCGGCGGAACTTCGCCATAGATTTTCGCCAATTCGCCGACCTGGAAACCGCCCTCGGCCATAGATTTCAGGAACTCGTCCGTCGCGGACTGGTTCTCGTATTCTGGATTCTTGCCCTTGGAATTACGGTAATAATAGGCCTGCGTGGGGCAGTGGGTCGCAATCTTGAACGCGGATTTGGTAAAAAGAACTTCTGGCATCTCGGGCATTTTGTATCCTCGTAAAGGAATATATACTGAAATTTTCAAAAAAAAACGGCCCGAGAAAACATTTTTTTCATGCGGCTACATTTGTCGCGCTACAGGGCTATATTTACCGAAAAAGGACAAAAAACGGAGGAAAAATGATAGGTGCGATTATCGGCGATACCATCGGGTCGATTTACGAATTCGACAACATCAAGACCAAGGATTTCGATTTCTGGGGCGAGGGCATCGAACCGACCGACGACAGCGTGCTGACCTTCGCGACGGCGAACTGGCTTTTGCGCGGTGGCGAGGCATGGCGGCACTACTGCGATTTCGCTACCGATTACGACAACCCCATGGGCGAGTACGGCTCCGGATTCCTGCAGTTCGTCGCAAATGCACGCAAGGGAGGAAAACCGCAACCCTACAACAGCTGCGGAAACGGCTCCGCGATGCGGGTGGGGCCTGTCGGCTGGGCGTTCGATACCATGGACGAGGTTCTCGAGCGGGCGAGAGTTTCTGCGGAATGTTCGCACAACCATCCAGAAGGGATCAAGGGGGCGCAGGCCACCGCGGCATCTATCCTGCTGGCCCGCAAGGGCACCGACAAGGCCGCCATCAAGAAGTTCATTGAAGGCGAGTTCGGCTACGACCTCGACTTTACACTGGATGAACTGCGGCCCATATACGGTTGGGATTTTTACGGCGCATCGCAATGCCAGGGAACGGTCCCGCAGGCAATCCGCTGCGTGCTGGAGGCTACGGATTTCGAGGACGCCATCCGGAATGCGGTCTCGCTCGGCGGTGACAGCGATACGCTCGCGTGCATTGCAGGGAGTATCGCGGAACCCCTGTTCGGTATCCCGCAAGCGATGTACAAGCACGAACTGAACATCCTCAAGGCACTCTTCCCGAAGTTGCAAAAGCTGCTTATCGAATTCGAGAAGAAATATGGCAACAGGGTGATTTAGATTTTGGCTTGAATATTGGCAAAATTTAATTCACATTATCTTGTGAATTATCGCACAAATTATGCTATAATTCACTAAATTTTATGAAATAATATTTGACTTTTCCGGGACTTTTTACTATATTCAATACAGGTACCGGGAGGGTTCATGGCTACATATTCCGCACAGACCGACAAATCCGCGCTTGCCCTGCTCGGCAGGCGCATGGCGGCATTCCGTATCCGCTGCAACTGGACGCAGGCCCAGCTCGCCGAACAGGCGGGCGTAAGCAAGGGCACTGTCGAACACATCGAGCGGGGCGATTCCGTGCAGGTGCTGAACCTCATCAAGGTCCTGCGGGTATGCGGCATGCTCGAAACGTTCCTCGCCATATTCCCCGACGACTCGCCGTCGCCCATGCAGATTCTGCGGATGGGCGAGGTCAAGGCACGCAAGCGCGTCCGCAACCCGCGCAGCGCAAATAACTCACTGGGCACAAACGCCCCGCGCGGTACCGGCGCGACAAACGCCAACGCGAATTCAGTCGCCGAAAATTCCGCGGATTATGTTGCAGGCGGCGCGACTTCCACCACGAAAGGCAAAACGTCTGCCGCAAAAACTAAACGCAAAACGCCCTGGGTCTGGGGCGAAGACAAGTAGGGGCTTGCCATGATCGCGGTAGAGGTAAAACTCTGGGGCACGACCATCGGGGCGCTCTCCATGCTCGAGGGCGAATCAGTCGCGCGTTTTGAGTACGCACCTGAATTCATCGGTGCGGGCATCGAGCCTGCGCCCATCGCGATGCCCGTCTCCAACCGCATCTACACCTTCCCGCAACTTTCCGGAACGTTCCACGGGTTGCCCGGGCTCTTCGCGGACAGCCTTCCCGACAAGTTCGGCAACAGGGTCATCGACGCGTGGCTCCTGCAACAGGGCCGCACGCCCGAAAGCTTCACCGCACTCGAACGCCTGTGCTACACGGGGAACCGCGGCATGGGCGCGCTGGAGTTCCTGCCGTTGCAGGGGCCCGATTCCGCAGGCGACGATTCCCTGGACGTAGAAAACCTGCGAAAATTTGCCGCCGAGGTGCTGAACCAGCGCAAGCGCTTTTCAGTAAGGAACATCAAGGGCAGGCCACTCTCCAAGAAGAACGGCAAGGCCTTCGAGGAAATCCTGCGGGTGGGCACGTCGGCGGGCGGCGCGCGTGCAAAGATTCTCGTGGCATACGACGAGGCAACCGGCGAAATGCGTTCAGGGCAGGTCGCGACAGACCCGCGGTTCGGTTACTGGCTCTTGAAACTCGATGACGTACAAAATAACAGCGACAAGGAAGGCGCCGACCTGTTCGGGTACGGAGCCATCGAGTACACGTACTCGCAAATGGCTAAACTCGCGGGCATCGACATGACGGAATGCAGGCTTTACGAATGCGCGGGTCACAGGCATTTTATGACGCGGCGTTTCGACCGCCTCGCGGGCGGCAAGAAACTGCATTATCAGTCGCTCTGCGCGCTTGCCCACTACGACTTCAACATGCCGGGCGCATACAGCTACGAGCAGGCGCTCGATATTGTCAGACGGCTCGACCTCGGTTACGACGCCCTCGAAGAAATGTTCCGCAGGGCGGCATTCAACATCTGCGCACGCAACCAGGACGACCACGCGAAAAACATCGGATTCCTGATGGACAAGCGCGGAGTGTGGAGCCTCGCGCCCGCATTCGACATGACGTACGCCTACAACCCGCAGGGCGCATGGACCGGCACGCACCAGATGACGTTCAACGGAAAGCGCGAAAAATTTACGCTGGACGATTTCCATGCGGTTGCGAAGTTCGCGGGACTAAGGCAGGGCCGCTACAGAAAGATTCTCGCCGAAGTCGAAGGCGCGGTAAAACGCTGGCCGAAACTCGCCAAGCGTAACGGCGTGCCCGCAAGCGTCATCCGTGCAATTGCGGGCGTTCACGAATTCATGCTTCGCTAAACAATCGCAGCAAATACCATTCCCTAGAACGGAAGTTCATCCGCAGAGTTCTTCTTCGCCTGCCTAAGCCCACGGCGGAGTGCCGCGGCATATTTTTTCTGGACAGGGAAAGACGGCGGGAGCACGTAAGTCGCATCGCAAAGACGAGTGCAAAATTCGGAGGGAGCGTTTTCGTCCAGGTTATAGGTGACCACGGTATAGGAGCAGTCGGCATTGTCAAAGCCTTGAACAATCCCAAGCTCAGCATAGTCATCGTAGGCTATCTCGACGAGGTCGCCTTCCTTGAATTTAGCAGTCTTGTCGCCGCCAGCGCACCATAGTGAACCGTCTTTCAAGTAACGCCGAATCGAAAGGGGCACATACACGTTAACAACGCAATCCCGCGGCATTTCCTTGATGACAAAGCCATAAACGTCATCGCGTTTTCGACGAACGATTTTTTTGATGTTGTTTTCAGCATCGCGCAAAATCTCGAAATACCCGACCTTCGTTTGCCAAGTGAGAGCACAGGGGCCAGCGCAGCGGCTCCATCTTTCTTTGTAGACCTGGTAAGCACGCCTTTCACAGGGCGCGAACTCATAAACTTCCAAGACGAAAATGTTTTTTGTTTGTTCTGCTTGTTTTTTCATGGTGATCCCTAGACTTATAAGGCAAATATACAACGGGAATGCGACAATTAAAGACGCATATAGCGATGATTGCTTTAAGCACCCTGTTGCCGAAGTTTTTCCACTTGGAAACGAGCGAATCCGCATCCTTGAGGTTCGCGGCAGCCCCCGAGCCATCCGTCTTAGGAATGCCCTTGACAATTTCGCGCCAATAACCTTCTAGCAGATTCACCAAGTTTTTGTTTTGAGTTTTCTTGGCAGGCATCATTCACTCCTCGGAATAAAGGTGACGCGGTTGCGCTTGATTTTGCGGATCCACGCGGAATTCGCCATGTAGCACTGCCTGCTACAAATGACCCACAGCACATCGATGGGGCGCTTGGTGTTGAATACCGGGGGCGGGGCGTAACCGTCGGTAAAGTAGATGAGTCCGTCGTATTCGGGATGTTCGCAGTAGTAGTCGGCAGCGGGCTGGAAACTCGTACCGCCGCGGCCCATGATCTTCACGGTCTTGCGTGCCTTCTTGAGCGGCTCGATTTCGCCCTGGATTTTTGCATCGAACTGCAATACGTCCAACTTCTCGACTCCGTATTTGAAAAGGCGGTTGATGACCGAGAAGAAAAACTGCAGACTCCTGTCGGTAACGGACCCGCTTACATCTACCGCGATAAGCAAGTTCGTCGAGAGTTCGTAGCGGCTACCCATGGCTTCGAAACCGGAACGGCGGTTGGGACGCATGCGCGTGAGGCGGCGCCTGCTCGAGATGACCGAGGTCTTGAACAGGCTCAGCATCTTGCGGTAGTCCATGTCGACTTTCAGGCTTGCCTTGATGAGGCCTTGCAACTTACCCGCGACGGAGCCCCAGTTGTTGCTCGCGGTGGCGACTTCGATAAACTCGTTTATGCTGCAGCAGGCCTCCTCGTTGTCTTCCCAGAGTTCCGAGATTTGCGAATCGCGCTGCTCCTGCGAATTGCCGGCGCCGGAATTACCCGAAGCGCCCGAACCCTTGCCACCGGAGCCGCCGCCTTCCTGATTGCCGTTGCCGGAGCCATTGCCATCCTGCGAACCATCGCCCTGCCCGCCTTCTCCCTGCCTAGACTTGTCGCCCTGACCGAGGCCACTATCCGTTTTCTGCGGCTCGCCGCTAGACTTCCCTGAATTCGGTGTCGATTCTTGCAGGAGCAGGTTGTAGTATTCCTCGAAACACAGCCCGCCGGGGAGCTTCAGTTCCATACCGCTCATCTGCTTCTTCACTGCGGGCGAGACTTCGTACACGTCGGCAATCGTCACGTTGCTCGCCATGGTCAGCAGGGCCTTCGTGGCGAAAGAGGGCTGTCGCTGGTACGGGTGTTTGAGCAATATGCGGAACATTTCGATTTTCATGTATTCCACCAGCATATCGTCTGCAATCCCGTCCAGGATTTTCGGGGAGAATTCCACCTTCATGTTGCCGGTTCTCATCGGTACATCAATCGAATTGTTCTCCACGAATTCGTGACTGCAGTAAACCGCAAACAGCAGCGGCTCCGTCAGGAACCACCGCTCGCCGATTTTCTTTACGCGTTCAATAACATTCATATCTATTCAATCTGTATGGATCCCACCTTGGTGGCCATGCGCACTAAGCAACAAGTTGCTAAGTGCTGTCCGCCCGGACCCTCCGTGTCCAGGATGACAAAAGGGGGCGTCGATTCGGAAGATTCCCATGATTCTATCGCTTCGCTCCAGAATGACAGCGAGAAAGACCTCCAGAATGAAAACGGAAATAATCTTCAGGATGACAGCAGTGATGACAGGTTGGGTTAAATTGACTGGACAAACTGCGTGATTTTCTTGTACAGTTCGGGGCACTTCATGATGATAAGCGTCATGGTGGCCGGATACATCGAAGAGGAATACAGGTTCGCGAAATGCGCCTGCGCCTCGCGGAATTTCTCGCCCGAAAGGAATTCAAAGTATGCGGCAAAGTTCTCCGTCACTTTAGCCTCGTCCTTCGCGTCGTAGCCCTTCGTCTCGATAAAGCGGAACACGGACTCGTTCACGGAGGCAAGTTCCGGCGTGGTGCACTTCCTGATTGCCGACTTCTGCTTCGCGAAGTCGCCGAGCAGTATATCCTTCGCGCTGGGGAGCCTCTTCTGGTTGATAGTTGCGAAGAACTTCGATGCGGCAGGCATCCCGACGATACCCGCAATGACGGTCTTTAAAAGCGCAGTCATTTCGTTTGTCTGCAACACCTTCGAGACGCGTTCCCACCCGCGCCTATCGGGCGACTTTTCGAGCCCCTGGTCCTCGCGGGTAAAGGTGGCACCGTCGAGCATGTCGGGGTTTTCCGAGATGAAGTCGATGACGCGGGAATCGAGCCCCGCCTTAGATGCCCACAGGAGCCATTCCTGCGCGGTGGGCTTGAACTCGTAAATGTTGAAGCGGCTCACGAGCGCCGGATCCAAGTCAGTGAGCTGGTATTCCTCGCCGTCGTTCACCGCGCTAATCACGCGGGAGCCCTCGGGCAATTTGCGGCCCGCAAGAGTCCGGTTGAGCGTCAGGTCCATGATGGTCTGCAGAACTTCCGGGCGGGCGCGGTTCAGTTCGTCCAAAAAAAGTACCACGGGCTTGCCGTCCGTCGGGAACCAGTAAGGCGGCATAAAGTGAGTTTTGCCGGTCGCCTCGTCGAGACGCGGGAGCCCAATCAAATCGCCCGGATCGCTCATCTGCCCGAGGAAAAGAATCACCACGCGCTCGCCACGCGCCGTGAAGAACTTTTCCAAAATCTGCGACTTGCCGATTCCGTGCTTGCCCGTGAGCATTATGTTCTGCGATGCGGGTGTCGCCGCCAGCAGCTTTTCCAATTCATTCGCGTTTATTCTTACCGCCATACAGTCCTCTACAGCTTTACAAGCTCTATATTCATCGAAATTTCCACCGGAATTGTCAAATTTTTTAGCACATTTTCGACATCTTGGGACATCCGAGGAATACTACGATGCAATATAGCATACTAACGCGACAAATAATGACATTTGGCGCAACCCCCAAAAAATCAAAAAAATTGTTTTTTAGCCGTAAACCGAGCGCAAGTACTCCCCATATTCCTTGAGGCGCTTTAGCAGCGACGCCGGCTTTACTACGCGGGCGGTAGTTGAGAAAGAAGTGACCCAATTCACCAAAAGCTGGTTCACCTCAGCCTTCATTTTCACCTGGATTTTGGCATTGCGCAACACCCGCATGTGCATGGAGCGGTTGAACTTATTTTCCATAAGGTAGTTACGAACTTTCCAATCGAATTCGATTTCGATATCTTCGGGATGCGGCTCCTGTTCACTCATAAACGCCGCTCCCGATTCAACCTGCCTGCGCAACTTGTCAATCACCTTCGGATTTTCGACGAAGGGTTCCTTGGAAAGCTTGACTTGTACTATTCGGCGGAATTTCAGAGTGTAGGTGGCTTCCTTGACTTTTTCCGATTCGCAGGCCACATAGATTTCGTTTTGATAGACGATAATCATCAGGGGAATGCGGGTGGACTTTCTTTGCGAAGCCGATGCCCCCATGTAAAATACATCTATTTTGCGGTGCTCGTGGATTGCCCGAAGAATGGTCCGCAATTTTTCACTCGCATCTTCTTCGAAATCCGGCGGCGTACCCATGAAAAGAATTTTCGTATTCAGTTCGCTGCTGAGTTGACCGAGCGATTTCTGCTCGCTGGCCGGGAGACTTCCCTCGATGCGCTCCAGGAGTTGCGTGATAATTTCGCTTGTCGCGGGGTAGATATTCGCGATACGCTTGAGGAATACGAAATGGAGCATCGTGTTTTCAAAATCCGGGAACACGAGCCGTTCGGCATTGCGGAGCGCGGAACGATAAACCGCAGTTCTGCCCTCGGTCTCGACCGCAATGTAACGGCCAGCATCCATCTCCGAAAGGAACCGCATGTCGCGCTGCACATTGCGACGTTCGCCTTCGGGAACATTCAGCGACATCATCAAGTCGCTAACGGTAAATTTCTTGTCCGGGTTCGAAATCACCTTCGCAAAAAGTTGCACAGTCCTTTCGCCGCGAGTCATGTCTGCCATATATACTCCTAGATTTGTCCTCTATCAAATATATATAAAACGCGACAAATAATGTCGCAAGTAAAACTTTTACTTAAAGTTAATCCCGAACGACTTGGGGATTACAATTTCCTTGTAGGCGTTCATCAGGTAGTCATCGGTCATGCCAGAGACATAGTCGGCGACAACGCGCGACTTGGACGTCGTTTCCTTATATTCGGCGCACATGGAATTGAACCAGTGATTGATTCCGGTGACCTTTTTGTCGGAGCCGAGTTCTTCGAGGCATTCTTCCAGAACCGTACGGAACATCGCCTTGATTTTCTCGTCTTGCGTAGACTTTTTCGGGTTCAGGTAAATGTTCCTGTAGTTCCAATCTTTCAGGCGATTCAGCGCATCAAAAACTTCCTGCGAGAAACTGAGAGTTTCCTTATCAATGCTGTTGTTGACCAAGTCCTTGATAAGCGTGTCGACAATTTCACCGTTCTTGTTGCCAAGCACTTCCGTGATTTCGCGGGGCAGGCTTTCGCGTTCCACCAATTTCAAGACGATGGCGTCTTCGATGTCTCGGCCAATGTAGGCGATTACATCCGAGATGCGCATGACGCAGCCTTCGAGTGTCATCGGGACCATATCTTTCGACTTGAAATTCCCGTTGAGGCTTTCGCGGTATTCCGTCAGCAATTTTTCGGGAGTCTTGTTGCGGTCGCAGCCGTAGTTGTTCTGCAGGATTTCGCCGTTGTGGCAGATGATTCCGTCAAGGACTTGCGCGGTGAGGTTCAGACCCTTTCCGTAGGCTTCGAGGTCGTGGAACAAACGGAAACTTTGAACGTTATGTTCAAAAATGCCAGCGCCCTGTTCCTGCAGAAATCCCGAAATAATCCGTTCGCCATCGTGGCCAAAAGGCGTATGGCCGACATCGTGACCCAACGAAATCGCTTCGATCAGGTCCTCGTTCAAATTCAAGAAACGTCCGATGGTCCTTGCGATCTTCGCCACCAGCTGCACGTGGAGCACGCGGTGCGTTATGTGGTCATTTTCGACCAGATAAAAGACCTGCGTCTTGTCGATGTAGCGGCTGTAGCAATAGGAATGGATAATCTTGTCCGAATCGTGAAAGAAATCCGGGCGAATATCTTTGGGAGCCTCGTGAAAACGAACCGCCTGCGCAGACTTGCAAGCATAAGCGGCAAGCGAACTTTCCTTATCGTTCAGGCGGGATTCAATCCGATTCTTTACAGTCGTATTCCATTCCATAGGGCAACTCCGTTTAGGGAGAATATAATAAACTAGCCCTTTGCGAATCGGAATTTTTATTGATCTTTCTCGAATTCCATGATGTCGGCCTGCAAGGTGACATCGTCAGGGAAATATTTCTGGGCGGCACGCAGCAGGCGGAGAGCCTCGTCATCACGTTTCTGCGCATGGGCATCGTAAGCCATGTTCTTGAAGCCGAAAACAGATTCAGCATTTCCTAGCTTGGCGGCCATTTCGTAGGCAGATTCCGCACGGTCGAGGAATTTTGCATCGTAGGCCAAGTTCCCGAGGAAGATGGCGGCATCGCTAAAATCGGGCTTGATTTGCGTGAGATTGTTGAGCACGTCCATCGCCACGAAAGGCTTGTCGTCTTCGGCGAGAACATCGGCGAGCTTATACATGGTTGCAGGGTCATCAGGGCGAACGCCCAATGCTTCGCGGTAAGCGCCAGCGCTTTCCTCGTACTGTTTATTCAGGCGGTAAACATCCCCCAGGTAAACGAGAAAGTCTATTTCTTCGGGATGGGCGGCATAGCCTTCGCGAATCACGGCAACGGCGCGTTCAAAATCGTTGAGGGCGATATTCGCTTCGGAAAGCTGGTACACGATGCTGATGTCTTCTTTGTCAAGCTGGTAGGCTTTTTCAATAGCACGCAAGGCGCCGACCGCGTCGCCGGTTTTACTGTAGGCTTCGCCTAAGTAAAGCCAACCGGAAACATTTTCCGGTTCCAGTTTCAACGCACGGTGGTACGCCGCCACACATTCGGGATACTGCTTGAGCCGAAAATAGACGCTCGCCATATTGAAAAGAGCGGGAGCGAACGAACCGTTCGAGAAGTCGATTGCCTTGCGGTAAGTGGCGGCGGCATTCGGCAAGTCATTCTGCTGGTAATAACTGTTGGCGATGTTGAAACTGGTAGCGACGGGGTCGGCGCCACGAGATTCCGCCTTACGGTAAAGCATAATTGCCTGCTTGAATTTTCCGTCGCGGTAGAGCGCATTCGCGCGTTCCATCAAGTCGTAAGAAGACTGCGCCGCGAAAGAGATCGAAGCGAGAACAGCAACAGCGATGAGTAATGAGCGACGAACCATGACCTAATCCCTAAACTTCACTTCAAAAGGTTGTTCCATGCCGCAGAAGGGCACCGCCTTACCCGCCTTTTCAGCCGGCGTAAACGTCATGCGGGAAAGGGCATCGCGGCCAGCAGCGGCAAGGCCAGAACCCGCCGGGGATTCTTCCAAAACCTTGATGTCATAGACATGGCCACCCGCGTCCACGCAAAAGCTCAAGCGGAGCGTCGCGTCAATTTCGTTATCCCTGATCTTGGGCGGCACCTGGAAATTCGCCATACTGCGGCTTTCAGGTTTCTTGTCGACATCGCCCTTTTCTGTCGAAAGCGCACCGCCGCGAAAATCGGCAACCAACTCATCGCTGATGGCGGCACCGGCCGTTCCCGAGGCAGCACCGAGATTCATCGCAAAACGCGGACCCGCCTTGGGCGAACGAGAGTTGGACTTCATACGGTTCGGCTTGCGAGTCGGCTTTTTCTTTTCGACCTTCTTCTCAACTTCATCCACTTTCTTGACACTCACTTCCGTCTTCGCGTACTTTTTTTCGTGAAAGACCTTGCCGCTCAAGAAAAGGTTCGCCATCGTCACGGAGAACACGAGAAGCATACTCGCGAGGATTGCCGCAAGCAAGAGGCTAAAGCGCTTAAAAATTTTCTTTAATAATCTTAACATTATAAAGCACTGGATCCCGTCGCTACGCTCCAGGATGACACTCCCATTTTTAATTTCTACTCCGCCTGGGCCGCAATCGAAACCTTTTTCACTCCGGCAAGATTACACATATCAATTACCTGTACCAGCACGCCCGTTTCAGCTTCCTTGTCCGCAATCACGACTGCTTCGCGATCGGGAGTCTTCGCCAGCGACTGTTTCAGGATATCCTGCAGGCTCGCCAAATCCACCTGGCGTTCGTTCATGTGAATTGTCCCTTCACGCGTGATGGCAATGAGCAGATTTTCCTTTTCAAGCTGGCTTGCTGTCTGCGCCTGCGGCTTGGTCACGTCCACGCCCGTTTCGCGGGTAAACGAAGATGTCACCACAAAGAAGATGAGCAGGATAAACACGATATCCATCAGCGGGCCCATCTCGATGCCCATATCCTTCTGTTTTCTTCTCGGCAAGTTGAATTCCATATAAATCATCCTCTTGTGATTGCCGCGGCCCTACGGGCCTCGCAATGACATGCTAGCCTTCCGCCTTTTCTACAAAAAAGTTCTCTATGACAGTCGCACCCAGTTCCATGTTCTGCCGTAAAATTTCAATTCGTTCATCAAGGCGCTGTTTCAGGAGAGTCAGCGGGAACGCCACGAGTAGCCCACTTTGCGTCGAGATTAGCGCCTCCGAAATACCGTCGGCCATCAGCACCGGGTTCTGGTTTCCGTACAGCGTAATCACTTCGAATGTCGAGACCATGCCCGTCACCGTGCCAAGCAGACCCAAAAGCGGGGCGGCAGATGCCATCACCGAAATAATGTGGGTTCCCTGTTCCATATAGCGGACGGTCTTCATCATACGGACCTGCATATAATCACGAAACGATGCAGGATCCTTCGAGGCAATTTCTACAGCCTTGCAAAGTTCCCGACCCAAGAGTCCGCCACGCTTACGCAGGCGCTTCATGGCCATTTCGACACCCGTAGACGACTTGCCGTTCAAACGGTCACGTTCGCCGCCGTTCAGGTCGCGACGCATACGTTTGACCACCTTGTGGACATCGGCGCGGAAAAAATCCTTACCGATGCGCAGCCAGCTCGAGAACAGGTAGTAGAATCCGATAACACCCGCCAACAGGATCGGGAGCATCACCACGCCACCCGCCTGGTAGGTATTCTGCAAGGATTCAAGGAATATGTAATGCGTATTGCTCATAACATTCAGCTAGAGATTGCGTCGCTTCGCTCGCAATGACATTCCCATTCGCAATGGCGCTTATTCAACCTTCCCGAAGATTTTGTTCAAGAGCGAGGTGCTCTGTACGTAGAGTTCGCTCGTGACCTTTTCAATTTTTTCGCTCAAAAGACCATGCAGAATCATCACGGGGATAGCTATCACGAGGCCAGTTTCCGTCGTCACGAGGGCTTCGGAAATACCGCCTGCCAACACGCGGGCATCGTTCGTACCTACCTCGGTAATCACGGTGAAGAGAGTAATGATACCCGTCACCGTACCCAGCAGGCCGAGCAACGGAGCAATCGTACCCATGGCCGCCAGAAGACCCATACGGCGTTCAAGTTTCGGCTGTTCACGAAGCAGCGCCTCTTGCAGGGAGCGTTCCGCATCCTCACGCTTGTCGCGGGCGCGGTTCAGCACAGCGAACAAGACCATCGAAAGACTCGTTTCCTTCTTGAGGCAAAGGCCAGCGGCATCTTCGTAGTGGCCATCCTTCACAAGCGCGTTCAGCTTCTTCATGAAACGACGACTCAAATGACCGCGGTACGTCAACACCAGGAAACGTTCCAGGCAAAGGAGCAATGCAAAGATAGCCACAAGCGCAAGCGGATACATCACGATTCCGCCCTTCTTGAAGAACGCCTTGAGTTCCTCGTCCCAGGTAAGTTCCTTCGTATCGGTAATGGTATTCTTGATTGCCTTGTTCTGCAACACATCGAGCGGAACACTCACCACGGAACCACTACTTGCCTGCGTCACGGCCTGCTTGATATTCGCAGCCATTTCAGGCGGAAGCGCCGCATTCCATTCAAAGATTTTTCCTTGCAGTGCGCCCGAACGGAGCAACGCCTGCACATCGCCGTTATCCTGCGCCACTTCGCCAAGGAAAACCGTTCCCAAACGCAAGCGGTTCACGTTCACGTCGGGGCGGGAACCCACCTGGGACACCTCGCGGCCATAGGACTGCGTATACGTCATTTCGTGGCGGAGCAGCAGGTCGTCCATAAAGCCCTGTACGGCACCGATGGTGTTCGGAATCTTCTTGTCGGCCTCGCCGGCAGCCTGACGGAGCCGGAGCAGTCGACCGTTCATACCCACCGGATAATCACCCATGACGTCGCCGAGCGTCTTGTCAATCGAAAGTTTGACTTGCGTATTCAATGCATCGTAAGCGGATTCCTCGGATTGAGCGCGTTCTTCGGCTTCGCTAGTCATATTCTTGCTCGCCATGACTTCTTCGCTCACGCGGCCAAGATCCGTTGAAAGCTTGGAATAGCGGCCGTCGAGTTCACGCGACTGCGCCTGATGTTCTTCGGTCAGCTGCGATTCGGCATAGCGTTTGCGCCAATGTTCCGCTTCGAGCTTTTCGAGCGAATCGGCCTTCTGCAAACGGATGCGGGTCAAGGCGTCCACTTCGCGCTGCAAGTTGCGGACTTCTTCCATCTGCAACGAATCCTTGATTCGCGCCTGGTCTTCGGCGGAGATTTTCTTTTCGCCGGAACCCGACCACGGCCACGCAAAGGCGGAGGAAGCACACAGCAACAGGACAAAAGCCACATTCATCTTATAATTCATCTTTCACCCCCCACGACAGAAAGGCTCACGGGCAGGTTCACGATCTGGGGCGGTTTCTTAGCCTGTTTCACATCGATAGCAAGCCGAACCGCGGCGCGTTCTTCCAGATTCAGATCCTCGTTCCAATCGTAGCTTACCTTTCCGTTTTCCACCTTACGCACAAGCGTTCCGAAAACGGTTCCGTTCTCGTCGCTGTAGACCATCCACTGGTTTCCGATGCGGAGGATAGAGGCGTTGATCAGCTCGCCATTCTTGCGGGTAAGCGGACTGTTGATGATTGCCACTTCGTCGCCGAACTTGGTTTCTTCGGCAATGAGCGACTTAAGGCGAGAAAAAGCTTCTTCTTCGCCGGCATTGCCACTTTCGATATCGCGAGTGAGCGACTTGACTCGGTCAAGCCTACTTTCGCGTTCCCAGGGGAGCGTCTCGGCCACCTGAGCCTCTAGTTTCTTGCTGATGCCCGCCAGTTCCGCACGCAGGGCCTTGCGCTTGGCAGCCACATTGTCGCTACGGTTCTTGGCGCGAGCCTGCTTATTGCGTTCCGTCTGGAGCTCCCCCGCAACCGCCTTGATTTTATTGTTCAGCGTATCGATTTCGCTGCGGCGGCGTTCCGTATCGGCCTTGTAGCGCTGCGAAAGCGTCTTGTAACGGGAATCGTCCGCCTTGAGCATCGAGTCGGTCGAGGCTATCTGGCGGTTCAATTTCTGGATTTCAGAATTGAGCTTTTCTTTTTCAAGCTTGAGGTCGCGAATTTCGGCGTCACGGTCGGCAAGTGCTACCCCCGAAAACAGCAACACAAAAAGCATCAAATGTGCCAAGGGCACTAATTTCAGTCGTTTCATAACTTTCCACAATAGGGTTTGTTTCAAAATTACATATTTAAAACACCCTACCAAGCGGAAAGTGTTACCTAGACAACATATTTTTTTGTTTTGCTAGAACTTCCACATCGCACCAATGGCAGGAACGACGCTATAGACGCCTCGATTATCTTCGATGTAGCTTTCGGTACGGACGTAATCGTCATCCTTCTCGTACCTCACCGAAGACTCGGTCACCGTAATGGGGAGCCAGCGGCCACCCACGCTCGCGAAGATGCCGATATGTTCGGAAAGTCCGAAACGCAGCACGAGGTCACCACCGACAGAGAGTGCGCCCATGGTTTCCGTGAAACGGCGTTCGACGATTCCAAGTTCAGAATGGCGAACCTCCTTTTCGTCGGATTCGAACTCGGCATATTCGTAGCCAGCCACGGCAAGCACGACCAACGTAAAGCCATTGGTGTTCACGGGGCTGAAACCGAGACCCGCTTCAACCGCACCGAAAGATCCGACCAGCCAGTCGTCGTTTTTTTCAAAACGGATGTTGTCGGTCGACGAAGAACCAGCCGCAATGGACAGATGCAACGCAAGACCAAAACGGGCAACTCCCGTATAGGAGAGATCGAGGCCGTAGTTAATCAAGTCAATTTTATTGCCGCGAGACTTGTACTGTTCCACAGGAACCGTCGCACCGACACCCCACAAGTGCGTCCAGGTCTTTTCGGTGGCAGGAGCGTTAACGGGAGCGGGAGCAGAGGCGGCGTAAACCATAGCGGAAGATTCGGCAACCGGCCCTTCGGCAGGCTGGGAGACGGGAACGGCGGTCTGAGCAATAGGCTCAGCCATTTCGGCAGAGGTTACAGCCTGGGCAGTTTCTGCGGGCGCCTCGGCCGGTTCTGCAGCTTGTGCTACAGTACCAGCGGGTGTTTCGGCAGAGGCGGCAGGCTCCGCCACTTCAGCAGTCTGTGTTGCCGGTTCTGCAGAAGCCGCTTCGGTGGACTCAGCGACCGGAGTTGCGGGTTCCACCACTTGGGCAGCAGAGTCGGTGACCTTGGCTGCCGTATCGGCGGGTGCAACCGTTTCCTGAGCAAAAACGGTTGCGCAAGTAATTAATGCTGACACGATAATTCTTTTCATTTTTTTCTTCCTTATTCCTCACTGAAGATAATATATTTTTACAAGGAATGCAATAAAAAAATTTCATGTTCAGCATCATTTTCCACCATCATTCTCGTAAGATTTCCGTAATATGACAATGCCCGAAATTTGCAAGTATATTATCTTTTACATAGAAAAAGAGGTGCTTCAACGGATTTCAAATGCCTGCGTTTACAAAGTTATCAGCGCAGTTCCCCCGTTCATAGTGCCGAGGCTATTACAAAAAAGGAAGTGTTTATGAATTTTATGAAGAATACGCAGAGCGGATGCTCGTTCCGGAAAGGCAAGGTACGCCCCGTAATCGCATTGTCTATCGCCATGGCCTTTGCAGCCTGTAGCAGCGACACCATCGAAAGTACCGCTGCCGAAAACGAAAAGCTCGCGATGCCACTCGAAAGCACGACCCCGGCATTCCTAAAAAAAGGCGACAAGATTGCATTGCTTTCGCCTTCTTACACCACCCCCGATTCCAACATCCAGAAAACGGCCGATGTCATTAGGGAATGGGGCTTCGAACCGGTTATCGGTAAAAATGTCGACAAGCTCGATGCGGGCAAATTCGCAGGCACCGTCGAAGAACGCGCAAGCGACTTTAGGGCAGCACTCAAGGATACCAGCATCAAGGCAATCCTCTGCAACCGTGGCGGCTACGGCACAATCCAATTGGTGGACCTCATCGACCCGAAGCTCATCCAGGAAAATCCCAAGTGGGTCATCGGTTACAGTGACATCACCACGCTGCACGCCATGCAGACCAAGGCGGGAGTCGCGAGCATCCACGGTACCATGAGCTCAAGCATCGCAAAGACCGGTGGCGACGAAGACAACAGCAAGCTCCTGCGCGACCTTCTCAAGGGTGATGTTCCCGTATACAAGGTTCCTTCGCACAAGTATAACCAGAACGGGACCGCCAAGGGCATTCTCGTGGGCGGCAACATGTCGACCTTCGTCCCTCTCATCGGCGCATCCGACATTGACGTATTCCAGAACGAAGGCATCATCCTCTTTATGGAAGAAATCGGCGAAAACCTGCGCAACATTGACCGCATGTTCCACTCGATCGAACTGCACGGCGTCATGGAAAATGTAAAGGGCGTTATCCTCGGTGAATTCGTGGATTCCGGCACCGACCTCGACTACGAAAGCACCGAGGCAATGCTTTCCAAGTATCTGAAAAAATACGACATTCCCGTAATGTGCGGTTTCCCGGCGGGTCATGACGATATCAACCTTCCGATCGTGATGGGAACTGAAGTTCAGATGAAAGTCACCGACGATGGCGCAACGCTCGCCTTTGACATTGGCGGCACGCGCAAGGAAGTTGATACGGAAAAGCTCACCCCGAAGGAAGCCCTTTCCAAGGCGCTGCTCAAGATGCTCGCCGGAAAAATTTTCAAGATTGAAGAGTAGTTTTTAAAGGATTTATAAAATGGCTAATGGATTGTATCGCGCCCTGCGAGTCTCCAAAATAACAATTGCAGCTGCATCCATAGCACTCCTTGCCGCCTGTGGCGACAACTCTTCGAGCGGGCCCGCCCCGTCGACAAGCTCTGGGACCTCCACGCTCGACATAAGCAAAATGAGCATCCGCGAGAAGGTGGGGCAGATGTTCTTCGTGCGTCCCGAGGCACTCGACACGAGCATCCACTGGAACGAATATGCGGAACTCCCGGATTACAAGTTGCAGCACGTAAACAAAACCATGCTCGCCGTCAACAAGGACTACCCCGTTGGCGGAATGATTCTTTACGCACACAACATTGTAGACGAAGCGCAACTCGGTGAATTCATTGCCGAAATCAGAACGCTGAACGGTTCTCCGCTCCTTGCGATAGATGAAGAGGGAGGTCGCATCGCCCGCATCGCGAACAACGGGAACTTTGACGTTCCCAAGTACGAAAGCATGGCCGCCATCGCCGAAAGCGGCGACCCGAGCGAAGCTTACAAAGCCGCTTTCACCATCGGGAGCTATGTCAAGGAATACGGATTCGACATCGACTACGCCCCGGTCGCCGACGTGAACACGAATCCCGAGAACATCGTCATCGGACCGCGCGCCTTCTCGGACGACCCCGAGACCGCCGCCGAATTCGTGGTAAGTTACCTGAACGGCCTCGATTCCGCAGGTGTCATCGGCACGCTCAAGCACTTTCCCGGTCACGGTGACGTAAAGACCGACACGCATTCCGGTTACGCCGAAACGAACAAGACCTGGGAAGAAATGCTCGAATGCGAAATGATCCCGTTCAAGGCAGGCATCGAGGCGGGCGCGCAGATGATCATGACCGCGCACATCGCCGCCCCGAAGGTCACCGATGACGATCTGCCCGCGACACTTTCATCGGTCATTCTGCAAGACAAGCTCCGCGGCGAACTCGGATTCAAGGGAATCATCGTAACCGACGCCATGGACATGGGCGCCATCACCACGCAATTCGGGAACGCCGAAGCCGCCATCAAGTCGATTCAGGCTGGCGTCGACGTCGTGCTTTGCTCCAAGGATTTCACGCAGGTATTCGACGCCGTCGTGAATGCGGTCGAAAAAGGCGACATAAAAGAAAGCCGCATTGACGAAAGCGTCAAGCGAATTCTTGAGCTAAAAACGACGAAATAGGGACATTTACCAGCAACAATACGACCACAGCAACAAAGCCTAATGCAAAACAAGACGATTTACTACAAAGTGGCGGAACATTTTTTTTCTGTCGAGGCAAGCGGCGAATTACTGTCGCAGATGACCAACTACGCCCCGTTTGAAACCGAATCCGTAAAAGCCCCTGCATTTTCACTTGCTGTACACACAGACACAGATGCCCCTGTATACACCGAAGACACCCGCCAGGAAGAAGATGGGCAGGCCATTCTATGCGGGCGCACGGCGGAAGGACTGCCGACATTTGATTTTTGGTTGCACGGAAAGCGTACTGGAATTTTGCTTTGCGATAAAAGCTTCAAACAAGCAAATCTGTTTATTCCGCGAAAAGAAACATCCGCAACGGGAACAACACACCTGGACATCTTTGCAGTGAACAACTCGCTGATGGTCCTGTACTCGTTGGCAACGGCAGACAAACTGACAGCCCTTTTTCATGCTGCAGTCATCCGCCACGAGGACCGCGGCTACCTTTTCCTCGGGAAAAGCGGTACGGGAAAGAGCACCCATGCGAGGCTATGGCTCCAGTACATCAAAGGTTCCACCTTGCTCAACGACGACAACCCCATAGTACGCTTGTTTAATGCGGACGGCGGCAAGATTTCTGCAAAGGTCTACGGCTCCCCCTGGAGCGGAAAGACCCCGTGTTACAAGAACGAAGTCGTCGACGTCGGTGGATTCGTCCTGCTTTCGCAGGCTCCGTACAACAAGATTTTTTCCTTAAAGGGAGTCGCGGCCTACGCCGCACTTGTCCCCTGCATTTCGGGAATGCGCTGGGACAAGGAAATTGCAAACGGAATCCACCAAACCGAAAACGCCCTGGCCACCCATATTCCCGTATGGCACCTGGAATGCCTGCCAGACGAAACCGCAGCAAAACTTTGCCAGGAAACCATCGCATGATTTCCGATGATGTCATTCTGTCCGAAGCAATCCGGCTCGTTCAAGACGGAGTCAGCGTGACATTCCCCGTAAACGGGCGGAGCATGCTTCCGTTTATCGTTGGCGGGCGCGACAGCGTGATTCTCGAGAAGCCACGCGAGCTGAAAGTCGGAGACATCGTGCTCGCCAAGGCCGATACGGGGCATTTCGTGATCCACAGGATTGAATCGATAGACAAAAGTTCCCTGACCCTGATGGGGGACGGCAATCTCGCCGGACGCGAGCACTGCAGCAAAAGTGATGTTTTCGCGCAAGTCACTTGGGTCGTACTTCCCGGTGGCAAGCGACGCTCCCTGGGGACGTTTCGTTTCCGCTTGGCCGCCAAAATATGGTATATTCTTTTACCCTTGAGGCGCTACCTGCTTTGGATTTATAGGAAAGTTAAATAGTATGAAAATCAAGAACGGTTTTGTGCTGCGCGACGTGTGTGGCGAACAGGTGATTATGGGCGAAGGAATCGGAGCCCTCGATTTCGGGAAAATGCTTTGCCTGAACGAAACGGCGGCATTCCTCTGGAAACAGGCGGAAACCCTTGGCGAATGGACCGTAGATTCCCTCGCCGAAGTTCTGCTAAACGAATACGAAGTTTCCCCTGAACAGGCCAAGGCCGACGTCATCGCGATTGTCGGCGAATGGCAGAAGGTCAACGTGGTCGAATGAAATACGCCCGTTACCTGTGGCAGGCGATGCGGGGTTTCCGCACAAGCATCGCCATCCGGATTTTGGCGGGAACCGGGCGCGTTGCGCTCGGGTTGCTGATGGTATGGTTGAGCAAGCGTTTTATCGACGAAACCATCCGAACGGGCACCCGAGACGACATTGCGCGCATGATTGCGTTCCTGGTGCTGACCATGGTAGGCACCATCGTCCTTAGGCTCGTGTACTACTATATGACCGCTTCAGCCATGGTGAAAAAGTCGAACGCCCTTCGACTGAACCTTTTCAAGTCGCTTTTCGCACGCGACCTATACAACGGCCAGGAGCTGCATTCCGGCGATGTATCGTCGAGACTTTCCAAGGACATCGAGAACGTAGCGACTTCCACGATCGATACACTTCCGCAGATGGCGGTAACGGCCCTCCAACTGGTAGGAGCGTTCCTACTGATGCGCTGGTTCGACGCACGGTTGGCGTGGGCGCTGTTGCTGCTGACACCCATAGTCATCGTTGTCGGCAAGCTGATTGCGCGCAAGCTCCGCAAAATGACGCTTGAAATCCGAAACAGCGAAAGCAAGATTCAGATGCAGGTGCAGGAGGGTGTCGAATACAATGCCGTGTTGCGTTCGCTTAAAAGCGAAAATTGGGTCACGGAGCGTTTTGATTCCAGGCAGGACCAATTAGAAAACGAAGTCCTGCGCCGCACGCGCTTTACTACCTATTCCCGATTCGCCATCGGCTCCGCCTTTGGCCTCGGATACCTACTTGCATTTATATGGGGCGGCCTCGGCCTCCGCGACGGCACCATTACCTTCGGCATGATGACCGCCTTCTTGCAGCTGGTCGGACAAATCCAGCACCCGATTTTGACTCTGCTCGGCCTGATGCCGCAACTGGTACATTCCACGGCAAGCATCGACCGACTGAATGAACTTGAGAACAGCGCCCACGAAAGCGATTCCCAGACGCAGCCAGAACAAGTCATGCAGGGAACCCTCGGCGTAAAGCTCGAAAACATCAGTTTCGGCTACGTCGGGAGCGGCCACGAAGTCTTGCAACAATTCTCGCACGACTTTGCACCGGGAAGCAAGACCGCCATTCTCGGCGAAACCGGCAAAGGCAAGACCACTCTTTTCCGGTTGCTGCTCGGTTTCATCGAACCCGACGCGGGAAGGATGCTCATTTATTCGGAAAATGAGGTCGGGGCTGTCTCGGAAAGCACCCGCGTAAACTTCGTCTACGTTCCACAGGGGAACACCCTCATGAGCGGGACCATCCGCTACAATCTGCAACTCGCCTGCCCAAACGCAACCGAAAAGGACATGCTCGAGGCGCTTCATACGGCCTGCGCCGATTACGTCCAGGAACTCAAGGGAGGCCTCGATTTCGAACTCGGCGAACGCGGCTACGGGCTCAGCGAAGGGCAGGCGGCACGCATCGCGATTGCACGCGGTCTCTTGCGACCGGGAAACATTCTCCTGTTCGACGAAATCAGCTCCTCGCTCGACGAGGCGACCGAAGCGGAACTTTACCACCGCCTATTCGAGGCTCACCCCGACAAGACGATGATTTTCGTGACGCACCGCCCCGCCATCTGCGACATGTGCGACGAAATTGTGTGGATTTAACCAGGTGGATTTAATCCGCAACAAACTCCGCCGCTACTTGCATTCGGCGTGTTCCTTGGCAGAATCAAGTTCGCACCAATTTCTGCATATCGATGTCTTGAATTCCAGCTTGACCTTGATTTTGCCGTCTGCCGATTTCTCGTTATCACCCAGCAAAAATTCATTGCAAATTTCTTCAACTTCGCGTTGGAGGATACTTGACTTTTGGTTCATCAGGTAGTAGCGACTCACAAGTGCGCTCTTGCACTGGTCATATTCCGGCCAGCCACGGTCAGCACACCAGTTCCACAGATATTCCTTGCAGTTGTTCTTCTCAGGATCTTCAAGGCATTCCTTTTCAAGTTCCGAACAGTCCGCGATATGGTTACTTTCAAAGCCGCTAGCGGCGCAATAACGTTTGAGACCATCGGCATACGCATTGGACTTTTCCTTTTCATCCATTGAATCGGGCAAGAAGATTGACCAACTGGCCGTATCGAGCATCATGGCGGCCTTCACGTTGGAAGCGTAGCACTTTTTCAGGTCCTTGTTGTAGACCGTATCCCGGTATTGTTCATAGGCATGCGCATTCGCCGAAATCAAGTCTTCGTAACCGTGCAAGTTAGACCACCCTGCACACGCGACATCCTGGAAGAGCCTGCATCCACGGGAATCCCAAGATTTTTCCAAATTGTCGCAGTTGTAATCGGCCACATGGCTGAAGTTCACGCCCTCCCCCTTCACATTCAAATAAACATGCGAGACGGCTATTCCCGTAAAGACTCCCATGCCGTTTTCGATATTCGACTCGGGAACGACACGCGAATCGGATACGGATTCCTTCACCTTTTCCACGTAATCCACATAGGCGCGGTCCGTCGCATACAGGTCAACAGAGACTTCGCCAATAGGCAGCATCATGTTCATCAGGTAGAGCGTATCCAGGTTATTGAACCCGGCAATCCAACGATTGAGCGTATAGCCGTAATTTTGTTGCGTTTCCAGCGGGTCATGCATTGAAATTCCGCGGTACCCCGACGAATCTGCATCGGTCATTCCCTTGAACATCTGGTTGAACGTCGTCTTCACCGATTCCCCGTTTTCCATCCCGTAATTCAAGACCGAGAGAACTCCACCCACCGTGTTGTCAAACTCCAGGGCACACTTGAAGAATTCCATATCCATCGGGAATTCCAGGAACTTGACGGTAAAGTTCGCGTTTCTTCCAAAGTCCTTATCAATTTCGTAATTTTCGTTCGCCTTCCACACATAGCTTCCGTCGCGCAAAGGCACGTTCATTCCCTTGATTTTCACACCATTCGGAATTGTCGCGACTGCCTTGTACCTGGATTTTGCCCGGTGTCCCGAGCTGTCCCATTCAAAGTAGGCATTCATCGTATAGGATTCACCCGCGACACCTTCAAAAAGACTATTGGTAAAGCAGTTGTCACCATGAAGTTCAATGGTCGTATCCACATCGCCAAGGAACGAACGATTGAAGCGACCTTGCAGCGTGACATAGGCACTGTCGTAGAAAGCAAAATCTTCCGCAGCAGTTTCGTCCAATTCGTAGACCTTCGAAAAGCAGATTTCTGCATTACGGTTTTCGACCACATAGCCGTAGGTGTAAATGCCCGTGTAGATTTCGCGTTCTTCCGGGGTGTATTCCCACGGGCCGTGAAAATCGCTGCAGGCTACCAGGAGAAGCACCGCAAGGAAACAAAGACCCTTCCGCAACCCATCAAATTTATTTATCAGTTTAAAATAATTCATAACGGGCTCCTAGAAATACATCTCGAAACTTAACATGATCGGTAAGAAGGGGAACTGCGTAATCTCGGTCTTTTCGGGCGGGTTCTTACTCGTATCGTAGAACGTGTAGAACATGTTCTCGTGATCGGTCAAGTTGATGATGGTCCAGCTGAAGTTCCAACTGTCTTCGCGGCCGACATCAATCGCCTTTACGTCGATGCGGAAGTAATCCGACTGGCGGCCCGCATTGCGGCTTCCCGGCAGCACCACCACCTCGTCGCTATACTGCTGGTGTCCCAGTTCCTGCGACATGTAGTAGCCCTTGTATTCGCTGATAGGCATTCCCGCCGAATATTTCATAATGACCGACGAACGGAAGTAGCGTCCTTTTTTCTTGTGCTTGCGGAGGGCATCCTCGCCGCCGCTCCAGTTGATTCCCATATCCATCTTGAGCGCGTAAGGCTGATGCCAACTCGGATAGTACGGTTTGGTACCGTCGTTGGTACGCATCACGCTGATACTCTGACTCCAGTTGATCCCGCCAAACCACCAGCCTTTATCCTTGCGCAGCGAAAGTTCGTAGCCGAGCGAATAGCCGTCCGCCGTGCCAAAATGATCCGCCATCACGAAATCGGACGAAGTCGTTTCTTCGTTGCTGTCGAGCTGCATCACGAACGTGTTCAAATTGTTCTGCGTCTTGTAATAGACACCCACGGTCGCATCGTAATCGTCAAGGATGCCGCGCTGGCTGTATTCCGCCGCGAACAGCCACGACGAAGCAGGATCGATATGCGTTCCCTTGGTAGTCGTCGTTGCCGGATAGTAGAATTCGTTCAATGTTTCCTGATCGGTGTAGACAATCGAATTCAGGTACTGCAAGTAATAGCCACCGTAGAATTCAAGCGTCTTGGAATCGTCGAGGTTCACCGTCAAGGAGGCTCGGGGTTCCACGCCGAAATGTTCCGCCGCCGTCTGGTAGTTAAAGCGGAGGCCATATTGCAGCAGGTAATCAGGAGCGAGCTTCCAGGCATCCTGCACGTAGGCCACATGGTGGAATGGCTTTTGGATATCGGCGATACTGATGGACGCCATCGCTTCCTGGTAACGTTCGTAATCGTATTCCAGTTCGTAACCCAATGTCAACGTATGGTTCGGAATGCCGCGGTAATTCAACCACTGCTTGCCGGCGAAGGTATACAGATACATTTCGATGGACATCAGCTCGCCGATTTTCATGGTCTGATAGAATTCACTGAAGGCAAGCGTCGCGTTGTAATCCCAGTCCCCGTTAAAGCGGTGGTAAATGCCGAGCGGAATGGCGATGTTTCCCCAATCCATATAGAGCGGGTCAAAACTCAGGCGGTCCTTGCCGATGTAGTAGCTGAACTTGAAGCGCGTATCCTTGGAGAAATCATACATCATGGTCCCTTGCAAGTCCGTGAATTCATAATCCAGGCTCAGGTCCAGAAGACCGATGTAGTTGCAAAAGTCAAGCACATAGCCGATGTAAGTGGTGCGGCCCGCAAAAATCCAGCGCACGGGTCCCTGATGGCCTTCGGTATGGACCTGTGCAGCGAAAGTGCTAATCTTGATACTCGACTTGCTGAACCATTCGTCGACCGTATCCTGGCCGCCTGCGCGACCATCCATCTTGAGGACGGAACTCAGACGGTTGCCGTACTGCGCCGGGAAACCGCTCTTATAAAACTGCACATCGTCAATGCCTTCGACCAGGAAGGTGCTGAACAGTCCGAAAAAGTGCACCGGCGAATAGACCACCGCGTTGTCGAACAGGAAAAGGTTCTGGTCGGCGGCACCGCCGCGCACATAAATCTTGGAACTGAAATCGGAGCTCGCGACCACGCCCGGAAGCGCCTGGATACTCTTGATGACATCCGCTTCGGCAAGCCCCGGCATACGCTTGATGGACTTCGCGGAAACCACGGATTCGCCGGGTTTGCGCTTCGGACGGCGACGGAGCTGCACCACCACTTTCTTGAGTTCGGTCACGCGGGAATTGTCGCCCGCCGCAAGGAGTGCTTCGACATTGACATCCTCTTTGGTACTGTCAGATGAATCCGAAGCGGACTGCTCTGGATCCCGTCGCTGCGCTCCAGGATGACCATCTTGAGCAATGACACTAGCGGAGTCGTGCGAAACGGCATTGGAACCGTCATTCTGGAGCCCCGCAGGGGCGACGGAATCCATAGACGCATCGTCTACAAAAGCTTCGCCGAGTGCCTGCGAGAACTGGCGTTCCGCACCGATATACTTGAGTTCGTAGCACTTTTCCTTCTCGGCACCGGCCGTGTCGGAATTGGTAACGCAGATATTCCAGAGCGTATCTTCGGGGAGCACGACGCTGAAGGGCTTACCGACAGTCGTTTGCAGGGCCTCGCCCGATTCCAGGATTTCGACATTCAGCTTTTCGTCTGCCGCAAAAGAGGAATCCAGCACGACGCCGTTAAAGACAATCCCCTTCGGAGCAAGGGTATCAAGCGCAAGGGAATCCGACGCGGTCTCTTGCGCCATAGCAGCGATTGCCGCCAACAAAACGATAATGCAAATTTGAAACTTCAAACAAAATCTCGCGTTCTAATTAAAAATAGCAAATAAGGTAACCTTATTTGCTATTGTAACACCTGAAGGAGTAGAAAGCGTCACTTTATTTTTTAGAATCTTCCCACGGTGATGCCGGCATAGAAACCGGCCCACCAACGGCCCGCATGCTTTTCGCTGCCGAAGTCGTCGTGGTATTCAGCCAGCGGTTTCAACCACACTTTATCGGCCTCGCCAATAGTTGCCCAGTTGAGCGTTCCGCCCACCGAAAGTCCGAGGAAGGGGAATACTCGTGTCGTGTAGCCCAAGCGCAGGCGGTGATGAAAGTTGGGACCATCGTCATCTTCGAACTTGACTTTTACCTCTTCGCCGTCTTCATCACACTCTACATCGAGGGTTTGCGCCGTCAGGAACATATACTCAAGCTCAAAATGACTTCCATATTTACCAAACTGAGTCCCTAGGCCCACACCCGTTTCATAGATATCGCTGAATTCCTTGAACCCCGTTCCCTTTTCAATCAGGCGGGCACCTTCAAGAGCGGTGTAAAGGTAGGCCGTACCCATGTGGAGAGAAACGCCCAGGGCGCCCATCTCGTTCATCGAGGCCGTCGCGCTCCATACGCCGTTACCAACAATATTGATCAGGCCTACCGGAGTCTTTTCGCAGTTGCCGCAAATATTCACAAGACCAACCTGGCGGCCCGAGGCCTTGCCCGTAATGTTCAGGATACCCACTTGAGCCTCGTCGAGTTTACCCGCAATGTTCAAGGTCGAAACCTGCACGTCGGACTCACCTGCAATATTCATGGCAGCGGTCGCCTGCACATCGGATTTCTTGGCGATATTCATCGCAGCGGAGGCCTGTACATCGGATTTACCGGCAATGTTCATCGCGGCAGTCGCCTGCACGTTGGATTCGCTCGCAACATTCATGGCTGCAGAAACCTGAGCCTTGGTCTTGCGGGCACAATTAATACCTGCAGCAAGCTGCATTCCAGACAAAGTATCACCCGCATAATTGAGGGAGGGCGAAATCTGAAGGCCCGAAGATTTGTCCTTCGTCACGTTCGCCGTTGCCGCCACCTGTACACCGTCAAAAGATTTTGCGTAGTTGACAACCGCCGAAGCCTGGGCACCCTCAAAATGTTCCTTAGACCCGTTGTACACAGCCGACAGCTGAACACCATGCATTTCCTTACGGGCAATGTTTGCAAAAAGGCTCACCTGGGTACCCAGCATGTAGCTGTCGGTACGGGTAACAAACAAGCCCAGCTGCACGCCCTTGCGGGGTTCATGATCCTTGTCGACCAAGTTGAACGTCACGCGGTATTTTCCGTTATGGTCCAAGGAATCAATCGAATATTCCACGGAATCGGGGCGGTTATCGTTCTTGATTTCGCCACGGAGCGTCGTTTGCTCGGCAGAGACCACCACGAACTGCTTCTGCGAAAGACGCGCACGGTAATTGTCCTGAAGCGTCACCGAGGCTTCCTTGTATTCGGCGGGGCGTTCCAGGCGTACACTGTACTTTCCCGCAGGGAAACCGAGGCTCATCGCACGGCCCTGCTTCTTGTACACCTCGGCAACGAGTTCTCCCTTGTCGTCGCGGATAAAGAGGCGACCGTCGATATCGTCGTCGAATTCCAGGCCGGCGCTCGTGCTGCGCAGATCCGTCATCACCACGTCGCCCGTTCCCGCAAGGTTCATATCACGGCTCGGATGCTGCGCGCCGCCCATCGTCGCTTCGGTCTTCTGCAAGGTTTCGTTAAAAGCAAACTGATAGGCCTCGGACAAGGTCACCTTGCCGTCGCCACTGATGTCACCGGCGCCGCGGAGGCCACTCACGAGCGAATGCGTAAAGAAGGAGCCCTTCAGTTTGTCACTCTCCTGGCTAGATTCATCTTGCGTGCTGCTCGTGATAAAGGCGTAGCCTTTCATGTCGCTGCTCTTGTCGACCATGAACGCAGGGACAGCGACACCGCCCTTCACTCGCGTGATGGCGCCCGAGCCGCACGCATCAATCACCGCAATCTTCACATCGGCATTCAGCGCATCGATACGCTTGCGGAATTCCTTCCAGGTATAGACTTCTTCACCAAGGCGAAGCCCCTTTTCGTCGGCGTGGCCGCTATAATACACCAGCACTTCTTCGCGGAAATCTTCAACCGCACCGTTACCGGTTTTAGCAGACTTTGCCGATTTCGCTGCGACAAGCTTTTTATCAAGCGCATCAAGTTGCTTTTGGAGGCTCTCTACACTCGGCTCCGTGACACGGTACACATTCTGCTTCGGCACGCCGCCCATCTGCGAGAGCACTTCTGCAAAGGCGCGCGCATCCGTTTCGGCATAGCGCAGGCGCGGACGTTCCTTGCCGCCGTTATTCGCGCTCACCGCGAACACGTAGCGTTCAATCGCAATCGAGCCCGAAGACTCGCCCGATGCGTGCACAAAGCTCGCCGAAGCAAGGACCGCCATCAGAAAGAAGGTGCAAACCGCGATGCTACTCACGCCAAAATCGCAACTCAAAATTTTTCCTATAAACTTTTTCATCGTTCTCCCCCTTACTTTTCCACCTTGCGCAACGTAAACGAAACCGATTCAACACCACTGCTTTTCAGGGTCTTGTCGATATCATTTCCGTTGAACTCAAACATTTCCCCAGACGTGAGCAAGAAAAACTTTTCGAACTTGGGCGCATTATCCAGCTTGTAGGCGAACGGGAGCGTGATCATCTTGCCCGGTTCCAGTTCGACCGCACGGTTGCCTTCGCCCATATGCATCGTGACGGTACCGTTACCGTCCATGCTGAAGAGCATACCGAAGCACTTTTGCGGAACGCGGTAGCGCAGCTGGATTTCGTCGCCTTCGCGGGCCTCGCCCAGGTTCACCATCTGCACGGCACTGTCGCCCATTTTCTTCCAGACTTCGAGACCCGCGGTCATTCCCTTGATGCGCGTGCCGTTATCGACATCCGCCATCGCGACATCCATTCCGGAAGTCGCCGAAGATTCATTCACGATTTCCGTCTGGCGATTCAGCACCACCACCGAGAAAATACCGAACGCAACGACCAGCACGGCAGCCACGCGAAGCCACAAGGAACGCTCCACCGACCTTTGGTCATTTTCCAATTTATCTTCCAATGCGCTGAACGGATTTTCCGCAAGGAAGCGTTCGCCCTCCTCGCGCATCATCTTTACACGGGCCGCAAAGAGCTCGTCTTCCGCCTCGCGCTTGCGCAGGGCAGCCATTTCGACTTCGGGGAGTTCCCCCAGAAGGTAACGTTCCAACTTGAAATCGGAAATTTGTTTGACATTCGTCATCTTTCGACCTCCAGATTCTTGACTTTCGCCTGCAGGGTACGCAAACGCTTGCGCACGCCGCTTACCGAAAGACCTACAGTCTCCGCAGTTTCTTCCAGGGTCATGCCGTCCACATAATGGAGCACGGCGATTGTCCTGGTCGATTCCTGTTCCTTGGAAAAAATCCTCGCGAGAATTCCACTAGCTTCGCGGCCATCGTCTTCTTCGGCGCAGGCGATGTTGAGCAGAAGCTCGCTCGAGTCCACGTCAAGTCCGCGGCGGCGCTTGTCGCGGATGCGGTTCAGGCAGAGCCTGGTCGCCGTATTCCACAGCAAGCTGGACGGTTGCGAAAGATCGATGGATTCTACACGCTCGTACACGCGCAGAAACACGTTCTGTACCATGTCCTTCGCTTCGGCTTCGTCCTTGAGCAGAAACATGCAGCGGCGATAAACCATCGGGGCGTAAGCCTCGTACAGTTTCGAAAACGCCAATTGCTCAGAGAGATTTTTCCCGTTCATACTAGTGAAACACCCGAGGAGGTCGAAAGTGTCACCTAAAATTAGAAAAAAAGAACCCCGCTTTCGCGGGGATTTCGGCACTGGATCCCCTCCCTCCTCTTTCAGAGTCGGTCGAGGATGACATGAGTTGAAACTACTTCTTGGTTGCAGGCTTAGTTTCAGCCGATTTCTTCTCAGCGGGCTTAGCTTCGGCCTTTGCAGGAGCCGTTTCCGTTGCGGCAGGCGCAGCACCGGCCTGTTCCGCGGCAGGGGCAACGGATGCGGCAGGCGCAATCGCCGTACTGTCAAGCGCAGGGACCTCGGCATACACCTTCAAGAGTTCCACCTCGAACACGAGCATCGCATTCGCAGGAATCATCGGCGGAACGCCCGCCTCGCCATAAGCCAGGGCGCTCGGGATCCAGGCCTTTACCTTCATGCCTTCTTTCATCACCTGAAGCAGGTCCTGCCAGCCTTCGATCACGGCGTTCACTGGGAATTCCAGCGGCTCGCCGCGCTTCACGCTGTTGTCAAATTCGGTACCGTCCAGGAGCGAGCCGATGTAGTGCACCTGCACGCGGTCACCCTGCTTGGGAACGATTCCCGCACCATCCTTGAGGACCTTGTACTGCACGCCCTTCGGAGTCACCTTGACCGTCGTATCCTTCGCGTTTTCGGCGAAGAACTTCGTCTGTTCTTCAAGGGCCTTCTGGGCCGCCACCTTTTCGTCGGCTTCCTTCTGCTTCTGCATCTGCAACAGCAAATCCTGTAGCGCCGATTCCGCGACCGTATCGGCCATCAGCACCGGCCGCGCCGAATCCACCTGGTCCTGGATCGCGCCCATGAGCACATCCAAATTCAGCGGCACGTTCACATTCGCAATCGCCTTGCCCAGGTCCATTCCCAGCGCATAGCTATAGCGGTTCGTAGGGTTGTTCAGGTCGGGCTTCGCGGGTACGGACACTGCAGTCGTATCGGCAGCAGGAGCGGGTTCCACGGCGGGTTTCTGGGCACCGCCGCAAGCGACAAGAACACTGCAAAGGGGCAAAACAGCACAGGAAAGACGGCTAAAATTCATTCTATTTCCTTGGCGAATAGTGATTTGAAACACAAACAATAATAGAAATTAGAGACAGGAACAGAGAGCGAACACTTTTTATACGCACTTTTAGAGTCTAAAATACAAATAAAACGCCCCCACAGACCATCTTTTTTCTCTAAAAATTGCGTTTTTACGCAAATTTCAAAGATTTTATCCAAAATGACATTAGACGGCCTCGACGGGATCGGTAAACTTGCGTTTACGAAAGGGGTTGCATCTGATACAAAATGTTTCTAAATTTACACACAAGAGAGAGAAAGATAAGGAAAAAATATGAACTATCGTTTCGAAAAATATATTAATTCGGCCTCCGCCAACAAGCAGGCATTCGATAGCTCCATCGAAGGAGTCCGCAGCAGTCTCCACACCTCGCTGAACACCGTCGCCCCGGTCGCGCCCATCTCCGCCAAGACCGGCTGGCTCAGGGGTTCGCTTTCTTACCCGTGGGTTCTCATCTGCTCCCTCGTCCCGAGCCTGAAGGAACTGTTCTAGGCCATCGGCTTCTACCAAAACTTAAGGAAACCGGACCGGTTTTCCGCCATTCTGCAAATTGCCCCGCCAACGGGGCTTTTTTATTTCATCAAAAAACACCTCCGGATTCCCAGAGGTGAAAACGATAACGAGAGAGAGAGAGAAGACTTTTAAATTACCCGTAAAGCAGACCGAGCACAACCGCGAGTATCGAGATAACGACAATCTGCTTGACTATGGTGATTTCACTACTTTTCATAGACCACCACCTTTTGCTTGATACCTACAGAGCCCGCAGCGCGCACCAGGTACACGCCCTGACGGACCCCCTTGATACCGTCCTTGACCATACGGACAGCATCATCCATGCCGGCAGCCTTGAAAGTCACCACGTGCTTCCCCTGTAGGTCGAAAAGGTTGAAGCTGCTTTCCGCCTCGGTCACGTCAAGGCGGACATCCTTAAATCCAAGAGGCTGTTGGGAGGAAACCGCCTTGAATTCGACATAGTCAATGTCAATCCAGTCGTTGGTAATTTCAAGTTTCAGTTCGTGCTCACCCGCCTTCAGCGTAGCCTTGCCGCCGCTTACAACTTCGAACGCATCAAAGCCCTGGCCACCAGCTGACATTTCATCGCCGATGCGTTCACCATCAACATAAAGCACAAAGCTACCGGTAGTATTGTCGCTTGCCACGTTGGCAGAAATCTCGTATTCGCCGTCGGCAGCCACGTTCACGGTGTACTTGAGCCATTCACCCTTCTGGTTGTAGCCCACGACAATACCCATGTTCGGCTGGTAAATGTCCACGTCGTCCTTGCGGAGCTTACCGCCCTCGTTCCCCTTGTTCAAATCGTAGTAGGCAACGTTTGCACCGCCCTTGTTGTAGTTTTCGGCCTGCACCTTGCCCGGGATTTCGATCGGGTCGGTGTAGGGTCCATATTCCTCGGGCGGTTCGTCAGGAACCGTAGACTGGCTCGGGTCCACCAGGTTTACCGGCGGGGCATCCGGGTCAATCGTCTTGTCGATAAGCTTGAGCATCTCGGAGCAGTAGCGCTTGCCCAGTTCAATCACGCCCGCGCGGCCAAAGTGGTAGGGGTCCTTGCCGTTGCCCTGCAGGCCCTTCGAGGAGGCGAGACCGAACTTCTTGAAGTTGTTCTTGAGCTGGGCGATACCGGCATTCTTGCTCCCGCAGCAGTTGTTGCCTTCCTGGAGCAGTTCGCCGGCAACGAACGGCACCTCGTTCTCGTCGAGGTCGAGCGCGTCGATAATATCCTTGTAGGTCTTGTAGACGGTGCGACGCCAGTTGTCGTCGGTGCCGTCGCTTTCGCCCTGGTGGAAAATGAAGCCCTTGATGACGCCCACTTCCTTAGCCTTCTTGGCGAGTTCCAGAATGCGTCCCGGAGGGTTGTTGTCATAATCCTTGGGCCAGCCCCAGCTCATAATGTCCTTGCCGTCGCCCTTGAAGTAGCTTTCGTACTGGTCCTTGTCGAAGGCACGAATGCTCACCGCACCGATAGCGACCGGGATGATACCCACGGTAACGCCCGGCAGAGAATCCACCATCGCGCGGCCAAAATAGTCGGCCGGGGAGAGGTTCTCGAAAGCGTGGAACATCGGGGGAATCGCCGGATACCATTTGCCCATTTCGATAGACTGGGTGGTACTACCGCTACGGCTTTTTGCGTTTGCCGTATGGGAGGCAATCATCAGAAAGTTTTTAGGGGCAGTAGCCTGGTCCTCCGCCGGGACGATGTCGCCGTTACCCGCCATGTTGGACTGGCCGTAAGCGATATAGATATGGAAATTGGGGTTCGGCGCCGCATTCGCGAGCGTCGCGAGCATCAAAAGCCCACCCACGAGCCACAGGGCCGGGGTAAGCAGCTCAGAAACTTTTTTGAAATCCATAAAAACACTCCTTTTACTCCCTTAAAATTATCCTAAAAAAACGGCAAATTTCCGCGAATTTCGCCAAAAACTATGGACAAATAGTCAACGGGAGATAACGAAAATGTAACGAAAAACCCGCTTTTCAGCGGGTCTCAGTTTATTAAAGTTTACAAGATGCGTTAGGGCTTATTTTGTCACCTGGAGGCGCATAACGCGGCCATTGGCAGACTTCGCCAGGTAAGCGCCGCCGCACTTCACGAGGCTAGCCGTATGGGCACGGAGATCCTGCAGACCAGCCGCGCGGACCATGCCGAGGAAGCCGCCATTCATGTCGAAAATACGGTAATTTTCGGCTTCGGTCGGCAGGCGCAGACGATTTTCCATAAAGGTCGTGGAATCACCGATCGGTTCGGGGTCAGTCGCGTCCTTGCCCTTTACAAAGGTGAAGTAATCCACGTCCATCCAGGAACCCACCACCGTAAAGCGGAGGATATGTTCGCCCGCCGGGAGCGTCACGTTCTTCTGCACCTTGTTATAGTCGTCGTAGTTTTCTTCGCCGTCGTTCTTCGGGACAGAAATGTCGCCCGTGAGTTCCTTGCCGTCGAGTGTCATGTTGAATCCCGACGTCGCATTCGCGGAGGCCACGGCCGCAAAGAAGGTGTAGTCGCCCGCTTCCTTCACGTTCACAGTGTATTCCAACCATTCGCCTTCCTGGTTGTAGCCCACGATATAGCCGGTCGCCTTCTTGTAGATATCTACACCGGTACCTTCGCGGTAATTGGTTTCGCCGTGATCATCAGCATCATTTTCGTTGTAGGTCTTATTTTCCTTGCCGGTTCCCGGAATGTCGAAGTTTTCGGCTTCAATCTTGCCCGGGAGTTCTACGGCCTTGCCGCCGAACGGTTCACGCGGAGTCTTGACCACGTCGCCGATTTCACCCACGAGCGTCACGATACAGTCCTTGTTCGTTGCACCCGATTCCATAGTGATGGTCACGGAGCCGTTCTTCACATCCACAAAGCCTTCGTCCTTTGCATTCTTCGCTTCGCTGGTGGTGTACATGTGGAAACTTTCGAGTTTCGATACACCCGGCACATTCACCGTCACGGTTTTCGAATTGCCATAGTCGCGGTTCACGAGCACCACGATTACGGAGTCGCCATTCGCACTCTTGTAGGCAGAAGCGAACACTTCCTTTTCGGGATTAGCCGTAGCGCCTACGCGGACAGCCCCCGGGCGCACAAATCGGGCAAACTGAGAAAGCACATAGCCGCGCTTAGAAATCTTGCCGATTTCGTTAGACGGAATCTGGAGCTTGCTGCCAAAGTCCTTTTCCATGATTAGGCCGTAGCAACGGCGGATATACCACCAGGTGTACTGATTGAAGTTGCCCACGACCATAGCGCGGTGGATTTCGTAAGCCACATCCATGGCATTCACGGTATCGCGCTTGTTGGCGTTCGCCTGGTCACCCGTATTCGTAATCGTGCGCCAGTAGTTACCGCTACCCTGGCTTTCGGTGTAGTGTTCCGTCATCCAGCGTTCTACGCCCTTCTGGTCAGCCAAAGAATACTGGAAGAAGTTATCCCCAGTTCTTCTGTCACTGGCGTAGAAGTGCGCACCGAGAATGTCCCAGTTCTTAAGGGCGCTCGCATCGTTCAGCACCTTGTCATACAGACTTTTCTGGTAGGCAAAAGACTCGGTCGAAATCACCTTGACCCCGTTCTTGCGCATTTTGTCTGCGTAACCCTTGGTGAAATTGTAGATTTCGTCGGCGCTCCAGCAAGCCCATTCATGGCACCAGTCCGGTTCGTTACTGATGGAAATTGCATACAGAGGAACGCCCTGATTCTTCATGTAATCGTTAAAGCTGTTCAGGTGATCCACGTACTTCTGGTAGTTCGAAGAAGCCATGTGCTGGTTTGCCCCCGCATACGGAGAAGTCCACGGAGTTGCATACAAAATAAAGTCATCGCCGGCGTACTTTTTGGCATACTTTGCGGCCTGTACTTCTTTATTAAAATCGTTTGAGCTTGCATACACCGGAATACGGAGCGTATTGAGGCCGATTGTACCTTCACCCGTACCGAAAGCAATCTTCGCATCGGCTTCGGAGAGTCCGCCACCGCCCTGCCACTGGTTATGCACCATGCCGCCAAAGCCACGGATTACCTGGTGTTCTTCACCAAGATCCACATTGACCGTCGAAGCGGCAGCCATACTCCAGAGTCCCGCCACACCAAAGACGAAACCCACACTCTTTGCAATCTTTTGGATTGTCATTTTTTACTCCTTTTTTCCGCGCACTTCACTTTTGAACCATCCCTTATTCAAAAAATCAAGCATCCAGCGCGGTTTCAAGGAAAGGCACCCCCGTTCGGGGGTGTCCTCCTGGTTGGATGTGTTTATGGGAAACTTAACGGGCTGCTCGCACCTTTGCAATCATGCCATTGGCACGGTTACGGATCAGGCAAATTCCGCTAGCCTTCTCTGCACCCTTGATAGAGCCATCACGCCAAAGCTTGGACGCTTCTGCCATGTTGCGGGCGGTAAAGCTTGCAATCTTTGAGCCCTTCAAGTCGAACACGTCGAAGCTAGCCGAAGCAGCGACATTGAACTTTGCGCCCTGAGCAATCGCGTCCGTACCGATCGGATCGGTATCGTCGGCATCCTTGCCCGCGACAAAGTTGATATAGTCGATATCCATCCAGTCACCGGTCACGGTAAAGCGGAGGATATGTTCGCCAGCAGTCAGCTTCACGTTGGCAGAGACCTTGTTGTAGTCGTCATAGTTTTCTTCGCCGGAACTCGCCTGCGGAACCGCAATTTCTTCGGTAATGTCGTCGCCGTCGATAGAGAGCTTGAAGCCAGAGGTCGCATTGGCGGAAGCCACCGCCGCGAACATCGTGTAGTCGCCGGATTCCTTCACATTCACGGTGTATTCGAGCCATTCGCCGGCCTGGTTGTAACCCACGACATAACCCGTAGCCTTCTTGTAGATATCAACGCCGGTGCCTTCGCGGTAGCTCTTGCCGCCATTGCTTTCGGCGCCATGGTCATCGGAATCATTGTCACTGTAGGAATCGACTCCTGCGCCACGGCCAGTCCCCGGTTCATCAAAGTTTTCCATCTCGATCTTGCCGGGGATAGCCCAGGCCGTGCCGCCAAACGGCTTCTGCGGTTCCGGAGGCGTGGTGCCACTGCCCTCGAAGCCCCATGCCTTCACGTACATGGTAGAATCCTGGCTACCCTTGAACACGAGGAACAGCTGGTTCACGATGCCCTTGAGGCCAGAAACTTCGCACTTGTTTTCGGCGTAGGTGTTCTTGCTGCCGGTATTCTTGAGCGAGCAAGTTCCCGCGAGAGTTCCTGTTGCAGAACCCGTGCGAATTTCAATCTTATTGCCGTCGGCCGCACTCGAAGCTTCGACCGTAAAGCCCGTTGCCGCAGTACCGAAGTCCACGCCACTCACGCGGATCCAGGATTCCTTGCTGGAAAGCGGAATCAGCACGTGTTCAGCCCTCTTGCCCACGACAAAGTTGGAGCGGCTACGGATACCCTTCTGCTTGGAACTCGTGAGAGCCGGGTACCAATCATACGGGTCGAAGTTCTCGATCTGCTTCGGGCCTTCATCCGTCACCTTCACCGTCTGAATCGTACCGTCAGCATTGTAGAACATTTCATCTACAGAGACGCTGCGGTGGAAGCCTTCGTTCGGCTTCGGCTGACCGTCATCGGCCGGAATAATTTCAAGTCCGTTATGGCCCTTGGCGATACGGCGGTCATGATAGACAACGTAAGAATGGCCCTTAAACTCGGCAATACCGTGGTGGTTGTTATTGCCGTTGATGCTTCTGCCGTTCATGCTCGGGTCGCCGAGAATCGTACCCTTCCAGGTGTACGGGCCCATTACATTGTTCGACACGCCATAGTCGATGGTAGGCGCACCCTGCTGCCAACCGGTACTGTAAGAGAAGTAGTAAGTACCCTTGTGCTTGTGGATGTAAGAGGCTTCGAGCATCTTGCGGGTCGGCAAGTTGTTCACCTTCACGTGAGAGCCGTTACCCACCGGAGCATCCTTCGCGTCGTTCAGTTTGACAATATCAAAGTTGTCGGTATTCGGACGGCTGGTGCTTTCGCCACCGCCCCACGTCACGTAGGTCGTACCGTCGTCATCGATAAAGATGCCCGGGTCAAAGCACCAGGAAACGCCATCGCAGCCGATAATGCCACGGCCGCCGACAAGCTTATCCTTGCCCTGTCCCACGGCGTTTGTCCACGGGCCGTCAATTGCAGGGGCCTTGATATAGCCGATACCGCCACCACCGCCATCGGGGAACACAATGTAGAACGTACCGTCATGCACCGCGATGCCGGACGCCCAGATGTCGTTAATGCCGTTCACCTTGCGTGCATCGTAAATAATGCCGTAATCGGTCCAGTTCTGCATATCCTTGCTGCGGAATGCATAGAGGGCGTAAATCTTGTAGCCATCGGAATTTGCGGGCGCCGGGTCGTCGGAGTCCGTAATGATGTAGAAGTATTCGTCGTCGGCGGCAGCACCCGGGTCTGCCAGGTAGTGATAGGTAGAAATCGGGTTGTCTGCGAGACCAAAAGCAGCGAGACCCGCAACCATACAAGCAGCCTTTTTAAGGCCAAAATCTTTCCAAACATTCCTAAAATCCATAAGGACTCCTTGAAGGCAAAACACACCAAACCTTCTCATCCTAAAATTACCCTTAAAAAAGGGATTTTTTCACCCTGCAAAGAAGGTTTCCATTGACATATTGTCCATAGGATACAGAAAAAGCCCCGTTCTGCACGGGGCTCGCCTTCAAAATTCAGGATTTAACTAATCGACGTCCTTGACACCGTAGATGGTGATGTCATCGACCCAGATTTCAAACGGGCCACCAACGCCACCGCCAAAGATGTTCAGGTTGGTCACGTGATCCTTGACTTTTTCCCAACCGATGTTGCCTCCGATTCTCACCGTATCGGCAACATCTTCCGGAGTCACCACATAGCGGGTCCAGGCGGTATCAAGCGTCATGTGCACCCACGCCTTGCCGTTTTCATAGCCGTTCTTTTCCAAATCGACACTGTCCATCTGCACGTCGAACGAGAAGCTAATCCACTGCGTCGAATCTTCACGCGCCTCGCTGCCGCGAGCCCAGAACACAACGGAATCAAGTTCCGAAAGGTCTGTCACTCCACGGAGCGGCTTGCCCATCAATACCCAGTTGTAGTTGGAGTCATTGGTATATACAAAGTGCGCCGCCAGCCCTTCGCGATCGAGCCCGGCCGAATCAGTGCCAAGCTTGGCGCTAGCGTATCTGGAAACAGTCGTGTACCAGCCGTAGGTACTGTCCTCGAAGTCTTCGAACAACACCACCGGATAAACATCGACCGTATCCTCGACCACGGAATCCTTCGGAACAGAATCCTTCGAAACCGTATCGGCCGCGATGCCAATCTTCACGTCCTCGGAAGTCTTTTCGGAAGACACGTGAACCGTGCGGGCGCCCACCGGCAAGAAACTGTCGTAAGACGAAACGGTTCCGTCAAGACCGGCAACCTCGTAGGTGCTATAGACAAAGCCCACCACGCTGAAATTACCCGCCGGCAAGTTTTCAAAGACAAAGTTGCCCAGCGAATCAGTTTGAACAAAGTAATCAAGTCCCTGGATACCCACGGTTACAGAGCGGACATCTTCGGGCAGATACACCTGACCGGACATCGAGCCCGTCGCCGCCACCTTGAGGGAAACAGAATCCAGAGAACTGTCGGTCACCTCGACACGCTTGAAATCCTTGAGGGTATTTTCGCGCGCCTCAATCGTATAGCTACCCGGTTTCAGTCTCGGGAGGTTCAACCGGCCCTGGTCGTCGGTTTCGGCGTTCAGGATACCTGCCGCGGAATCAGTTTCGACCACCGGAGATTCGAGATTATCGGATTCATCACTCAAAGTAAGGCTATTCGCGCCCGCCAAGAAATCGGAAGGACGCACAAAAACCCTAGTACGGGCAGCAGGCGTCCCATCGCCCTTCTGCACCGTAAGCACGACCGCGACCGAGTTCTCCGTTTCAAGCGAAGAACCAGCCGTATCCTTGCCGGCCGTACACGCCGCAATGAGCGCACCCACCGCAGCAGTCAAACCTATATGCCACACCCACTTCTTCATTTGGACTCCCTTTTGTCGCCCTCCACAGAATCAACGGTACGGACACCGCCCTTTCGCGCTATCGGATAGAACGCCATCGAAAGCTGCATCACCCGGTCGGAATTCTTGGCACCATCCACCCTCTTCTGGACCAGACGCCTAAATTCCCTAAGCATTTCTCCCAAGTCATCGAAGCAAGCCTGATCAACGGACAATGTAAGTGTAGAAATATTTCTTTCGTCCACAGGAATATTGTCAAGCGCATTACTAGCCAAAGAAAGCACTTCTTTCTGGAAATGACGCACGGCCTGTTTCTTTTCGGGGCCACCCACAGTCAAGTGAGCATCCGTCAGCGCCAGTTTTCCCGACGCCATTTTCTTCACCAGGCCCACTTCGAGCAAGGTGTCAATCGCTTCTTTTGCCTGTTCCTCGGTAATCGGGGGACAGATATCGCGCGAAATCTGCTTGACATTCACCACGCCACCGTTCAGTTCCAGGTAGGCGCGCACGGCGGGAATCCACCAGTTTTCGAGCAGCTTGAGTTCGGCTGCCTGCAGACTGTGGCGGTCCACATCCCTCAAATCGAGGGCCTTCGCCATCAGTTCCTCGCGCTTGTTCTTGTCCTTGGTTACAGCGGCAGAGAACAGCAAGTCAAAGTATTCGGCCTCGCGACCGGACAGATTCAGGATTTCTTTCGCGGCGGGGAGCGCATGAGCCGGGAGGTGCTGCTTCTTCTGCAGCACGCGGTAAAGGTAGCTGGAATCCAACCCCAGCTTGTCCCCCATCATACGGTACGAGTAGAAAGGCATCTCAGCCTTCCTGCGGTCGTAGTACTCCTTCAAGAAGTCGCGGTAATCCGATATGTCAGAAAACGTAACCATAATTTTTTACCCGTATATTTACAATAATAAAATAGACTTTGCAGGTAAAAAAACATATACCTAGGGTGAATTTCGCATGGATGTTTTATCCAAGCGGATTGTGACGCAAGTCACAGAGAGGCGTGGGGAGTGAGGTGTGAGGGGTGAAATAAGGGGAAATTCGTTGGTTTGGGCCAAAATACAGGTTAAACAACGGTATGCAGCCCATTTGGCCTGTACGCAGCCCCATTTCGCAGAAAAAAAACTCACAATTTGCAAATGAGTAGCAAATCTTGCGAAATTTTACTATATTTTGCGAACGATTCGCAAATTCATTCTGTGCAAGACGCGTCGCGCGCCCTCCAAACGGCGAAAATTTGCGAAAATCGAGGAAAAATGGAATACAAGACGCAAACAAGGCAAAAAATCACGGACTACATGGCCGAGAATCCCGACCGGATTTTCAAGGCGTCCGAAATTGCCAAAAGTTTGCCCGAAGTTTCACTGAGTACTATATACAGGAACCTGTCCCGTATGGAGAAGGCGGGAATCGTGCAGATTGTCGGCGCAGACGACAACAACGAGTTGCGCTACCGCTACACGGGTCCAGGCCAGTGCGAAGAAAAGATGCACCTCGTGTGCAAGGAATGCGGCAAGTTCTTTCACCTGGAAGGCCCCGCGCTCAAGGTGTTGCAGCTTTCGGTACAGCGTAGCGGGTTTGAGCTTGACCAACAGCAATCGGTTCTGCTCGGGCGCTGCTCCGGCTGTTCGCGGAGGCGTCATGGTTAACGCCCTGTTCAACAAGCTGCTTGTGGTCTTGGCATCGCTTTACGTGGCCAAGCACATGGAACACCATTGCCACGGCGAACATTGCCACGTGTGCCACCATATTCACCGTTGCCTGGAACTGATTTCGGTTTGCATGGAACTGGTGGTGGCGCCGTTTGAACTTGCGTTACGATTTTTCTATTTCAAATTAATTTGTTTCAAGGCCGCGATCTCGCAGCCCGCAACACTTGTTTCAAAAAAAGTCCTGCTGCTGAATTGATGTGTTCCGATAAACACCGGACTTATTCACACATTCAATTTCACGCCAAAACGGCGAAGGACTTTTAATGAAGAAGATTGCATTCATTGCATCTATTTTTGCGCTACTTACACTCTTTATAGCGTGCAACACGGATTCCGAAAAGAAGAATCTTGAACAGGCTGCAAACGGCAAGAAGATTTCCGTTGTCGCCACCATTTACCCGCAGTACGCCTGGCTCAAGGAAATCCTGGGCAACCAGGCCGATTCCCTGGACCTGACGCTCCTGATCAAGAACGGCATGGACTTGCACAGTTACAAGCCCTCGGCAGCCGACATCGCCACAATCGCCAAGGCCGACATGATCGTGTACGTCGGCGGCGAATCGGACGAATGGATCGAAAAGGCCCTTGAGGCAACGCCCAACGAAAAGCGCGTGCAGGTGAACTTGCTCGAGGCTTTGGGCGACCGCGTCAAGGCCGAAGAAGTCGTCGAAGGCATGCAAGCCGAAGAGGAACACGAACACCATCATGAACATGCCGATGAACACGAGGCTCACGAAGATCATCACGAGCACGAAGCTCACGCCGAAGAAGTCGAAAACGATGAACACGTCTGGCTCTCGCTGAAGAATGCCGAAATCCTGGTGATGGCCCTCGCAGACGCCATTTCAAAAGCAGATACGGCTCACGCCATGGAATACCACATGAACGCAGGCCTTTACATCGCAAAGATCAGCGCCCTGGATGCCCAATACCGCGCCGCGATGGATAGCGTCACCCACAAGACAGTCCTGTTCGGCGACAGGTTCCCGTTTCGTTATCTGGTGGACGATTATGGCATTAAGTATTATGCCGCGTTTGTTGGCTGTTCCGCCGAAAGCGAGGCAAGTTTCGAGACGGTCGCCTTCCTCGCCAACAAAATGGATTCGTTAGCGCTGCCCGCCATCTTCACGATCGACGGTGGCAACGGCAAGATTGCGCAGGCAGTACTTGCCGCAAGCAAAAAGTCCAAGACCGCCGAGGTGCTTACGCTTAATTCGATGCAGTCCATCAAGACTTCGCAGATGGATTCCGCAAACTACCTCGACATTATGCGCGAAAATCTTGAAGTGATCAAAAAGGCTTTGAAGTAGGTTCACTATGGTTTTGATTAAGTGCCGTCAATTGACACTTGGGTACGGGAACAAAGATATCGTGAGCGATTTCGACTACGATATTAATGCAGGGGAATACCTTTGCATCGTGGGCCGCAACGGTTCCGGAAAGACCACGCTTTTGCGCGGCATTTCGGGGCTGCTTTCGCCCAAGAGTGGAAGTATCGAATTGTGCGACGGCCTTACGCGAAACCAGATTGGCTACTTGCCGCAAATCACGAACGTGCAGAAAGATTTTCCGGCGTCGGTCGAAGAAATCGTGCTCTCTGCGTTCCAGGGTAAAAAAGGACTCTTGCCGTTTTACAAGAGGGCCCACCGGGAACGCGCCATGGAGTGCATGGCGCTTACGCGGACCGAAAGTTTGCGCAAGGCCTGCTTCCGCGAACTTTCGGGGGGCCAAAGGCAACGCGTGCTTTTGGCCCGGGCCCTCTGCGCCGCCGAACGTTTGCTGTTGCTCGACGAGCCCGTCACCGGCCTCGATCCGGAATCGACCGAATCCATGTACCGAATCATTAGCGACTTGCACAAGAGCGGCATGACCATCATCATGGTGACGCACGATCTCGAAGCCGCCCACAGAGAATCCAGCCGCATTCTGGATTTCGATCCCATCGAAGATAGGAGAGGATAGTCCCATGCCAGAATTACTCGACAAGCTCTTCTTCTACCTGGATTTCCCGTTTGTGCGCTATGCGATTATCGTGGGCGTACTCGTTTCGCTGTGTTCGTCGCTCCTGGGCGTCACCCTTGTGCTCAAACGCTATTCCTACATTGGCGACGGCCTTTCTCACGTGGCCTTCGGCGCGCTTTCGATTGCAGCCGTGCTCAAGGTAACCAACAACATGCTGATTATTCTCCCGATTACCATCGCAGTCGCCGTACTGCTTTTGTGCTCGGGCAAAAAGGCAAAGGTCAAAGGCGATGCCGCCATCGCCATGGTATCGGTGGGCGCGCTCGCTATCGGTTACTTGCTCATGAATATTTTCTCTACGTCGGCAAATATTTCGGGCGACGTGTGCACCACGCTTTTCGGCTCTACATCGATTCTCACGCTCAAGGTAGAAGAAGTCTACCTTTGCGTGGCACTTTCCATTGCTGTACTTACCGTATTCGTTATTTTCTACCATAAAATTTTTGCAATCACCTTTGACGAAAATTTCGCCCAGGCGACAGGCGTGCGCGTGATGCTTTACAACATCCTCGTTGCCGTGATTATCGCCGTCATCATCGTTCTCGCCATGAACCTGGTGGGCGCCTTGCTGGTGTCTGCCTTGGTCGTATTCCCGGCCCTTTCAGCCATGCGTCTTTTCAAGAGCTTTTTCTCGGTAACCGTTGCCGCAGGCATTATCTCGGTCTTGTGTTCGCTTACCGGAATCTTGATTGCCATTTTGGCAGGGACGCCCGTGGGTTCTACCATCGTGGCCATGGACATCGTGGTGTTCGGAATCATTTGCCTTATTAGCCTGATTCGCGACAAAAGAGTTTAACATTGTCCAAAATATTTTTGTTTCTCGTTTTATTTGCGCTTGCATTACCCAGCTTCGCGCAAAAACCAGGCCAGATCAAGACCCTTCATTTTGACTTGACTAAAATGAGTGGCACCGTCGTGTTCGCCCTGGTCAACCGCATGGTAACAGAACCCGCCAAGTTCCAAGGAAAACGCATCCGGATGGGCGGCGTATTTTCGAGCTACTACGATGACCAAATTGACCGGCGTTTTTACGGCTGCGTGATCGCCGACGCTCTCGCCTGCTGTTCGCAAGGGCTGGCCTTTGAGCTAGCAAAACCCCGCAAGTTCCCCGACGAATACCCGGCCGAAGGCGATGCCATCATTGTCGAAGGCGATTTCGATTACGAAAAAGACGAGGGTGGCGGCGGATTCCCCATCATTCGCAATGCGGAAATGCAGACCGAAAAATAATTTTGTGATTTTGATTTTTTTACTGGAATTTTAAGTGAAATTTTTGAAGACCATAATCGTCGCATTGCTGGTAGCAGGCCTGTCCTCTATCGCCCAGCACCATCACGACGACTTTGACGAGCATGACGATTGCCCGGTCTGTGCGCTAGTACAGAATGGTCTCGACGTGGCAAGCGACACCGCCGATGTCGCCGTATTTTTGGTGGTTATCTGTGAACTGGTAAGTGAAATTCGCATTTTCAGAACAAACCCGCGTTTTCATTTTTCGAGGCCACGCGCCCCTCCCGCTCTCTCCGCATAATCCGTTAAAACCTTAACCGCAATATCCTGCTTTTTGCCTTGCGAAAAATCGCCAGGTGTTTTGGAGTATTGTCCGCAAAATTTTTCGCGGATAGGATTG